>Ga0105096_10000870_pt1 | contig 11644 bp, 9 predicted proteins | sample PPLLak3cmMay2015_FD_87036 | JGI IMG/M metagenome (GOLD analysis project Ga0105096, IMG submission 87036) | Freshwater sediment microbial communities from Prairie Pothole Lake near Jamestown, North Dakota, USA - PPLs Lake P7 Core (1) Depth... | ecosystem: Environmental > Aquatic > Freshwater >... | reverse complement strand
GCGGCGCGCCCGGGGCGCGTCTACGTCGGCGCGAACGACGGCATGTTGCATGCGTTCGACGACACCAACGGCCGCGAGGCGTGGGCGTTCGTCCCGCGCGACTTCTACCGTTCGGCGCCACCGGTGTCCAACGACAAGGCGGGGCTGGTGGGCTTGACCTACCAGCCGGGTGGACTGCCGATCTACGCGCACCGGTTCTACGTCGACGCCACGCCGCGCGTGGTCGACGCGAACCTCAACGGCACGTGGAAGACCATGCTCGTCGGTGGGCTGGGCAAGGGCGGTAAGAGCTACTACGCGCTCGACGTCACCGACCCGGCATCGGTCGTGGACGAGGCCTCGGCGGCGGGCACGTTCCTGTGGGAGTTCCGCCATCCGGACCTGGGCTACACCTACGGCAAGCCGACGATCGCCAAGACGCGCGCGCACGGCTGGGTCGTCGTGTTCTCCGCCGGCTACAACAACCCGAGCGGCGAGGGCAAGCTGTTCTTCGTGCGCGCGCACGACGGCGCGCTGCTGAAGACCATGACGACCAACACCGGCACGCCGCTCAATCCCAGCGGGATGGTCCACTTCACCGGCTTCAAGCGGGACTACCGCAACGAGCTGATCGACCAGATCTACGCCGGCGACCTGTTCGGCAACGTCTGGCGCTTCGACGTGTCCGACGCCAACGACGCCAACTGGGTAGTCGAGAAGTTCGCGGTGCTGACCGATTCCGGTGGCGTACCGCAGCCGATCACCACGCCGCCGCGCGTCGACGTCGACATCGCGAACGGCATCGACCGCTGGGTGTTCGTCGGCACCGGCCGCCTGCTGCACGAGGACGACCTCGCCGACACGCAGATGCAGCGCATGTACGCGATGCGCGACGGCACGTACAAGACGCCGTCCGTGATCGCTACGCCGCTCACCTGGAGTGACCTCGATGCCGTCGCGGGCGTCGCGGGCCTCGGCGCCGGCGTCATTGCCACCAAGGGCTGGTACGACGACCTGCCGGCCGGGCAGCGCATCGTGAAGGCGCCGGTGGCGGCGGTGGGCCTCGTCGCCTACATCGCCACCGGACTTCCGACCGACCCCTGCGAAGTCGGCCAACCGGCGACCATCTACGTGCGCCAGATCGGCAACGGAGAGTCACGCCTGCAGGACGGCGGCGGCAACTTCATCGAGTCGATCTACGTGCCCGACGGGGCCGCCGGCCTCGACGTCATCGCGATGCACGACCCGAGCTGCTCGGCGAACTGCATCCCGGACATCCGGCTCGCGGTGGTGAGCTCGGTGAACAGCCAGCTGCTGACCTTCAAGGCGAAGCTGCCGGCGATCCTCGGGCAGCACCGGATCTCCTGGCGCCAGCTCGGGCAGTAGGTGGCCCTCGCCGGGTCATGCACGGCCCCTCGCCGCGGCGGGGGGCCGTTCCTGTCGATCACCATGTTGCGGCTGCCGCGCTGGCATGCGAACGTCGGGCCGCTATGGTTCCGCCCCGACGAGCTCGCCCTGGCCGCTGACGCCGATCGCCGCGCGCCCCTTGCGGACGCCACGCACAGCGAGCGCCCGGTCGCCATGGCCTTCGGCGCATCGGTGGCCGTGCATGCGGCGCTGGCCGCGATGGTGGCCCTGGTCATCGGCGGCAGCGGCGTCGGCCGGCCGGCGCCACCCGAAGCGACGCTGCGCGCGACGCTCGCCACCCCGGCCCAGAAGTTCGTTGCACCGGAGCCGGCCGCACTGCCCCCGCCGACGCTGCCGGCGCCCGCCGCAGCCGTTGCAGCGCTGCCGAAGGCCCTCGTAGCCGCGCCGATCCCGGCCCCGAAACCACCCCCGGTCAAGGAATCGGGCGAGGGCCGCGTGCTCGTGCAAGTCGCCGAGTCCGATGTCGCGCCTGCTCCGGAGTTGCTCGCCTCGTTGCAAGCCCTCCATCCGGGCGCCGTGCGCATCGTGCCCGAGTTCGAGGTCGAGCCGGCCGGCGCCTATCCGGAGGCGGCGCTCGCCGAGCGGAGACAATTCAGCGCGGAGATACTCACGGTCGTGCACGAGGACGGCCGTCTCGAGGTCGTGCAGGGCACGTTCGAGGATCCGATCTTCAGGGATTCGGTTCGCGCGGCGGTCGACTCGGCGAAGGCGCGCCCGCCGGAGGTCGACGGCAAGGTCGTCACGGGTTGGACGTTGCTGCGCTTCTACTTCGAGTTCGTGGGCTCGGACGCGGCCGGTGCCGCACCCGCGCCCACCCGCTGACGCCTCGCACAGTCCAGCCGCCTCGCTCAGCCGAGCAACGGCATGTGGAACCCCGGCGCGGTACTGCCGTCGTCCGTCCAGCGCGCCGTCACCGCCTTGCCGCGCGTGTAGAAGCGCACGCCGTCCATGCCGTGCACGTGCAGGTCGCCGAAGAGCGAGTTGCGCCAGCCGCCGAACGAATAGAACGCCATCGGCACCGGAATCGGCACGTTGATGCCGACCATGCCCACCTCGACCTCCTCCTGGAAGCGCCGCGCCGCGTAGCCCGAGCGCGTGAACAGCGCCACGCCGTTCGCGTAGGGGTTGCGGTTGACGAGGTCGAGCGCGGCCTCGAGCGACTCGACGCGCACCACGCACAGCACCGGTCCGAAGATCTCCTCCTGGTAGATCGTCATCGCGGGCAGCACGTGGTCGAAGAGCGTCGGGCCGACGAACCAGCCCTTCTCGTACCCTGGCACGCGGATGCCGCGCCCGTCGACGACGAGCTTGGCACCCTCAGTCGCGCCCTTGTCGATCAGGCCCTTGATGCGGTCGCGCGCGGCCGCGGTAATCACCGGGCCCATCTCGACGTCGGCGCCGTCGCCCGGACCGGTCGTCACCTTGCGCGCGCGCGCAGCCAGGCCGTCGACGAGCTTGTCGGCGACGTCGCCGACGGCCACGACCACCGAGATCGCCATGCAACGCTCGCCGGCAGAGCCGTAGCCGGCACCGATGATCGACTCGATCGTGAACGACAGGTCGGCGTCGGGCATCACGATCGCGTGGTTCTTGGCGCCGCCGAGCGCCTGCACGCGCTTGCCGTGCCGCGTCCCCGTCTCGTAGATGTGCCGCGCGACCGGCGTCGAGCCGACGAAGGAGATCGCGCGCACGTCCGGGTGCACGAGCAGCGCATCCACGGCCTCGCGGTCGCCGTGGACGACGTTGAACACGCCGTCGGGCAGGCCCGCCTCCTTGAACAGCTCCGCGAGCCGCATCGACGTCGAGGGCACGCGCTCGGAAGGCTTCAGCACGAACGTGTTGCCGCAGGCGATCGCCACCGGGAACATCCACATCGGCACCATCGCGGGGAAGTTGAAGGGCGTGATGCCGGCGCACACCCCCACCGGCTGGCGGATCGAGTAGACATCGACGCCGGTGCCCGCGTTCTCGGTGTACTCGCCCTTGAGGAGGTGCGGTACGCCGGTCGCGAATTCGACGACCTCCATGCCGCGGGTGACCGAGCCCTCGGCGTCGGCGAGCGTCTTGCCGTGCTCCTCGGAGACCAGCTTGCGCAGGTCCTTGCGGTGCGCGTCGATCAGGTCGCGGAAGCGCATCATCACGCGCGCGCGGCGCAACGCCGGTGCCGCGCGCCACGCGGGCAGCGCTTCCCGCGCCGCGGCCACGGCGGCGTCGACGTCCTCGACGCTCCCCAGCGGCACGTGGCGGATCACCTCGCCCGTGGCCGGGTTCGTCACCTCGCCGTAGCGCGCGGTGCGCGCCGCGACCGGCTTGCCGCCGATCCACATCGGCAGGCGTTGCAGCGTGGTCAGGTCCATCGTTCCTCCTTCGTGGGCTCGCGGTCGAATGACATCGCCGTCCGACGCCGACCCCGATGCGTCACTGGACTACCCTCCGCGCTGTCGCGCTTCGGGGCGGACTCGCCCTCGGGGCGGCCCTTCGGGCTCATGGCCGCGGCCCCGCACCGGCCGCGGCGTCGAACTCGGACATCCGCGCGACATAGCGCGCGATCAGGTCGATCTCGAGGTTGACCCGCGCCCCCGGCACGAGCGACGCGAGCGTCGTCACGTCGAGTGTATGCGGGATCAGGTTGACGTGGAACCGCGCGCTGTCGACGCCGTTCACCGTGAGGCTCACGCCCTGCACGGCGATCGACCCCTTGGGCGCGATGTAGCGCGCGAGCGCGTACGGCACCTCGACCGCGAGGCGGCGGCTGCCCTTGTCCCAGCCTTCGCTCTCCACCGCCTCCAGCGACACCACGGTGCCGACGCCGTCGACGTGGCCCGTCATCAGGTGTCCGCCGAGCCGGTCCGACAGGCGCAGCGCCTTCTCGAGATTCACCGGTCCCGGCCGGTCGAGCCCCGCGGTGCAGGCAAGCGTCTCCGCCGAGACGTCGAAGCCGAGTTGCCGTGCCTTCGCAGGGCCCTCGATCGCCACGACGGTCAGGCAACAGCCGCCGACCGCGATCGAGTCGCCGATCGCGACGTCATCGACCGGAAGCACCCCGGGGTCGATCACGAGCCTCGCCGCCGATGGACCCTTGGCTACCTCGGTGATCCGCCCCATCGCCTGGACAATGCCGGTGAACATCACTCGCTCCCTTCGTGGCGGACGCGTGCGATCACGCGCAAGTCTTCGCCGATGCGCTCGATCGCCCCGAAGTCGAGCCGCACCCGGCGGTCCAGCGTGCGGTGCTCGTCGTCGAACGCGGCGATCCCGAACGCCGGATCACCGAGGAGCGACGGCGCGAGGTACACGAGGAGCTCGTCGACGACACCCGCGGCCAGCAGCGCGCCGTTCAGCCGGTTGCCCGCCTCGACGTGGACTTCGTTCAGCTCCCGCCGGCCCAGCTCGCCCATCAGCGCGACCAGATCGACACGTCCCGCGGCGTCGGGCAGCGCGAGGTGCTCGACGTCGGCGGGCCACGCGGGATTGCGCTCCCCGGCAGTCACGACCAGCGCTCCGCCGTTCAGTACCTTCGCGCCGGGCGGCGTCTGCGCGTGCCGGTCGACCACGATGCGCCGCGGCTGCCGGGGCGTGGCGACGGCCCGTACCGTCAGTTCGGGATCGTCGGACCGTACCGTGCCGATGCCGGTCAGCACCGCGCAGGCGCGAGCGCGCCACGCGTGGCCATCCGCGCGCGCGGCCCCGCCGGTGATCCAGCGGCTCGCGCCGTCCGGCAGCGCCGTGCGCCCGTCGAGGCTGGCCGCCGCCTTCATCCGCACGTACGGACGCCCGCGGGTCAGGCGCGAGACGAAACCGGGGTTGAGGGCGCGCGCCTCCGCTTCCATCAGGCCTGCCTCGACCCGCACGCCGGACGCGGCGAGCTTCGCGCCGCCGTGCGCGGCCATCGGGTTCGGGTCGCGCATCGCGACGACGACGCGCGCAATGCCCGCGGCGACGATCGCGTCGGCACAGGGCGGCGTGCGTCCGGTGTGGCTGCAGGGCTCGAGGGTCACGTACATCGTCGCGCCGCGGACGTTCCCGCCATGGTCCCGCGCCGCCGCGAGTGCCGCCACTTCCGCGTGCGGCCCGCCCGCGCGCTCGTGCCATCCCTCGCCGAGGACACGACCGTCACGAACGACGACGCAGCCCACCCGCGGGTTGGGTGTCGTCGTGTAGAGCCCCCGGGCGGCAAGCTCGAGCGCCCGCGCCATGTGGCGCCGGTCGTCGTCGCCGAACGGGTCCTTCATTGCGAGGCGCGTCGCTTCTTGCCCGGCGCCTCGACTTCCGCGAGCGCGTCGTGGAAGTCGGAGACGTCCTGGAACGCGCGATACACCGACGCGAAGCGGATGTAGGCGACCTTGTCCAGGCGGTAGAGCTCCTGCATCACCATGCCGCCGATCTCGCGCGACGGCATCTCGCGCTCGCCGCGCGCGAGCACCTGCTGCACGATGCGGTTGATCGCGGCGTCGACGAACTCGGTCGGCACGGGGCGCTTGTGCAGCGCGCGCTGAAAGCCGACCCGGATCTTCGCGACGTCGAAGTCGGCGCGCGAGCCGTCGTTCTTGACCACCTGAGGCATCCTGAGCTCGACGGTCTCGTAGGTGGTGAAGCGCTTCTCGCAGGCGGTGCAGCGACGGCGGCGGCGGATCGAATCGCCGGCCTCCGACACGCGCGAATCGATCACCTGCGTGTCGTCGCTGCCGCAGAACGGGCACTTCATCCGCGCACCCGACTCACTGGTAGACGGGGAAGCGCGTCGTCAGCCGCGCCACCGCGCCGCGCACGCGCAGGATCGCCGCATCGTCGTGCGGTGCGTCGAGGACGTCGGCGATCAGGTGGCCGAGCTCCTCCGTCTCGATCTCGGCGAAGCCGCGGGTGGTGATCGCCGGGCTGCCGATGCGGATGCCCGAGGTCACGAACGGCTTCTCGGGGTCGTTGGGGATCGAATTCTTGTTGACGGTGATGTGCGCCTTGGAGAGCGCGGCCTCGGCGTCCTTGCCGGTGATCCGCTTCGCACGGAGGTCGACCAGGAACAGGTGGCAGTCGGTGCCGCCCGAGACGATCCGCAGCCCCCGCTCCTGCAGCACCTTCGCGAGCACGCGGGCATTCTCGAGCACGCGTTCCTGGTAGATCTTGAAGTCGCGCGTCATCGCCTCGCCGAATGCCACGGCCTTGGCGGCGATGACGTGCATCAGCGGGCCGCCCTGCAGGCCGGGGAACACCGCCGAGTTGATCGCCTTCTCGTACTCGGCCTTCGCGAGCACGATGCCGCCGCGCGGGCCGCGCAGCGTCTTGTGGGTCGTGGTGGTGACGAAGTCGGCAATGCCCACCGGCGTCGGGTAGACGTCCGCCGCGACGAGCCCCGCGTAGTGCGCCATGTCCACCATCAGCTTCGCGCCCACGGCGTCGGCGATCGCCTTGAAGCGCTTCCAGTCGATGATGCGCGAGTACGCCGACGCGCCGGCGATCACGAGCTTCGGCCGGTGCTCGTGCGCGAGCGCCGCCGCGGCGTCGTAGTCGATGTGCTCGGTCTCCGCATGGAGCCCGTAGGGGATGACCTTGAACCACTTGCCGGACATGTTCACCGGCGAGCCGTGGGTCAGGTGCCCGCCGTGCGGAAGGCTCATGCCGAGGATCGTGTCGCCGGGATTCAGCGTCGCGAAGAACACCGCCTGGTTGGCCTGGGCACCGGAGTGTGGCTGTACATTGGCGAACTCGGCGCCGAACAGCTTCTTCGCCCGCTCGATCGCGAGCACTTCGGCGGCGTCGACGTGCTCACAGCCGCCGTAGTAGCGCTTGCCGGGATAGCCTTCCGCGTACTTGTTCGTGAGCTGCGATCCCTGTGCCGCCATCACCGCCGGGCTCGCGTAGTTCTCCGAGGCGATGAGCTCGATGTGCTGCTCCTGCCTGCGGTTCTCCGCGCTGATCGCAGCCCAGAGGTCGGGGTCGGACTGCGCGAGGGTCAGGGAACGATGGAACATGGGGCCGCCCGGCGGAAGTGGTGACTAAATCCTTGAATTTTAGCATCGCACCCCAGTGCCGCCTCGGCAAGCCGGTCGGGCACCGCGCCGGGGCTGCGTGCCGGGATGAAGGCGCCCCGGCGTTGCGCCTCCCCGAGTTCCGCGGCTGCCGAAGCCCTTTCGCGACGCGCGAGACCCTTATAATGCCGCGGTCACCACGGCGCCCTCGCGCGCCGGGCGCGACCCCAAGCGGCCGGTATGAAGCCGCAGCGAATCCGCCCCCGCCGTCCCAAGGAGGAGCGCACCTTGAATGCCATGCTAGCCCTTTCGCGTGCCGTGGACCGCCTGAACGAGGCCATCGGCAAGGCGACGATCTGGCTCGTGCTCATTGTCGTCGTGATCAGCGCCGGCAATGCCGTGGTCCGGTACGCCTTCGACTGGAGCTCGAACGGCCTGCTCGAGATCCAGTGGTACCTGTTCTCGGCGATCTTCCTGCTGTGCGCCGGCTATGTCCTGAAGAAGAACGAGCACATTCGCATCGACGTGATCTTCGGCCGCTTCTCGGCGCGGACGCAGCACTGGATCGACGTATTCGGCTTCATCGTCTTCTTCATGCCGATGGTGATGCTGACGCTCTGGCTGTCGTGGCCGGTGTTCATGAACGCCTGGAACTCCGGCGAGATGTCCGCCAACCCCGGCGGACTGGTGCGCTGGCCGGTGCGCCTGCTGCTTCCGGTGGGCTTTCTGCTGTTGCTCCTGCAGGGAATCTCCGAACTCGTCAAGCGCCTCGCGTTCCTGTCCGGGAAGGGTCCGAACGCACTGGACAAGGAAAAGCGGCCGTCGGCGGAGGAAGAGCTCGCCGCAGAGATCAAGAAGCACCAGGTGGCGCCCGAGGTCGCTGACGTCGTCGGCATGGCCGACGACATGATCCGGGACAAGGGCAAGCCGGGGAGCCGGTCATGATCGAATTCGTCATCGCCAACATGGCCCCGATCATCTTCGGGTCGCTGGTCGTCTTCCTGCTGCTCGGCTTCCCCGTCGCCTTCTCGCTCGCCGCCAATGGCATCATCTTCGGCTGGATCGGCATCGAGCTCGGCCTGTTCCAGCCGACGTTCTTCCAGGCGCTGCCGGAGCGGATCTTCGGCGGCATCATGAACAACGACACGCTGCTCGCCATTCCGTTCTTCACGTTCATGGGCCTGGTGCTCGAGCGATCGGGCATGGCCGAGGACCTGCTCGACACGATCGGCCAGCTGTTCGGCCCGATCCGCGGCGGCCTCGCCTACGCGGTGATCCTCGTCGGCGCGATGCTCGCCGCGACCACGGGGGTGGTCGCCGCGTCGGTGATCTCGATGGGGCTGATTTCGCTGCCGATCATGCTGCGCTACGGCTACGACCGGCGCCTTGCCTCCGGCGTGATCGCGGCGTCGGGCACGCTGGCCCAGATCATCCCGCCGTCGCTGGTGCTGATCATCATGGCCGACCAGCTCGGCAAGTCGGTCGGCGACATGTACAAGGGGGCGTTCGTGCCGGGCTTCGTGCTCGCCGGGCTCTACTTGCTGTACGTGCTCGGCTGCACGATCTTCCGCCCGCAGTGGGCGCCGGCGCTGCCGCCGGAAGCGCGCGTGTTTCGCGAGCCGAACGGCAAGTCCGGCGGTGCGTCGCTGCTCGCGCTGACCATCGTCTCGATCGCCGCCGCGCTCGCCTACGAGTGGTGGAAGCTGAGCGACAAGGCCATGGACGAGAAGATCGTCATCGGCATGCTCGTGGGCATCGGCATCGCCTTCGTGCTCGCGGTGGCGAACCGCGCGTTGAAGCTGAACCTGCTCTCGGCCATGGCGGAAAAGGTCACCTTCGTGCTGATCCCGCCATTGGCCCTGATCTTCCTGGTGCTCGGCACGATCTTCCTCGGCATCGCGACGCCAACGGAGGGCGGGGCGATGGGCGCGAGCGGGGCGATCATCATGGCGCTGGTTCGGGGGCGGCTGTCGTGGTCGCTGCTGAAGCAGGCGATGGACAGCACGGCCAAGCTCACCACCTTCGTCGTCTTCATCCTGGTCGGCGCGCGCGTGTTCAGCCTCACCTTCTACGGCGTCGACGGGCACAAGTGGGTCGAGCACCTGCTGTCGGGACTGCCGGGAGGCGAGATCGGCTTCCTGATCGTCGTCAACATCCTCGTCTTCCTGCTCGCGTTCTTCCTCGACTTCTTCGAGCTGGCGTTCATCATCGTGCCGCTGCTCGGGCCGGTGGCGGAGAAGCTCGGCATCGACCTGATCTGGTTCGGGGTGCTGCTCGCCGTCAACATGCAGACCTCGTTCATGCACCCGCCGTTCGGCTTCGCGCTGTTCTACCTGCGCTCGGTCGCGCCGAGCCTGCCCTGGAAGGACTCGCACAGCGGCAGGACGCTCGCACCGGTCACCACCGGCCAGTTCTACTGGGGCGCGATCCCGTTCGTGGTGATCCAGTGCATCATGGTCGCGCTGATCATCGCCTTCCCGCAGCTCGTGAGCTACGACAAGCCGGTGGCGGAAGGGTCAGGGCCGCAGATCGACATCCAGCAGATGCTGAAGGACGACTCGCAGCAGGGGGTCCCCGGGACTGCCCCGCCGCCTGGCCAGGACGACGACGCGCTGATGAAGGCGCTACGCGAATCCGCCGGCAAGTAGTCCCGCAGCCGCCGTTTCCGGAGCCGGCCGGCACGTCAAAGAAAAACCCCCGCGGCTCGCCGCGGGGGTTTTTCCTGTGACCGGTGCGCCGGATCTACCTGATGTGCTGCTGCAGGAACTGGTCCATGCGCAGCTCGGCCACGCCGAACCACTGGTTCTGCGTCTTCTGGTAGGCGAGCACGGCGTCGTACATCTTCTTGAACGCGGGGCTCTTGGCCGATTCGTCTGCGTAGAGCTGCTGCGAGGCCTTGAACGCCGCGTCCAGGATCTCGGGGGAGAAGCTGCGCAGCTGGACGCCCTGCTGGACCAGCCGGCGCAGCGCCGCGGGGTTCTTGTCGTCGTACTCGGCCATCATCGTGACGTTGGCCTCATACGCCGCGGCCTGGAACGCCTCCTTGTATTCCGCCGGCAGTGCGTCCCACGCCTTCTTGTTGACGAAGAAGTGGATCGCGGGGCCCGGCTCCCACCAGCCCGGGAAGTAGTAGTTCTTCGCGACCTTGAAGAAGCCGAGCTTCTCGTCGTCGTAGGGACCGACCCATTCCGCGGCGTCGATCGTGCCCTTCTCGAGCGCCGGATAGATGTCCGAGCCAGGGATCTGCTGCGTCACCATGCCGAGCTGCGAGAAGACCACGCCGCCGAGGCCGGCAATGCGCATCTTGATGCCCTTGACGTCGGCGACGGTACGGATTTCCTTGCGGAACCAGCCGCCCATCTGCACGCCGGTGTTGCCGCCGAGGAACGAGACGACGTTGTAGTTGCTGTAGAAGTCGTCGAGGAGCTTCTGGCCGCCGCCGTAGTAGACCCAGGCGTTCATCTGCCGGGCGTTCAGGCCGAACGGAACGGCCGTGCCGAAGGCGAAGGTCCGGTCCTTGCCGACGTAGTAGTACGAGCAGGTGTGGCAGCACTCGACCGTGCCGTTCTGGACGACGTCGAGCGCCTGTCCTCCCGGGGCGATTTCGCCGCTGGCGAAGACCTGGATCTGGAACTTGCCGCCGGTCATCGCCGAGACGCGCTTGGCCAGCACCTCGGCGCCGCCGTAGATGGTGTCGAGACTCTTGGGAAAGCTCGACGTGATCCGCCACTTGACGCCCGGCTGCGACTGCGCGATCGCGGGCGCGGACCCCGCGGCCAGGATGCCGGCCAAGCCGGCGTTCTTGATGAAGGAACGGCGTTCCATGGACTTCCTCTCCTCTCTCCCCCGGGACACGCCGGGTATCGGTGCCGGTCGCGGATTATCGCGCGACCCGGCGATGAGCGAATGCGGGATTGTGCCGACGCAGAGCCGTGCCGGGCATGGATCCAGTTCGAAGTCGGCGGGCGGCGACAGTGTAGACGGAAACCCGTTCAGGACGACAGCTTGCGCACCGCGCTGAACAGGGCCCAGGACCATCCGGCCTGACGCTCGAGCATCTGGGTGAAGCGCACCAGATAGCGGGCACTGCCCGTGTCGAGCTCGACCATCGCGCCGTGGGCGAGCTTGTCGTCCGGGCCGACCAGGCTGCGCTGTGCCGACTGGCGATTGTCGCTGTGGGCGGGTATGTACAGGCCGAAGAACGGCCGCTCGGCGCCCGCGCGACCGTCGTCCGCGGGCGCGCTCCAGGTGCGCATCAGCACGCGCACCAGCTT
>Ga0105096_10000869_pt1 | contig 11645 bp, 9 predicted proteins | sample PPLLak3cmMay2015_FD_87036 | JGI IMG/M metagenome (GOLD analysis project Ga0105096, IMG submission 87036) | Freshwater sediment microbial communities from Prairie Pothole Lake near Jamestown, North Dakota, USA - PPLs Lake P7 Core (1) Depth... | ecosystem: Environmental > Aquatic > Freshwater >... | reverse complement strand
CAGTGCCTCGAGCCCGGGGCCCACGATCTTGTAGAGGATCTCGATCCAGCCCGCAGTCGCGTCGGCGCGCTGGATCGACAACGGCCGACGCATCGGCAGCAGCGGATCGCAGGTGAGATGCGCGAAGCTGCCCGGCGTGGCGGCGGCGGCGCACTGCGGGGCGCGCAGCCGGATCACGAACTGCCGGCCGGGGAATTCCTGCTGCGACAGCAGCGCGGCGTCCTCGACGAAGATCGTGCCGCGGTGCTCGCGTGCCGTCATACGGCCCTCCGCCCGGCCTCGACGTTGCGCTCCTGCACGTTGCGCACGATGGTCGACAGCACGGCCATGCGCACCGCGACGCCGTTGGTGACCTGCGGCCGGATCACCGACTGCGGGCCGTCCGCCACCTCGCTGGTGATCTCGACGCCGCGGTTCATCGGACCGGGGTGCATCACGATCGCGTCCGGCTGCGCATGCCGCAGGTTCTCCCGGCTGACGCCCCAGTCGCGGTAGAACGCGTCCGTGTCCAGCGTGTCGGACTCCGTCATGCGCTCGCGCTGGATGCGCAGCGCCATCACCACGTCGGCGCCCTTGATGCCGTCGGCGAGCGAGTGGTGCCGCGAGGCGCCTGCGAGTTCGCCCGGTTCCGGCATCAGGCTCGCCGGGCTCACCAGGCGCAGCTCGCCCACCCCGAGGGTGAGCAGCGCGCGGCCGGAGGAGCGCGCCACGCGCGAGTGGCGCAGGTCGCCGACGATCGCGACGCTCAGGTTGCCGAGGTCGCCCTTGCGCTGGCGGATGGTGAGCACGTCGAGCAGGCCCTGCGTCGGGTGCGAGACGTGCGCTTCGCCAGCGTTCAGCACGCTCACGTGCGGCGCGACGTGCGCCGCGACGTAGGCGGGCAGCCCGGGCTCGGCATCGCGCATCACGAACACGTCCACCAGCATCGCCTGCAGCGTGTAGATGGTGTCTAGCACCGTCTCGCCCTTGACCCGCGACGACGACTGCATGTCGAGGTTCACGACGTCCGCGCCGAGCCGCCGCGCGGCCAGCTCGAACGACACGCGCGTGCGCGTGCTCGGCTCGAAGAACAGGTTGGCGACGGTGCGGCCCCACAGGCTCTGGTCGCGCGCCGGCACCTCGCCGGGCGCGCGCACGTAGAACTGCGCGAGGTCGAGCAGCTGCGCGAGTTCGTCGCGGGACAGGCCTTCGAGGGTGAGGAGGTGGCGCAGGCGGCCGGCGTGGTCGCGCTGCAGTTCGCTGCCGGTATCGGTGGTCAAGCGCTGCTCCCGGGTCGGTGGGCGTTTCCGCGCAGCCAGGTCTCGAGGATCAGCCGCGCGGCGTGGGCGTCGATGTCCTCGCGCCGGACGCGGCGGGTGCGCACACCCGAGCGTCGCACCTCGCGCAGGTCCGCCGTGGCGGCTGAGGAAGTGAGGCGCTCGTCCACGCAATCCACCGGCAGGCCGAAACGGCGCGCCAGCTCGGTTGCGAAGGCGCGGCACGTGGCGGTGAGGACGGTCTCGGTACCGTCCATATTATAGGGCACGCCGACCAGCAGCCGCGCCGGTGACCACTCGCGCACGGTGCGCTCGAGCGCGGGCCAGTCCGGCGCGCCGTGTACCGCGATCACGCCCGCCGGGCTGGCCGTGCCGGTGGTGGCCTGACCGACCGCGACGCCGATGCGGCGGGCACCGTAGTCGAAGGCGAGGATGACGGCGGCGGGCGCGACCACGAGCCGGTCAGGCGTGGCCGGCGTCGCTGCTCAGGTGCAGCAGGTTGACGCCGAGCAGGGCGCTTGCGGCCTCCCAGCGCTCGTCGTGCGCAGTGGCGAACAGCACCTGCTCGTCGGCCGGCACGGTGAGCCAGGCGTTCTGCGCGACCTCGGCCTCGAGCTGGCCGGCGTCCCAGCCCGCGTAGCCGAGCGCGACCAGCGCCGCGGCCGGACCCTCGCCGCGGGCCAGCGCATCGAGGATGTCGCGCGAGGTGGTGAGATGCAGCCAGTCCGAAACCGGCAGCGTCGAGTCCCACAGCGGACCGGGGCTGTGCAGCACGAAGCCGCGGTCGGTCTGCACCGGGCCGCCGTGCAGCACCGGGTCGCCCGACACCTTCGACTGGGCCGCATCGAGGCCGAGCTGCTCGAACACGTCGCCCAGCGTCATCGCCAGCGGCCGGTTGATCACGATGCCGAGCGCGCCCTGCGGGTTGTGCTCGCAGACCAGCGTCACGGTCTGCGCGAAGTTCGGGTCCGTCATGCCGGGCATGGCGATCAGGAACTGGTTGGTGAGGAAGCTCGCGGCCATACGCCCAAGTATCCGGCCAGCGGCGGCGCCGTCACAAGCGGCGCGGCCGCTGGCGGTGATCGCGGTTGGCTCACTGGCCGGGCGCGTACACCGCGCCGTCGCCGAGCCGGCCGTGCAGGAACTGCCATTCGTAGGCGAAGCGCAGGATCGGGTAGCGCTCGCGCATCGCAGGCGGGAACGGGTCGAACGGCGAGGCGAGCCGCACGACGCGCACCGCGGCCGCGTCGAGTTCGCGATGCCCGCTCGAGCGGCGCACCAGCACCTGGTCGAGGCGCCCGTCGGCGCGGATCGCCACCTCGAGCACCGGGTTGCCCGACAGCGAGCGGCGGCGCGCCTCGTCGGGGAAGTTGAGGGTGCCCACCTGCTCGATGCGCCGCTTCCAGCCATCCAGGTAGCCGGCGATCGCCGACTCGCGCGTGTCAGCCAGCAGGTTGTCTTCGGCGGCTGCGTCGCCGCGCAGGCGCAGCGCCTCGTCCGCGGCACTGGCGTTGACGCCGACCTGCGGCAACGGGCGGGATTCGATCGGCACCGCGTCGGTCGCGGCCGCCTCGAGTTCCACGCCGGTCGGCGCCTGGCGGCCCTGCCGCGACCTGCTGGCGAGCAGCTGCGTCCCGCCGGCGTCGGCGGTCGCGGCCGGCGGCGTGAACGACTCGCCGCTCGTCTCGCCCTCGTGTTCCAGCAGTCGGGCCGAGGCCTCGGGCAGCGAAGTGCGCAGGCGCTCGCGGGTGGTGCCGGAGCCGTGCTGGTCGCGGCCCGAGATGTAGCTCGCGTCGGGGTTGGGCTCCTCGGCCGGGCCCTCGGGGACCAGCAGCACTTCGAGCGTCGGCAACGGTCGATCGTCGCTGTGCGGCGCGCTGAAGCGCAGGCCGAGGATCACCACGCCGTGGAGCAGGGCGGCGACGAATACCGCAGTCGCGAGGCGGTCTTGCGGACGGCTGGTCGCGGCGCGCAGTTCCACCGTTCAGGCACCCCGCCGGCGCGCAATCGCATCCATCAGCGAGCCGGCGATGTCGAGCCCGAACTGCCGGTCGAGCTCGCGCACGCCGGTGGGGCTGGTGACGTTGATCTCGGTGACGAACCCGCCGATCACGTCGAGCCCGACGAACAGCATGCCCCGCTCGCGCAGCGCCGGGCCGATGCGGGCCGCGAGCCACCGGTCCCGCTCGTCTAGCGGCCGGCCGACGCCCTTGGCGCCGGCTGCGAGGTTGCCGCGGTTGTCCGCGGCCGTCGGGATGCGGGCCAGCGCGAAGGGCACCGGCTCGCCGTCCACCAGGATCACCCGCGCGTCGCCGGTGGTCACGATGTCCGGGATGTAGCGCTGGGTGATCGCAAAGCGCGTGCCGTACTCGGTGAGGGTCTCGAACACCACGCTCGCGTTCTTGTCGTCGGCGTCGAGCACGAAGATCGAGCGGCCGCCCATGCCGTACAGCGGCTTGCATACTGCACGGCCATGCTCGCGCAGGAAGGCGGCCATGTCGGCCATGTCCCGGGTGATCAGCGTGGGCGCGCAGCAGTCCGGGAACCAGGCCGTGTAGACCTTTTCGTTCATGTCGCGCAGGCCTTGCGGCCTGTTTACCACCAGGGCACCGGCGTCCGCCGCACGCTCGAGGATGTAGGTGGCGTAGATGTACTCGGTGTCGAACGGCGGGTCCTTGCGCATCAGGATGGCGTCGAAGCTGCCGAGCGGCACCGTGGCGGGCTCGCCCAGCGTGTACCAGTCGGCGAGGTCGTCGCGCACCGTCACGGGATGTGCGCGGCCGTACGCGACGCCGTCGCGCAGCCAGAGGTGCCGCAGCTCGAGGTAGGAGAGCTGCCAGCCGCGCCGCTGCGCCGCCAGCATCATCGCCAGGGTAGTGTCCTTGGCCGGCTTGATGTCCGCGATCGGGTCCATCACCACTGCCAGGTTCAAGCGCATGTCGGGCATCTTCGGCTCCACGGATGGTGCGCGGCCGACGCCGCGCCTGTGACACCCGTCATGGTATCGAAAGCGGCCAATGGCAGCCCTGCACTCAATATGTTAAAACCCCGTCGCGAGCCGCGCCTCGCCATTTAGCGTCGTGCTCGCGACGCTCATTCCCACCGGGAGTTCTACGGGCATGGACAATAGTGCAGCCAGCAGCAGCCGGCCCAGGCTGGCGGGCCTCAAGGTGCTGGTCATCGACGACAGCAAGACCATCCGCAGGACGGCGGAGACCCTGCTCGCCCGCGAGGGCTGCGAGGTGTTCACCGCGGTGGACGGCTTCGACGCGCTGTCGAAGGTGGCCGACCACCAGCCGGACATCGTGTTCGTGGACATCATGATGCCGCGGCTCGACGGCTACCAGACCTGCTCGCTGATCAAGCACAACAAGGTGTTCCGCACCATCCCGGTGATCATGCTGTCCTCGAAGGACGGCCTGTTCGACCGCGCCCGGGGCCGGATCGTCGGCTCCGAGCACTACCTGACCAAGCCGTTCACGCGCGAGGAACTCCTCAGCGCGATCGAAACTCACGTGCACCGTTGACCGCCCGCACCGGAGGACTCCGCCCGTGGCACTGGTACTGATCGTGGACGACTCGCCGACCGACCTGCACGTGATGCAGAAGGCGCTCGAGCAGGGCGGCTTCCGCACTGCGTCGGCGGCCGATGGCAGCGAGGCGATCCGCAAGGCCCGCGAGCTGCACCCGGACCTGATCCTGATGGACATCGTGATGCCGGGCCTGAACGGCTTCCAGGCCACGCGCGAGCTGGCCAACGACCCCGAGACCCGGTCGATCCCGGTGATCATGGTCACTTCCAAGTCGCAGGAGTCCGACCGCGTGTGGGGCCTGCGGCAGGGAGCGGTCGACTACCTCGTCAAGCCGGTCGCCACCGACCAGCTCGTTCGCAAGGCGCAGGCCGCGCTCGCGGGTTGAGATGACGGGCGCCGCCGAACTGCGGTCGCTGCGCGACCGTCCCTACGAACTGCTGCGCGAGCTCGATCGCCGTGCCCGCTCGGCGGCCCAGGGCAAGCCGGAGGCCGCCGTTTCCGGGGCCGAGTGGGTCGGCATCGCCTTCCGCCTCGGCGGCGAGGCGTTCCTGCTGGCGCGCGAGGAAACGCGCGAGGTGATGAGCTACCCCGCGACGGTGACCCGCGTGCCGGGCGCCAAGGGCTGGGTGCGCGGGCTCTCCAACCTGCGCGGCCAGCTGCTGCCGGTGATCGACCTGCGAGCGTTCCTCGGCTCGGGCGCCACCACCGTCACGCGCTCCACGCGCGTGCTGGTTGCCAACCATCGCGAGATCCCGGCGGGCCTGATGGTCGACGAAGTGATGGGGTTCCGCCGCTTCTACGCCAGCGAGTTCTCCTCCGACCTGCCGCCCACGCTGCTGCGCTGCGAACGCTACCTCGCCGGCGCCTTCAAGCGCGGCGCCGAGGTCTGGCCCGTGTTCAGCGTGCGCAGCCTGCTCGAGAGCCAGCCCTTCCTGCTGGCTGCTGCGTCGTGAGCGGGCGCGCCCAACGACCGAACGGAAGCACACCATGACCAACAGATTCGACGCCGCCCGCCTGCAGCCCGCGCTGATCACAGTCGCGCTGCTGGCGACCGTGATCGCGGCCCTGCTGCTGCTCCTGGCGGGCCGCACGGCCGGCCAGCAGTCCGGCGCGCGCGAGCAGGCCGCGGCCCTCGCCACGCTGTCGCAGAACATTCCGCTGCAGGCCGGCGCGGCAGTGCGCGGCTCGGCACCGGCGTTCGACGCGCTGGCCGAGTCCCGCGCACAGCTCGAGCAGGTGCTCGCGACGCCGGGCGGCCGCGCGCTGGGCGAGGAGGCCGGCTGGTCGGTGCTCATGGAACAGGCGCAGGCGGTGCTCGATGGCCGCACCGCGGCACTCGAGGCGCAGCGCGCCGCGGCGGCGGTGCGTGAGCTCACGCCGCAACTGGTCGCGGCGGCCACGGGCGTGGCGCAGGCGGCTGGCCCGGCCCGCGCGGCCGCGCTCGAGAGGCATCTCGAACGGTTTGCGTTGCGCGCCCAATCGGTGGAGCAGGACCTCGGCGCGCTCGCCGACGGCACGGCTCCGGTCGAGGCGGCCTCGCGCCGCATCTCGGACAGCATGGCTTTCATGGGCGAGGTCGTGGCGGGGCTCAAGGGCGAGGGCAACGCGCTCGGCGTGCCCGCTGCGGGTGCGGCGGCCGCGGGCGCCGTCGAACTGCTCGAGGCGGTGTTCAGCGGCGAACAGCAGCAGGTGGGCGCGGCGCTCGCGCTGGGCGACCAGCTCGAGCAGATGCAGGCCGCGCGCAATGCGCTCGCCGAGAGTGGCACCCGCCTGTATGCCAGCGTGCGCGATGCCGGCGGCGGCGCCGCTGCGACCGCGGGGCCGGCCGGCTGGCTGTCGAGCCCGTGGCTGCCGCTCGCGCTGGTGCTGCTCGCTGCGCTGTCGCTCGCCGCGGCGGCGTTCCTGCAGCGCTCGCTCGCCTCGTTGCGCGCCGCGGCCGAACAGCAGGCGCGGCAGAACGAGCGCAACCAGCAGGCCATCCTGCGGCTGCTCGACGAGCTGTCGAGCCTTGCCGACGGCGACCTCACCGTGCAGGCCACGGTCACCGAGGACATCACCGGCGCGATCGCCGACTCGATCAACTACGCCATCGAGGCGCTGCGCGAGCTCGTGACCACCATCAACGACTCGGCGATCAAGCTCGACGCCGCTACGCGCCAGACGCAGGCGCTGTCGACTCACCTCGCCAAGGCTTCGGCTGCGCAGTCGAAGCAGATCGGCGCGGCCTCGGAGTCGATCGCGGTCATGGCGGCCTCGACCGAGGAAGTCTCGGGCAACGCCGAGCGCTCGGCGGACGTGGCGCGCCACTCGGTCGACATCGCGCACAAGGGCGGGGACGCCGTGCGCCGCACCATCGACGGCATGAACGCGATCCGCGAGAACATCCAGGAGACCTCGAAGCGCATCAAGCGCCTCGGCGAGAGTTCGCAGGAAATCGGCAACATCGTCGAGCTGATCAACGACATCGCGGAGCAGACCAACATCCTGGCGCTCAACGCCTCGATCCAGGCGTCGATGGCCGGCGAGGCGGGCCGCGGCTTCGCGGTCGTGGCCGACGAGGTGCAGCGCCTCGCGGAGCGTGCCGCGAACGCCACCAAGCAGATCGAGGTGCTGGTGCGCACCATCCAGGCCGACACCAACGAGGCCGTGGTCTCGATGGAACGCACCACCACCGACGTGGTGGGTGGCGCGCTGCTTGCCGAGAATGCCGGCGCCGCGCTCGAGGAGATCGAGCAGGTGTCGAACCAGATCGCGAGCCTGGTGCAGAACATCTCCGCCAGCTCGCGCGGCCAGGCCACCTCTTCGCAGAGCATCTCGCGCAACATGCAGGTGCTGCGCGAGATCAGTTCGCAGACGGCCGAGAGCACCACCGCCACCTCGGCCTCGATCGGCAAGCTGGCCGAGCTCGCGGCCCAGTTGCGCAAGTCGGTGACCGGCTTCCGCCTGCCGGGCGGCGCGGTCAGCGTCACCGGAGAGTACCCGGTGCTGCGTCCCGAGGACGTGGCCGCGGCCGAGGCCGCCGAGCGCCCGCGCCGCGTGAGCGGCCTGTCCGGTTGAGAGTCCAGTTGCAGACATCGTGAGCACTCCAGTTTCCCGCCTTGCCGTGCCCGACCACAGCCACGCTTCCCTGCAGCTGGTCGCGAGCGAGATCGCCGCCGAGCTGAACGAGGCGCGCGCCGCCCTCGAGGTCTTCGCCGAGCAGCCCGAGGACCGCGGTGCGCTGCACCGCTTTGCAGCGCACGTGCATCTCGCGCGGGGTGCGCTGCGGCTCGCCGAGGTCTACGGCGGCGCGCTGCTCGCCGAGGAGATGGAGCACGTCGCGCGGTACGTCGACGCGCACTCCGGCAGCGGCCGCGCCGACGCGGACGGCCTCGACGCGCTGCTGCGCGCGATCGAGCAACTGCCGTCGTACGTCGACCGGGTCGCTTCCGGCGGCCGCGACGTGCCGCTCGCGCTGTTGCCGCTGCTCAACGACCTGCGCGCCGTGCACGGCGGCGCGCTGCTCTCCGAAGGCACGCTGCTGCTGCTGAACCTGCGCTCCGACGAGCCGGCCCGGCCGGCAGCGACGGAGGGGCTGGCGGCCGCGGACCTCGCGCGCCGCCTGCGGCCGCGCTTCCAGCTCGCGCTGCTTGGCTGGATCCGCGGCGAGCAGGTCGAGCAGCACCTCGAGGCGCTGGCGGAAATCGCCGCGCAGTTCGAATCGCACGCCGTCGCCCAGCCGTTGTTCCAGCTGTGGTGGGTGGTCGGTGCGGTGGTCGAGGCGCTGCGCGAGGGCGGGCTCGACGGCAACGTGTCGGTGAAGCGGCTGCTCGGCCACGTCGATCGCGAGATGCGCCGCCTGCACGACGCCGGCGAGACGGCGTATGCCGCCGCGCCGCCGGTCGAGATCCTGAACAACCTGCTGTTCTACGTGGCGCGCTCGCGCAGCAGCGGTCCGCGCGTGACGGCGGTGCGCCAGTCGTTCCGCCTCGAGGAAGTGCTGGCCGCGAGCGAGCAGGCCGCCGACGCGAGCGAGACGCTGTCGGCGCCGAGCGTGCGCCTGATGAAGACGGTCGCCGCGGCGATCCGCGAGGACCTCACCCGCGTCAAGGACGTGCTGGACATCTTCGTGCGCAAGGGCGCCACGCAGGTGGACGACCTCGTGCCGCAGCTCGAGATGCTGCGCAAGATCGCTGACACGCTCGGCGTGCTCGGCCTCGGCCAGCTGCGCGGCCGCGTGCAGGGCGAGATCGAGACGCTGCAGGGCATCGTCGACCGTCGCGTGCCGCCGGACGATGCCGCGCTGCTGTCGATTGCCGCAGCGCTGATCGAGGTGGAGGACAGTCTCGACGCGCAGCTGGTGAGGCTGATCCTGCCCGAGACGGCGCGTCCCGCCGCCGAGGACGCGGAGCCCACCGACGAGGAGTTCCGCCAGGTGCAGGACGCGGTCCTGCGCGAGTGCATCGTCAACATGGCGCGCATCAAGGAGGCCATCACGCAGGCGCTCGGTGCGCCGGCCGAGGCGCAGGGCCTCGACCAGGTGCCGCAGCTGGTGCGAGGCATCACCGCGGGGTTGCTGATGCTCGGCAAGCAGCGCGCCGTGGACGTGATGGAGCAGCTCGGGCGCGCGCTCGCCGGCATCGTGCGGCCGGAGGCGGGCGCGCTCGCTTCGCCGCGGCTGGAGCGGCTGGCGGATGCCATCGTCGCGGTCGAGTACTACATGGAGATGCTGCAGGCCGGGCGTCCCGAGTCGTGGCGCATGCTCGACAGCGCCGAGGAAGGACTGGCTGCACTGGAGCCCGGTGGCAAGGTGGTCGTGCTGCGGCCGCGCGCGGAGCCCGAGCAGCTGGTGCCGACGCCCGTCGCGGCGCGCGACGCCGCGGCGGTGCCCGCAGGCGTCTCGCCGCCGGCACCGATCGAGGCACCCGCCGCTGCCGTGCCCGCCGCGGCGACGCTGCCGGACGCCGAGTTCGTGCAGCTGTTCGCCGAGGAAGCCCGCGAGAACATCGCGCGCCTCGAGTCGCTGTTCCCGCAGTGGGAGCAGAACCCGCTCGACGCTGACGCGCTGCGCGAAGTGCGGCGCGTGTTCCACACGCTCAAGGGCAGCGGCCGCATGGTCGGCGCGCGGCGTATCGCCGACTTCTCGTGGAGCATCGAGAGCCTCCTCAATCGCGTCATCAGCCAGACGCTGGCGCGCTCGCCCGAGATCGTCGCCATCGTGCGCGAATCGGTGGCGACGCTGCCGGTGCTGGTGGACGAGCTCGAGCAGGGCGCACCCGCCCGCATCGCACTCGACGGCCTGATGGCACGCGCCGATGCACTTTCCGGCCGCGAGGCGCCGGTCGTGCCGCCGGAGCCGGCGGTAGCGGTACCGGCTGCGCCGGAGCCAGAGGTCGCCGCGGCGGGCGAACCGACCGGGCCCGAGGCCGAACCGGTGCCCGTCGAGCCGGTCCCGCTGGAACCGGACGCGGAGGCTGCGGCGCCGGCCGAGACGGATGCCATGGACCCGGTGCTGCACGACATCCTCCGCAAGGAGACGGCGGGCCACGTCGCGGTGGTGCGCAGCTACCTCGAGCGCTGCAGCCATTCGGTGGCGCCGCACCCGGTCACCGAGGCGCTGCATCGCGCCTGCCACACGCTGAGCGGCATCGCGAAGACGGCGGGCGCGCGGCAGGGCATCAAGGTGGCCGAGCCGATGGAGCGCTACGTGCGCAAGCTGCACGACAACGGCCACGGCTTGCCCGAGGAAGGCCTGGCGCTGCTGCGCGACACGGTGGTGAGCCTCGAGAACGTCGTCGAGCACGTCGACGAGGACACGGGCTTCTTCCCCGACCACGGCCGGCTCATCGCGGGCTGGCACGCGCTCGAGCGCACGCTCGACGCCGAACTGGCGCGCTTGACTGAGGCGGGCGAGCGCACGGTGGCCGTGCTGTGGCCACCGCCCGAACCGGTGCCGCCGGTGGAGCCGGTCGTCCCGGCCGAGGACCTCACCGAGCCGTCGCTGCAGTCGCTCGCAGACAGCATCGAGCTCCCTGCCGAGGCAGACCTCGAGCACACCTCGCCGCACATCGTGCTCGCGTCCCTGCCGGCCGAGGCCGAAGCGCCAGCGCCGGAAGCCATGCCCGAACCGGAGGCCATGCCCGAACCGGCGCCCGAGCTTGAGCCCGAGTTCGACGCCGACATCGCCGCGATCTTCAGCGAGGAGGCGAGCGAGCTGCTCGAGCAGGCGGATGCGGCGCTGCTCGACTGGAGCCGCGACCGCGCCGATCGCAGTCGCGTCACCGAATTGAAGCGCCTGCTGCACACGCTCAAGGGCGGCGCGCGCATGGCGGGCATCCGTGCCATGGGCGACTTGAGCCACGAGATGGAGTCGTTCCTCGCAGCGCTCGAGTCGGGCGCGGTGGCGTCCGACCAGGACGCGATCGCGGTGCTGCAGTCCTCGCTCGACGAGCTGCACCGCATGCGCGACGTGGCCGGCACCGGGCAGCGCATCGTGCCCGCGGTCGAGCTGATTGCGCGGGTGCGCGCCGTGGCGGCCGCGTCGTCGCGCGCTCCGTTGCCGGAGGAGGCGCTGGAAGCCCCGCCGCCGGTCGAAGCCGCCACGCCGCCGGCGGAAGCCGCCGCGCCAGCCGTCGAAGCCGCCGCGCCAGCCGTCGAAACAGCCACGCCGGTGGTCGCGGAAGTGGTGCCTTCGCCCGAGGAGGTCGTCGAGCCCGAGCCCTTCGAGCCTGCGGTACTGCAGGAGCAGGTGGCTCAAGCGGAGGAGATGCCGCTGGCCGAAGCAGTGCCGGCGGAGGCGCCGCCGCCCGTCGAGGAATTCGTCGCGCCGGCCTGGGAGACTCCGCAGGCAGAAGTCGCCGAGGTTCCGGCGCCCGTG
>Ga0105096_10000866_pt1 | contig 11661 bp, 13 predicted proteins | sample PPLLak3cmMay2015_FD_87036 | JGI IMG/M metagenome (GOLD analysis project Ga0105096, IMG submission 87036) | Freshwater sediment microbial communities from Prairie Pothole Lake near Jamestown, North Dakota, USA - PPLs Lake P7 Core (1) Depth... | ecosystem: Environmental > Aquatic > Freshwater >... | reverse complement strand
GACGCTGCAGACAATGTTCGTATCTTTTCTTCGTTGCGCGCGCTCTGCCAGCACATAGATCAGAACCGAGTACGCTAATGGCCTTGAAGGCCTGGGTAGGGGCATTGCTGTTACTCGTGGGCTACCCGCTCGCCAGCCGTTATGCCCTCAGCCAGGGATGGGGTAGCGCCCAGTCCGCCACCGTACTGCCGGTGCTTGCATACTGTGTCCTGTTCATCCTTTTCGCGAGCACGCTTAGACCGGGGCGCTCGCCCTTGATAAGTCGTTTTGCCCAAATGGAGCAAGGCGAGCTCACCGCAGAGTTGCTCACCTACACCCGCCGCCTGACCTTGGTATGGAGCATATTCTTTGTCGGCATGGCCGGCCTTGCCCTGGGGCTTGCGGCGTGGGCGCCGGTCAGAATCTGGTTTTTGCACACGTTCGTTATCAGTTACCTGATGATTGCACTGCTCTTTTTCGGCGAATATGCCTATCGCCGCTGGCGCTACCCACACTACCGTCACGCCAACCCCTGGCAATTGCTGCGCAATATATTCAATCACGGTTTGCGTTGAACTTCGCTCGTATGTCGTCTCTGTTTCCCCGCCACCACACGCATCAGATGGTGTATATGGATTCACGGCGCAGCCTGGATCGCGACGCATTCATGGGTGCAGCGCATGCCCTAGCGCAGCGGATTCCAGTTCAGTCGCACTGTCTGAACCTTTGCGACGACCGCCTGTTCTTCATGTTGGGCTTCTCTGCCGCGCTCCTACGCAGGCAGTGCACCCTGCTTCCCGCCAACCGAACCGAATCATGTCTGGAAGATATCGTCCGGAGACACCCTCAAATCACTGCACTGTGCGACAGCCCACAATCATTTGACGGTCTCAACTGCCTGTATTTGGACACTTCGCTGTTGACGGCACCGCCAGACCCAGCCGAGGACGTCATTCAGCCCACAACATTGGCTGCCGAGTTGTTCACCTCGGGTAGTACCGGCGCGCCGCAGGCTCACCAAAAAACCTGGGACATGCTTGTTCAGGGGGCGCAACAACTTGCCGCCGAACTCAATCTCGGCGGCACCCTGCTGGGCAGCGTGCCGTCGCAACACATGTTCGGACTGGAAAGTACCATCCTGCTGCCAATGCAGGCCGGGCTGACGCTGGCAGGCGGCTGTCCTTTGTTGCCCCAGGACATCCACTCCGCCCTAAAACGTCTACCGCCCCCGGTATGGTGGGCAACGACCCCCATGCACCTACGAGCCTGCGTGCAAAGTGGGCTGCAATTCCCCAGACTCGCGGGCATCATCTGCGCCACACAAACCCTGGCACCGGATCTGGCGCGTGCCGCCGAAGCCTGTTTTCAGTCTCCGGTGCATGAAATTTATGGTTGCACCGAAGCGGGCGCTATCGGTCTGCGGCGCCCCGCACTCAGCACCGTCTGGCAACTCCTGCCCGACTGGGAAATGACCCGCTGCGCGGAAAACATCTGGATAAGCGGCAATCGCAGCCCACAAGGGTTTTGTCTGCCAGACCACATCGAGCCCCTGCCCGGCCGGCGCTTCCTCTTGCAGGGCCGGCTTGCCAGCCTGATCAAGGTGGGCGGCAAGCGGATGCATCTGGACGCCCTAAATCAAATCCTGCTGTCCGTCCCCGGCGTTGAGGATGGCGTGTTCTTCCAGCCTGCCGAAGGCGAGCGCCTGACCGCGCTGGTGGTTGCCGCTGAGCCAGATCCGGCCGCCTTGCTGGCAGCGCTTCGCAAACAGATTGACCCGGTGTTTTTGCCGCGTCCGATTCACTGGGTGCCATCGCTGCCCCGCAATGCCACGGGGAAATTGCCGCTGCACGCTCTGCAAGAGCTGGTGAAAGAGCTTTCCTGATGACAACACCCTTTGAAATCGCCGGACGCATTCCGGCCAACCACCCTGCGCTGCCCGGCCATTTTCCAGGCAGTCCGATCACACCTGGCGTGGTGCTGCTCAACCATGTTGCCAAGGCCTGTGATAAGTGGCAGCCCGGTTTCCGCATCACGTCCTGGGTGCAAGTCAAATTTGTCTCGCCGCTGCTGCCGGAAGAGGCCTTTGTCATCCGCCTGACGGCCCCCGCGCCGGGCACCGCTCGTTTTACCGTCCATGTCGATACCCGCCTGGTCGCCAGCGGTCAATTCACGTTTATTTCTAACGGCGCATTGAACCCATGAGCGACGAATGGGCCACCCGCCCGGAACGCAGCACACTGTGGGTGATGCAGTTGTATGCATGGGTCTCGTTACGCGCCGGACGCACTGCAGGCCGCCTGTTCCTGCCCGCTATTTGCCTATATTTCCTGCTGATGGCGCGACAGGCGCGACAAGCCTCGGGCGAGTATCTGACGCGCATTCTGGGAAGGCGGCCGGGCTTGCGCGACCGTTTTCGGCACTTTTTTCATTTTGCCAGTGTCGTTCATGACCGGCTGTTTCTCAGCGCGGGGCGGCTCAACTGCTTTGAATTTAGCATCGAAGGCGAAACCCATGTCCGGAATGCGCTGACCAAAGGGCGCGGCCTTATCCTTCTCGGCGCCCATTTCGGCAGCTTCGAAGTGTTGCGTGCAGGATTGGCAACGCGCGAAGCGCTTCCGCCCCTGAACGTGCTGATGTACCTCGACAACGCTTCAAATAGCAATCGCATCTTTGCCAATGCCCGCAAGCAGGGGGTCAGCATCATCCCGCTGGGCCGCCCGGACTCCTTGATGCGCGCCATGGAGTGTTTGCAGCGTGGCGAGATGCTAGGCATCCTGGGAGATCGCACGCTTGGCCAGGACAAGATTGTCCATGTACCGTTTCTGGGTTCACCGGCTGCCTTTCCACAGGCGCCCTGGCTACTGGCCAGCTTGTCACAGGCACCGTTGGTACTTTTCTTTGGTGCGTATGAGGGGGGGAATCGATACGCCATTCGCTTCGAGGATTTTGCCGACAGTATTCAGCTGCCTCGTCGGCAGCGTAGCGAACACTGCGCTGCCTATGCTGCTCGTTACGCTGTTCGCCTGGAAGCGCAATGCCGACAATCCCCCTTTAACTGGTTCAACTTTTATGCATTCTGGCAATCGCGTGGCTAACACGGTGTTGCATTTGTTTAGTCTGGCTCTCTGCTGCGCCAGTCCGCAGCTGTTGGCTGCAGAGTGGGGAATGCCACAACTCATGTCAGGCTTTGCCGCCGTCGAGGAAAGTCGCGCAAGCTTTAAAGAAGAAAAACACCTGTCCATGCTCAGCGAGCCACTGAAGCTGTCGGGGACGCTGCATTATGTGCGCCCCGACCAGATCGAGAAGCGGATTACCCAGCCCTACCCAGAGTCCTTTCGTATCAACCGTGACCGCCTGGATTGGGAAAACCAGGGGCGCACCCGTACTCTGTCGCTACGCAGTCAACCACAGATCTGGGCACTGGCAGAAAGCCTGCGCGCCACCCTGGCGGGAGATTTGCCCGCTCTCCGGAAGCACTACAAAGTCAAACTGCAGGGCACACCGATGCAGTGGAACATCACACTGGAGCCGCGATACGACAGCCTTGCCCAATATATCGAGCAAATACGCATGCAGGGCCGGGAAAATCAACTGCGCCAAGTCGAGATCATAGAAGCCAGCGGTGACCATTCACTGATGCGCATTGAGGAGATACCAAACTGAAAACTGCTGGTCTGCTCCTGGTGTGGTTGACGGTACTGCTGTTGAGCGTAGTGCAATTGGTACGTACACCGCTCAATCTCGACCTTAGTGGATTTCTCCCCAGTCAGGCCAACCCCACCCAGCGCCTGTTGATCGACCAGATGCGAGATGGCGTGGGTGGAAGGCTGATCTTGCTTGCGATCAAAGACGACAGCCCGGAACAACTCGCTCACATCAGCCGCCAACTTGCAGCGCGCATGCAGCAAAGTGGACACTTCAGCGTGGTCGCGAACGGCGCACCGTTGCCGCCGGAGCAGCTCGAATGGCTGATGGAGCGACGCTACCTTCTTACCCCTTCGATAAACGCGCAGTCCTTCGATGTAGCCACCCTACGGCAGTCTCTGGAAAGCAGTCTGCGGCTCCTTGCCTCGCCGCTTGGTGGCGCAGTACAGGCCTGGCTCCCGCGCGATCCAGGGGGCGCCATGTTGGAACTGTTGCAATCGCTGGCAGGGCAGAATCCGCCAGACATCCAGCATGGCGTATGGTTTTCCCGCGACGGACAGCGTGCACTGCTTTTGGCATACAGCCGCGCGCCGGGAATGGATGCGCTCGCGCAGGAACGTGCCCTTGCAAGCATCCAAAGCGACTTTTCCCATAGCATCGGCAAGGCCGAGCGCGGCGTTAGCTTGGCGAAACTGGAATTAAGTGGGGCGACCGTGTTTGCCGCCGATGCCCGCCATCAAATCGAAACAGCAGCACGACTTGCCTCTGGCTTAGCTCTGCTACTGGTCACGTTGATTCTGTGGATGGTATATCGCGCATGGAAGCCAATTGCCTACAGCCTAATACCGTTGTTGGCAGGCTTGCTTGTCGGTGCTGCCATAGTCGGCGCATGGTTCGGTTCGATTCATGGCATCACTCTGGCCTTTGGCGCCATCCTCATCGGCGAGGCGGCCGACTATCCGGCTTATTTGTTCATCTACCGTAATGCCGGCGAGGCACTGACCGCCACAGCCTGGCGCATCCGTAAAGCCCTGCAACTTGCCATGCTGACCACTGCGATGAGCGCTCTGTTCATGCTGCTGTCCGATCTTGAAGGACTCCGTCAGTTGGGCCTATTCACGGCCACCGGTGCGCTGACGGCCGGTCTGACCACCCGCTGGTTGTTGCCTGCACTCCAGCCGGGTGAGTACCATTTGCCACGCCTGCCTTCGTGGCCGTACCCTCCTCGCTGGTTGACCTTGCTGATGTTTGCCGGGGCCGTCATCGTCCTAGCGCGCACCGATCTGTTCTGGGATGACGACCTGGCGCATCTCTCACCGACCCCGCCCGCAGCGTTGGCGCATGATCGCGCCTTACGCAGCGAACTTGGGGCACCCGATACAAGCTTTCTGCTGATGTTTGCTGCACCGACTGCTGAGGGCGCATTGGTCCTGAGTGAGGAACATCAGCCCTGGCTGGATAGTCTGGTCCGCGACGGCATCATCACTGGTTACGCGCTGGCTGCACAATCCTTGCCTAGCCAGGCTGCGCAGCAAGCCCGGCGCGCTGCGCTGCCGGACGGCGCTACTCTCCGCCGCAATCTGGACAAGGCCTTGGAAGGCCTTCCGTTCCGCCCTGGCAGCTTTGAGCCGTTTTTGCGCGATATAGAGCATGGCCGCAGCTTGCCGCTGATCCAGCGAAGCGACCTTGAAGGCACACCTTGGGCCGCCCGAGTCGAAGCCCTCCTTATCAGGGAACAAGGTCAATGGATCGCGCTCGCACCTTTGTCTGGCGTTTCCGAGCCTGCTCGCCTGCGCGCTGCACTCGAACAACACCACACACCAAGCGTGACGCTGCTGGATATCAAGCGTGATACCGAAACCTTGTTGAGCAACGCGCGCGAACAGGCACTGCTTCTGATGCTGGCGGGCGTCGCCGCGATCGCCCTGTTGCTTCGGGTCGATCTTGGCAGCGCCCGAGCCGCTGCCAGAACGCTGTTGCCAGTACTGGCGGCCATGCTGACCACTGCCGCCACTCTGCTGGCATTGGGTATCAGCCTCAATCTGTTTCATTTGATTTCCCTGTTGCTGGTTCTGGGCACCGGAATGAACTATGCCCTCTTCTTTCAGCGTCGCGCCGAAAATGCGGAGGACGCGCGGCGTGCTGGCTTGGCGGTGGGTTTATGCAGCTTGACGAGCCTCGCGGCCTTTACTTGCCTCACGCTCACGTCCATTGCCGTGCTTCAGGCCATAGGCTTGACGGTTCTGCTAGGAACATTGTTTTTGCTGCTTTTTTCCGCTTCTTGGCGTCCCAGGGTGAACTAACAAATCCCGGTTAAAATTCGTTCCCTTTTCAATTCTTCACCGGGTTTCGAACTCATTGAATCCGCTCCCCATTACAGCATTTGCGACTGCAAGCCCGCTCGGGCTGGGGCTGGACGCTGCGCTGTCCGCCCTGCGGGAAGGACAAAGCGGATTGCGCCCGAATGATTTTGGGGATGCCGCGCTTGCAACATGGATCGGCCGGCTAGACGGCATCGAAGAATGCGCTCTTCCCAGATTCTTGAAAACCTATGACTGCCGCAATAACCGTCTGGCGCACCTTGGTCTGGAACAGGATGGATTTCGAACTGCTGTAGGGCGCGCCCGGCAACGATGGGGCGATGCACGCATTGGCGTTTTTATAGGCACTACGACATCCGGCATCCTCGCCACCGAGCAGGCCTATCAAGGCCGGGACGCAGCGGGTGCCCTACCAGCAAGCTTTAATTACGCCCATACACACAGCCTCTATTCCGTCACTGACTTCGTGCGCACCAGCCTACAGTTGGGCGGCCCGGCATACAGCATTTCCACTGCCTGCTCGTCCAGTGCCAAGGTGTTCGCCGCGGCCAGCCGCATGATCGCTGCGGGCGTATGCGATGCGGCCGTGGTCGGTGGAGTGGACAGCCTGTGCTTTTCCATTCTCTACGGTTTCAACTCACTGGGCCTGCTGTCCAGCCATCCCTGCCGCCCTTGGGATGCACGGCGTGACGGGATCAGCCTCGGTGAGGCTGCAGGTTTTGCGCTGCTCGAACGCGAAGGGGACAGCGACGTCGCGTTGCTGGGACATGGCGAAAGCACGGATGCCTATCATATGTCCACCCCACATCCGATGGGTACGGGCGCGCTACTAGCAATGCGCCAAGCATTACGGCGTGCCGGACTCGAAGCCGACGCAATTGATTATGTAAATTTGCACGGTACCGCCAGCCCGGCCAATGATCGTGCCGAAGACCAAGCTGTCTACCAGCTTTTTGGCGCTGGGATCGCGTGCAGTTCGACCAAGGGACATACCGGCCACACCCTAGGTGCTGCCGGCATCACCGAAGCCATCGTATGCGGCATCTCGCTGCGCTCGGGCACCGTTCCTGCCACCCTGCACCACGTCCAAGCCGACCCGTCCCTGCACTGCCGTGTTCTGACCCAGGCGAAGCAGTCGTGTCCCCAGCATGTTATGTCCAACTCTTTCGGTTTTGGCGGCGACAATTGCGCACTTATTCTGGGGCGCACACCATGATTCAAGTCTCCGTACTCGGTGTTGGGATCCATGCGCCTGGATTGCCGGACTGGCAGGCAGCCATGCCTGTGCTGCGAGGCGAACAGGAATGGCGTGCGGAACCCGTGCCAACAGTCACCATGCCTCTTCCATCCGCCGAACGTCGTCGTACCTCTGCCTGCGCGCGCGCCGCTTGGGCTGTCGCGGAGCAGGCGCTTTCTTCCTCCGGCATAGATGCGCGCGAGGCGAATACCGTATTCACCTCCAGCGGCGGTGATGGCGTCATTCTGCATCAGTTGTGTACGGCCCTGGCGCGCCCAGATCTCGTCGTGTCGTCGACTATTTTTCATAATTCAGTACACAACGCACCGGCGGGCTATTACAGCATTGCCCATGCCAGCCATGCTGCGTCCACCAGTCTGTGTTGCCATGCCTCGCCTCTCGCGGCAGGTCTGTTGGAAGCAGCTGTTCAGATCTCTAACGAAGGAAGCCCGGTTCTACTGGTGGGATTCGATCTGGTTGCGCCTTTTCCGCTCGCGCCAGTGTGGCCGGCACAGCAAGACTTTGCGGTTGCGCTTTTGCTGGCCCCCCCCAGTCCGGGGCATTCGTTAGCATCTTGGCGCATCATGCCGACTTCGGCCGCATTGGAAACACCCCTTGCCAGCACGCATTGGATGTCGCAGTTTGCCCAGGCGAACCCGCTGGCGATGAGCCTGCCCCTACTGATGTCACTCGCGACCGGCATACATGTGCCGCATCGCCTGCCTTATCTTCAAGACATGGTACTGTAAGTGGAATGCACAACCTGACCGCGACCGAAATCGCCCGCCTGCTTCCTCACAGCGGCAACATGGCGCTGATCGATGCCGTACTCGAATACGACGCTAGTGCAATTCACTGCCTGGCGCACAGGCACCACGCTGTTGACAATCCCTTGCGGATGGACGGTAGGCTGCCCTCCTGGTGCGGGCTGGAGTATGCGGCACAGGCCATGGCTGTCCACCAGGGGCTTTGTTCCAGCAACGAAACACCACCTAAACGCGGCTTCCTCGCGGTCGCGCGCGACATCGTGATGGCACCAATCGATCTTGACGGCCTTCCGGGGGAGCTGCACATCCACACTGAAAAAATCATTGCGGAAGGCGGCCGCTCGCTATACCAGTTTCATATCACCAGCCATGAGCAAACGCTGCTCAGCGGCCGGGTCGCTGTCGTCCTGCAGGACGAAAGAACATGAAACGCGCACTCATCACCGGCGGCAGCGGCGCTATCGGCACGGCGATAGCCCGACGTCTGGCCGCATCAGGCCACCATGTCATCATTCATGCCCACCGCCACCCCGAGAGGGCGGCCATACTGGTAAGTGAGATTGTGGCGGTCGGTGGCAGCGCGGAAACCATCTCCTTCGATGTGCGAGACGCCGAGAATTGTCGTGAGGCGCTGCAACAGTGCCTTGTTCACGGTGCCGTGCAAATCTTGATCAACAACGCAGGCTGTCATGACGATGCGCCCCTGGCAGGGATGAGGGCAGAACAATGGCATGAGGTCATCGATACGTCGCTCCACGGTTTCTTCAATGTGACTCAGCCCTTGCTACTGCCTATGATGGCAACCCGCTGGGGACGGATTGTCAGCATGTCGTCCGTCGCAGCTCAACTCGGCAATCGCGGCCAAGCCAATTATGCAGCAGCCAAGGCAGGCCTACACGGCGCCAGCAAGTCACTGGCTCTTGAATTGGCTACACGCGGCATCACCGTCAACGTCATCGCTCCCGGAATCATCGAATCCGGGATGACCGACGGTGTATTTGACCCCGACACGATCAAGCGCTTGGTGCCGATGAAGCGCGCCGGCACGCCGGACGAAGTTGCCGCCCTGGTGGCCTTCCTGGCTTCCGACGAGGCAGCCTATCTCACCGCCCAGGTTATCGGCCTTAATGGGGGCATGGCATGAACCAGACAGCCGCGAGTCCCGCCATTGCGTTGGTCATCCCTGCCTACAATGAGGCGGCCAGCCTGCGCCACGTTGCTGAGGCCGCACTGGCCCGCCACCCCTGGGTGATCATTGTCGATGATGGTTCGACCGACGCCACCGCGCAAAGCGTCGCCGGTTTGCCACTCACTCTGCTGCGCCTACCTGACAACAAGGGCAAGGCTGCAGCCCTGTGGCGCGGCATGGAGCATGCATTGCAGCACGGAGCCACAGCCGTCATGACCATGGATGCAGACGGCCAGCACAGGGCGGAGGATATCCCCCGATTGATTGAAGCAATCGAGGCAAACCCGGATCACCTCATTATTGGATCTCGCACCCATGACCGCAGCCAGTTCCCTATAAGCCGCTATCTAGCTAATCGTTTCGCTAACTTCTGGGTTGCCTGGGCAGCTGGCTATCCACTTAGCGACAGCCAGTCCGGATTCCGGATTTATCCGGCGGATCTGCTACGTGCCTACCAGGCGGCTAGACGTAAAACACGTGGCTTCGTCTTTGAAAGCGAAATTATCATTGAAGCGGGGCGCGGCGGTTATGCACCCTTGGCAGTGCCGATTCCAGCGATCTATATTGCTAGCGGCCGTAAGAGCCACTTTAGGCCTGTATTGGACATTTTGCGTATCACGCGTATGGTCGCACTGAAGCTACTGCAACGGGGGCTATGTCCGGCGTGTTTGTGGCGGAGTTTTGGCGTTCCACAAACCTACTCAACGCGGGAGCGTGACCCAACTTGAAGATTGGGTAAGCGTTTGAATTGTTTTTCAGATTCAGACCCAACGCCCTGCTGTCTGTGCTCATTATTTAAAACAAACATAGGGAGAGAATCATGAAGAAAATCTTAGTCGTATTGTTTAGTCTGACTATGTTGTCATTGGCCAGCGGATGCGCAATCAATCGGGCGACGGCGACGGTCGAGAGTCCATCAGCCCTAGGCAATATCAAGACCATGTACGTAACCAAACTCGCAGCAGATGGTAGAGGTATAAACAGCTTGATTGCCGATAAATTCAGCAAACATGGCTATACGGTGACAACGGGTATAGAACAGCCTAGCAATGTGGATGCCATTGTCACTTACAGAGACAAATGGATGTGGGATATCACGATGTACATGCTGGAATTAACCATAACCATACGCGACCCAAAGACTGATTACCCATTGGCAAGCGGTAATTCGTACCATACCTCCTTGACGAGAAAATCTCCGACCGAAATGGTCGACGAAGTTGTCGACAACATCCTCAAGCAAGGGAAATGATTATGTTCCAGCCTATGCAGCGTGCTTTTTTATTGGCAGCCGGTTTCGCAATTATTAACACAATGGGTTGCGCCTCACCTGCGAGTCGGGAAAGCATGTCGGTGCAAAATGTCACCGTTATCAAAAAGCATCCCTATAGCGTTTCAGTAGAAACAAAAGGGGGTAGTGAAACCAGCGCTATCGACAGTCCGGGCATTTCCGATGCGGATCTAAAGGCCGCTATCGAAAAATCAATTATCGATTCCAGTCTTTTCAAGAACATCGTGCAAGGGAAAGGCGGAGATTACCTACTGACGGTCCGTGTCACGCAGGTTTCTAAGCCGCTATTCGCAATCGACATGAAAGTTGATCTTGAAACTGCATGGTCACTGCTAAGGGTGGCCGATAACAGTATCGTCATGAGGAAGGTCATCAAGACCACGCACGTTTCCACGATGGGAGATTCAGTAGTGGGGGTGACGCGCCTGCGATTGGCTGTTGAGGGCGCCGCGCGTGAAAATATCGCTCAAGGCATCAAAGCCATTTCTGAGCTGGATTTATAGGATAAGGCGGGTTAACGGTCGAAGGGCCACGCAACAAATAGGTGGGCCAAATCGCAACGGTTGTCTGCCTTGCTGATTTGCTGCAATACGGGCCACTGAGATAAATGGGAGAGAGATGGAGGCAGTCCAGACTCCACTCAAGAATGTCCGAAATTACCCGGGTCAGTTCACATTTTTGGGCGTCAGCTTTGTCCAAGGAACTGGCCGATAACGATTCCATAGCGGAAGGGGCCTGCCAAATCTTGAGCGGCAGCTTCGGCCGATGACCGGTCCGACAGCCAGAATGCCCTTCCGGCGGCTTGGGGCTCGCTAAGCGGCTACTGAGAATCCTGGGGCCACCCTCGCAACCGATGGTCGGCCACCAGAAGGTCTGGTGATCAACGTCGACGGAGCCCTCACCCACCCCCAGCCCGACTCAAGCGTCCGGCCTTAATCCACCAGAAACAAGCCCAGCAAATCATTCAAGAACCGCTGCCCCTGCAGCGTCGGCTTGAGTTGTATTGGATCCGGCTCCAGCAGGCCACTGACACGCGCCCGTTCGAGGGCGGCGATGCAGACAGGCAGCGGCAGGCCGGTGCGCTCCTCGAACAGGGCGGCAGGCACGCCCTCGTTGAGCCGCAGGGCGTTCATCATGAATTCGAACGGCAGGTCATCGCGCGTGAGGGTGCGGGTGTCGGCGATGTGCGCACCCCGCTTGACTGCATCCATGTATTGCTGCGGATGCTTGGT
>Ga0105096_10000865_pt1 | contig 11661 bp, 10 predicted proteins | sample PPLLak3cmMay2015_FD_87036 | JGI IMG/M metagenome (GOLD analysis project Ga0105096, IMG submission 87036) | Freshwater sediment microbial communities from Prairie Pothole Lake near Jamestown, North Dakota, USA - PPLs Lake P7 Core (1) Depth... | ecosystem: Environmental > Aquatic > Freshwater >... | reverse complement strand
CCGTCGATCTCCAGGCGGATAGCGAAGCCGGAGGCATCGATGAGGGCGCGGGCCTCGCGCAGCTTGTCGAGCGTGGCGGGAATAAACGCCTGCCCGCCGAAACCGGGGTTGACCGACATCAGCAGCACCATGTCCACCTTGTCCAGCACATACTTCAGGGCATCCAGACCGAGGTGGGGATTGAACACCAGGCCGGACTTGCAGCCCGCGCTGCGGATCAGCTGCAGGGAGCGGTCCACATGGGTGGAGGCGTCCGGGTGGAAGGTGATCCAGGTGGCGCCGGCGGCGGCGAAATCCGCTATCAACTGGTCTACCGGGCTGACCATCAGGTGCACATCGATGGGGGCGGTGACCCCGTGCTTGCGCAGGGCGCTGCAGACCATCGGCCCGATCGTCAGGTTAGGCACGTAGTGGTTGTCCATCACATCGAAGTGGACGATGTCGGCGCCGGCGGCCAGCACCGCATCCACCTCCTCACCCAGGCGGGCAAAATTGGCGGAGAGTATGGAAGGGGCGATCAGGAAGTCCGGCATGCTGGCTCCAGCTGGTTGTCAGGGCGCTATTCTAGCGGCTAATGGCCCCGGGCACACGACGATCGGGCAACTTCACCTCACTCCGACGTGCCGGACAGGGCGCCCGCGCGCAGGGCCGCGTCCAGCCGGGCCAGGCGCTCCGGCGTTCCCACGTCCTCCCAGTGGCCGGGGTAGTACTCGGCGCTGAGGCAGCCCCGCCGGATGGCCGCGTCCAGCAGCGGCCGCAGGGGCATCTTGCCGGGAGTCATGCTGGCGAAGAAAGCGCGGGTATAGACACCCACGCCGGCATAGGTCAGGCCGCTCGCACCCGGCGCCAGCTCGCGCACCAGGCCCTGCGCATCGAGCCCGAAGTCACCGCGCGGATGCTGGGGCGGATTGCCCACCATCACCAGGTGGGCACATGCGGGATCCGCCGGTGTGAGCCCCCGCAGGCGGGCGAAGGGATAGTCGATCCAGACATCGCCGTTGACCACCAGGAAGGGGTCGAAGCCCAGCAGCGGCAGCGCCTGGAAGATGCCGCCGGCCGTCTCCAGCGGCTCGATCTCGTGGGAGTAGGTGATGGCGACTCCCCAGCGGCTGCCGTCGCCGCAATAGCCGGTGATACGGCTGGCCAGGTGCGAGACATTGATCACCAGCTCGGTGAACCCGGCCCGCGCCAGGCGCTCGATATGATGCACGATCAGCGGACTGCCCCCCGCCTCCAGCAGGGGCTTGGGCGTGTGGTCGGTGAGGGGGCGCATGCGCTCGCCCACGCCGGCCGCCAGAATCATGGCCTTCATCCGGCGGCACTCCAGTCCTGGCGGGCGATCAGCGGCGCCAGCCGCTGCTCGAACCAGCGCTGGAACTCCGCCACTGCCGGCTCCTCCCGGGCGTACTTCGCGGCGATCTCCCGCACGTAGTGGATCACCAGCGGCAGGTCCCGCAGGTAGGCGGGCTTGCCGTCGCGCAGGTACAGGCGCGCGAAAGTGCCCAGTACCTTGATATGCCGCTGCAGCCCCATGAGGTCGAACCAGCGCAGGAAGCGGTCGGCCTCGACGGCCCCGGGCAGACCCCCGGCCTGCAGCCGCTGTCGATAAGCCAGCGCCCAGTGCTCCACCTGCGCCGCGGGCCAGCAGATATAACAGTCCCGCAGCAGGGACACCAGGTCATAGCTGACCGGGCCCAGCACTGCATCCTGGAAGTCGATGACGCCGAGGCTGCCGTCAGCCTGCGGCATCAGGTTGCGGCTGTGAAAATCCCGGTGCACCAGTACGCGCGGCTGCTCCAGGGCACTGGCGATGAGTACCGCGCTGGTTGCCTGCAGCAGGCGCCGCTCGTCAGCGCCCAGTGACTCACCGAGCAGGGCTTCGACAAACCAGGCGGGAAAACGCCCCAACTCCTCCGCGAGCAGCGCCTCGTCATAGCTCGGCAGGGCAGCAGGCGAGGAAGCATTGTGCAAATCCATGGTCGCGATCTGCAGCAGCAGATCCATCGCACCGCGGTAGTGCTGGTCAACCGACCCGGCGTCCAATTCCGCCAGCAACAGCCGATCCCCGAGATCCTCGAGCGCCATATAACCTCGCGCCAGGTCTGCCGCGTACAGCGCCGGCACCCTCACCCCCGCACCCGCCAACAACTCGCGTATTGCCAGGAAGGCCTGGTTCTTCTCGGTCGCGGGCGGTGCGTCCACCAGGATATAACTGCGAGCGCCGATCGAGGCGCGATAATAGCGCCGGTTGCTGGCGTCGCCGGCCACCACCGCAAGCGCAGGCATGGCACTGCCCGGGCTCGGCGCCAGAACGCGCAGTGCCCATTGCAACAGTTCACCTGGCGGGGGACGGCTCGTCACAGCACGCTCACCTGCTTCTCCCATCTGAATAATTGACGGACAAGGGCGGGGTGATGCTTTAGAATCCGCGTTCAATCCGCGCCCGCACCCTGACCTGAATGCCCCGACAAAAATGATAGCTGACTCTGCCAGACCACTCGCCCGCACGCCGCGTTTTTACGCAGCTGCGGCCGCGCTGCTGGTCAGCCTGACCATCGCGGCCGGGGCGCTGGCGCAGGATACCAAGCATGTGGTCTGCCCGGCCAACAAAACTGGTGACGGCAGCGATTGCAGTGAAGGGGCGCCCGGCACAGGGGCGCCCGGCGTAGGTGCGCCCGGCGACTACCTCCTGGACTGGGTACCCATCGACCAGGTCCCCACAGAGCTGCGCGACCTCGATTGCCTGCTCTGCCGCGGCCGCTACATGGATCCGCTGGCGGGGGAGGACAAGCAGGCCAACCCGGACGAGGCCAATATCGACGCCTTCACCACCAGTACCGAGATGCGGGGCGAGCTGGCGCGATTCTACGGCGGGGTCCAGGTGAGCCAGGGCTACCGCCGCTTCCGGGGCGACGAGGCGACCATCAACCGGGAGACCGGCGCGGCCACCCTGAGCGGCAACGTCATCCTGCGCGAACCGGGCATACTGCTGCAGGGGAGCCATGCCGACCTCCTGTTCGATACCGGCGAGGCCCGCCTGGAAAACAGCCAGTTCGTGCTCCAGTCGCGCCACCTGCAGGGCAGCGCCGGCCTGCTGGAGCGGGATGCCGAGGGGCTGATCCATGTCCACGATGGCAGCATCACCTATTGCCCACCGGGGCATGAGGATTGGCAGGTGCGGGCGGGGAGCATTCGCCTGGACCTGGAGGATGGCCTGGGCACCGCCCGCGACGCGACCCTGGATATCGCCGGGGTGCCGGTCTTTTACACCCCCTGGCTACAATTTCCCCTCGACGACCGCCGGCGCACAGGCCTGCTGTGGCCTGATTTCGGCAATGACAGCACCGGGGGCCTGGATATCACCGCGCCGGTTTACTTCAACCTGGCGCCACACTACGACGCCCTCTACTCGCCGCGCTACATCGAGGACCGGGGTCTCAACCACCAGCTGGAAACCCGCTACCTGAACAAATACCTGGGCTTGTGGGAGGTCGGCGGTGCCTACCTGCACCAGGACGACCGCTACCGGGATGAGGTGCCGCCAGGCACCAGTGACGACCGCTGGCTGACCGCGGTGCGCCAGAACGGCCTGCTCGACCAGCGCTGGCTCTCGCGAGTCGACTACACCGAAGTCAGCGATGTCGACTACATGAAGGACCTGGAAACCTCGAGCATCACCTCCCAGCGCCGCACCAGCCTGTTGCAATTGGCGTCGATGGATTACCTCGGTGACAGCGTGTTGATGAACCTGCAAGTGGAGCAATACCAGTCACTGGCAGATGACATCAACGACGTGTACAAGAAGATGCCACAGCTTACCGGGCAGTACCGCAGCAGCGGCACGCCGTTTGAGATACAGCCCATCCTGCTGTCACAGTACTCCAATTTCGACGCCGACGAGGACGTGGTCACCGGCGAGCGGGTCTACACTGAGGGCGGCGCCGCCTTCCCGATGAACTGGTCCTATGGTTTCGTCAAACCCACCGCAAAATACCGGCAGCTGAACTACACCCTGAACGAAGGCCAGTTCTTCACGGAAAACAGCCCCTCCACCGGCTCCGCCATGGCCAGCCTCGATAGCGGCCTGTATTTTGAAAGGGACGCCAGCCTGGCGGGCAAGGGCCTGCTGCAAACCTTGGAACCGCGCCTCTACTACCTGTACTCAAGCTATGAGAACCAAAGCGACCAGCCCGACTTCGACAGCGCGGAACTCACCTTCTCCTACAACCAGCTGTTCCGGGAAACCCGTTTCTCCGGTTACGACCGTATCGATGATGCCAACAGCGTGTCACTCGGTGTGAGCTCGCAGTTTATCGACACCGGGTCCGGCCGCAAGCTTCTGGGAGGGAATATCGGCCAGATCTTCTATCTGGAGGATCGCAAGGTTCGCCTGCTGCCGGGCGCGCCGCCGCTGGAAGAGTCGAGCTCGCAGATCGCCGGTGACCTGAGCTTCACCCCCGACGAGCACCTGTCGCTGCGCACTGATATCGTCTACGACCCCCACAGCGGCAACGTGGACACGAGCAACTTCATCGGCGGCTATACCCTGGACAACGGCGCGGTATTCAATCTCGGTTACGCCTATAATCGCGAGCAGGATCCGTTCGAGCTGATCCCTGAGACCAAGCAGGTGACCGGCTCGACGTATTTTCCCGTGACCACCAACTGGCGCCTGTTCGGCGCTGTCAACTACAGCATTCTGGACGACAAGCCCATCGAACAGATGGTCGGGGCGGAGTATGAAAACTGCTGCTGGATCGTACGCCTCCTGCACCTGCGCTATTACGACCTGGAAGCAACAGAGTTTATCCCGGACTTCAACGATCCGGACCTGGAGCAGGATCACAGCACCCAGCTGCAGTTCGTACTCAAGGGCATGGGTGGCTTCGGCAGCCGTATCACCAACATTCTCGAAGACATGATCAGAGGTTACAAAGAGCGTGAATACTAAGGCCCTTATCGCAGCCATTGGCCTGGCTGTATCCTTTTTCAGCGCGCCAATCCTGCAGGCGCAGACCCAGCCGGTTGACCAGGTTGTGGCGATCGTCGACGACGACATCATCATGGCCAGCGAATTGCGCGAGCGAATCGCCAGCGTTACCGAGATGCTCAAGTCGCGGGGCATGGACATGCCCCCCGAGGACGAGCTGATCCGGGAGACCCTCGACCGCTTGATCCTGGAGAGCATCCAGTTGCAGAAGGGCCAACGCGTCGGCGTGCGCATTTCCGATGCCCAGCTGAACGCGGCCATCCAGAACATCGCGGCCCAGAATCGCCTGACCCAGGAGCAGTTTATCGCCGCGCTGGAGCGCCAGGGCCAGTCCTATGCGGAAATGCGCGAACAGCTGCGCCGGGAGATGATCATCCAGCGGGTCCAGGCGGGCAATGTAAACCAGCGCATCCAGATCACTCCCAAGGAAGTGGACAACTTCCTTGCTTCCGAAGACGGCAAGAAGCTGACCCAGCCGGAGTATCACCTGTTGCATGCCCTGCTGCCGCTGCAACCGGGCACCAGCGCGGCGGATGAAGCCGCGGCCAGGGCGTATGTCGAGCAGCTGGTGAAACGCATTCGCGGCGGCGAATCCTTCGAAGACGTCGTTCAATCAAGCGACGACAAGTACCGCCTCAGCGGCGGTGATATCGGCTGGCGCAAGGCGGAGGACCTGCCCTCGCTGTTCACCGGCGTGGCTCCCGGCATGGCCAAGGGCGCGACCTCCGACCCCATCCGCAGCGATAGCGGGTTCCACCTCATCTACATGAAGGACATCAGGGGCGACGAGCTGATCGTGGCCCAGACCAAGGCCCGACATATCCTGATCAAGCCCTCCGAAATCCTGACTGATGAGCAGACCCGGGACAAACTCCTGGGCCTGCGCGCGCGGGTCCAGGCCGGGGAGGACTTTGCCGCCCTCGCCAGGGAGTTCTCCGAGGATATCGGCTCCGCCCAGGAGGGCGGCGACCTGGGCTGGACCACCCCCGGGCAGATGGTGCCGGAATTCGAGCAGGCGATGAAAGCCACTGCCGTGGGTGAAATGTCCGACCCGGTGCGCACCCAGTTCGGCTGGCATGTCATCAAGGTGGAGGGCCGCCGCGACCAGGATGTGACCACCGAGACCCTGCGTTCCAGGGCCGGCGAATACCTGCACAATCGCAAGTACCAGGAAGAACTGGACGCCTGGCTGCAGCAGATTCGGGATGAAGCCTTCGTGGATATCAAATAAGCCCCGTGGCCTGCCCCCGGATAGCGATCACTCCCGGCGAACCGGCCGGGATCGGCCCGGACATCCTCCTGGCCGTGGCGCAGCGCTCCTGGCAGGCGGAGCTGGTAGCGGTCGCCGATGCGGAACTGCTGCGCTCACGCGCAACCCTGCTGGGCTTGCCGTTGGACCTGTTGGCACTGGACCCGACCGCCGCGCCGAGCCCCCACAGGCCGGGCACGCTGAGGATACTGCCGGTTGCGCTGGCGGCCCCCTGCCACCCCGGCAAGCTGGATCCACGCAACGCGCCCTATGTGGTGGCAACCCTGCAACAGGCGGTCGACGGCTGCCTGCGGCGCGACTTCAGCGCCATGGTCACCGCGCCCGTGCAGAAGTCCGTGATCAACGACGCCGGCATCCCCTTCAGCGGCCACACGGAGTTTCTCGCCGCGGCCACCGGCACACCCCGGGTGGTGATGATGCTGGCCACGCCCGCCATGAGGGTGGCGCTGGCCACGACCCACCTGCCCCTGGCCGCAGTGCCGGCGGCGATCACCCGCGAGCTGCTGCTGGAAACGCTGGAGATACTGGTGCGGGACCTGGTCGACAAGTTCGGCCTGGCGCGGCCCCGGGTGGCGGTGCTGGGGCTCAATCCGCACGCGGGTGAGGGCGGCCACCTGGGCCGGGAGGAGATCGACACGATTATTCCGGCGCTGGAGCAGCTGCGCGCCCGGGGCATGCAACTGCTGGGGCCCCTGCCCGCCGACACCGCCTTCAACCCCAAGGTGCTGGAGCAATGCGACGCGGTATTTGCCATGTACCACGACCAGGGGCTGCCGGTACTGAAGTACGCGGGCTTCGGCAACGCCATCAACATCACGCTGGGCCTGCCGATAGTGCGCACCTCGGTTGACCACGGCACCGCCCTGGACCTGGCCGGCAGGGGCACAGCGGACGCCGGCAGCCTGGAGCAGGCCCTCGCCCACGCCATCAGCATGGGTGGGCGGCGCTAGCGGATCTCGCGGTAGGCATCGAGGACGGCGGCCGGGTCACCTTCGGCCAGCACCGCCCCCTCATACAGGCAGATCGCGCGATCGCACACTTCGCGTACCTGGCCTTCCATGTGGGAGACAAATACCACCGTCTGGTCCCCGCTGATCCGGCTCTTCATCGCGGCCTCGGCCTTCTCCCGGAACAGGGCGTCGCCCACGCTCAGTACCTCATCGATCAACAGGATATCCACGTGGGTTTTCAGCGCCGTGGTGAAGCCCAGCCGCGCCAGCATGCCGGAAGAATAGGTTTTTACCGGCTCCTCGAAAGAATCCCCCAGTTCCGAGAACTCCTTGATCTCCTCCAGGAAACCCCTGGCCTGCCTCGCCGTCGCCCCCTGCAGCATCGCCGCCAGGGTGGCGTTGTCGCGACCGGACAGATCCGGCCGGAAGCCCAGGCCGATGGTGAGCAGCGACGCACTCTTGCCGGGGCGCTGCCACACGGTACCGCTGGTGGGCGCGAGAATACCCGCCATCAGGCGCAGGGTGGTGGATTTGCCCACCCCATTGCGACCGATAATGCCCAGCGTTTCACCTTCGAATACCTGCAGGGACACCCGGTCGAGGACGTGGTGGGCCCCGTGGTCGAAGGACTTGCGCCGCGACGGGTAGCTGAGGGAAACGTCCTCCAGCTGCAGCATGATCTCCCTGCCGCCCGCGGCCATCAGGACAGGGCCCGCAGGGCGAGAAACTGGCTGGACCGGCGCATGATGAGGACCATTACCAGCAGCAGGAGGGCAGATCCCACTGCGATCTGCGCCAGGTGGATCCAGTCCGGCGCCGCGGCATGCAGCAGGACCTGGCGGTAGGCATCGATGATAAATGCCAGGGGATTGAAGGCGAGCACCAGTTCGGCCGTGCGCGCATCGCCCAGAGTGCGGGCGTCCCAGAATACACCCGAGACGAACATGAGAAAGGTCATCGCCAGCGCAATAAACATGCTGAAGTCCCGCACCACGCAGACCAGGCAGGCGCCGACGAAAGAGCAGGCCACGATCATCAGGTAGTTGACCAGCATTATCGGCACCAGGTAAAACCAGGCCAGGCCCGGCGGGTAACCCCGCACCCAGAGAAAGCCCAACAGCAACAGGAAAACCGCGGCCTGGCGGTAGAGCCCTTCCTGGATCACGGCCAGGGGGAACAGGGTCTTGGTGACATTGATGCGGCCGATCAGGCCCTTGTTGGCCGCGATGCTGTTGGACGCCTGGTTGACCGATTTGGAAAACCAGATAAACGTCAGTTTCCCGCACATGAGAAAACCCAGGAAGTCACCCCGACCCGACTGCATTATCAACTCGAACACCACATAGAATACGAGGACGAAGAGCAGGGGCTCAAGCACCCACCAGATGTAACCGAGGCCTTTGCGGGCCGCATCCGCCCGCAAGTCCATGCGTGCAATGGTGTCGACCAGGCGGAAATATTGGAGAAAAGTCATCAGTTGCGCGCCAGTGAACGAAAGCCAGGTCGATCAGATTGCGCGGCATTCTAGCAAACGGGCGCCACGCTGTAATAGCCAAAGCCGGCTGCCGCGGTACAATAAATGCCATGAACCTACCCCAGCATCGCGCCCGCAAGCGTTTCGGCCAGAATTTCCTGCAGGATGCGCGGGTCATCAACGACATTGTGCGGGCCATCAACCCCCGGGCGGATGAACACCTGGTGGAAATCGGGCCGGGCCAGGGCGCCCTGACCGGCCAGTTGGCGGCCAGCGAGTGCCGACTTGACGTGATCGAACTGGACCGGGACCTGGTGCCGGGCCTGCTGGCCGCGCACAGCGCCAATCCCCGGTTCCGGCTGCACAACGCGGACGCGCTGAAGTTTGACTTCGCCGCTCTGGCGGATTCAGCGGCTGGCGCGGGGCCGCTGCGGGTGGTCGGCAACCTGCCCTATAACATCTCCACGCCGCTCATCTTCAAGCTGCTGGAAAATACCGCCATTATCCGCGATATGCACTTCATGCTGCAGCTGGAGGTTGTGGATCGGCTGGCGGCGCGGCCGGGCAGCAAGGACTGGGGCCGGCTCGGGATCATGGCGCAGTACCACTGCGCGGTCGACAAACTGTTCGAGGTGCCGCCGCAGGCCTTCATCCCGCAACCGAAGGTACAGTCGGCGATTGTCCGGCTGGTGCCCTGGCGGGAATCACCCTGGCCGCCCTGCGATACGCAGCGCCTGAGGCAGGTGGTCCAGACCGCTTTCGGCCAGCGCCGCAAAACCTTGCGCAACAACCTGAAAGGCCTTATAGATATGAAGTGCCTGGAGTTGCTCGGTATAGACCCCGGGGCCCGGGCCGAAACGCTGCAACTGTCACAGTTTATTGAGATAACGACATCCATTCATGAACAAGGCAACTGACATACAGGCGGCCGCGGTAGGGGTAAAGGTGGTCACCACCTACCTGCCTCGCCACTCGCAGCCCGAGCAGGGTCAATACGCCTTTGCCTATACGATCACCATCAGCAACGAGGGGGACGTGCCGGTGCAGCTGCTGTCGCGGCACTGGGTGATAACAGATGCCGACAGCGCGGTGCAGGAGGTCCGCGGCCAGGGCGTGGTAGGAGAGCAACCGCTGATTCTGCCGGGCAAGTTCTTTCGCTATACCAGCGGCGCCACCCTCGCCACGCCGGTGGGCCGCATGGAGGGCAGTTACACCATGGTACGACGCGACGACAGCGCGCAGGCGAGCGCGGCCGGCGCGCTGTTCCAGGTACCCATTCCCGCTTTTTCCCTGCACACTCCCACGGCGCTGCACTAGGTCCGCCGGGTGAGCACCTATGTTGTCGGCGACATCCAGGGCTGCCTGCAGGCGCTGAAGTGTGCGTTGAAAAAAGTCGAATTCACGCCCGGCAGGGACGTGCTGTGGTCAGTGGGAGATATCGTCAACCGCGGCCCGCGCTGCCTGAAAACCCTGCGCTTTCTCTACGATATGCGCGACAGCCTGGTTCTGGTGCTGGGTAACCACGACCTCCACCTGCTGGCGGTGGCCGCCGGGGTGCGCGCGCCCAACCGCTCCGACACCCTGGACAAGATCCTGAAGGCCCCGGACAAGGAGAAACTGCTCACCTGGCTGCTGCACCGCCCGCTCATCCACCAGGAGCACGGCTTTACCATGGTGCATGCGGGAATCCCCCCCCAGTGGTCGGTGGAGGATGCGATCAACCGGGCAAGGGAAGTGGAGAAGGTGCTGCAAAGCCCTGACTGTGTCGAATTCCTCAGGCAGATGTACGGCAATGAGCCGCTGCTGTGGTCCGACGACCTGACCGGCATGACCCGGCTGCGGGTGATCACCAATTACCTCACCCGCATGCGCTTCTGCTCCAGCCAGGGCGTACTCGATCTCGACAGCAAGGGGCCCAGCCCCGACCTGGGCAAGGTCGAGGTCTCTGCCTGGTTCAGCCATCCCCGGCGCAAAACTGCGAAAGACCGCATCCTGTTCGGCCACTGGGCGTCGATCGAGGGACAGACCGACCACCCCTACGCCATCGGCCTGGACACGGGTTGTGTCTGGGGCGGCGCGATGAGCCTGTATGAGCTGGAGACGGGTCGCTGGACCCGGTGCCAGTGCAAGGACGGCAGGAGCAAACGCAAGCTCTGTGAACAGTCCGCCGTGACGACCAGCCCGGCCACACACTGATGGAGACTTACCTGGTTGGCGGCGCCGTGCGCGACGCCCTGCTGGGGTACCCGAGCAGCGAGCGGGACTGGGTGGTAGTGGGCGCCAGCCCGCAGGACATGCTGGATAAAGGCTACCAGCAGGTCGGCCGGGACTTCCCCGTGTTCCTGCACCCGCAGACGAAGGACGAGTACGCCCTGGCGCGCACCGAGCGCAAGCAGGGCCACGGCTACACCGGCTTTGCGGTGCACTGCGACCCCGCGGTTACGCTGGAGCAGGACCTGCTGCGCCGGGACCTGACGATAAACGCCATGGCCCGCTCGGAGTCCGGCGCCATCATCGACCCCTATGGCGGCCAGCGCGACCTGGCGGCGAAAATCCTGCGCCATGTTTCCGCCGCGTTCGTGGAGGACCCCCTGCGGGTGCTGCGCACCGCCCGCTTCGCGGCGCGCTACGCCCATCTCGGGTTTACGGTGGCGGCCGAGACCATCGAACTGATGGCACAGATCGTCCACCAGGATGAGCTGGCGCACCTGCCGGCGGAGCGGGTGTGGACCGAAATCGAGCGCGCCCTGGGGGAGCGCAACCCCGAGGTGTTCATCGAAGTGCTGCGCGACTGCGGAGCCCTGCAGCGCCTGCTGCCCGAACTGGAGGCCCTGTTCGGCGTGCCCCAAACCGCCCAATACCACCCCGAGATCGATACCGGCGTCCACACCCTGATGGCCCTGCAGCAGGCCGCCCAGCTAACACCTGCCACCGATGTGCGCTTCGCGGTGCTGATCCACGACCTGGGCAAGGGCGG
>Ga0105096_10000863_pt1 | contig 11674 bp, 11 predicted proteins | sample PPLLak3cmMay2015_FD_87036 | JGI IMG/M metagenome (GOLD analysis project Ga0105096, IMG submission 87036) | Freshwater sediment microbial communities from Prairie Pothole Lake near Jamestown, North Dakota, USA - PPLs Lake P7 Core (1) Depth... | ecosystem: Environmental > Aquatic > Freshwater >... | reverse complement strand
GAATTGACAAATGCACTTGTTAACACATGGTGGATCCCAAATTTGATGATTGCTGGATTAGTTGCAAGACAGACTGTGGCATATTTGGCTGGTGGCAATTACAGATCAGAATTGGGTGACCGTGTCAATATTCAACAAGTAGCAATAGGATTTACAGGGGCAGGAAAAGAACCACTTGTTTCACACACAGCAAAAATACTGCAATATGCATTTATTGGTGAAGACAAAGTGCTTGCACCATTGCTTGCTGGTATAATTGATGAAGCTGGATCAGCAGAAGGTCTTGATGACAGGTTGCGTGGTCTTGGTGATAAGCATGATTTGATTTTTGTTCGTGATGAAATTGGTGGTATGATGCAAGCTGCAACAAATGGCAATGCAACAAAACAGGGGATATTTGAATATGCACTTAAAATGTATACAAAATCAGATTCTGTTAGTAATGAACGAGTTAAGGCAAAAAAGAAAGGGGATGATGAAGCTCAAATATTATATGCACCTCATTTTATTATCAGTGGTGCCACAACTCCTGATCTCATTGTTAGTGGCCTCAATAATAATTTTGTCGGCACAGGTATTATGGCACGTCTTATGTTTTTTAATGTTGACCCTTACAAACGCAAGCGTTTGAGAACATGTGAAGATATGGTGTTATCAGCAGACATAAAAAGGAATCTGCGAAAGATAATTGACACAGGACCAATGGCAAATGGAATGTACAGCATGCCAAGTGCTCGTGTATATAATCCAAAGAAAGTCAAATTTGAAGATGATGTTGTTGATTTTTGTTTTAATGAAGCAGTCAAAGATGATGGTAGATTACCAGACCAACGTGCAATTTGGAATCGTAGGGTGCCAAATGCAAAGAAATATGCAGTAATAGAAGCAATATTTGAAAACCCTGACAAACCTGTTGTCACCATGGCAATGATGAAGCGATCATTGTTATTTGTTGCAAATAGCTGCCAATACACATTTGACCTATTTCGTGACAATGTAGGTGAGCATGAAGAAGATATTGCAACAAAAGTGATATTGAAGCGCATGAAACAACTTGGTGGCAAAAAGTGGGTCAAACGCTCAGATATGATAAATATTGCAGTTGTGAAGAAATTAAAACCACAACAAATAAACAATGTCATAAACGCATTACTAGATGCAGGAGAATTAGAATTTCACACAGAACCATCACAAAGAGGCAAAAGTAAGGCATTGTACAGGTATTCAGGCGGCGATAATTAATAAGTATATAATAGGTATAAATAAATATCGCAAAAATACCGAGTATGAGCGAGCTGCCATACGGGTTTGAGGATAATAAGTATAAAAGTATAGGTTTCCCGCGCATATACGCGTATATATAGAAACGCTAATATAGAAGTATGTAATTATATATATTTATATACTTATTATTATAAAAGACTTATGGCAGCTTGCTTATATTAGGTATTTAGCGCAATACTTATTAATACTTATTATACTTATTTTAATTTGTTTGTTTTTGCTAATTTTCAGTTATGATCAATAAACAATGAGGACAAAAAGTGGCAGCTGACATATTTCCAACAGAATTTGCAAAACGTGCATTAGTTGAAGTTGGAATGCTATTAAGCACAAATCCATATTCTCTCACAGATGAGGATGAGGTTGCAGTTTGTGCAGCACAGATAACATTATTGCGTGAATATCAACAAATGTCAGTAATGTCTGATTTTGACAAATCTTTGAATGTTTATCGTGGAATTGAAATAAGTGATGAACAAAAGAATGCTTTAAAGTTTATTCATGATATTACAGCAGATTGGGTTATTGGACAAACTGTTGAGAAACTTGTCAGCATATCTCTGAGTGCAAAGGATTATTACAAAGTTGCTGAGGTAATCATTAATGCAGTAAAGGGTGATGCTCTTGGTGATGATGCTGGTAAAAAGAATCTTGCACAATTAATTGTTAACTGTACGGTGAAAAAATAATGCCAATAAAAAGCCCAAAAGCAAAAGGTGCAACTGGTGAGCGTGAATTAGCAAGATGGTTGCAAACTAATCTTAGACTAGACTTCTTGCCAGAGCGTAATCTTGAACAAGTAAGATCAGGTGGTGCTGACATTCTTGGTGTTGGTAAATTTGTGTTTGAATGTAAAAGATGTGAAGTTGTTAACATTGACACATGGTGGATGCAGGTATTGGCAGCATCACAGAATTATGATGCCCATCCTGTATTAGCATTTAGGCAGAACAGAAAGTCATGGAACTTTGTTATTAGTGCAAAAGTGATTGGTTTGCCACGTGGTAAGATTTTCTTGGATGAACCAACATTTGCGCTATATGCAAACAAAAGAATGGAAGAATGGAAATCAATTTAACAGACCCACAGTCTGAAGCATTTATGTCAGAAGCAACTTATGTTGGTGTTGTTGCTGGTTTTGGTTCTGGTAAAACACATGTTGCTTCAACAAGATTGATGGCAACAAAATTGAAGTATCCATCTATTGACTTGGCATATCTTGCTCCGACATATGCATTGATACGTGATATATTTTACCCTAACATGCACAACATGTTGCAAGAAATGGGGATGGTGCCAAATAAAGATTACAGTATAAATAAAAGTGAACATAACATTTATATTGGTGGATATGGTCAAATATATTGCCGCACAATGGACAATCCTGATTTGATTGTTGGTTGGCAAGTTGGTGATGCATTCATGGATGAATTCGATTTGCTGCCAGATGATAAGGCAACAAAGGTGATGCAGAAAGTTTCTGCACGTTGCCGTCAAAAGTTTCCTGATGGCAAAAAGAATCAGAAATATGTAACAACAACACCAGAAGGATTCAAAGCAACATATAAGTTTTTTAAAAAAGAGCCATTGGCTGATTCTCATTTGATACAGATGTCAACATATTCAAATGAAAAGAATTTGCCTGCTGGTTATATTGAGATGCTACGCGATCAATATCCATCACAACTTATTGAGGCATATCTAAATGGAGTGTTCACAAATCTTACAAGTGGATCTGTCTATCCAACTTTTGATCGCAGTCGTAATAACACTCATTATGTTGCACATCCGAGAGAAGCTATCCATATTGGCATGGATTTTAATGTTTATAATATGGCTTCCATTGTTCACATTATTCGTCAGGGCATCCCATATGCTGTTGATGAGTTTATCGGGCTGCGTGATACTCCAGATATGATTGATGCAATAAAAATGTTTTATAAAGGGCATCATGTAACTGTGTATCCTGATGCAAGTGGCAAAGGAACATCATCAAAGTCAGCATCATTGTCTGATATTGTGTTGTTGAAGAAAGCTGGATTTCTTGTGAAAGCAAAGAGCAAGAATCCATTCATCAAGGATCGTGTCATATCAATGAATTCTGCTTTCGAGAAAAACAGGTATTATGTGAATGTTGCAAGATGCCCGCAATATACAGAATGTCTTGAACAACAAGTTTATGATGATTATGGAATGCCTGATAAGAAAGCAGGATATGATCATGCTCCTGATGGTGGTGGATATTTTATCAATTTTATGTGGCCAGTATTGAAATCAAACTTAACAAAACAAATTATCAGAGGTGTGACCAATGTTAAATAACACAGACAAACATGCAGATTATGAACTTTATGAAGATTATTGGAAGCGTGCGCGTGACACGTATGGTGGACAAAAGAAAGTGCAAGCTGCTGGTGAAACATATTTGCCAAAGTTGGATAATCAATCAGCAACGCAATATGAATCATATAAAATGCGTGCAAGATTCTTGAATGCAGTTCGCCGCACTGTTGATGGCCTTACTGGTATGGTGTTCAGGAAAGAACCAATTGTTGAATCAAATGGAATTGATGGATTCCTTGCAGATGTTGCTTTGCAAAATCAAAGTTTTGTTGATTATGCTCAACAAGTTATTAATGAAGTTCTGCTTGTTGCTGGTGGTGGAACTCTTGTTGAACATCCAATTCAAGCAGAAGTGATAACAGTTGCGCAAGCAGAACAGATGAACATGCGACCATTGTTTAAATTCTATGCTGTTGAAAATGTTATTAACTGGCGCTACAAAACAATTAATAACATTCCAACACTTGTTGAAGTTGTGTTGAAGGAAAAATATCAAAATGATTCTGGTGAGCAGAAAGAACTCACTCGCAATCTGTTAATTGATATTGATGGTGTATATAAACAAATTGTAACAAAACCTGATGATGCTGTTAAGCCTATTGAAGAAATAATACCATTGATGAATGGCAAGACAATGGAATTTATTCCATTTGTGTTCCATAACACAAGAACTGGCATCAAATATGAAATGCCACCATTGACTGATTTGGTTGACACAAATATTCACCACTATCAAATTGAAGCTGACCATATGCATGGTCTGCGTTATGTTGCATTGCCAACGCCATATGTTACTGGTTGCTCTGGCCCTGAAGAAAATGCAAATAATGAAGATGGCACCCCAGTAAAACAAATGTCTCTTGGGCCATCTGAAATTTGGTTTATTGCAAATGAATTAGCAAAAGTTGGTATGCTTGAATTCACAGGGACAGGGCTTGCTGCTATTCGTGAGCAATTATCAAGAGTGGAATCACACATGGCACAATTAGGTGCTCGTGTTTTAATGCCAGAAGAATTAATTGGCAAAGAAACAGCAACAAAATCTATTATCAGTGCAAAGAGTGAAACATCTTTGTTGTCACGCATTGTTAATGTTACTTCATCACAACTGACAACAGCATTGCGTTATGCATCAATGTGGATGGACAAAACTGATTTGGAAAAATACAAAGTAACACTGAATACAGATTTCTTGCCTGTGTCAATGACATCAGCAGATTTAACTGCTCTTGTTGGTTCATGGGTGTCTGGTGCAATCAGCCATGAGACTCTATTTGATAATCTGAAGAAAGGGGATATCATAGCTGGTGATGCTGACTTCAATTCTGAACGTAAAAAGATTGAAGATCAAATGCCTCCATCATCTGATTTGAGTTTTGATGATAAAACTGAGGAATCTGATAACAAAGACAAGAAAGACAATAAAGGCAGTAAATAATGTCATACTTTGATGAGACACTGAAAGACTGGGTGCGAACACAGCAGGCAGGATTAGGCGCCTCATCACAGATGAATGCTGCATTTAATGCACGAAACAGAAAAATTATTGAAATGCTTGGTGGTGGAATAAGTCCACGCAATGTTAATGCAATAATTCGCAGAGTTCACGCACTTGACAGAAAAGTTCAGCGTGAGATTATGAAAACAATATCAACACAGATGGCTGATGTTGCAAACATAACAATTCGCAATGAGGCTGGAAATCTTGAATATCTCGATTTGTCAGCAACAACTGTTAGGTCAATGAGCACTGTTTCAATAACAAATAAAGTTATGTCATCACAACTTCGTGGGAATAAAACTGTTGGTGATATGATGAATGATGTTTTTGGAAGTTCTTCAAAAACAGCATCAAATATTATTCGCAGATCTGTTACAGAAGGCATAACAGGGAGAGAAGTCAACAGAATGTTGCGTGAACAATTTGATGTTACTAGCAGACATTTGGAAACAGTAACTGCTACTGCAATGAATGCAACTGCAAATGAAGCACGTAATCAATTTTACATTAATAATAGTGATGTTGTGTCAATGGTTATGTGGCGCTCAACTCTTGATGGAAAAACATCTGATGTTTGTCAATCTCTTGATGGACAAGTTTGGAATGTTGATGAGCCGCACCCAGTTCCACCTGCACATCCAAACTGTAGATCATTTCTTGTTCCTGTTATTGATGGAATGACAGCAGATGAAGCAAGAAACATGATGCGACCGGGTGTTTCAGATGGTGTTGCAAAAAGAACAACTGCTCCAACATATGGAGATTGGCTACAAAGACAATCAGCAGGATTTCAAAAACAAGTGTTGGGGCAAGATCGTTATGAAATGTTAAGGGATGGGAAGGTCAAGTATGATCAATTTTTTGCAAAGGATGGCAGGCGTTTGACTATTGATGAACTAAATAACAAATATTGAGGAAAATATTTTATGACATTTGATTTAGCGAAATATGAAAAAGATGCTGACTTCCAAGCATATATCACAGAAATTGTCAATAAGGCTGTTGCACCATTGACAACAAAACGTGATGAATTACTTAATGAAGTCACAGGGTACAAAACAAAACTGAAAGACATTCCAACAAAAGAGGAGTTGGATGCTTTGCGTGCAGCTGCAACAGAACTTGGTGAAGTCAAAAAGAAAAGTGACTCTGGAAAAACTGAGTATGAAAAGATGCTTGAAAAAATGCGCAAGGACACAGACACATACAAGGGTGAGTCTGAAAAAACAATCAATGCATTGAAAGGCAACCTAAAGAAAACTCTTGTTGAAGGCGGTCTTGCAAAAGCACTTGTTTCTGTAAACATTAACCCTGCTCTTGCATCTGCTGCAATTAAGTTGCTTGCAACTGATGTTGCATTTATTGAAGAAAATGGTGAGTTTGTTGCAAAAGTTGGGGATAAGGATATTGATACATTTGTCAAAGAATGGGCAAACACAGCAGTTGGCAAAAACTTTGTTCTTGCTAAACCAAATAGTGGTGGTGGTTCTGAAGGTGATGGTGGAAATGGTGAAACTTTTGAATCACATTCAAAATTCTTTGACAAAAAGTCATCAGAGTACAGCATGACAAAACAAGCAGCATTATATAAGGTGAACCCAGCCTTATATAATAAGTTGATAGAAAAATTTTCTTAAAAGGCTTTACTTCTGGGGAGTTATAGCCTATAAGGATAATCTAAGGCTTAAATCTTTTTCCCATTTGCAAATTTTGAGACTGAGTTGATGAATTTGCAGTAATGGTGCTTAACCCCAGAGGGGAGTCATCTTGTGATGACTGGAATGCTTAATAATTTTTATTAATCATATCCAGTCACCTTTTGTGCTGGATAACAAGAGGAAAACAAAATGGCTACTGTCCAACTTGCTGATATTTATGTACCTGTCCCCTTTAACAATGCTGTTGATCGTGCTGCGATTGAAATGAATCGTTTTGCTGCTTCTGGTATTCTTGGAAGCAATGATGCTCTTAATGCTGCTGCTGCTGTTGGTGGTGTTCTTGGTGAACTGCCTTTCTACAACCCGCTGGATGTTTCTGCTGAACCAAACTATACTACTGATAACCCTGCAACTCTGGCAGTTCCTGACAAAATAACTTCTGCAAAGCAGGTTTATCGCCGCGCTATGATGCACAAGTCATGGTCTGTAATGGATTTGTCAATCGAACTGTCAATGAAAGATCCTTTCAAAGCAATCACTGACAAAATTGGCCAGTACTGGGCAACAATTATCCAGAAACGTGTAATCAGTTCTGCACTTGGTGTCCTTGCTGACAATGTTGCTGGTGATGCTGCTGATATGCGCTTTTCAATTGCAACTGATGCTGTTGCTGCAATAACTGATGCTGAGCGTATTTCTGCTGATGCTGTTATTTCTGCCAAGCAAACTTTGGGTGACCATGCTGGTATGTTGTCTGCCATTGCTATGCATTCAGTTATTTACTCTCGGTTACAACGCCAGAACTTGATCACATTCATTCCAAATGCTCGTGGTGAAGTTAATATCCCTACATACCTGGGATATGAAGTGATTGTTGATGACAGTATGCCTGCTGTTGCTGGTGTTAACCGCATCACATACACAAGCATTCTGTTTGCAAAAGGCGCAATTGCAAATGGCAAGGGTGCTCCTGATGTTCCTTCTGAAATGGAACGCCTTGCATCAACTGGCAATGGTGGTGGTCAGACCATCATTCACACACGTAAGTCTGAAATCATTCATCCTTATGGTTTCTCAACTGTTACTGCACCTGCTGGTCAGTCTCAGACTCTTGCTGAATTGGCAAATGCCAATGCATGGAATCGTGTTGTTGTTCGTAAAAATGTCGGTATGGCATTCCTGCAAACAAACGGTTAATCAATTAGGGTCAACGCCTGCCATGGATGGCTCTTTTAACATAACTTTGGGTGACATATCATGCCAACAGCAAAAGAAATGAAAGAAGCACGTGATAAGGCAGCAAAAGAAGCTGCAGATCAAGCATTACTTGAAGCAGGAAATAAACCACCTGTTGAACTACCTGTTGCACCAACTGATGAAGTTGATGACACAATCACAGATGTTATGCTTGAAGAACAAGAAGTTTTGGCATCAGAAACTCCTGCTGAAATTACTTCAATGCCTGGCAATGCAACACTTCAGCAATGTCTGGAAATGGAATACAAACAGGAAAAACTTGCAAAAGAAGATGCTGACAAAAAAGCTGCTGCTCGCAAAGTAATTGAAGATCGCATAACTGCTGAGATTGAAAAAGCCAAGTGAGGTTGCTATGAGTAATATATTTGGTTATGACCCTGTTACAGATACGTGGCCCCCAATAAAGATTGGCGCCAACGGCGTGCTTGTTTCTGATTCAGCCAACCCAACAGACGGTGAATTTAAAACCGCACGCTGCATGGCAGGCAACACGGCGCTGGTACCCGGTGCTGCCGTGACGGTTGCTGCTGTAGACATCCCTTTCTGGACATTCCCCAGTGGTAAAAAACGCATAGGGGTGGTGGCTACTGCTGATCGCGTTGCTGGCAATACACATCTCGGTTGGTGGTTAACTTGGAACGCAGGAAATCCAGTTACTGCAAAAAACCGGTTGGTCGTTGCTATGGCAACTGCATTGTATGCTGCGGGTGCAACAGTTGACGGCGACACTAATTCTGCATCGCTAGTTATTCCACCAGGAGCAGGGTTAATTTACATTCCAGCTGAAGACGACATCACCGACATTTACTTGATGCCACTGTCGTCAGCGGGCACTGTTGTCGGCTCATCCATTTTGACAGGAGTCGTATCATGAGAAATCAGATTCCGTACACACACGGTCACGGTGCGAATTGGGCAGCAGAAGGCATTGAAGCACCGTTTTTCTTCTTGCCAAACGCAATTGCTACAGGAACAGTATTGGCAACAACAGGTCTTCCGGTGATCAGTAATATTGCCACCTGCCCAGCAACATTTACAGTTTTTGATGTCGATTCATCCGCTGACAATAATGAGGGTTTCTGGACAAGCGACGGCGTGACGGATGCGGATTACGCATGGAACGGAGCGGGTGCAGAAGCTGCGTTTATTGCTTTTGGTAAATCGTTGCTACCAGCTGGAACTGTTAATGGCATAGGCGGTGGCGTGATGCTGATTTCGCTGACGTATCAGATTCAAACTGCCGAACCAGATTCAGGGTCCATTTTTTCTTTTGGCAATCGCGTCTTAACTGCGGGACATGACGGTCTGAGCTTGGGTGTAGCAATCGGCAGCAACGCAATGAATTTCGCCATACAAAAGAATGGAGTATCAACATCGGCTGATGTCACAGCTGCCAGTGTGCTGTCTAATTCTACTCCGCATAAAGTGGCCATCTTGATTGATGCGCGCAATGGTGAAATTCTCACCGTGCACGACGGCGTGGCAGTTACTCCAGCTGGCAAGGCAACGCTGCTCGCTGGAATGGATGAGCTTGTGAATACGTTCGCGTGTGGTTTCACATTCAGTGGGCTTAACAACAGCACGACAGTCGGTACTCGATCAATCACATCGAGTCTAGGTGGTAGAACTAGAGATGTATTATTAATGAATCTTTCTGCACACGCAGATCCACAGGCACTGTTTTATGAGTTGGCTAATCGTATTTATCGAGCGCCTGCATATTCATTGCCGCGCTGGATGGAAGGCCGTTTCTAATGCTAACTACACAAAGACATATAGGTTACATTGCAGGATGTCCAAATGGCACAAATGTTCCGTTTTTGGTTGCCAGTTTTGACCCTAGTCCGGTACTTGTTACATGTGGTGGTATTACTGAGACTGTGCAGTTAACGTCAATCGGAAGTGACGTTGGCGGTGGAAATGTAGCAGGTTACTATGGACACGGTATTTTGAGATGTTCTACACTCGGCAAACGAGAATCTGTTTCTCTAACGCAAGACGCAGTGACAGAATCGGATTGCAGTGTGTGGCCAAACTCCTCTGCAACAACACGTATAAAAATTCACCAAGGTTCATGTGACAATCCACCCAATGTATTTGGTGGTAATATCAGCGGAGGATATAGACATGTTACTGCTACTGTACGTGAGGCATTGTGCCCGCAATATATGGTTTTCGCTGATGACTTCGGTTACCCGTCGAGAATGGTTGTTAATGACCTGCTACTTAATAAGGCACACACAGGCATCCCATCAGATACAGTGCTCGAACATGATTACGCTCTGTCGTATTTTAATTGTTTAGGTATGTTCTCTGATGTGCGTGATGAGAATATTAAATGGGGATTGGATGCCGACCGTGTTTATTCAATTCGCAATATGGCGTGGCTGTTGCAAGTTGGGGACTGGGAGTTTTTTAACGATGCTGGGTTTGATGCTGTTGCATTGGGTGATCCACGTTATACTGTAGCACGCGCAGTGTGGGATAAATTGTTTGGCCCATTGCGCCCTGCTGTTGACATACGCAGCCGTGATACAACTGCGCTGCACTGGGGTGTCACCATTGGCTGCGTGCGCATTGTCGCAATGGATAATGTCACACGTGGTTCTGGCGGTTACATCAATGGTACAACTGCAATCGCCACTCAATTCGGAAACAATCAAATTGATGATTGTCTTGATGCGCTCAACACAAATGACCCGTTCAAACTGTTGGTTATAAATGTTGGCGATAAATACATGGGTGCGCCTGCAACTGCAACAGAATTTCAATCCGGGCAACAGCACCCTTTATTCGATCATTGTCTGGCCGAATTTCAACGTCTGTACACTGCGACGGGCAACACGCCAAAAAGCATTATGGACAACCCATATACGAATGGCACGTTAGCTGTGCTAAATGGATGGCACGGAGATACGCATCGTGGTCAAATATTTAATAATCAGGCTATAGCCTACGCAGGAAATGCCGCTGAAAATTGGTGGAGTTGGTTTCAAGGGACAATCAATGGTTGCGTCAATTTCGGATTGCAATTTGACGCTGTTACAAATTGTGTTGACGGAGGATTGTATCGAGGCACGTCTGTTGTTTATACGCAGATGAGCGGCGATGCAACACATGCTCTGCATCGGTATCACACGCTCGATGCAGATGTGCGCGGTGATCTTGCAGTGCCAGTTATCACATGTACGATGCGCGACGAATCACGAATTGTTTGCCGTGCTGATTTTCGTATTGGGAGCAATCAGCCACAATCACGATTAGCGATGTTTTGAGCATGAAATACATACTCCTTTCACTGAGGCATTGAAATGAAAAGATACGCGCTTTTATTATTGTTATTTTTAACCAGCTGCATGTCCGTACAGCATTATTTTTCAAGCGTAATACCAGAAGGCCGGGTTGCATTTGAGCAACACCTGGGCTGCGCTCATATTGATGCAGCGTGTGGCAGAGTTGATGTTGTACTGAGCAATAATCCGCTGGCTGTAGTAGTTATCCCGGAACGCTACCCGGCTGTTAATCCGCAATGGTTAATTATACGAGACGGCAACGGACTAACCGTTTCATGGAGAATATCTGAACTGGTTGCAGACCCCGCCGACACTGCTTTCTGGTTAGCGCAAGACCT
>Ga0105096_10000862_pt1 | contig 11676 bp, 8 predicted proteins | sample PPLLak3cmMay2015_FD_87036 | JGI IMG/M metagenome (GOLD analysis project Ga0105096, IMG submission 87036) | Freshwater sediment microbial communities from Prairie Pothole Lake near Jamestown, North Dakota, USA - PPLs Lake P7 Core (1) Depth... | ecosystem: Environmental > Aquatic > Freshwater >... | reverse complement strand
CGAGATAGGCGAAGATCAGCCCGCCTAATTCCTCAACGCAATAGGCGGTAACCCCCGCCCGCTGCAGCAATCTGGCACTGGTATTCTCCGCTGGCATTTGCACACAGGCGCCGCTGCGATCGAATGTCCAGCCGTGATAGGGACAGGCAAGCCCTTCTACACTGGCCACTCCGTAACCGAGGGATGCACCGCGATGAGGGCAATGGCGCGCCAATAAGCCCAGCCGGCCCTCGGGGTCGCGAAAGACCGCAAGGTCCTCCCCCAGCAGCCGCACTTCGCGGGCCTCGCCCGCCGGCAATTCCACGCTGGCCAGAACGGGATACCAGTAACAGCGCAAGAGTGCCCCCATGGGCGTGCCGGGACCTACCCGGGTCAGGCGATCCTGCTCCGCAGCGCTGAGCATCAGGGCGCACTCCGGTAGCGCATTTGCACGCGGCTGAAAAACTCGCGGTCCCAGGGTCCGTGTTCCGGCGGGCCGATCTGCGAGGCCTTGCGGCCGCCAAACGGGGCCGCGGGATGTAAATTCATACCCTCCCCGTCGATGAGGATTCCCGCTTCGACCCTGGCGGCAAACTCCTCCGCCCTGGCCACGGTTGCGGTGGCAATACCTGCCAGCAGGCCCTGGCGCACAGCGTTGACCAGTTCCACCCCGTGCTCGAAGTCCTCTGCTACCTGCAGTACAGCCACCGGGCCGAATAATTCGTCCTGCACCAGGGGGTCCTCGGCCGGGAGGCCGGCCAGCAGCGTGGGTGGATAATACAGCCCGTCGCCAGCGGTTGTCACAACGCCACAGCGCGCGACAATGGCGGCGCCCCGCGCCAAGGCGGACTCTACCGCGCTAGCTACCCGCTTGAGCTGGGCGGCGCTGATGAGCGGCCCCACATCACAGGCGGCATCCGCGGGACTACCGATCTGCAGGTCCTGCAGGGCGCGGCTGAAAAGTGCCTTGAAAGTATCAAGCGCCGCTCGCTCCACCACGAAACGGCGCACGGCAGTACAGCGCTGACCTGCAAAACCAAATGCCATGCGTACCCAGGTGGCTACCTGGCGCTCCATATCCGCATCCGCCAGCACCAGCAGTGCATTGTTGCCACCGAGCTCTGCCTGCAGCGGTATACCCGCGGGGCCGCAAATAGCTGCCACCGCCCTGCCCGCCTGCTCCGGTCCGGTCAGGGAGACCGCGTCTACATGTGGGTGCGCGACCAGCTCGCCTACCTCGGCCGCGCCGCCGTTGACAACTTGGACCAGGTCGCCGGGAACACCGCTTTCGCCAAGCAGCGCGCGCAGGCGCCGGGATACATTATCGGCCTGGAATGCCGGCTTCCATACGACAGCGTTTCCCAGCACCAGTGCGGCAGCCAACTTGCCGACGGGGATCGCCACCGGGTTGTTCCAGGGAGTGATGATCGCCACGACGCCATGAGGCTGGAAACAAACCGTCGCTCCAGGTTCGATAGTTTCACGATTCGTAATCGCCAGGGCGGCCTCCAGGTGGCCAAGGGCCCGTCGCATCTCATCGGTCGCATCGCGGCGCGGTTTCCCCAGGTCCCGGACCAGCAAGTCCACCAGCGGGTCCCCGACCGCGCGCAGGCCGTCGCCGAAACGACTGATGATCTCCCCGCGCGCGGCGGCCGGTAGCCGGCGCCACTCCCGGGCGGCTGCGCTGGCACGGACCACCGCCGCGTGAATACTGTCGGGCGAGCTGCGCTGCACCCGGGCCACTACCTGGTTCGGCCGGTCAGGATTGCAATGCACATCCTCCGGCGCAGGTGCGTTCAGCAGTGCCGCGCTGGAGGCAAACCGCGCGGCCCGGCCGTGAAGGTAGTCCCGGGTAACCCGTGCATGCAGGGGGTCGGTGGAGGCAACACCGTCTGCCAGTACGGTGACCTGGTAGCCTCGCTCGTAGGCGTCCATGGCCGTGGCCCGCACACAGCTGTGGGTGTAAACCCCCGCCAGCCAAATCGCATCCACCTGCGCAGAGCGCAACCAGGTGTCCAGTCCTGGATTACCGAAGCCACTGAAATACTGCTTATAGAAGACCGGCTCGGCCTCACGGGCGGCAAATTGCGGGGGCGCCTCGACCCCCGGGGTACCGGCCACACATTCCCACAGATCGGCGTGTTGCCAGTGCGGCATGCGATCGGCGCCCGAGGTCTCCACCCGGGTATGGACATGGCCAACCGGCATGCCGCTGGCCCGGGCAAACGCGAGCACGTCGCTGATCGGGCCGGCGATATCCTGCAGAGCGGGCAGCAAACCGGGGCGGCTCAGGAAATCGTGCTGGAGATCCACCAGTAACAGGGCTGTCGTCATCAGTCCAGCTGACCGCTGCGCCAGCCCCGGGCGCTGTTACCGCTGCCAAGCTCAGCACCGAGCTCCAGCGCGACGGCCTGGCCCATTTCCAGGGTGGATAACAGCTTGGACCCGGGGGCGAGGATGTCCGCGGTTCGCAAGCCCTTTGCCAACACCGCATTACAGGCGGTGAACAGCTTGTCCGCCAGCTCAAACAGTCCAAAGCTTTCGCGCAGCAGGGCGGCCAGGCTCTGTATCTGCCCCAGAGGGTTGGCGGTGCCGCTGCCGGCCAGGTCATAGGCCGCGCCGTGGGCGGTCTGGTAGACGGCGTTGCCTACCTCATTCACGTTGAAAGAGTAAGACATACCGCGAGAACCCAGCAACAGGGCGGCGACGTCTCCCAGTACATCGCCAAACATATTCGGAGTGACGACGACATCAAAGGCGGCGGCCTGCGCCAGCAACAGGTAAGCGGCAGTGTCCACTTCCAGGAAGCGCAACTCCACCCCGCCCTGGGCCGCGCACTGGGTGGCGACATCCACCCACAGCTCACTGATTGCGGGCGTGCCGCCAGGTTTATGCACCACGCACAGGCGATTGCGGCGCTGCCGCGCAGCTGCCACCCCGATAGCCATGATCCGCTGCACCTGGGCTTCGTCATAGGAGAAGCTGTGATGCGCACGGCGGCCGCGATCGGTCTGCTCGGTGCGCCAGGCCCCCTGGTAAACCCCTCCAGTATTTTCGCGGACCACCAGGATATCGACGTCCTGTACCGCCGATTCGCGCAGCGCCCCGGTATCGCGCAGCGCCGGCAGCGGCTGCAGTGGCACAAACTTGCAAAAAATGTCGAACTTCAAGCGCAACTGATAGACGAAGCGATCACCGCCAGGACCACAGAACAGGGGCGCGCCACGACCAAAACTGCGGCGGCAAAAAGCCACTACCTCCTCCGACAGCGCGGCGCCGCTCGCCGCCAGCGCGTCCTTCCCGATCTTGCCGCCATACTCGACGTCAAAACGGTAGGGTGTGTTTTGCTCTATCGCGTCAAAGACGGGCTGGCAGGCCGCAATGAGTTCGGGGCCGATGCCCTCCCCCCGCAGCACTGCAAGGGGCAACGCCCCGCCAGATCGCAGGGGTGGCCGCGTGCAGACAAGCTTGCTGAGCCGCAACTGTTCCTCTTTCACTGGACCTGGCATCTCCCAACCACCGTTAGCCAACGCGCCGCATCAACCCCGTCAGCGATACAGGCCCTTAACATAGCCACCCGGGCTGCATACCGTCAATGCAATATTTACGAGAGGTTCGCCGCTTGGCGGCCCCTGCCTTGGTTTCCCTCGACGGTGCTGATAAGCTGCGCGGTGCCAATGCCCGCTCCCCGGTCACTTTGTCCAGACCAGCGGGGGCCTCCAGCTATTTCCAGCTCAGGCGCTATCCTCCACTCAATGAACAAGAAGAGCGAAAAAAGTGCGCCGGCCCACCAGCGGTTTACCGCCACACTCTGGGGACTGGGCCTGGTCTGGCAGTCCCACCGGCGGCTGGTGCTGGGATCGGCGGCTTGCTCGCTTGCTCGAGGCCTGGCCCAGGAGGGCTTTGCGCTGGCCACGCGCGGCCTGATCAACGCTATAACAGACAATCCCGGCGACGCTGACATGGGACTCCAGGGTCCCATGTTCTGGCTGCTGCTTGCTTTTGCCGTCACCCTTGTCGATTCCTTGACAGGCCTTGCCTCCCAACTGCTCTCCAACTACCTCAAGGGAGATCTCATCCTCGAAGTGAACAGCATGGTGATGCAACACGCAGCGAAACTGGACATGCCATACCTGGAGAATGCCGAGAACCGCGAAGTACTCGATCGGGTACGGCAGGATCCGGGCGAGAAACTGCACCTGCTATTCAACAACTGCCAGTGGGCGTTGCTCGCCGGATTCCAGGTGCTGTCACTGGCCGCTATCCTGACCTGGCTGGAGCCGGCTGTACTGCTATTCGCGCTGGTCCTGGCTGCGCCCTTTCTCATCTTCCAGTGGCGCCTGTCCCGCAGGCGCTTTACCACTGAGGTCAACCGCACCGGGAAACGGCGTCGTACCGCTTACTATCTCTCCCGGCTGGTCGCGGCGACCTATGCCGGTGAAATCAAGCTGCTGGGTATCGGCAAGCTGTTGACCGACCGCTACATCACCCAGGCGGAAGAGTTTCGCGATCAGGACAGGCAACTGCAATTGCGGGAATTCCGCGGCGGAGCCATTTTCATGGCCGTCACCACAATAGCGTTCTATGCATTATTTGGCCGTGTGATCATGCGGGCGTTAAAGGGCGAGTTAAGCATCGGCGACCTGGCCATTTTCGGGGGTGCGGTGGTGCGCCTGCGCACAGCTCTGGAAAACGGCATAGGTTTCGTCGCCAAAGCCTATGAACAGACCCTTTATGTAACCGACCTTCGTGACTTTCTGCAATCGAGCCCGGTCGTGCAGGACCACGGCGGGAGTATCCCGGCGCTTAATGGCGGTGCCGTGGTCGTTGACCATCTCTGTTTCACGTATCCCGGCTCCACCGACCCCGTCCTGCATGACGTCTGTTTCGAGATAGCCCCCGGTGAGCGCATCGCCATCGTCGGTGAAAATGGCTGCGGCAAGTCGACCATAGCCAAGCTGCTGGCACGACTTTATGACGCCGATTCGGGTTCAATCACCCTCGATGGCCAGCGCCTGGCTGACTATCCTCTGGCCTACCTGCATAGCCGGGTCGCACTGCTGGGCCAGAGTTTCGGCCGTTACGAGGCCAGTCTCGCGGACAATATCGCCTACGGGAACTGGCAGCGATTGGCCGCGGATCGCACCGCCCTGGAAAACCTCGCCGCCGCCACCGGGGTCGATCACATCGCCGCGAATCTGCCCCACGGACTGGAGACTGAACTGGGCCGGGAATTCGCCGAGCACGACCTCTCCGGTGGCCAGTGGCAACTGGTGGCGATCGCCAGAACCCTGGCCCGCAGCGCCTCGGTCCTGATCCTCGACGAGCCCACTTCCAACATTGACGCCCGGGCCGAACACGCCCTGTTCCAGGCCATCGACCAGGTTGCGGCGGGTATTACCACGATCATCATCTCCCACCGCTTCTCCACGATCAGCATGGCCGACCGGATCCTGGTGATGGACCGGGGCAGAATTGTGGAACAGGGCACCCACCCGGAACTGATGAGTGCAGGGGGGCACTATGCGGGCCTGTTTGCCCTGCACGAGCACTACCGGATGAAGGAAATGGGCATCTTCTAATGCTGGCGCTGACACTTGGATACGAGGGCATTACGGTACGCGCCAGTCTTGAACGCGCGGCGGATGCGCAGTGGCTGGAAGAATTCTTGTTGCCGTGGTTCGACCTGTCAGATGAAGTTCCGGATGTGGTGGTGCTGGTCAGCCGTGACCCGGTTTACTACGCCCAACTGCTGGCCTGCGGTCCTGCCGGCACCAGGGTCGACGCGTTCATGATGGACACCCGCGTGATCGATTTAGCGGTCTGGAACGTACCCGGGTCAATGGCCTTGTACGACCAGAAACACGGAATTTTTTACCTGCTAACGGATGGTTGCATAAAACTCGTCTGCAACAGTACCGGTAACACGATGCGCATGAGCCTGATGCGAGTGCTGCGGGAATTGGCGATGGGTGCCGCCCAGCTTCGCGGGGGGCGATTCCTGCACGCCTCCGGGTTTGTTGCCGACGGTCGGGCGGCCATTATCAGCGGGCCGCGCAAAGCGGGAAAAACCAGCCTGCTGAGCTATATGCTCTCCCACTCGGATGCCGCATTCCTATGCAATGACCGGTTGCTGGTAACGGTGCAGGACCAGGCGGTACGTCTGCGCGGCATGCCCACCATTGTATCCATAAGGGACGGCACTCTTGAACTTTTTCCGGGCATGCGCGACTCGATCGAGAGGAACCGCTTCACCACCCGGTCCACTATGGCGGAGACGCGCCAGCCGGACGCTCCTCCCTGCGGCCCGCCCAAGGAGGGACGCTTCGGCCTGTCCCCCCGCCAATACTGTGCGCTGACTGACAGCGAACCGGCGCAGTCGGCAAATGCCGCACTGCTGTTGTTGCCACGCCAGACCGGACTTCCCGGTGGTCTCGAGCTGCGACTGCTCGATCCGGCTGAAACCCGCCGCCAGTTGGCTCACTGCCTGTTCGAACATATCGGGCCGGATCGACTCTCCGCTGCGTTTACCCTTACACCAAACGGCGCGCAGGCTGTACAGGTCCGGGATGATGACGCCCTGTGCGCTGCGCTCGCCGCCCGCCTGAGGTGTTATGAATGTGTGCTGGGTACCGATACCTACCGCTGCGATACCGGCGCCAGGCGTTTGCTGCAACTATTGAAGGGCGACGGCTCACTGCCCCGGGTCGATCCCGCCCACCAGTCCGCGGGCGTCTGACAGTGAAAAATGCGCCGCGCCTGCCTGCTCACAAAGTGGTGTCCGGCCTTATGCGCGCATTACTGCGCAATGACGTCGCGACAGTGCGGCGGATACTTACCCGGCCCGATATGGATTTCATGGCTATGTGTGACCTGCTGGAGAAGAGCAGGCTCGCCGGTTACCTCTTTACCCTTATCACGGACAGCGAGTGGGTCGCGTTATTTCCCCCCTGGGCGCTCGACCGCTTGGCAGCGGGCTATCAGCGGCAAGTAGGCAAAAACACGGCCAATCTTGCGCTCCTGCAACAGCTGGTAATTCTGTTTCGGGAAGTCCCGATCCCCTTTGTAACCCTGAAAGGACTGTACCTGGCCCAACATTTTTTTGGCGACATCCGCCGGCGTTTCATGTCGGACGTCGACATCCTCGTCCACAGCGACGACCTCGAGGCAGCTTTGGCAGCCGTTGCGCGGCTGGGCCTTTATCCGGCTGCCGGCATACGGGTTGATCCACACAATCCGATCTGGGGAATACACGCGGTGGAGGTCCGGGGAGAAGCAGGTACGCTGGATATACACCACGCTATTCGCAGATTGCCGAATATCCACTTTGACTATGACAGCCTGTGGGATAATGCGACGACATTTACGATAGGAGAAACCAGCCTTGTCTCGTTGTGTGATACGGACACGCTGCTGATAGCCGCGGTGGGCTTGGGTGCGGATATCCAGAACAGTCACCACAGTCTGCGCAAGATATGGGACATTTACATGATGTTGCGGCAACTGGACCAGTCCGTCGACTGGGCTGCTTTTTTTGCCGTGAGGCAAAGGGAGGGGAGCCTGAAACTGGTGCTTAATGTTTTCGCGTTTTGCCTGTTGCTACTGGACGCACGAGATGACTGCCCGGCCATCCAGCAGGCGATGTCAGTCCACGAACGGCTCATCCTGATCAAAAGCGCAGAGGCGGCTGAGGCGATTTTTCTCAGGAAAAGACAACATCTCGCGAACAGGTTTTTGTTCTCTCGACTTCTACCGGTGTCGCCATTGTTCTACTGGCTGCGTTGGCTGATCACGTTGCCCGTCAGGGTGTGGCACTATCGGCGGGCGATGCCGGTACACTGATTTCCAATGATTTATATCTGGATACGTAAAACGCTCGACTGGCAGGATGAAGCCGCATTCCGAGCGCAGCTGCCGTCTCACCTGATAGAGCCGGTTGACCTCTGGAACGATTGCTTCAAGCTCCCTTTCCACCTGTTTCGGGAAAGGCTACGGCAGATCGCTGCCCTCAACCACTCCCGCGTCGCGGGTGTTACCTGCGCAAACTGGGACGCAATTCCTGAGGGCGCACTGGTCGTGCCTGTGGACGATGACGACTGGTTCGCCCCCACTCTGGGCACAAGCCTGGCCGGGGAAGTAGACCGCGGATATGCAGCCTTTTTCTGGCCGAGTCAGTTCCTGCAGGTACCGCTTGATTGGCGGCACGAGATCGGGCGGATTCGACGCCGAATTTTTCCTGCCACGCGGCCTGTCTGGCTGTGCACGACCAATAATTACGCCATGTTGAAGCGCCCGGGTGTACGCACGCTGCTGGAGCAGCACGTCGCGGCAAGTCGCTGGTACCTGGCTAACATGGATACCCGCATAAAGAATATCCAGCAACCCCTCAGCCTGATGAACCGCACCCTGGCCTCTACTACCGCAATGGACCGCAAGCGCGGCCCCCTGGCAAGGCAGAAAATGCTGCTGGCATTCCATCGCTACCGCCGCATCTACAGTAGACCGGCCAGTGCAGAGTTGGCTTGGTCACAGCCCTACCGGGAGATGATGGCCACATTGATGGAAGAACTGCAGTAGGTCGGGGCTGCCCGCAGCGCTCGAGCGGGAAGCCAACCGGGGCCAAAGCCGGCCTGGCACGACCGCGGGATCAGTATCCATCGACAGGTATCTCCATTACACTTTCCCGCATAACGTTGGAATACCGCAGATGCAGACCAGCCAGATTCACCGAGCGATCGTTACCCATGCGCACTACCGCCCGCCCGCAGCAGGTGGCGCTTTTGCGCACGGAAGCTATACCGGACCTGAGGCTCGCATCGAAACCCGCAGGTTTGGTGCAGTGGCTGGCGGTAATATTCGCATCCAGATCGAACGTGTGGGCATCTGTGGCAGCGATCTGGGCGTCATGCAGACCGACCCGGTAACTGGCTGTATCAGCAGCACTGTTCCCCTCTCTATACCCGACAGAGGTCGTGTGCTCGGCCACGAGGGTATAGGGGTCGTGCGCGAGGTGGGTCATGGCGTCACCACATTCCAGCCGGGCGACTGGGTCACCCTGAAGTCGATCGTTTGCTGCCAGCAATGCGTACCCTGCCGGCGCGGGCATTTCAACCAATGCCTGCAGGCCAGCCTGCTGGGCTTCCAACGCGATGGCATTTTCGCCGAGGTGGCAGATGTTCCAGCCCAGTTGGCCGTTGGTATAGGCGACCTTGCCGGTACGGAACCTGGCCGACAGGCCGCGGCCTGTATCGAACCGGCAGCCTGCGCGCTGGTAGCACTGCAATCCGTCTCGATGCAACCGGGCGATCGCGTGCTGGTTATGGGCGCGGGCCCCATCGGCCTCTTCGCGGCGATGCTGTGCCGCCAGGTATTCGGTGCTGCCAGTGTGGACGTCGTCGAGCCGGCGAAATTCCGCCGACGCTTCGCCCGGAAGTGGGCGGACCGGGTCCACGATGTGGATGAATTCCTTGGCGCCAGCGATAGCGGTCCCTATGATGTAATGGTCGAGGCGTCCGGGTCTCTGGGCAGTCTCGATGTCACCCTACGACGCATGGCAGCAAACGCGCGGATCGTGCTGTTGGCCCGCGGCGTAGAACCCCTTCACCTGTGCGGCGTGGACCATATTGTCACCAACGGCATCTGCATAACTGGCTCGCGTGGGCATCTGGGCGGCGCTTTCGAGAACATCCTTTCCCTCTGCCTGGCCGAAAAGCTGCCACTGCACGAGGTCGTCACCGGGGTACTGCAGGGATTGGAAGCGATTCATTCGACGCTTGAGCGAGAGCAGCCGCTGAGTGAGCAACACTGCAAGCTGCAGGTCAGACTATAACACTCGGCGCTGTGGTGTTTGATCGGCTCAGGAGTCTTCTTTTTTTGGAATTTTTAATCCCACAGTGCAGGCCGCGATGAAAGGATCCAAACCCAGGGTCGTCATCTTCTGCATGCCCGAGTACGGCCATTTCAAGCGCCTATTGCCCGTTATCGCCGGACTGGCGGTATCCGGTGTCGAAGTCAATGTATTCACCGATGCAAGGTTCGCCGCCGCAATTGTGTCCAATGGCGGGCGCTGGCATGACCTGTTTCGGGATCGCGCCCTCGATTCGGCGGACAACCGGTCGCGGCCGATCCCCTGCCGCTATGTCAGCTTCGCCGGAAAATTTGCCGCTTCGGTCATACGAGAAGCAGAGGCACTCAAGCCCGACCTGGTCATCCACGACGCCTTCGCCGTCATTGCCGTACCGGTGGCGAACCGCCTGGGGTTACCGCGCGTCAACATATGCGCCGGGCATAATCTTGCGCCGGGCCCAACGGTCGCCGCCCTTTGTGTCGATGCACGGGTGCAGATCGCCGACGAATGCTCGCGCGCCGTGGAAATTCTGCGAACACAATTCGGTATACCTGACGCCTCACCCTTTAGCTACATAACCAGCCTGAGCCCCGACCTGAACCTGATCTGTGAACCCCCCCAATTTCTCACCGTGACAGAACGCGAGGCGTTCAAACCCTGCGCCTTTTTCGGCTCACTGCCTGAACCGACACCTGTCACGGCGAGCTCGGGCTCGACACAATGCCAGTTTCCATCCGGGGACTCGAGCAGATCGCTGCGACTCTACTGTTCGCTGGGCACCGTGGTATGGCGCTATTACGCCGACTATGCCTGGGCGGTGCTCGAGGCACTTGCGCTGGCCGCGCAACAGTGTGGCGATTTACAAGTTGTGATTGGCCTTGGCGGCCAACCGATCGATTCGCGATGCCGGCATCTCCGGGGCGAGAGTGTCCGGGTGGAATCCTATGTCGACCAGTGGCAACTACTGCAAGCAAGCGACGTGTTCCTGACTCACCACGGCCTGAATTCCACTCACGAGGCAATCTATCACGGGGTCCCCATGCTTTCCTCTCCCTTCTTCTCGGACCAGCCAGGACTTGCACGGCGCTGCCAGGCATTTGGTTTGGCAGTCCCGATAGTACATGGCCTGCGCGCTCCGCTTACTGCGACGGATATCCTCAATGCACTCGATCTGGTCGCGTCGCGCCGCGGTGCCATGACCGCGCGCCTGGACCTCGCCAGGCAGTGGGAACTGGAGGTAATGGCCGCACGCCCTGCCGTCATCGCCCGGATTATCGCACTCGCCTGAGGAGCAAACATGTCAACTGAATGCCCACATTCACTAGATGCCGATACGCTGCAAATGTTTGCCAGCAAAGGTACTCAACTCTTCAACTACAAGACGCTCGAACCCGGCACTCAAATACCCCAGGTCGGGGAAATCAACGCGGTGAAGGTACGTCGGGTGATGCAACTCCTGCGGGATTTTGCCCGCCAACCACTGACGGAACTTCAGGTTTTTGACTTCGGCTGTGCCGAGGGTGTGTACGCCATCGAGGCCGCGTTGCGAGGCGTCAGGGTGAAGGCCTTTGATGCGCGCACGCCGAGAATGGAACAGGGACGCGCCGCGGCGCAGCGACTGGGACTCGACAACCTCCAGTTCGAACTTGCAGACATTCGCAACATTAACACGGCCTCACATGGGCAGGCCGACGTCGTACTCCTGCTCGGTATTCTCTATCACCTGGATAGCGAGGATCTGTTCCGGGTCCTTGCCAATGTTCACGAACTCTGCCGCCAGTTTGTGATCATTGAGACCTGGATCGCCCTTGAAGCCGTCGACACGGTCGAAGTTTACGGAACCCGGTATG
>Ga0105096_10000861_pt1 | contig 11686 bp, 9 predicted proteins | sample PPLLak3cmMay2015_FD_87036 | JGI IMG/M metagenome (GOLD analysis project Ga0105096, IMG submission 87036) | Freshwater sediment microbial communities from Prairie Pothole Lake near Jamestown, North Dakota, USA - PPLs Lake P7 Core (1) Depth... | ecosystem: Environmental > Aquatic > Freshwater >... | reverse complement strand
GAACGTGATATTAACTTTGTCGCCCTGCGCAACGCGGATCACAGGGGAGGGGGCACGCAACAAGGGATTGGCTACCACCGAATTAAAGTTTTTAAGCGCCATGCCCCGGGATTTGGGCGCGTAAACCCAAAGCCCCGGCTGGATACCGGGCGCGATATCAAAGGTATTGATTAAAAACTCGCCATCGGGACTCGCGCCGTTGAGTTCGACAACCTCCAGTTTTATATGAATAACGTCGGGATCGCCATCATGATCCAGGTCGTCGGTCATGGTTAAAGCGTCTTGCGCCAGATTGGTCTGCATTAATGTCGCCATTGACACATTGTTGGTGCCTTTAACGGACGTTGCAATGTCATAGGGGTTATCTGGATCGCATGACGGTGCGGCGTCAACTGTAACACCTTCAATAACTTGCGCAGGTCGCCAGTCAGGATGTTCATTAGAGCAGGGTTTTTCAATGCCGCTGGTAACTTCTGAGCGGTTATAAACAGTTGCAGGTGCTGCAATACCGGCTTTTTGTTGTAATCCAGGGGCAACAAAAAAGGCGATTGTGGCTAATACCGAAATGATAAATATTAATAAAATAGAGTGTCTATGGATCATATACCGATAAAATAATTTTAGAATAACCGCTATTGTAACTGGATATTGATATTTACTTTCAATCTGTTATTTATTTTATAAATTGTTTTTTCCTGACCCCACTTCAAAATCCATTTAGAGTTACCTGAAAATACTTGGGATATCTGTTATATTTGATAAATAACATAGGAAGTTAGAAATATATTTTCTGGACTTCTGTTTGTCGCATTTGTTTACCCAAAAAGCCTAAAAGGTATTTCATATTATGAGTGTTAGAAAAAAAGATTAATGCGATTATTTTTTGATCAATTTCCATCCTACCTTTGTTTTTCGGGCTTGCGATAAAACTTTATATGCTACGACTTAATCTTTTCCTGGCCCTGGGTTATTTTTTTGGGGGGTACCTTGGTACACTGATAGCTATCCCTCCCAGCCATGCCAGTTCTATATGGCCTGCTGCGGGTATTGCGCTGGCGGGTATTGTCACCTATGGCAGAAGCGTGATCCCCGGAATTTGGTTAGGTGCTTTTTTTATTCAGGTTTACGCGTTTTTAGATATTGCCAATCTGCAAAATATTCCTACCTCCCTATTTATCGGTGGTATAGCCAGTACAGCCGCTACAGCGCAAGCGGTGGTGGGTGCTTGGCTGATCAAACATAATCTTGGCGCAAATAATCCCTTGATTAGTGATAGTAGTATTTTGCGTTTTTTTGCTTTGGGTGGGCTGCTCAGCTGCATAATTTCCGCATCGATCGGCATAACAACGCTCTATCTGGAAGGCGTCATTAACTTGGAAAATATAGCTTTTAGCTGGATGACCTGGTGGGTTGGTGATGTCATCGGAGTGCTGATTTTTACACCGTTATTGCTTTGTTTTATTGGAACACCTCGCAACCAATGGCAATTGCGTATCAACTCGGTTGCTTTGCCATTGGTTATGCTTTCACTGTTGGTTACTGTCTTGTTTCAATTGGGCAAAAGCCAGGAACAGGCACGAATAAGTGCCATTTTTGAAGAACGAGCCAATTTACTGCACAACGCACTGCAAAATGAAATCAACCGTCACATCGAAATTAACCAAACTTTAAAAGGTTTTTTTGACAGTTCAATCAATGTCACGCCCAATGATTTTAAATTATTTACCCAAAGTGTTTTTTCCAATCATAAAGCCATATTGGCGTTGGAATGGATACCACGCATTACAACAATTAATCGATCTTTTTATGAACAGCTTTTGGGCCCTGGTTTTGCTATCCGAGCGGCTGACGGTAAACAAGGAATGCAGCCGGTTTCGCTCCGCAGTGAATATTTCCCCATTGCCTATGTTGAGCCTTTTCAAGGCAACGAGCGAGCATTTGGTTTTGATATAAGCACCAATCAAATGGCTTATCAAGCTATACAAATGGCACGGAACACTGGGGAAACGACAGTCACTGACTTGATCGATCTGGTGCAAGAGCCGAAAAACCGTCCAGGTGCTGTAATTTATTCGCCAGTTTATCAGCCGCACAAGATTCTAAATACGATCGAGCAACGTCGCCAATACTTACGGGGCTTTGTTGCCAGCGTTTTACTGGTTGGCAATGAAATCAACGAAGTTAAGAGCCATTTCGATAATCTTCAGATTCTTTTAAAAATTACTGATGGGGCTCTAGAGCTGTTTAATGAAACAGCGGACATATCAACACTCAATCTTAATTTCCAGGCATTGGAGAAAACCATACAGTTACCTTTGGCTAATCGCATCTGGAGTGTAACCTATCGCGCAGCTCCACAGTTTTATCAAACGCAAATTTCCTGGAATATCTGGTGGTTGATTTTAGGCGGTTTTTTGCTTACCGGACTGACTGGCTTAGGCCTGCTGATGTTAACGGGTCGGACGATGCAAACCGAAGACATTGTTAAAATCCGTACACAAGAATTGGAAAAGGAAATTACCTGGCGTAAAAAAATTATCCAGCAGCACAATGACCATAATAAAGTGTTGCAAGCTATTGCCAGCCCAACCCCTTTGTCCGACATTCTTGAGCTGATTGTAAAAACCGCTGAACAAAGATTTTCAGACAGTTTATGCTCAATTCTGCTGCTGGATGAACAAGGAAAACATCTACATACAGGCGCCGCGCCCAGTCTGCCTGAGTTCTATAATCAGGCTATAGACGGAACAGCTATCGGTGATGGTGTGGGTAGTTGTGGCACTGCAGCCTATAAGGGGCAGCGTATTATTATTGAGGACGTTTTTCAGCATCCTTATTGCCGTAATTTTGTTTTGCTGGCAAAGCAGGCTGGGTTGGCGGCCTGTTGGTCAGAGCCTATTTTCTCTTCAACACAACGGGTGTTAGGCGTATTTGCTGTTTACCATCGGGCTCCCAATTACCCTGATACCGAGTTGTTAACTGAAATCAGTGAACTCGCTCAACTGGCCAGTATCGCCATTGAAAGAAAACTTTCAGAAAAAAAAGTTACCCATTTGGCTTTTTTTGATGCGTTGACCAATTTACCCAATCGTCGCCTGTTTATGGCAAATCTGGAAAAAGCCTTATCCAGCGACATACGTCATAAAACTAATGGTGCACTTTTATATCTGGATCTGGATCATTTTAAAACATTAAATGATTCTTTGGGACATGACATTGGTGACGAACTTTTGATGCAAGTCGCCAAACGGTTGAAACACTGTGTCCGGGATGAGGATACCGTTGCCCGCTTAGGTGGAGATGAATTCGTAATACTGCTGAGTTGCAGAGAAATCTCTCAGGACATCATGATGGAGCATGCTTTGACTTTGGCGGAGCGAGTACAAATGTCCTTACAGGCGCCTTATCAACTAAAGGAACATATCCATCATATCACGCCCAGCATTGGTATTACCTTGATGCCTCATCCTAATATCACACCTGGCGAGCTGTTAAAACAAGCCGACACTGCTATGTACCATGCCAAAAATCGAGGTCGCAACTCGATCAGTTTTTATAATGAAGATATGCAGCGCCGCGCCAACCAACGATTGATACTGGAGAGAGATTTACGCAAGGCTTTGACTCAACAACAATTTTCCTTGCACTATCAACCACAATTTGACCTCAAAAACCAACTAATTGGAGCTGAAGCCTTGTTGCGTTGGCAACACCCGGATAAAGGCATAATACCCCTTGCTAACTTTATCCATGTTGCCGAGGAAACTGGCCTGATACTGCTTATTGGCGATTGGGTGATAAAGGAAGCTTGTTCGCAATTAATCAAATGGCCTAGCTTGCCACGATTAGCTGTTAATATCAGTCCAAAACAATTCCGTCAGCCTAAATTTGCCCATAAAATTTCCACTATCTTGTCCGAATACGGCATTGTCAAGTCGCGTTTGACGCTTGAAATTACTGAAGGCAGTCTTGTTGAAGACGTTGATGACACCATCGAAAAGTTGCAAGCATTGCAAAATATGGGCATCCATATTGCTCTTGATGATTTTGGCACGGGTTATTCTTCACTAGCTTATCTGAAACAGCTCCCACTTAATCAGCTTAAAATTGATCAAAGTTTTGTCCGCGACATGAATACTGATTCCAATGTTGCAGTCATTGTTGAAACAATTATCGGTATGGCCAAGCATTTCGGATTATCTGTAATTGCCGAAGGGGTGGAAACCATTCAACAAGCTCAATATTTGCGTGACAGTAATTGCAAAGGTTTTCAAGGCTACCATTTCAGCAAACCCTTGGTGGCCGATGAATTTACTCGCCAGTTTATTGAGGAAGCTAAAACTGGTAACAACAAAGATGTTCAACTGCTGTGAGATATGCGATGTTCACGGCTAGACTTGTTTTAGCAGGATTTGTAATTCAGCTTGGATTTTTTTGCGAAAAAATAGAAATTTCCAGCGAGTTCCGCCACATTGTTTCCACAAGATGGCTGAACGTATTCCAGCCAACAAGCAAGCGCGTATTTTATTGGCAACGTCGGGTCTGGATAAATACTCCTGTTCACCATTAACCATTATTCTCGGCTGGAGCGTGCTGATTGTGCTCTGATAAACTTCGCCAAGATTGGCCAGTACATTTTCATGTAACAATCCAAAGTGTTCACTCTGAGCTTGAGCTTTAGTGATGCCGATTTGAATGAGTTTAAGCAGATCCTTACGACCAGATAGCTGATTTTCGAGAAAAACCAGCGAAGCGGAATAACGAGCCTGTTCAGGATTGACAATTTTATAGCCTGTCATTTGTACGTTAAGCTGTTCCAACCCGAGTTTTATTCCGGCCAAGCTGCCATAAACATCAATGACACTGCCTGAATCTATTTTTAAGACACTGGCGATACTGGCTTCCATCGCTGTCGGGTCGGCCGCCCCTGTGGTAGCCAGTTGTTGAACCAGTGCAGCAGCTTGGGCAATACCGGCAAGTGCAATGGTTTGATTAGTGATTGTATTTAATTGCATAAGTTACTAATGAGGTGATTTGAGTTATTATCGTACCAAGAACAAACACTGCTGTTCAATGGATACTTGGCTGTGTTTGGCAGGTAAATTGGATAGCTATTAATTTAAATAGTAAAAGTTGTATCATGATTACCGACTATTAGTCGAATATGATATAAAGCTTAATTTTACTTGAAGATAAGGAAAGAGAAATGATTGAATCTGTAGTTTTAACAGTTACCGATATGAAATGTGGCGGTTGTGAAGCAAATATTACGGGCAAACTGGAGGCTATTATTGGCGTAATTTTGGTCAAAGCATCGTTTAAAGACAAGGAGGTTAGCGTTGAATATGATACTGAAAAAACCAGTCTGGATACGATAAAAAACACCATTAGTGGCGCAGGTTTCTCAGTTAAATAGCTATTAAATTATCGAACTTTCAGCTTAGGTGAATTTTATGAGTACAGAAGAGACTTCCGGTGAGATACGGCTATCCATTCTAGGGATGCGGTGCGCAGGTTGTGTGAGTGCTGTTGAGGGTGCACTGGCTGCCGTTGATGGTGTCACTTCAGTCAGCGTCAATTTCGCTGACCATTCTGCCATGGTTAAAGGAAATATTGATCCTGAAGCTTTAAAACAGGCGGTTAAAGATGCCGGTTATGATGCGGCCGTGATGGAGGGCCTGGAAGATCCTGCGGAGCAGGAACAGCAGGAGTTGCAGCGTTACCGTAACCTGATGAAGAAAGCATCTGTCGCAGGTAGTTTTGGCGCCTTGCTCATGCTGGCTGAACATTACAGCTGGCTACCTGAAATCGGCTCAACGGCTGGGCAACAGGTTTGGCCGGAAATTGCGCTTATTACTCTGAGCATAATGGTGTATTCAGGTTGGCACTTTTACAGTGGCGCAATCAAGTCATTAAGCCTGGGCCAGGCTAATATGGACACCTTGATTGCCTTGGGTACAGGTTCGGCATGGCTATATTCCTGCATCGTTATTGACTATTCCGATACCCTGCCTACCTTGGCAAAACATGCTTATTTTGAAGCCGCCGTAGTGATTCTGGCCTTTATTAACTTGGGGACGGCACTTGAAACAATGGCCAGAGGTAAAACATCCAGTGCCATTCGGCAATTGATCGGCCTGCAGCCGCGCACTGCTCGCGTGGTTAGAAATGGCGAAGAAATGGATATTCCTATCGAGGAAGTGGGTTTAGGTGAAACGCTACGAGTAAGGCCAGGTGAAAAAATTGCGGTTGATGGTGTTTTACTGGAAGGGCATTCCACAATGGATGAGTCCATGTTGACCGGCGAACCGATACCTGTAGAAAAAAGCGTTGGCTCAGAAGTTGTAGCAGGCACCATGAACCAGACCGGTAGCTTTCTGTTTCAGGCAACTCGTATAGGACGTGATACAGCATTAGCGCAAATTATTAAAAGCGTCCGGCAAGCACAAAGTAGCAAACCCGAAATCGCCCGATTAGCCGATAAAATTTCCAGTGTTTTTGTTCCGGCCGTGGTTGCGATTTCGGTGTTGACTTTTCTTGTGTGGTACGTTTTTGGGCCCGATCCGTCATTGGGTTACGCTTTTGTAACATCAATGACTGTTCTGGTTATTGCGTGCCCATGTGCGCTAGGTTTGGCAACGCCCATTTCTGTGATGGTGGCAGTTGGCAGAGCCGCGCAGTCAGGTATTTTGATTCGTAAGGGTGACGCGTTACAAACGGCGGGCAAACTGACCTGTTTAATCCTTGATAAAACCGGTACGGTAACCGAAGGCAGACCGATTGTTTCGACGATAGAAGCCATTGACGATTATACCGAGGAAAATGTGCTGCAATTGGCGGCAAGTATAGAGTCAGGCTCCGAACATCCCTTAGCAGCGGCAATCTTAACGGCCGCAGAAAATAAGCAGATCAAACTGGAAAAAGCCAAGCACTTTGAAGCCATCGCAGGTTTCGGCGTCACGGCTCAAATTAACGAACAAAACGTGATTTTTGGTAACAAAGCGTTGATGGATACCAAAGGCATCAAATTTACCCGCTATAACAACAGGCTTGAAAATCTGTCATCTCTGGGTCAAACACCGATGTTGCTTGCCGTAAACGATAAAATAGTCGGCATTATTGCTGTCTCTGATCCTATTAAAACGGACTCTGCCCAGGCAGTACAACGCCTGAAAAACCAGAATCTACGAATCATAATGGTAACCGGGGATAATCAAATAACAGCTCATGCGATAGCTAAACAAGCAGGTATTGCTGAAGTTAGAGCTCAGGTGTTACCACAGGATAAAGCTGCTGTTGTTAAAGAATTGCAGCAACAGGGTGAAATTGTCGGTATGGTCGGCGATGGTATTAATGATGCGCCTGCATTAGCCCAAGCTGATGTGGGTCTGGCGATCGGCACAGGAACTGATGTTGCGATAGAAAGTGCGGATGTGGTCATTTTGCAAGGCTCGTTGTTAAAAGTCCCCGAAGTCATCGAATTATCCAAGGCGACAGTTATCAATATTAAACAAAATCTGATTGGTGCATTTTTCTACAACACTATTAGTATTCCGGTTGCTGCAGGATTGTTGTACCCCTTATTTGGCGTATTATTAAACCCCATGATTGCTGGCGCGGCGATGGCAATGTCTTCCTTGACTGTGGTGACTAATGCCAACCGCTTGCGCTGGAAAAAGTTTGGCGAAGGCAAATAATAGATATTAGGCCGTATTGCCTTATACGCGTCACTATTTCAAAAAATTCATAGCCCTCTCCTGGCAATCGCCAGGTTTGAGTATGAGAGAATTAGATGAAGTTTTTGCCGCAATTTTGATGGGTTCGCTGGGGATTTTTGTTCGCAACATGTCAGCGGATGTTCTAATTATCGCGTTTGCCCGCTTGAGTCTTGGTTTCCTATTTCTACTCGGATCCCTGGGGCTTACCCGAAATCTCCGTGCCACCAAGGTCTCATTTTTCCCTTACTGTCCTATTTGGAGCTGGTCACCGCCACACTGATCGGAGTAGTGATCTACGCAGAACCCATGTCGTTGCTCCAGGCTCTGGGCGGTAGCCTCATTATTTTGAGCGGGCTTGCCCAGCTTTGGATAGCGCAGCCGGACCCAAGTCAACCTATGCAACATACCTAACGGAGATTGGTTAGGGCACAATTTAGCCACATCATTTCAGCTATTAAATTCCATATTTGGTAGTGTCTATATTTAGAAAAGCACTGCTGATGTGATTTCTTTCAAGGATACGGAGTTATATGCTACTCTATGCCTCATTTTTACTGAGGAAAAGAAATGCAAGCAACAGTCAAATGGGTCGATGGCGTTATGTTCGTCGGCGAAACTGGCAGTGGCCATGCGGTTGTAATGGACGGCCCACCTGATCACGGTGGACGTAACATGGGAATGCGGCCAATGGAAATGATTTTAGTGGGCTTAGGTGGCTGCTCATCTTTTGATGTAGTGCAGATTTTACAAAAAGGAAGAAATAACATTGTTAACTGCGTTGCGGAAATTTCTGCAGAACGGGTTGACGCTGTGCCGAGTGTGTTTAGCAAAATTCACCTGCATTTTGTCGTCAGTGGCCGTGATTTGAAAGAATCGGCAGTTGAACGTGCAGTGAAATTGTCGGCAGAGAAATATTGCTCTGCTTCCATTATGCTGAGTAAAGCTGGGGTAGAAATTACCCATGATTTTGAAGTAATCGAGGTTTAAGAGTTTTGAACAAGTTGCAATTACATGGCTTTAACAATTTAACAAAGTCACTGAGTTTCAATATATACGATATATGTTATGCACCCGCTGAACAACAGCACGCTTACATTGAATATATTGATGAAGCTTATAATGCTGACAAATTAACCCAAATTCTTAAAGATGTTGCCGAAATTATCGGTGCGCAAATTCTTAACATTGCTCATCAGGATTATGAGCCTCAAGGTGCCAGCGTTACCATGCTGATTTCAGAGGGCGATGTCCCGCCGCCGCCTAGCATGCATAGCCAATCGCCCGGCCCGTTACCTGAAACCGTTCTGGCGCATCTGGATAAAAGCCATATTACCGTTCATACTTACCCTGAGAGCCATCCAGATAGTGGTATCAGTACATTTCGAGCTGATATTGACGTTTCAACCTGCGGGCGTATTTCACCATTAAAAGCGCTTAATTACCTGATTCATAGATTTGAATCTGATGTAGTTATAATGGATTACAGAGTGCGCGGTTTTACACGTGATATATCAGGCAAAAAGCATTTTATTGATCACAACATCACTTCTATCCAAAACTATATTGCCAAAGATACCCAGGAAAGTTACCAAATGATAGATGTGAATGTGTATCAGGAGAATATTTTTCACACTAAAATGATGCTCAAAGAAACCGAACTTGAAAATTATTTATTTGAGAAAGAAAGTAATCTGACTGATGCTCAAAAAGAAGAGATAGAAAAAAAGTTGCAAAGAGAAGTAGCTGAAATTTTTTATGGCCACAATTATCGGCGCAAAAGAATCAAGGTTGCTGATTAAGAGTTTTAAAATCTTGAGGTAGAGATGCGATAATTCGCATCTCTACACATTCATCATGCATTCATGTTTTTTGTGCAGTGAGTGCTGCAACAATCTTGGCGTATTCATCCACTTTAGGCCGATATAAAAATAGCCCTAATGCAGACAATCCCGAAAATATGTATAAAGTATTAAAGTTATCACCCAATATAAACATGACAAAGCCAAAAAACCCAACAGCTTCAATCAGAGACATGGACACAATAACTGTTACTAAATAACGGTTTTTTGCCTCTATTCCCGGCGTACCATGCGAATATGGCATGGTTTGATTTAGCCGAACTTGAATGTGCCGAATCAAATTTGTCATAGGAAATGTTACGATGGCAACGACGTATAATATTGTTCTAATCAGTATTCGCTGAGCTTCCGGCAGGGGGGTTTGTATCTGATCACCGAAAATTATGCAAACGATAACATAAGCAACTAACATAGCCAGCATGATACCTACGATGGCCCAAGGCATAGTAAGATCAGATTTTAATTGTTCAAGTTCGACTCGCCCCAGCATTTTGTTTCCTGATATGTTGATAATGAGAGTGTATGATACCTAAACCGATGAATGGTTGAAACAGACGATTCTAACTTATACACCGGTTGAATTTGGGTATGAGACGAATTTATGGACGTGCACTGTTTTGGCCGAATTATTGGAACAACATTAAATTCCGAATTGCTATTTTTTAATGGAATACGCGAGGTCTGGACTTTAATTATTTAGCTGACTATCATGCCCAGTACGCCGTGCGTTTTTGCGGCGTTATATTTCAATGATTTGTGAGCTTCATAAGGAGATTTCCATGTTAGAAAAAAATCAACAAGCCCCTATATTTAGTTCAAAAAACCAACTAAATCAGTTGGTTAATTTGTCGGATTACGCGGGTAAAAAGAATATCGTTTTATATTTTTATCCCAAAGATGACACCCCAGGTTGCACCATCGAAGCAAATGATTTTACCCGGCTGGCTGAAGAGTTTAGTAAATACGATACGGTCGTTATCGGTGTAAGCAAGGACTCTTGTGAAAGCCATGTTGATTTTATTAACAAATACGGTTTAAAAGTGGATTTACTCGCGGATACGAGTGGCGAACTTTGCGAAAGCTATGGGGTATGGCGGGAAAGAGAAAAAAATGGAGTCAAGAGTATGGCCATCCTGCGATCTACGTTCATCATCGATAAACAAGGTAAACTGGTTGATGTGGCTTATGGTGTAACACATGAGGGCCATGCTCAGGAAGTACTTGAAAAAGTAAAAAGCCTGTAGTACTCAGCGAAGGACACGAAGAAAAAAAGTAAACTTCGTGTCCTTCGTGAGCTTTGTGGTGAAGAAACTGTTTAACAAAATACGCAACGGTGACAGCGTTGAGATCAGTAGGTAAATTTCATAATCTTGGGAGTACCAACATGATACCAGAGCAAACATTAAACCTGACGGGCAAGGTAGCCCTGGTTAGCGGATCCGGAGTTGGCATTGGACGAGCCGTGGCATTGGCATTAGGCCAGGCAGGAGCATTCATTGGCATACACTACTATTCCAGTAAAGAAGGGGCCGAAAAACTCCTGGATGAATTATCGGCACAGAATATCAAGGCCATGTTATTGCCTGCCGATTTGACTAACGAGGAAGAAGCCAACGCGGTCGTAGATAATCTAGTGGCTGAAGCAGGTCGCCTGGACATTTTGGTTAATAACAGCGGCGGTTTGGTCAAACGCGCCAAAATTGAAGAGTGCACATTGGAGAACTGGAACAAATCGCTGGATATTAATCTCACCAGCGCTTTTTTGTTGACCAAACGCGCGATTCCGCATCTACGGGCAACGGGCAGTGGCCGTATAGTCAATATTCTTTCACTTTCTGTACAAACGGGTGGAGCTAACGGTGGCGGTTCCTATGCTGCGGCAAAAGGCGGGCTCATGGTATTTACGCATACCCTGGCTAAAGAATTGGCCCCGCAGGTCCGTACCAATTCGGTTATGCCTGGAACGGTGGAAACACAACATCACGAAATTCATTCTACAGCAGAGATGATGGAGAATTATCGCAAACAGACCCCGCTGGGACGTAACACTTTTGCCGAAGAAGTTGCCAGCAGCGTGCTTTTTCTCGCCAGTGACATGTCATCGCATAT
>Ga0105096_10000860_pt1 | contig 11688 bp, 11 predicted proteins | sample PPLLak3cmMay2015_FD_87036 | JGI IMG/M metagenome (GOLD analysis project Ga0105096, IMG submission 87036) | Freshwater sediment microbial communities from Prairie Pothole Lake near Jamestown, North Dakota, USA - PPLs Lake P7 Core (1) Depth... | ecosystem: Environmental > Aquatic > Freshwater >... | reverse complement strand
TTTGTTGTCCTGGTAGCGGAAGGTCACCTGGCTTTTCGCATCCGGCCGTAAATGCAACTTACCGCCGCTGGAATGCCGGCGCACCTCGGCCTGTTTCTTGACCAGTTCATGCGCGTAGTAGATCGGTGCGGGCATCAACACGGAAGTTTCATTGGATGCGTAGCCAAACATCAGACCCTGGTCACCAGCACCCTGCTCTTCCGGCGACTTACGGTTAACACCCTGGTCGATGTCGCTGGACTGCTTGCCGATGATATTGATGACGCCGCAGGTGTGTCCGTCAAAACCGAACTCAGAAGACGCATAGCCGATTTTCACGATCACCTTGCGGATAATATCCTCGAGATCGACCCATGCATTGGTGGTGATTTCGCCGCCGACAATGGCCACGCCGGTCTTGATAAAAGTCTCACAGGCCACGCGCGCAGCGGGATCTTTTTCGATAATGGCATCCAGAACCGTGTCTGAAATCTGGTCGGCAACCTTGTCGGGATGACCCTCGGAAACGGATTCCGAGGTAAACAGGTAATTTCTCATTTTCTAAAACTCCAATGAAATATATCTTTCTATCCGAATTGAGAGATATATTCTAAAGCATGTTTTTTTAAATTGCATCCTTGGATGCGAAAATGGCAATGGTACAGCCATGCATGCTCCGGGCCGGCACTCATTGAGAAAAATGCGCGGCTCAGTGCATAATGCCTGACGGCCTCTGCGGGGCTGTCCGGTCAAATCCAGCTGGAGATAATAAAAATGAGAGAGTTGCTCGTCATGAACGATGCCATGATGATCTCGGCCATCATTCTTGCCATTACATTCATCGGTATTTTCACAGAAAATTTTCATGGCTTCCATCGTGCCAAGTTCGCCATGATGGGCGCGATCCTGATGATCATCGCCGGCCAGTTTTACGGCTTTTACGATGCCAAACTGGCGATTGAAGCGGTCGACTGGAACGTCGTCCTGCTGCTCGGTTGCATGATGGCCATCGTCTCCATCATGATCCCGACGGGCGGTTTCGAAGCCATGGCCAATTTCATGGCGAGGGTCAGCAAAGGCCGGCAATTCATGTTGCTGGTGCTGCTGGGAACATCGGTGACCGTGCTTTCGCTGCTGCTCGATAACGTCACCACGGTGGTGATCTTCGGCCCCCTGATCATTCTCATCGCACGCTCCATGAAGGTTACGCCTATCCCCTTCCTGCTGGCGGCCGCCCTGCTGACCGATACCGGCGGTGTTGCGACGCTGGTGGGTGACCCGCCCAACCTGATGATCGGCTCCGCCAAGGGCATCGACTTCAATACCTTCTTCATGCACATGGGCGTGATGGCCTTTGCGGCCTGGCTTACCGTGCTGCTGACGCTGCGTGTCCTGTTCCGCAAAGAACTGGCCATCCAGGGGCAGGGCGAATTCCACCAGAAAAGTGAGTACAAGGACAGGAAGCTCTGGAACCAGTCATTGGCGGTGCTCGGCTTAATGGCGGTGCTGTTCATGGTCCACCATTCCATCGGCTGGGAACCCTGGATGGTTTCCGCCCTCGGTCTCACCGTGCTTTTTTTCATCGCCAGGCACGTCGAGATGGACCACGCGATGCAAGACGTCGAGATCCCGTTGCTGATCTTTTTTATCTCGCTGTTTATCGTCGTTGGCGGTGTCGAGCACAGCGGCTTCCTGCGTTATATCGGCCAGTTCATCATTCCATTTGTTCAAGAGGACTTGCTGACCGCGACCCTGGTACTGTTGTGGGTGGCCGCGATTCTCTCCGCCGCCATCGATAACATTCCGTTCACGGCGGCCATGATCCCGATCCTGCTCGGCATGGAAGCCCAGGGCGTGCACGTCATGCCGCTGTGGTGGGCGCTGTCCGCCGGCGTCGGCATGGGCGGCAACGGCACGCACATCGGTTCGACCGCCAACATTTATATCGTCACGATTTCGGAACGACTGGCGAAACGCGAAAACGACCCGTCGCTGGCGATTACGCCGATGACATGGTTTCGCTATGGCACGCCGGCAATGCTGGCCTCGCTGATCGCGTGCACCCTGATATTTTATTTTTTCTTCGATTTTTACGATCAGTCCGTCATCGTCGACCATGCTGCCGCCGCGATTAAACCCGCACATTAACAACTGACAGGAACAAAAAAGCCCGCGGATACCGGGCTTTTTTATATCCGGAATGAAGCCCAGGTTGTCATCATGACCGAACCGAAACACCGGACCATACGCAGTTTTGTCCTGCGCAAAGGCCGCCTTACGACCGCCCAACAGCACGCCCTGGACGAACTCTGGCCGCACTACGGTATCGAACAGCGCGAAACGGTGCTGGACTTCGCAGCGCATTTTGAACGTGCGGCCGAGGTCATCCTGGAAATTGGTTTTGGCAACGGTGAATCGACCTGGCGCATGGCGCAACAGGAACCCGGCAAGAACTTCATCGGCGTCGAAGTCCACGAACCGGGCGTCGGCCACCTGCTGCTGGCACTGGAAAAACACGCGATTGAGAATGTCCGCATCGTCTGTGCCGACGCGGTGCCGTTCCTGCAAAGCCGCATCACCCCGGGCAGTCTGGCGGGCGTGCGCATTTATTTCCCCGATCCATGGCCGAAAAAACGCCATCACAAACGCCGCCTGATCCAGTCCGAGTTTGTCGACCTGCTGGCGCGCTGCATGGCGGGCGGCGCGATATTTCACCTCGCGACCGACTGGCAACCCTACGCGGACCACGTCCTGGACGTCATGCATTCACGGGCTGATTTCATCAACCTTTCTGCAACGGGTGAATATTGCGAGCGACCCATTTGGAGACCCTACACGAAGTACGAGACACGCGGCGAACGGCTCGGTCACGCAGTGAGGGATTTACTGTACCAGCGAACCGGAGCAGGTTAGCATAATCAACCATGGAAACCGGACTGACGCTCACAGTCGATATGATGCTGGTGCTGGCCGTGCTGGCCATCACCATTGCGCTGTTTGTATTCGAGGTCGTCAGGATCGATATCGTGGCGCTGTCGGTGATGGTGCTGCTCGGTCTTTTGGGTCTGGTTCCCTCAGACCAGTTGTTCAGTGGTTTTGCTTCCAACGCCGTCATTTCAATTATCGCCGTGATGATTTTGGGCGCCGGTCTGGACCGGACGGGTGTGATGACGGTGGTTGCCGCGTTCATATTGCGTATCGGCGGCGGCACCGCCAACCGGATCGTGCCGCTGGTTTCAGGCACCGTTGGCGGCATTTCGAGCATGCTGCAAAACGTCGGCGCCGCCGCCCTGTTTCTGCCGGTCATATCGCGTATCTCGGCGCGTACCGACATTCCGCAGTCCCGCCTGCTGATGCCAATGGGCTTCTGCGCGATCCTCGGCGGAACCATAACGATGGTCGGTTCCTCCCCCTTGATCCTCCTGAACGACCTGATTGCGGCTTCCAACGCCTCGCTGCCACCCGGCGCCGAGACGCTGGGCCAGTTCGCACTGTTCGACGTGGCGCCGGTCGGGTTGTCACTGCTGGGCATAGGCATCCTGTATTTCGTGGTGTTCGGCAAACTGCTGTTGCCTGATCACAGGATTGAATCCTCCGCCGTGCCCGCCCGCACCATGACCTATTTTGCCGACACCTATGGCATCGAAGGCGATGTCTATGAACTGCTGGTCACGGTCGACAGCCCGTTGGTCGGCATGCGGGTTGGTGACGCCGAAAAGATAGCAGGCACACCGCGTCTGCTCGCCATCCGCAATACCGGAGAACCGCGCATGGCGCCGCCCGCCGATGAAATGATCTGGGTCGGAACCATCCTCGGGGTCATGGGCAGCCGTGACGTGGTCGGGCAGTTCGCGCTGGACAACCACTGCCGTCTGCAGCCCCGCGTCAAGACCTTCGGCGGTCTGTTCAACCCCAGCCGCGCGGGCATATCCGAGATCGTGATCCCGCCCGGCTCCAAGCTGATCGGCCAGTCCATCGGTGAAGCCCGGCTGCGCAAGCGTTATGGCATCAGCGTGCTGGCTGTCAACCGGCGTGGCAAGGTTAGCGGTGAACACATCCGCGAACTGGTCATGGAAGCCGGCGATTGCCTCGTCAGCCACAGCACCTGGCGGGATCTTTCCGAACTGCAGACCGAACGCAACTTCATCGTCGCGACCGACATACCAAAAGAGGAGCAGCGGCCCCAGAAAGTCGGCCACGCACTGTTTTTCTTCGCCCTGTCCATCAGCATGATCATGTTCACGGATTTCAGGCTGTCCCTGGCATTGCTGGTCGGTGCGCTCGGCATGATCCTCACCCACGTGCTGAGCATCGATGAAGCCTATGGCGCGGTCAGCTGGAAATCCGTATTCCTGGTCGCCAGCCTGATCCCCATTGGCCTTGCGATGGAACTGACCGGCACGGCTGCTTGGATCGCACAGATGGCGATGGTGCTGCTTGGCGGTCTGCCCGACATCGCGGTCCAGACCATGATCGCGGTACTGGCCACGTCATTCACCCTGGTCATGTCCAACGTTGGCGCCACCACCATCCTGGTACCCATCGCAATCAGCATCGCACTGGCGACCGGCGCCAACCCGACCATGTATGCCCTGATCGTCGCCCTGTCCACCTCCAATTCCTTCATCCTGCCGACCCACCAGGTCCACTCCCTGACCATCGGACCCGGCGGCTACCGGGTGGCGGATTTCGTGCGCGTGGGGGGTGGCATGACGGTGATTTTCCTGGCGGTGATGCTGACCGTCGTTAACCTGGTTTTCTGATTTCAGAGCGCGTCCGGATCCCGCTTGTTGTCATCCGGCCGTGTTGGCCCAATATGGAAACGCATGCCTTATTACATCAGCCCGCCACCGCGTAGTCCCCTGACCAGGCTCGTCGCTGCAGTCATCGGCGTGTTTGTCCTGGCGGGTGCCGTCATCCTTGGCACGGCGGCGTTGCTGGTCATCGCCGGTCTCGCCGTGATCGCCGGTCTCGGCCTGTGGCTGCGCGTGGCCTGGATCAGGCACCAGCAGCGCAGAGGCGGCGTGACATTCAAGACTGCCAGGCAAAGCCCTGCACCAACCCGGTCAACAGGCAGGGAGGCAATTGACGCCGAATACACCGTGATCTCCGTGCAGGAAAGCAAGCACCATTAGAAATTTTTTAAATCGACGTTGAAAATTCAGGATTACCGACTAGAATTAAGAGATTAGTCCACCTCGGTCTGTAACCATGGCAAGAGTCTCTGAAATTATCGAAAACAAGGGCGGAATGGTGCTTTCCGTCGATGTCAATGAAACCGTTTTTGACGCCATCAGCCTGATGGCGCAGGTCAACATCGGCGCCGTACTGGTGCAAAAAGACGATATCATCGCCGGTATTTTCACCGAACGGGATTACCTGCAGAGAATCGCCCTCCAGTCACGCGCTTCCAAGCAGACCAGGGTGGGCGATGTGATGACCACCCCGGTGATTTCAGCCGACCCGGATGACAGCGTGCAGCAATGCATGGAAACCATGACGACCTGTCACTGCCGGCATTTACCGGTGGTGCACAACGGCAAGCTGCTCGGCATCGTGTCCATCGGTGACCTGGTCAAAAAAATGCTGGAGGAGAAACAACAGGAGGTCGAGAAACTCAGCCAGTACATCACCGGCACGTATTAATACGCATCCCTGCTAAGGGGATTCGCATCCCTGCCGGTCAGGTCTTATAACTCACCAGATTGTTCCTGTTTGGTTTTGTCGTGCACCGCCTGCAGGGCGGCATCGATCTCGGAGCGGGCTTTGGCGCTGATGCCAGCGGCCTGGTATTGCTGTTTCAGCGTTTCCTCCACCCTGGCAAAAAGCGCGTCGATCGAGGCGATGGCGTTGCTGTCCTGCCGGGTTTCATGGGTGCCGAACAGGTTGATCCATTGTTCCGTCTGGCGGCCGATCTGCAGCACCTGGTTAAATTCCCGCCCGGGTTCATCACCGCCCCGCAACAGGCCTATCAGCGTTGCGATCAGCGAAACCGGCAACAACACCAGGTCACGGAATCCATCCGCCACCAATTTGAGTTGAAATACGACGGTTTCGCGAACCAGCGCGCTGCGTTTTGATGGGTTGGGTTCACTCATGTTCCGGTCCACGCTATGCTAGTGTTATGCAGATTAAGATATCACAGGGATTCGCCCCGGTTGCAAAAGCGGATGCGCGCTTACTGATTCTCGGTTCGATGCCCGGAGCGGCCTCGCTCGAGGCCAACCAGTATTACGCCTTTGCGCGCAACGCCTTCTGGAACATCATGGGCGACCTGTTCGGCGCGGGCCCGCAGCTGGACTACCCGTCGCGTCTGCAACGCCTCACTGACCACCGGATCGCCCTGTGGGATGTCATCCAGACCTGCATCCGCCCCGGCAGCCTCGATTCAGCCATCCTTTATGAAGGCATGGAAACCAATGACTTCAGCGGTTTTTTTGCTCAACACCCGCTTGTCGGCCACGTGTGTTTCAATGGCCAGAAGGCTGCCGGACTGTTCAAAAAACTGGTGAAACCGGGTCTGACGGCGCGCCTTGAGTACCACGTGCTGCCGTCGACCAGCCCGGCCCACGCCGGCCGGAGCTACGCCGCCAAGCTCGAGGCGTGGTCGGTATTGAAGCGCCTGGAGCCGTAAATCAGGGTCGGTCCAGCCAGTATTCGATGCCCCGGGTGTTGAGCTTGATGTCCGATTCCAGCAATGCCAGGCTCTGGTTCGTGTCGAGGGTGACACCGTGCTTGCGCAAACCATCCAGCAGCCAGTCGGTCATCGCCGTCTCGATTTTTTGCCGCCGCAATGAGTCGTGCCTGTAGCGTTGTGCAATTTCGACCAGCTTATCGATACCGTCCAGCATCATGCCTGCCAGACGCGGTACATCATCGACCCGGCCGTAATGCGTCAGGTACATGTAGTCAGGTTGCACTTCCAGCAGTCTCCCGACCGACGCCCTGAGCGCCTCGGGATCAAATTGTATCGGCGTGGTGGTGGGGAACAGGAAGGCGCCGTTGTGCGTATCGAATTCGCGGTATGAAAGCCCGAAGGTATCACCGGTGAACCAGCCGTTGGTGAGGCTGTCATGGACGCAGAAATGGTGGCGGGCGTGGCCCGGGGTATCGATGAAGCGCAGGCGGCGGTTGCCAAATTCAATGCTTGCATCATCTTCCATGCTGCGCACGCGGTTTTCGTCGACCGGTATCAGCACGCCGTAGATCCGGTCGAACAGTTCATCGCCGTAAACCATCCGCGAGCCCACTTCGAGTTTGGCCGGTTCAATCATGTGGCGCGCCCCGTACGGGTGCACCAGCAGGGTGGCATTGGGCAGCAACTGCATCAGGCTGCCGGCGCCGCCGGCGTGGTCGAGGTGCACGTGCGTGACGATCACGTAGCGCACGTCCTGCGGTTTCCAGCCACGCTGTTCGAGCACCTTCAGCAGGCGTGGTGTGCTCGAATTGGTGCCGACCTCGATAAAAGCCACTTCAGGGCCGGCTTCCAACAGGTAACAGGCGGCCATGCGTTCGCGGTGAAAATCCGCGTCGATGACGACCACGCCACCTGTGTATTCGCGGGTACTGATGCCATCGATCAAATTCATCTTGAGTCTTCCGTAATGGGTCTTACTCGGGCAACATAACACAATGTTATGGGAATGGGAAAATGGCGCAGCAACGGTGTATATCCTCGACCTCGATGGCACCCTGATGCCGAGCGCTGCGATCGACAACGAGTGCTACTGGCAGGCCGTTTTCGGGGTTTTTGACAAGCGCGGGCAGTTGCCCGACCTGCACGATTTCAAACACGTGAGCGATGGCGGTGTTCTGCAAGAATGGTGTATGCGTGAACTGGGGCGGCCAGCAAGTGCGCAAGAGACCACGCAGATCAAGCGGCTTTTCGGTGAGCTTCTGCAGTCTGCTTTTGCCCTGCAACCCGGGCATTTCAGTCCTTTACCCGGTGTCGATGAATGGCTGGCGGCCATCCGTGGCAGCCGGCACGTGTTGGCAGGCATCGCCACCGGCGGCTGGGAACACAGCGCCCGCCTGAAGCTGAAATACTCGGGTCTCGACCGCTTTGACCTGCCGCTGGCCAGTTCGGACGACGCCATCGAGCGCACGGCGATCATGCGGATTGCGGCGCAGCGGACGCTCGGCCAGCAGGCCGTTGAAGACACGTCCTTTACCTACGTTGGCGACGGCGCCTGGGACGTGGCTGCCAGCCGGGCACTGAACTGGGGTTTTATCGGTATCGCGACCGGTCGACAGGCCTTGCGACTCAGGCAGGCGGGCGCGAACCTGGTGCGGGAAAACTTCTGCAGAAACTGATCTTGCATAATCCGGATTCGCCTATAGAATACGCGCTGAAAATCAATACAGGCACGCACCGCCCCCCATGAAGAAGTACCGCAAACCCACGCAATTCATTTACGCCTTCCTGGTCGTGCTGACCATATGGTTGATCAACCCGGTCCTGGCGGGCGGCGGTGATCCCGCTGCGGCACGACAGGCCTGGCCGATGATTCGGAACGGCGACTTGCTGGTGGATGTGCGCTCAGCGAAAGAATTTGCCGAAGGACGCCTCGACGGCGCGCTCAATATCGAATGGGACCAGACCGAGGCACTGGCCGCTGCCATCGGTCCCGACAAGCAACGCCAGGTGGTCTTTTACTGTCGCACCGGCAACCGCGTCGGCAAGTCCATCGCGGCGCTGGAGGCCATGGGTTACACGCATATCTTCAATGCCACGGGGATCGAGGCGCTGCTGGAAACAAAACCGGTCGATTGAGTTACCCCGCTTTGCCTTCCTGAATCCGATGTGTGGTTGCCTGCGCAAGCCGGGGCGACTTTCCAAATGGGCGCAAAAATAGAATACTACGCATGATGATTCCGTCATCAGGAATACGTATGAAAAATCTGTTTGTCCTGGTCTTGTTTGTCTGCCCGGGTATCTTCGCATCCGCAGCCTCCGCAGCCGACCCTTCCGCCTCCTTGCGGTGGGAGCGTGACAGCGCCATGGCGGCGGTCAATTCCGTCAATATCGACGGGGCTGTTGTTGAAATCGCCAACGTCCCGGCGCTGGCCAATGCTGAAGCCACCCTGGCAAAACTGCAGCAACTGGCAACACGCAGCGACTGGCCGCTGCCGGCCAGGGAAGCCGCGCTCTATGCATTCACCCTGGCGCTGGCGGAGTTGCCGCGCGCCGCCGTCGCAAGCGAGGTGATGCAACACCTGCATGGCTACCAGGCCCGGACCCTGGTGCCCGACGAGGACCACGGCGCCACGCTGGTGCCGCTTTTTAACATCCGCGGCGCTGCTGCGGGTGTCGAAAACAACTGGCAAAGAAAGGAGTTTGCCAGCGAGGCCTCTGAATTGCTCAGGACAAATCCCGCCACGCTGGTCAACGCCTACACGCAATCCACCAACTTCAACCAGCGCGCCGGCTATCTCGACGGCCTGCGGCAGGCCGACATGGCGGAGGTTGCCGGCGTGCAGCAGGCGGCCCTGGCGAAATTTGAGCAGACACCGGAACTGACCGCAGTGATCGGCCTGACAGCCGCCCTGACCGGCGACACCTCAGCCGTGCAACAACTGCTGGTCAACGGCAGCGGCGCAGGCTTGTCAGCGACACTCGGGCAACTGGCCGAACGTCTTCCGGCTGCAGAAATCGAGGTCTTGCTGACTTACGCGATAACTGCGGCCCCGGCCGGCAACGCCGCGCTGGCGATCGCCGCCTGGTGGCCGGGTTTGAAACACGAGGCCGCCATACGCGACCTGCTGCTGGAACAACTGGCTGACCCGGCGCTGGGTTCCGCCGCGGCGCTGGCGCTGGCGCAGAACCCCGATGTCCAGACCATAAAGATATTGCAGCAAACCGCCGCTGGCGACTCCTTGGCAGCGCGCCGGGCGCAGATGGCGCTGGCGATCAACCGTGAACAGTTGCTCGGGGGGCCGCAGCCATGACGCGTTTGCCGCTGCTCGTCCTCACTGCCCTGCTATGCACCGGCAGCCTGCTCCAGGCCCAGGTTCTGACCGAGTGGGTGGAGAGCAAACCCTTCCCCGACAGCACCAGGATCGCCCTGGGGTACCCGGTGCCGATAGCGGTGGATACCGCCGAGCCCTTTGACGGCTTCAGAACCTATGCCGGTCTGCATATGCGCCACCAGGACCTGGCGGCAACGACACCGTGGGTGCACCCGCATGCGGTGGGGCTGACCCGGCACGGCCGCACCATCTGGGCCTACCGCCTGGGTGATGACGATCTTCTGACCGTGGACGGATTGCCGGAAGCGGCGATGTTGACCAACGGCGGCATCCACGCACGTGAATGGCAGACACCGGAGGTCGTCACCGGCATCCTGGAACTGCTCGCCACGCACGACTCCGATCAGTATTTTTACGATTACCTGCGGGACAACGTCAACATGATCGTTATTCCGTCCCTGAACATCGATGGCTTCATGCAAACACAGCGCTATCCAACGCTCAACTACCTGCAAACCGACCCCGACGATCCGAATTACTCTCCGCGTGACGGCCGCATGCGGCGCAAAAACATGCTCAACACCGATGACAACCTGTATACCACCATCGACCATCTGAACGGCGTGGACCTGAACCGCAACAACGCGCCGTACTGGGCGACCAACCCGGCCCGCTCCTCACCCAATCCGCAGTCGCTGGTCCACCATGGCGCGGGCCCGGCTTCCGAGCCCGAGATACAGGCGCTGGACGCCGCCGGGCAACTCGGTCCGATCACGCGCCTGCGCGCCTACACCGACGTGCATTCTTTTGGGCTGAACAGTTACTGGACGCGCACCGAATTTTCCCGTCTCGCCCGCGAGACCGAACGGCTGCAGGGTGTGTTTACCAACCACCACCGGGCATTTCCTGCCGGCAAGTGGTATGTGTTCCCCAGCTTCAACCAGACGGCATACTTGCAGGGCATCGGTTCGACCGACGAGTACTTCGGCACGACCTACCATATCCCGGCCTGGGGTCTGGAGGTCGAACCCAGCGCGGGGCAGCCTATCCACGCACCTTTACCGGGTGGCGGCGCGGATTATGGCGGTGTCAATGAGAACGGCCACGACGGCTTCATCCTGCCAGAAGCCGAGATCCGCAGGGTGCGGGAGCAACTGGCGCAGTCGTTTGCGGCAGTCTATTACCGCCAGGCGGGGCCGCCGTCGATCCATGCGCTGCGCATGCAGGACAGCGACACCGGCGCCGTCGTGTTTGAAGCCGAGTGGGGTACGCTCGACAACCAGACCCGCTCGCTGTACCGCAAGCAGCTACAACCCCTTCAGTTGAACCACCGCTACCACGCCTGGCTTGCCTTTGACAAACCCATGCGCTGGCGCGTGGACGGCCAGGTCGTGCCGTTCCCCGGCCAGCCTTTAAGCACGCTCGACTTCGCGGCCGACGTGCTGGTGTCCGGCACTGCGCTGACCACCAGCCTGGAATCAACCACCTGGCTCGACCAGGCCGGCAGCGCACCGGACGGTTATATGAACTACCGCGATGATGCGGTGAAGCTGACCTTCACATTGCCCGCTGACACGCACAACCTCGGTCTCGTCACCGGTCTGCAGAACGCGACACTGGCGCTGCACACCACCGACATGACCGGCATGCAGACCGACGCCAACCCGGCGACCGTCCCGGACTGGCAGGACGGCGCCTGGAAACGTTACGAAAACACCGGGGGCATCGAGGTCGACACCG
>Ga0105096_10000859_pt1 | contig 11689 bp, 10 predicted proteins | sample PPLLak3cmMay2015_FD_87036 | JGI IMG/M metagenome (GOLD analysis project Ga0105096, IMG submission 87036) | Freshwater sediment microbial communities from Prairie Pothole Lake near Jamestown, North Dakota, USA - PPLs Lake P7 Core (1) Depth... | ecosystem: Environmental > Aquatic > Freshwater >... | reverse complement strand
CTCGTGTTTACCACCATCACCAAAGAGGCTTTTCCTGTAATCCGTTATCGAACTCGTGACATCACCTCATTGACTCCGGAACCTTGTATTTGCGGAAGAAGCATGTTACGGATGAACCGTGTCAGCGGCAGGACCGATGACATGCTTATCATCCGGGGTGTTAATGTATTTCCATCCCAGATTGAAAGTGTACTGATGGAAATGGAAGAAGTCGAACCCCATTATCAGCTAATTGTAGATCGCGAGGGCAACCTGGATAAGCTGACAATCAATGTTGAACTGGGTGAGAAAGCCTTTACCGATGAAGTCAAAGGGCTTCAGAATATTGAGCGGAAAATATCGAAAAACATCAAGGACTATCTCGGTGTTTCTGCAAAAGTCAAACTGGTGGAGCCCAAGGCTATCGCTCGCAGTGAAGGAAAAGCAGTGCGAGTGATCGATAATCGGAAGTTTTAAAAAGCAAGGAGATAAACATGCAGGTAGAACAAATATCCGTATTTTTAGAAAACAGAGCCGGGCGTCTGGCGGAAGTTTCAGCCATTCTGGCGGAGGCCGGAGTTAATATTCGGGCACTTTCATTAGCAGACACTTCGGATTTTGGCGTGCTGCGCCTGATTGTAAACAACAATGAAAAAGCTATGGAAACGCTGAAAAATGCGGGGTTTACTGTCGGAAAAACCAATGTGGTGGCCGTGGAAGTTGAAGATCGCCCTGGTGGACTTCATACGATTTTAGATGTGCTTTTTAAATCCGGGATCAATGTGGAATATATGTATGCATTTGTTCAGCAAAGCGGCAATAATGCGGTAATGATTTTTAGATTCGATCAAACGGAAAAAGCCATGGAGGTTCTGGCGGAAAACAACATCAAAACTATTGACGGTAAAACCCTATACACAATGTAAATCATCAACCCACTTTCCATAAGGAGGTAGAATTATGACGCCCCGAATTTTTTTAAAAAAGATTGTACTTCTTCTAATCCTTTTCATTGCAGGTCCTCTTTTGTTTTCAGGTGCTGCGTTTGCAGCGGATACCTATAAAATCGGAGGAATCTTCAGCATAACCGGTCCTGCCTCTTTTTTGGGTGATCCTGAAAAAAAGAGCATGGAGATGGCGATTGATCAGATCAACGCCGCCGGTGGAATCGATGGTCGTATGCTGGAAGCAGTTATCTACGATACCGAAGGTGATCCTCAAAGGGCCGTGCAGGGTGTTACCAAGTTGATCAGTAAAGACAATGTAATTGCCATTGTAGGTCCCAGCCTTACGCCCACCTCACTGGCCGTCATTCCCTTTGTGGAAAGGGCTGAGTTGCCTCTGATCAGTTGCGCCGCCGGTATCGCTATTACGGAACCCGTCAAAAAATGGGTATTTAAGACCGCGCAGAGTGATGTTTTGGCAGTGGCCGCAGTTTATCAGCATATGAAAGACAACAACATTAAGAAAGTCGGAATTTTGACCGTGGCCAATGCATTTGGTGAAAGTGGAAAAGATCAGCTTTTGAAACAAGCTCCAGCCTTTGGTCTTGATATTGTTCAGGAGGATAGTTTTGGTGACAAAGACACCGACATGACCGCACAACTTACCAAGATCCGAAAACAGGAACCGGATGCCATTGTCTGCTGGGGCACAAACCCCGGACCTGCTGTTGTGGCCAAAAATGTCAAACAACTGGAAATCAATATTCCTCTGTATCAAAGCCATGGGGTTGCAAGTCCCAAATTTATCGAGCTGGCCGGTGATGCCGCCGATGGCAATTTTCTTCCTACAGGAAAAATTCTTGTGGCGGGACTCCTTCAGGATACCGATGCACAAAAAAGTGTTTTGACGGACTATATCAAAGAGTATGAATCCAGGTATAATCTGGCTGTATCCGGCTTTGGCGGTTACGCTTACGACGCCATGATGATGCTTAAGCAAGCGCTTCCCGGCACAAACGGCGACAAAGAAAAAATTAGGGATAACCTGGAAAATATTCAAGGACTAGTGGGTATTTCCGGAACCTTCAATTTTTCGACCACTGATCACAACGGCCTTGCCGAGGATGCTTTTGTCATGGTGCGTATCGAAAATGGCGACTGGAAGCTCCTGGAGTAATTTCATAGATGAAAATGATAGGTATTAGGTGTCAGGTGTCAGGTGTCAGGATAGTAAAAGATTAAATTTGTCATTCTGAGCTGAACCAAACCATGTCATTCTGAACTGAACCAAACCATGTCATTCTGAGCGAAGCGAAGAATCTCGTGCGGAGGCCGGAATAAAGGTGTTAGGAGATCAGGGAATAAAAATTTAAAGTTGACTGCAACTCTGATAATTGTACATGAATTGTGCCGAAAAGGTTCATGACGGTTAGGAAAACCTGAACACGTGAAACCTTAATAAGATTCTTCGTCGGCCAATGATATTATGGCAAATGACAAGCATTATTGCCGGCCTCCTCAGAATGACAGCAGTGAAGAAACGCTCAATTTTGATTTAATTAGAAACGGTATGGCAAATTGACTCAGGAACTCTTACAGTATCTTTTTTCCGGCATAACCAACGGTGCGATTTATGCGGTGATCGCCGTGGGTTTTTCCATGCTTTACAGTTCCACGGAACTGATCAATTTCGCCCATGGTGAATTTGTCATGCTCGGGGCCATGGGACTGGTAACACTCTGGGCCGGTTTTGGCCTTCCCCTTCCCCTGGCTTTTGTTTTAACAGTAATCGGAGTCGCCGGTGTCGGTTTTTTATTTGAGCGTACCGCAATTCGGACAGTGCGAAAGCCGGACCACATTGTTTTAATTATCATTACAGTGGGGGCTTCCATATTTCTTCGGGGTATGGGAATGCTGATCTGGGGAAAGGATGCCCACAGTGTTCCGGCTTTTTCAGATCACCCCCCAATAGATCTAGCCGGTGCCAAACTACTTTCCCAAAGCATCTGGATTGTATTCATCGCGCTTTTTTGTGCGTTGATGCTTCACCTATTTTTTCGAAAAACACTTACCGGAAAGGCCATGGAAGCCACTGCAATCAATAAAAAAGCTGCGTGGCTGACAGGAATTCCATCGGAAAAAATGATTCATCTGGCCTTTTTTTTCAGCACGGGCATGGGTGCGGTAGCCGGGATCATCATTGCACCGATTACCATGTGCAGCTACGACATGGGAACCATGCTAGGGCTCAAGGGTTTTTGCGCGGCCATGCTGGGCGGCCTTGGGAGCCTGTGGGGATCGATCCTCGGCGGCCTTCTTCTCGGCATCATGGAATCTTTCGGCGTCGGCCTGTTTTCTTCCAGTTTAAAAGACGCCATTGCATTTTTACTGCTCCTGTTGATTCTTTATGTCCGCCCAGGAGGAATCATCATGGCCAAAGATGTCAAACGGTTTTAGCCGAATTTCAGAAAGGGAATATACAACCTGTTGACACAAGACCGGATCATATACGGCATCTTTTTCTTAGTGGTTACCGCCATAGGGCTTGCGGTTAAGAATTTTTTCTATCTTCAGCTTCTCACCATTATTGGAATTAATACGCTTCTGGCCTTGGGGCTCAATATGCTCATGGGATATGCCGGTCAGATCTCTTTGGGGCATGCCGCCTTTTATGGAATCGGCGCTTACACCACCGCAATCTTTACGGTCAATTACAACATCAACCCTTGGATAGCACTTCCGTGCGCGATTTTTCTGGCCGTACTTGTGGCTCTTATCGTGGGCCTTCCCACACTCAAGCTCACAGGTTATTACCTGGGCATGGGCACACTGGGCTTTGGCATGATCGTTCACATTGTTTTTCGTGAATGGTCAAGCCTTACCGGTGGAGCTTCCGGGTTTATGGGAATACCACCGCTTGAAATCGGCCCCATATCCTTTTTTCCGGCTCGAAATTATTTTTACCTGGTTTGGTTTACTGTCCTTGTCAGTTTTGTATTCTGTAAGCGTTTGATAAAATCGCGCATGGGACGAGCTTTAAGAGCAATCCATGACAGCGAAAATGCCGCAAAAGCAGTCGGCATTAACACCCGAAACATGAAACTGGAAATTTTTGTTTTCAGCGCCGCCCTGTCGGCACTTTCCGGTTTTTTCTATGCCCACATGGTCAGTTTTATCAGCCCGGAGTCTTTTAGTTTTCTGGTATCGGTAAAAATTGTCACCATGGTAGTTATAGGAGGTATGGCAAGTATTTGGGGGTCCCTGCTTGGCGCCTCTCTTTTGACCATGCTTCCTGAATGGCTTCACTCTTTTTCCGATTTCGAGATGGTAGTCTACGGCCTGATTTTAATGCTGGTGATGATCATCACGCCCCAAGGCTTAACCCGCGGAATCCTCGATATTTATGAACGCTCAAGAACAACAAAAAATAAACAATAAACCACTGCTGAGGATAGAATCGGTCAGCAAAGCCTTCGGAGGCGTGCAGGCCCTGTGGAATATTTCTTTTGACCTTCATTCAGGTTTGATTCAGGGGCTGATTGGTCCCAACGGCGCTGGAAAAACCACTCTTTTTAATCTGATTACCGGAATCTACAAGCCTGATGACGGCATGATTATGTTTGATAATAAACATGTTCAGGGGCGGCAGGTTCATGAACTGGTGAGACTGGGTATTGCCAGGACATTTCAGAATGTCGAAATTTTCGGCAGTATGAATGTTATCGAAAATGTCATGGTAGGCCGGCATGTCAGGAGTAAATGCGGGTTCTGGGGAGCAGTGACCCGAGTGCCATGGATGGTCCGGGAAGAAAAGAACACTTTTGATAAAGCCATGGAAATTCTTTCTTTCGTGGGCATCGAAGAACTAGCTTATCGCAAAAGCTCCGAACTTCCTTTCGGTTGGCAGCGGCTTTTGGAAATCGCCCGCGCACTAGCGTCAAACCCGAAACTTCTTCTTTTGGACGAACCCGCCGCAGGCCTGAACGCAACCGAAACTCGACAACTGGGCAAACTTTTGAAAAAAATACGCTCAACAGGAATTACCCTGCTTTTGGTGGAACATGATATGAGCTTGACAATGGAAATATGTGACAGGATCGTTGTGCTTGATCAGGGAAAAAAGCTGGCCGAGGGAATACCAAGGCAAATTCAGAGTAATGCAGCTGTCATGGCTGCTTATTTGGGGGTTAGTGGTTAGGAGGTTATAGACGTCATTCCGGTGAAGGCCGGAATTCAAAGAATTTGTTTACTGAAACCCGAAACCTCCCAACGGAACAAAACCATGTTAAGAATTCGAAACTTGAAATGTTATTATGGCAGAATTATGGCCATAAAAGGGGTGAGCCTGTCGGTGGCCGAGGGGGAGCTGGTGTCGCTTATCGGAGCCAACGGGTCCGGAAAAAGTACGCTGCTTCAGGCCATCTGCGGACTTCTTCCCGGATGGGAGGGAGAATTAGCTTTCAGAAACGATTCCCTGAAAGGACTGCGCCCACCAGCCATTGTGCAAAAGGGAATCAGCCTGGTACCTGAAGGGAGGCTGATTTTTCCGCCACTTTCGGTTCTGGATAACCTTAAACTAGGGGCATATACCCGATACCGAAAAAAGCAACACATTGAAATCGCACAAGACCTGGAAATGGTAATGACACTTTTCCCGGTTCTAAAGGAACGCACTCGCCAGGCGGCAGGCACACTATCCGGCGGGGAACAGCAAATGCTGGCCATCGGACGGGCTCTCATGGCAAAACCCTCGCTTCTGCTTCTTGACGAACCTTCCATGGGCCTTGCCCCCTTGCTGGTGGATAAAATATTGAGAACACTTGTGCAACTCAGGGAAAATGGAATCACGATATTACTGGTCGAACAAAACGCCCAGGCTGCACTGAAAATCGCCGACCGTGGGTATGTCCTGGAAACAGGCCGCGTAGTGCTTCAGGGAAACTCCCAAGACCTCCTGGCGGATGACGAAGTCAAACGGGCTTATCTGGGCAAAGATTACGGGGACTTTTACGAGGGGAGGGGGTAACCATGGAATATCCGGATTATGAACAAAGGCTTCAAATTCAGTTGGAGCGACTCCAAAGTACATTAAACAGGGCTTTTCGAAGTGTTCCGTTTCATCAGAAAAGGCTTCAGGAACATGGGATGGACCCCTTACATGTGGAAACCCTTTCGGATTTATCGAGACTTCCTTTCATGGAACGAAAAGATCTGGGGGAACATTATCCTTACGGTCTTTTTGCCGTGCCGCTAAGAGACATTGTCCGTATTCATACTGCTCCGGGAACCAATCTTCATCCCACCGTCACCGGATATACCAAACATGATTTGAAGGTGTGGCGTGAAATGGTGGCTCGGGCCCTGGCCGCCTCAGGAGTCACGGCTCTCGACATTCTCCAGATTACATTTGATTCGGGTTTGGCCAACTGGGGAAGAGATTACAAAGACGGCGCCGAAACCCTTGAAGCTAGTGTCATTCCCAACACGCCCCTTTCTCTGGAAAAACAATTGATGGTACTTCGGGACTACAAAACCACGGTTTTAATCACTATACCGTCTGCGGCTTCTCAACTGGTCAGCTACATGTTTCGCTCGGAATTCAACCCGACAGGTTTGAATCTGAAAACACTTATCCTGGTCGGAGATGCGGTTGCCCCTGAATTCAGGGCATTTTTAGAGGATAGGCTCCATGTTTCCGTTTGGCTTCAATATGGCCTCAGTGAAGTACCGGGTCCTGCAATGGCTTTTGAATGCCGAAATCACCAGGGGCTTCATGTGAGTGAAGACCATTTTTTTCCTGAAATCATCAACCCAAAAACCGGAGAAGTTCTATCTCCGGGGGAAACCGGGGAGGTAGTCTTCACCTCGCTCAGCAACAGGGCATTTCCACTGATTCGTTTCAGAACCGGAGACAAAGCCAAACTGATTTCCGAGCCTTGCTCCTGCGGATGCCCCTTTGCTCGCATCGAATGGTTGGGTGAAAGAACCGATGATCTGTTAACCATCAACGGTGTTAAACTTCATCAGACGCAAATCATCAGACACCTGGAAAAAGCATTGGGATTTGCCCCTGACCAATGCCGCATTTTTAAAAAACAGTACTCATACTTAGAAAAATACGGTGCTCGCAGCTATCTGGAGGTCTGGCTCCTCATGAATGAAAATTTGTTTTCCGATGAAATCAAGATGCTGCAAAAACTGATACACAATGCGGAAGAAAAACTGCATGAAAATATCGGCGTACCTGTAAAAATCAAGCTCAAAGAAATACGGACCTTTGCCGGCGAAAACCGATAAATCAGTGTTTTTTTTATCATCTTACGGGCCTGCTTTTCCACAACATAAGTTTCAACCTTTGCTTCCGCCACCATCGGGGATTACCATGAAAACTTAGATGGCTCCGAACAATTCTTTAGCGTGGTAGGAACTTCTCACGAAAGGCCCGGCGGCGACCTCATCAAAACCCATCCGAATGGCCTCATCCCTGAGTTTTTGAAATTCTTCCGGAGGTACAAACCTCATAACCGGCAGGTGTTGTTTGGTGGGCTGAAGATATTGCCCGATGGTCAAAATATTGCACCGCACATTTAAAAGATCCTGAAAAGTTTCGATAACTTCCTGTTCTGTTTCCCCAAAGCCCAGCATGATCCCCGATTTGGTAATGATATCCGGGTCGATATTTTTGGCAATTTCCAGAACTTTCAATGATCTCTGATAATCAGCCTGGGGCCTGACCAAAGAATAAAGCCTGGGTACGGTCTCGACATTGTGGTTGAAAACATCGGGGCGCTCATGAATAACCTTCTTTATAGCGTTGATGTCTCCTAAAAAATCAGGAGTGAGCACTTCGATAAAGGTTCCGGGCATACGTTCACGAATGTGTTTAATGGTCTCGGCAAACAGCCCTGCTCCGCCATCTGAAAGATCATCGCGGGTTACGGAAGTGATCACAACATATTGAAGGGCCATCTTTTCGACAGCCTCAGCAACCCTCGAAGGCTCTTCAAAATCAAGGGGTGTTGCAGGGCCATGGACCACGGCGCAAAAACCACAGTTTCTGGTGCACCTGTCTCCCAGAATTAAAAAAGTGGCCGTCTTTTGAGAAAAGCACTCCCACATATTGGGACAACGGGCCTCCTGGCAAACGGTATGAAGATGACCTTTTTTTAAAAAGGCCCGTACCTGCTCATATACAGGCCCCGAGGGGAGTCTTCGTTTCAGCCATGGGGGTTTGGGAGTTGTATGTTTATGGTTGTTGTCCGGTTGCATGTTGATTGAGGTTCCGTAAGCTCTTTGAAGCATGTTTGATATTCGTCTTGTTTTTCTCGCGGATCTTCGGTGACGGCTTTAAACCAAAGATTCTTCGCTTCGCTCAGAATGACAACAATAATGCTCTTTTAAGTCCGGAAAGGGTCACGGATTTCCAGTCGATTTTAAAAATGGATTCCATCTGTTCTCTCATGGATTTTCTCACCTGTTCCATCGCAATATTACCCGATGTTTCCAAAGCCATGGATGTCATGGAAACGTTTTGCAGACCGCAGGGATTGATCCACGTGTAGGGTTCAAGAGATAAATCCACGTTTAACGCAAATCCGTGAAAGCTGATCCCCCTTTTAACCGCAATACCTATACTTCCCAGTTTTTTCTTTCCCACCCAGACACCCCGGTTCAGCGTATTTCGGCCGGCTTCAATACCCCATTGGGATGCTGCTTGAATCATGGCCTGTTCGAGCCCTTCCACATACTCGACCACTTTCAGACCGTTTTTTTGCAAATGTATAACCGGATATCCAACCAACTGCCCCGGACCATGATAGGTAATATCCCCTCCCCGTTCGACCCGAATGATTTCTATCCCCGACTCTTTGAATACGCGCCCGGAAACCTTCAGGTTTTCCATGTCGCCCTTCCGGCCCAGGGTAAAGACCGGTTGGTGCTCCAGAAAGAGCACCACATCGGGAAAAGAATTATCCTTTTTTTTGGTCTCCAGGATGGTTTTTTGCAAATCCCAGGCGGTTTTATAAGCAACGGTCCCAAGATCTACAAAATACCACCTCCCTAATCTTTCAGGCACGGTTTTCTCGCCGCGGTAACTTCATCGAGCCTCCTGACTTTACAAACCCGTGGTGCCTGCCGAATCAGTTCCGGATTATTTTCAGCTTCACGGGCAATGGACTTTAACGCATCGATAAACAAATCCAGATTTTCCCGGGACTCGGTTTCTGTGGGCTCTATCATGATGGCACCGTTTACCACCAGCGGAAAATAAATCGTGGGGGGGTAAAAACCGTAATCCATAAGCCGTTTGGCCATATCCAATGTCGAAATTTTGTGTTCCCGCTGGTTTTTATCCGAGAATACACATTCGTGCATACAAGGACGATCATAGGGCAGATCAAAGTCATTTTTGAGCATCTCTTTGATATAATTGGCGTTTAATACCGCCAGCCGGCTTGCATTTTTCAAATTTTCGGCCCCCATGCTCAGGATATAACTGTAGGCACGCACCATAATCCCGAAATTTCCGTAAAAAGCATGAACTTTTCCAATAGTTTCGGGGAAATTTTCGGAAAAATAATAGGTTCCATCCTTTTCCAAAACTCGGGGCACCGGTAAAAAGGGTTGTAGATGTTTTCCGACACAAACCGGGCCTGATCCGGGACCGCCACCCCCGTGGGGAGTGGAAAAGGTCTTGTGAAGATTTAGGTGGATAACATCCACACCGCTGCAGCCCATGCCGACAATGCCCATGATCGCATTCATGTTGGCGCCGTCACAGTAAACCTGACCACCCTTTTTATGCACGATATCCGAGATTTTTTTTAGATTTTCCTCAAACAGCCCGAGAGTGTTCGGATTGGTGACCATAATACCGGCGGTTTCCTCATCCATAACCCGTTCGATTTCCTCCAGTGATAGAATACCATGTTTATCAGACTTGACCGAAACTGTCTTGAAACCGCATAAAGCTGCACTGGAAGGATTGGTTCCATGGGCCGTATCAGGCACAATCAGCTTTGAACGTCTTTCTCCCCGGCTTTTGTGATAGGCATGAATCAGCAACATGCCTGTCAGTTCTCCCTGGGCCCCGGCGGATGGCTGAACTGAGGCGGCATCCATGCCGGTGATTTCCGCAAGGTATTTTTCCAGTTCGAACATCAGCCGCAACGCCCCTTGGCACAATTTTTCCGGCAATAGCGGATGAGCCCCCGCAAACCCCGGCAACGCCACCTGCTTTTCATTTGTTTTCGGATTGTATTTCATGGTACAGGATCCCAAGGGATACATGCCGGCATCAACACCATAATTCCACTGGGACAATCGGGTATAGTGGCGGATCACATCCACCTCGCTGAGATCAGGAAAATCAGGTCCTTCTCCCACCAAATCTTGATTTGTTTCGGCTTTTTCCACATCATGCTTCGGAATGGAAATGCCCATTCGCCCCGTTTTACCCTTTTCCCACAAAAGAGGTTCATTGAGCACAAGTCCGGTGGCCCCTTGTATAATTTTTTTCGGGCTGTTTTCCTGGTTCATCTTGTCACCTCCTTGACCAGCTCATCCAAATCCTCACGGGTCTTTGTTTCGGTTACACACAGCAAACAATGGTCCTGCAATTCCGGATAATAGACGGATAAGGGAATTCCGGCCACGATTTTTTTTGCCAGAAGTTTTTCGTAAACAGATTGAAAACCGGATGGAAATTGAGCCGTAAACTCGTTGAATGTCGGACCTTCAAAAGCAATTTTAACACCGGACTTTTTGAGTTGTCTTTTTAAATATTCGGTCTTGTCAAAGTTTAACCGGGCAAGTTCTCTTATGCCGGAACCTCCCAGAGAGGCCATGTAAATGGCCGAAGCCAGGGCACATAGACTGTGGTTGGTGCAAATATTGGATGTGGCTTTTTCCCGTCGGATATGCTGCTCACGGGTTGCCAGGGTCAACACAAAACCTCTTCGGCCTTCAATATCAACCGTTTTTCCCACCAGACGTCCGGGCATGTTTCTGACATGAACCATTTTGGAAGCAAACATTCCCAGAGCCGGGCCTCCAAATGAGCGGGGTACCCCGAGACTTTGCCCTTCGGAGCAGGCTATATCCGCCCCCTGGGTTCCGGGATTTTTATATAAACCATAGGCCAGGGGCTCACTTGCGCATGTCACCAATAGCGCCTGAGCCTGGTGAACCTTTTCCTCAATAGCGGCGAGATTCTCGATAACCCCGAAAAAATTGGGGGTCTGAACCGCCACGGCGGCAAGGTCGCCATCTTTGGCAATATCATTTAATCCGGAAAAATCCGTGCCGCCGACTCCGGCTAAATAAGGAAGCTCGATAATTTCAAATTCCGTGGGCAAAAAATAGGTTTTGACCACCCTCCGGTAATTGGGATTGATCGCTTTTGAAACAGCGACTTTTCTTTTTTTGGTTATCCGAAGAGCCATGAGAAGTGCTTCAGCAAGCGCCGAAGCCCCGTCGTACATGGATGCATTGGCGACTTCCATGCCCAGAAGACGGGCAGTCAGAGTCTGATATTCGTAAATGGCCTGAAGAGTCCCCTGGCTCATTTCGGGCTGGTATGGCGTATAGCTTGTAACAAATTCTCCGCGGCCAAGAAGATATGAAGCCGAAGCGGGTATGTAATGCTCATAACTTCCGGCCCCCGCATAGACGTTGTACTCCGGTGAAACAGCCATGGTGGCCGAGAGTTGGGCCATTTTTCGGTCCAGCTCCCACTCGGTCAGAGGTTCGGGAAGTTTCATGGG
>Ga0105096_10000856_pt1 | contig 11706 bp, 8 predicted proteins | sample PPLLak3cmMay2015_FD_87036 | JGI IMG/M metagenome (GOLD analysis project Ga0105096, IMG submission 87036) | Freshwater sediment microbial communities from Prairie Pothole Lake near Jamestown, North Dakota, USA - PPLs Lake P7 Core (1) Depth... | ecosystem: Environmental > Aquatic > Freshwater >... | reverse complement strand
CTTGTGACCTTAAACGCAGATTATCAGAACATGAGCGTGATTATGGTAAACAGAAAAATGTAAATTTAGATTTGGTATTGTTTCATTATATTGATTTGAAATATACATCAGAAGCAGAGGCGGATGTTCGCGATATATTTGATGCGTATGATATTAGTTTAAATGTTTCTGGTAGAACTGAATTAATTGTGCTAACCAAAAAACAATTTGAGAGAACCAAAAAAGAATATATACGAACAGGGAACGCCTTTGCCGGAGCAACCAAGGAACTGCAGGAGGAAATCGCGCGCCTAAAAACAGAGATCATTGAGATGAGATTGAAGCATCAATTGGAAGTGCAAGAATACAAGCATCGTGCGGAACACGCAGAATTTGTCAATAATTTAAAGGAGCAACATTATCAAGAAATTCGTGTGTTGATTGATAAGATGAACCGTTAATATTTTCGTTTAATAATAATATTTTTTTCAATTGTTATTATTTAATTCAAATACTTATCAAATGCTGTTTTTCTCACACATTAATTGCATACTTTTCATTAATACATTTACAACCTTTTTATAAAATAAAAATAAAAATTGAAACAAAATAAGAAAGTAACACTAACCAATATTATATAATGACTTTTGGTTTTATTTACAAAATACAATTCCCTAATGGAAAATATTATATTGGTCTAACAACTACTTCATTAGAACAACGAAAAAAAAAACATAAATATTGTGCGAAAAGGGGTGAGACACAGTGTCTTTATAACGCGTTAAGAAAATATGACATGGTAGATACTTTTGAACTTATAGAAATAGATACAGCAGAGACATTAGAAGAATTATATGAAATGGAAATTAGATACATTACAGAGTATAATTCATATTATATGAATGGAAAAGGATATAACATGACTTTTGGTGGAGAGGGTATAAATGGATATGTGCACACAGAAGAAGATAAACGACGAGCAAGTGAAAAAACGAAAAAACAGTTTGAAAATCCAGAAGCGATACAACAATCAAGCGAAACAACAAAAAAATACTATGAAACGCATCCAGAAGCAGGCAAAGAACATGGTGAAAAAATGAAAAGATATTATCAGAACAATCCAGAAGCAAGACAAAAACAGAGCGAATCACATAAAACCCATTATGAAAAACATCCAGAAGCAAAAGAAAAGATGAGTGAAATAAAAAAAAATTATTATGAATACAATTTAGACGCAAGAAAAAAATTATCAGATGGAAAAGGAAATAACATACCATTTGATGTATTTTCAAAAGATGGAACATTTATAAAAACATTTACTTATCAATTTGAAGCAAGAGAGTATTTACAAAAAGAATATTGTATCACATCATATATCAAGATAAGCCATGTTTTATCAGGAACAAGATGCAGTTCTTATGGATTTATGTTTAAATATAAGTAATCTCATTTCAAATATCGTAGAAATGATAAAGTTGCCAACATAAAATTATCTATTTACAACACACACTTAAGGATGTATCTTAAACGTGCTTTAATTTTTCTTATGGATTATATCCATCACCCTCCGTAAAAAACCATCTTAAAGATAAGTATTTTGAAAACGGTTGTCCCAGCGCAGACGAATTTGTTAATTTAGTATTAGGCCCAGAATTTACTAAATTATTTATCGCGGCCGTGCCCAGTGCGTAATTGTAATACCATAGATTTGACAAAAAACCATCGTATCCCCCATTCATGCAGCAAAAAATATCTCCATAGTTTTGTTTTGGCACCCCTGCAAGCTCAAGACTTCTCACAATGGTTCCGTTGATATAAACATTCAATTTGTTGTTTTGACAACGAATGATGACGTTGACCCATTTATTCAATGGAATATTTGGAATAGTAATTTCCTCGTTAATCTCATTATACGAATTCATGATTACAATTAGAGAATTCGTGTTTGGTGCGATATATAATCCCGGTGCATTGTTTGGGAAATTCTTTCCAGTAGAGTCTAATTGATTGTTTCCTTTATGAAAAACATGTCTATATTGTCCATTCAAATACTGTAAATTATCAATAAATATCCACACAGACCAGGTGAATTCAATTCCGTCCGTTGCGTTTACAGAACGATAAATTGTGGAAGCATTGTTTAAACTAGGATCTTGTGGAAAAATAATCATTTGTTTGGCATCAATCATTCCATTAATTAATTTTGGAGAATTTCTAGATGACAATAACCAACCAATAAAAGACATTCCTAAACGTAGTAATATGATAAAAAGAAATAGAACTAAAAATAAAAATGAGACTTTGGCAATAATGCTATTTGACTGTAAAAATTCTTTTGTTCCATATACTACTTTAGTTTCACTCATTCTATATAATAAATAAAAATATTATATTTTGATGCTACTTGTTGTTGTTCCATTTTCTAAAACAGAGATTTCCACTTGGTAACTTCCAAATATATTTCCGAGAATGCTGCTGCCATACCCTTGTGTATATATATTCCATGCATCTTGAGGATTTAATGAATTTGGCCAATATTGGAATTTAGATGTCCAACCAGAGAAACCTCCCTTTGGCGTAATGTATACATTTGCGTTTGGATTGACCATTGCAATTCCAGGCAATAAACATGTTTTGACTAATTTGCCATCAATGTATACATCCAATGTTCGACCATAAACGCTAATTAAGAGGTTTACCCATTTTTGAATAGGCACATTTGCTACATTACATGTATGAACAACAGATGTGGTTTGACCAGTTATGGGTGTAGAAGAGGTGGTTGAATCGAGACCAGGATAGCAACCCAAAGCAATGGATAAATTATTTTCAATAGCACCTAACACTACAGTAGGGCAAGGGTCTAAACCATTAATATTATCAATCGAACCGCTACCATCAGAACTAGTGTTGCCCATTCTTCCATAAATAACTTTGGGTTCACCATAACGATAATTCCAATCATTTACATAAAACCAAATTGAATATGCAAAATTATTCGTTGCCGCAGATGTTCCATTTGTTGCTAAACTGGATGCTTGTATTGTGGTTAAATTTTGTCCATTGACTACATTTTGTTGTAAAGTATTAATGTCTTGAAACATATATCTAAATAAAACATAAATGACAAGTATTACAACTACTATTAAAACAATTGATTTCAATTCCATTTATATATTATTCAAATATTTTTCTGTTCTCACAATTCTCTCATATTTATAATGTTTTGATAAAAGGAGGAGTAGTATTTTTCAATGTTTCATATAAATAATAAACATTTGTAATTGTCAATGGATTTGTAAAATATACTAAATTACATATTCCTCCATCTATTCCATGATTTGTTCCTACTGTTAAATTATCCAATGTAATATACGGAATTATTTCAATGTTAGATTTTACTAATTTTCCATTTATAAATATGTCCAATGTGCCGCCAGTATAATTCAATGTAATGTTATTCCATTTTTGAAGAAGAACATTTTTTTGTTTATATAAAATTCGATTATTATTATCATCTAGATCCGTTAATTTATGATGGGTTTGGGTTACATCAGTGTTTTTCATAGTTATCATCAATGTATTGGTGCTTCCATTATATAAAATATTTGGTTTGTCACCATAATTTAATAATGAAGTGAATTTATTGTAATTGGAATTTGTGCTAGGAGAAAAAGCATTGATAAAAACCCAAAATGACATGCCATATTGATAGTGTAAATCATTATTTCCATTTAATTTTTCGTATGATGCAACTACCATTTCATTATTCGTAGATATTGGATTTGCGATGATTTGTGTGCCTCCTTGTAAATTCACTCTTTTTTCTATGAATGGCAAAATAAGGGATAATATCCATAATATAATAATCATTACAAATAAAACAAATGCGTTTTTAATTGTAGGGGTATATTCATATACTATTTTTGGTTTTGTAGATAATGATTTGGCAGAAGAGGATGCGGTTGAGAAAAAATCAAATGGCGATGTAATTAAACATGGAATGTAAAATGCGACGCTTAAAATAAACTCAATGCCTTGTTGAACTTTTGTAGGTGATTTAATATAATTCGTTCCAATTGTTAAAATTTTATATACGAGACTTAACACAAAAATAATCATTAATATGTTTAATATTCCTGCTGCTATAGTAGAACGACTAGTAAAATTTTGAAATGTTCCAATTAACCATACAATTAACAAGGACGAAAATATCAGCCCAAATACCATAATAAGAATTCGTTTCATTGCATCGGATTTATTCGAGAAGGAAGTCATCGATGGGACCAAGTTTTCCGTTTCATCTGTAAATAATTTAATTCCGAAAAATAACACCCATCCTGTGAAAATTATCAATAACAATATAATTATTAATATAGACACTGGATTATTTTCAAATCCACCTGGAAAATATACGATGCCTGCTACTACAATGATTATAAAAATAATAAATACTAAGATGTTGTATATGACGAATTTGTCTCTATTTAATACGCTTATAAGTGAAGATGTATTGGGACTAGTGCCTGTGCTATCTGATAAATTGATTGAAAATACCAAAAATAAAAACCCGAATACCATCATTGCAATGGCAACTGAAAATGTTTGACCAAAATATTTCGTCATGTATCCACCTGGATTTATTGTGTAAAAAATGGTAATAATCGCAATTAGACACAACAATAAAATAAAATACTTTAGTCTTTCATAGTTGACGTTTATTTTTGAACCGAAAAAAGACGATTGTTTAAAAGAATACATGAAAGAAACCATCCCCAATAAAATTAATACTGGAGTTATGATAGCGGCATATGTGTTTTGAGTATCTTTTGAAGTTAAATAGAAAAATATAATTAAGAATACGACATATATGATGACATATAAGATATTGGAAATTTGATATAGACCTTCAAATAATTCTTTGAATTCTGACATGCTCAATAAAAACCAACATATGCAACCTAATACTATTAAAAACGCAATGATTGAAAAGACTATTGCCGTATTTGTTTCATTTTCTTGGGCTGAAAATTCGCCTGGCATCGGCGTTGTTGGAAAACGTCCGTTGTTTAATAATAATATTAATGTACAAATTGACATAAAAATCATAAAAATTGTAAAAAGCATGTAATATTTATTTTTGTTGTTTATTTTCGGATTTATTTTTGGGTCTATTTTATTGTTTGTAAATAAATAAATAATGATTGGGGTTGCTAATAAAAAACACATTATTATTAAAAATGGGGTATATTCTATCATGTTGTAATGCAACAATAATGATAACAGAATAATTATTACAATAAACCCAATAAATAGAAACCAATTCGTTTTTGTGGTTATTCCTGACAATGGCAACAAGATCGTGTTTATTGTTTTATTTAATTTTTCTTCCAATAATGCCACATTTGCTACTTGAGCGTCTTGTGATGCTTTTCGTCTGGCTACTTGTGCTTCTTGTGCTGCCTTTTTGTTTGCATTGTTTGCGACGCTTTCTGCCTCTTTTATTTGCTGTGTTAATTTGTCTATTTCAGAAGACATCGTTGCTATTTTTTTTATTGTGTCTTGTATTTTTTGTCTAGTATTACCTAAACTCAATTGTAAAGTTTGTATTTCTTGGTCACCTTTTGTTTTGTCTCTTCTAGCAATTTCTTGTTCTTTTTCTTCTTTTTTCATTTCCTTTTCAACCTTTTTTTTAGCTTTTTCGGCTTCTTGTTTTTCAATTTCTTCTTGCTTTTTTAGTTCTTCTTCTCTGTCCATGTCTTTTTTTAAAATACTTTGTCTTTGAAGTATATTTAATTCTATACCTGGACCTTCTTGTTCTAATTGTTTTTGGTTTTGTTCTGGTAAATTGTCAAGAATTTGTTTAATCTCTTCTGTTTGTTTTTTTATTCTTTCTTGTAATTTTGCTCTATCTTCTTTTTCTTTAGTTTTTTCTTCTAATGAAAATGCTACTAATTCTAGTGCCCCAGAACGAGAACCTGGATCGGAATCGTCATTTATAGAGTTTTTAAGTTTAATTGCATCATCTAGCTTTTCTTGTTCAATTTTTGCTTCTTGTTGTTTGCGTGCGTCTTCTTCTCGTTTAGCTTTAAATTGGGTAGGATTATTCTGCATCTCTGTTCCTTGACCTAATATTTCAGGGGTTAGTTCATCATTATTTAAAATTCGTTTTAAAGAAGTAATTTGTTTCAAGGTTGTTTCTTTATTTAGTTGCAATGAAACTAGGTTTTGTTTTAATATTTTTAATTCCTGTTGTTTATTGTTTTGTTCAATTTTTAATGAATTTAATGTATCCATTTTATCTATTGCATCCTTTTTAGTTGGTGTTGGTTGTGGGATTGGTTGTGCTGTTGTTGGTTGTGGGATTGGTTGTGCTGTTGTTGGTTGTGGTGTTGGTTGTGGTGTTGGTTGTGGTGTTGGTTGTGGTGTTGGTCCTGTTATTGGTGTTGGTCCTGTTGTTAACACTGATGCTGACATTGGTCCTTTTCCTGTTGTGGGTAGGGGTGATAATAGAATTAGGTTCGGTGAGAGTTTTGATTGTTTTTGTTTGAATTGTATATTAATAATTTTATTCATTATTTTTGTTTTATTGTCACACACCGATTTAATATGATAATTTTCATATTTTGTAAACAAATCACAAATTCCTATAAGGGGAATTAATGATGCTATAAATTTACTAGAATAATAAAGTTGAAATGTATTATACTCGAAAAAATTACTATATGGTATTTGTTTAACAAAATAACCATCAGGCACCTCATCTATAAATAAATAATAATTTGTTTTATTTATAAAAATGGAATCATCCTCCATAATTATTCTTGTGTCTGTGTCAAAATTGTTAGGCATGTTAAGTCCTACTTGTGCCAGTGTTTGATAAAATGCATCAATATCAGTAACAGTTGTGTCAAATCTTCCAAATGGTACAATAGGGTTATTTTTTGTATCTATATATCCGTCTTTATTTTCATCATCTTGTTCTATATATGTTAAAAGAGTATAATTTACAAATATATATATAGCAACATATTTTTTTGACAACATTGCTTTTTGTGAGACTTCTTCTTCTTCTTCTTCTTCTTCTTCTGGCAGTGGCTGTAATTGTGATGGTTGTTGTGGTGGCACTTTTGATGTTGGTGGTTGTGATGCTGGTGGGGGTGGTGTTGGTGGCAGTGGTGGTCGTGTTGGTAATTGTGGTGGCACTTTTACTTCTGGGTTCGATATGGGGGGTGGTGTTGGTGTGTTTTGTTCTATTTGTTTTTCTTTCAATTCTTCACGTATTTTTGGAATTTGGGTTAAATATGACATTACCCCTACTACATTGGGTTGCGTAATTGTCTCAATCTTTTTTAAATTAAAAAATGCAAGATGTTTATATGAAACATTAGTTAATAATGATTCATCTGAAACATTTAATTTATCTAAAAATATATAATAAATTATTTCATTAATTGACACATTGTTTCTAGTGATATTATATGTTTTTATTATTGTTTTATTACCATCATTAATCGCTCTTTTTATGGTTGGTCTAATAAAATCATATAATTTTTCATTAAGTTGTGGGGAATAATCATTATTTGATGTCTCTTCTTTTATAAAATCTATATTATTGTTTTCAATAACAACCAGAAGAGCATTATTAACTATAACAAATAAATAAGTAATGCATTTATCAACATCATCGCATGTTATAGCTGCAGGTGCCGGCACTGGCACTTGTTTTTCTTCTTTTTTTTCTTGTACTGGCTGTTCTTGTTCTGAGGATGATGCGTCATCTGGTGAATTTTTTAAATCTAATTTAGTAACACATTCACTCCATTTATTATCTATGTCAGTGTTAATATCACGATATATATTCTTCCGTTTTTCGGTTAGTTCAGAAACCACAATAAATTGAGTAGGATCATATTTACTATTTGTAAGAAGTTGTTGTTTAATTATATCATAAGTAATAGCAGTGTTAAATGAAAAATACGTCTTTAACGCTTCATCATATATTTTGTCAAAATCAGCACGAACATGTGTGGTATCATACTTCTGCAATACCCAATGATTTCCTCTCTCTTCGTCCTTTGTCAACTTTCTGTTTATGTATGTAACACAAAATGTAAAAACATAGTTATTATCTTCAGCATTAGAATATTATATAAGACATTCATTGTTTCGAATATCATCAGAATTAACATTTGCTATAACTGACAAATTAAATTTCAATAATTTAGAGAGTAGAAACAACTGGGTCTCATCACCATATGAAAGGCTAGTCGTTCCATCCAGTTTTACATAATTTATAAAATTCATAGCCTCGTCGTTCACATCCTTATAAAACATGGCGACTAAGGATCGTAATAAAATTGCTGCATTATCAACCAATGGATATGCGTCTTCATTAATTGTAAATGGAAAAAAAATTTGTGCGACAGACTCAAACAAACAATTGCCTGATCCTCTATTTTGTAAAAATTGTTCAGGGTCATTGCATTTGCCTTTGTCTTCAATAAATGATTGTTTATTTGATTCATGATATTCATCTATCATTGTCTGATACTCCTTATCATCTTGTAAGCTTTTTTCTTTTGCTGTCTCTAAAGATGCAGCAATTGCTTGTTTTGTTTCTTCTTCTTCCTGTTCCGACATATTTGAAACATTAGACATACTAATATATTAAGACATTATCTTTTCTTTATCTAAACACTTTATCTACACTACAAATTTTCCATTGCAGTTTTGCATCCATGACATTCGCGACATAAAGCAACTAAATTAGATACTTCATTTGTTCCGCCATTATCCAATCGTGTTTTATGGTCTACTTCAAACCATGCGTTTAATTGTTTGTTACATTCGCCACATTTCCATTGTTGTTGTGATGCTACAAACTTTTTCTTCGTTTCACTTACAGAGCGTTTTGTCCCCATTTTGCCTGAATTCATAATTCTTCTCTCTCCATTCGCATTACCACCACCACCGCCGTATCCAATGTCATTATCTAAACTTGATGTGCTAGTAAAATCAAACATGGGAGAGAACATGTCAATGGACGATTTATCAATAGGCATATATTTTACCATATTGTTTGCATATAACAACATATTTTTTCCTTGAGCAGGATTTCGTTTCATCAATAAATACACACTTATGCCAATTACCCCAAAAAATGCCATTTGATAATATTTTTTCCAAGACATTATCATTTTTAAATATTTTCCATCATGATATGTATTATATATAAGAAATGCTGTAATTCCCAACACAAATAATTCTAATTTCATTATTATTATATTTAAATATTAAATAATAAATTCTTGAAATGATACATGTAATGATAAATGTAATGAAATGCCTAAATATAATTTGAAATCAGAAATTAATATATTTTAATTTACGTGATGAGTTATGTTTGGTAGATTTCGTTGATTTCGATGATTTATTGCTCAATGTTTTATTTTTATTTTTATTTTTTCGCATAGTTTGCGTGATTGAATTTTTAAACAAGTTAGTAAATTTATTCATTTCTTTGACTACTTTGGAAACAGTAATGACTTTGTCGCCATTTTTATACAAGACATTCAAATACAATGATTTAATAAAATTAAAAATTTTAAGGTCATTTTTAGAACTGGTTTTATAATTGTCATAAATAATTTCCATAATTGGATAATATGTCATCATCAACCCCCACACATCCACATTTTTAACAAATACAGTATTCAAATATTCCTTTGGTTTAAATGCAAGTAAAATTTTCACAAGATAATTAGTGATATAAGGAAGTGTATATTTTTTTTCAAAAAACATGATATTGTGTTTTTCTTTTGGATGGTCTTTTTCAAAAAACATGAAAAATATGTGTGTAATATATTTAAAATGCCCTGGTCCTCGTATTTCGTTCCATTCAGTTATATAATTTGAAATAAATGGCACTAATTTTGTGCGTGTAATTTTCCCACTAGAATTGTTTAAAAATTTGGAATATTTTTCTTCAAACTTATTTGAAAAAAGAATTATTGAAAATGGCACATTAAATTGCAATGGTCGATTTTTCCAATTTTCTGGCAAGTCTTCATGTTTTTTTGGATTATAAATAACAGCCAATCCCCAATCAATGAGCTTAGCTTGTAATGAATGATCTTTTTTACGAGAGATTAAAACATTAGAGTCTTTAATGTCGCTATGATAAATATTTAATTTATTCATGGGAATAATGCCATTCATATACAATTGTATCATAGACTTATTTATTTCAATAATTTGTTGATAAGCAGAATGCACATATATAAAATTATCAAGAGCTTCTCCTCCATCAGGAATATTAATCAATAATAATTTATTAAGAGATGTGTTAATGTTGGTAGATGTAATGCTGTCTTTTGGCAATGCAGAACATATTTTAAAATCGGTTAAATCCGATTTTGTCAATTTGTCTGGTTCACAAATAGTGAACCCATCAATAATAAAATAATTCGTGTAATTAGGTATTTTATTTAATATATTTTTCAATAGCAAGACTTCGTTGTATTCAGCCAACGCATGTTTACTTGTCATTAATTTTGATATTTTATTGGGTTCTCTATCATTAATCATTTTACATTTTAAAGACGGTCTAAATACGCAACCAAACCCACCAGAAGCTATTGTTTTCCCTCCTTCCATCTTATTTATTATATAGATAATAAATTAATGTTACTAATGTTACAATTATTATTATGTAAATGACTTTCTCTCTGAGTTTATAATTAAAGGTGTCTTGTTTATAATTTTGATAATATTGAATATAAAAATCGTGTAATGATATAGTAGGTTTTTCCATTTTTTCATTGATTTTGTTGTGAATAAAATGCACCCATTTGATAAATGTTTCGCGTGTATCCAAGTATGGAGCAACCGGATATGTTTCTATTAATTTTGAAAAATTGGTTGAAATGTGTTCTATAGGCAAAAATATATGGAAATTTTGAATTAATTCATAATATTTTTTCTTGGTTACTGCATTTGGATATGATGGGTATGAAATAGCAATTGTATGTAAAAATCCCCAATACCATTTTCCCCAAATGTCAGGATTTAATCCGGCTTCTGACCCTGAAGATTTAAATTCTCGTTGGTCGCTTTTTTGATTGATGTTTCTGTTTCCATTAAGTGCCATATAATTAAATTCATATAAAAAGATGATGAATTTAACATATTATATGAATGTATGCAATAATTGTAAAAAAGGTGGACACTTGTTCCATAATTGTAAATATCCTATTATGAGTTATGGAATTATATTATTTAGAAAAAAGAATGGAATTAATGAATTTTTGATGATTCGACGAAAGGATAGTTTTGGATATATAGATTTTATTAGAGGAAAATATTCACCTTATAACATTGAACATATACAAAGCATTATTGATGAAATGTCTCTTTCTGAAAAAGAGAGAATATTGACACTTTCATTTAATGAATTGTGGAATTTAATGTGGGGAAATGTTTCAAACAATCAATATTTAAATGAAGAAATAATATCTAGTAAAAAATTTGATTTGATAAAAGGAGGTGTTGTTGTAAATGATGAAATTATAACACTTGAAATGATTGTTAATAAAAGTAATACGGAATGGAAAGAAACTGAATGGGAATTTCCGAAAGGACGCCGGAATAATCGTGAGAAGGATTTGGAATGTGCATTGAGAGAATTTAAAGAAGAAACTGGCATATACTGTGAAACTATTTGTG
>Ga0105096_10000854_pt1 | contig 11714 bp, 11 predicted proteins | sample PPLLak3cmMay2015_FD_87036 | JGI IMG/M metagenome (GOLD analysis project Ga0105096, IMG submission 87036) | Freshwater sediment microbial communities from Prairie Pothole Lake near Jamestown, North Dakota, USA - PPLs Lake P7 Core (1) Depth... | ecosystem: Environmental > Aquatic > Freshwater >... | reverse complement strand
GATGCCCACGCTATTTACCAAAGGGTCAGTCTTTACCGATACTGTTGACCGGCTGGTAAACAAAAAACACCAGTGAAAACCGGAGGGCCCGACGCATGGAGTTGAGTGGCGACATCTGGATCGTAGCGACAGGCCCGAAGGTCTGGGAAGGACTGAACGACGCCGAGATCCTGGTGCGCAGCATCCCGGGTTGCGAGAGCATGGAAGTGATCAGCCCCACCGAGCGTGCCGCACGCGTGATGGTCAAGGTGGGCCCGGTGCGCGCGCGCTTCACCGGCCACGTGCGCATGGAGGACATCCGTCCCGGCGAAGGCTGCACGCTGCACTTCGAAGGCTCCGGCGGCCCGGCCGGCATGGCCAAGGGCCACTCGGCCGTAGACCTGACCGACGAGGACGGGGGCACGCGGCTGAACTACACGGTGCAGGCCTCGGTGGGGGGCAAGCTGGGCCAGGTCGGTGGCCGCATGATCGACGCCGCGGCCAAGCAGATGGCCGAGCAGTTCTTCACCGCCTTCAATGCGGCGGTGGGCGAGGTGGCACCGGCGACGGAAGCCGGGCCTGCAGCCGAAGCCCCATCCGGGCCCCCGGCGCCTGCGCTCGCTGCCGAGGCGATCGCAGTCCCCTTGCCGGCGCCCGCTGCCGCGGTTCCGGCCCCGAGGGTCGTCCGGCCCCCGGCACCTCCCGCGCCCGCCCCCGTCGGCGAGGGCGTCCGCGTCCTGTGGTTCGCCCTCGGCGCCCTGTCCACGGGCTTCGGCGTGTGGATCGCATCCCTGCTCAGCCGTTAAGGAGACTCCCTTGAAAGCTGCCGCCTTCGACTACGTCAAACCCCGATCGATCGACCAGGTGATCTCGCTGCTGCAGGAGCACGGCGACGACGCGCGGCTGCTCGCCGGCGGGCAGTCGCTGCTGGCCTCGCTCAACATGCGCCTGTCCGAGCCGAGGCTGCTGGTCGACCTCGGCGGCCTGGACGCACTTCGCGGCATCGGTGTGCACGGCGGCATGTTGCGCATCGGCGCGCTGACCACGCACACCGAGATCGAGGGCAGCGCGCTGGTGGCGCAACACGCGCCGCTGCTCTCGGCGGCCGCACCGCACATCGCCCATCGCGCCATCCGCAATGCCGGCACCTGGGGCGGCTCGATCGCCCACGCCGACGCGGCGGCCGAGTGGCCCACCTGCCTGCTGGCGCTGGGCGGCACGGTCGTTGCGCGGGGCCCGAAGGGCGAGCGCCGCATCGCCGCCGACGACTTCTTCCGGGGCCTGTACGCCACCGCACTCGAGCCCGAGGAGGTCCTGGTGGCTGGCGAGCTGCCACTGGCCACGCCCGGGAACTGGTTCGCCTTCGACGAGCTCGCGCGACGCCGCGGCGACTACGCCATCGTCGGCATGGCCCTCGCAGGCCGGCGCCATGCCGGCGTGCTGGCCGACACCCGCATCGTGCTCATGGGCGTGGACTCGACGCCGCTGCGCGCGCGCAAGACCGAGGCCCTGCTGAACGGCAAGGTCGCCGACGAAGCCCTCGCCGCCACGGCGGCCGCCAGCCTGCGGGCCGAGATCGACCCCCTGCCCGACCTCACCAACTCGCCCGAGACCAAGCGCCACCTGGCCGGCGTGCTGCTGCAACGCCTGCTCAACGGCGCCCGCGCCTGACAGAGGACTCTTCCCATGGCTGACCTGTACCCCATCCGTGTCACCGTCAACGGTGAGCTCCACCAGTGCAGCGTGTCGCCGCGCACGCACCTGGTCGACTTCGTGCGCGACACCCTCGGCCTCAAGGGCAGCCACCTGGGCTGCGAGCACGGCGTCTGCGGCGCGTGCACTGTCGAGCTCAACGGGCGCACGGTGCGCGGCTGCCTCACGCTGGCCGTGCAGGCCGATGGCGGCACGGTCAACACCATCGAGGGCCTGAGCCGCGCCGGGGTCATCCGCGATTTGCAGGACGCCTTCGTGCAACGCAACGCCCTGCAGTGCGGCTTCTGCACCTCGGGCATGCTGATGGCGGCCAAGGAGCTGGTCGAGCAGCGGCCCGACGCCAACCGCGCCGAGGTGCGCGAGTGGATTTCCGGCAACTACTGCCGCTGCACCGGATATCACGCGATCGTCGACGCGATCTGCGACGTCCTGCAGCAGCGCAAGGCGGCCACCAGCCGCACGGAGGCCTCGGCATGAAGCGCGACGACATCGTCAACCTCGAACCCGGCGTGGACCAGCCTGCGCCACTGACGCCGGTCACCGAGGACGCCCGCTACATCGGCGTCTCGGTGCCGCGAGGCGGCATCGAGCGTCTCACGCAGGGCCTGGGCCAGTTCGTCGACGACCTCGAACTGCCGCGCATGGCGCACGTGGCCTACTGGCGCAGCCCGGTGGCGCACATGCGCATCCGCAAGATCCACGCCGACGCGGCGCGCGCCGTGCCCGGCGTGCTGCTGGTGGCCGACGGCCACGACCTGGCCAAGGTGTGCAAGCCCTGGGTGGCCGTGCTCGGCCACCTGGCGGGCATGAAGTCGGCCCCGCAGTACGCCCTCGCGGTGGACCGCGCCTGCTGGCAGGGCGAGCCCGTGGTGGCGGTGGTGGCGCAGACGCGCGCCCAGGCCGAAGACGCCTTGCAGCTCGTCTCGGTGGACTGGGACGAATTGCCTGCGGCCACCGACATGGAGACCGCGCTCGATCCGGCCACGCCGCTGATCCACCCCGAGCTGGGCGACAACCTGTGCTTCACGCGCAGCCTCGACGTCGGCGAGGTGGACAGGGTCTTCGCCGAAGCCGACGCGGTGGCCGAGGCCACCCTCGAATTCGGCCGCCACACCGGCGTGACGCTGGAGCCGAGGGTGCAGATCGCGCACTGGAACCCGGCCGAGCAGCGCCTCACCGTGTACCACTCGTTCCAGGCCCCGCACATGATGCAGGACCTGTACGGGCGCCAGTTCGACCTGCCGGCCAGCGCCATCCGCGTCGTCTGCAAGGACGTGGGCGGCTCCTTCGGCATCAAGGTGCACGCCTACCCCGACGACTTCGCCACCGTGGCGCTGTCCATCATGCTCGGCCGCCCGGTGAAGTTCGTGGCCGACCGGCTCGAGAGCTTCACCAGCGACATCCACGCCCGACACCACCGGGTGAAGGGCCGCATCGCGGTAAACAAGGGCGGCGAGATCCTGGGCTTCGAGATCGACGACCTCACCGGCATCGGCCCGTACTCGGTGTTCCCGCGCACCAGCGCCATCGAGGGCAATCAGGTGGTCAACCTGGTGGGTGGCCCGTACAAGCACAAGCACTACCGCGCCCGGCTGAAGGTGGTGTTCCAGAACAAGACGCCGACCTGCCAGTACCGCGGCGTGGGCCACCCGATCGCCTGCGCCGTCACCGAGGCGCTGGTGGACCTGGCAGCGCAGAAGATCGGCATGGACCCGCTGGAGATCCGCCAGCGCAACGTGATCCCCGACGACGCCTACCCGACGGCCGGCGCCTCCGGCATCAAGCTGGAGATCCTCTCGCACGAGGCCAGCCTGCGCAAGCTGCGCGAGCTGATGAACTACGACGCCCTGCGCGCCGAGCAGGCGGCGCTGCGCAAGCAGGGCATCCATCGCGGCATCGGCTTCGCGACGGTGATCGAGCTCACCAACCCCAGCGCCGCGTTCTACGGCGTGGGCGGCGCGCGCATCGCCTCGCAGGACGGTGCCACCGTGCGGCTCGACCCCGAGGGCGACATCACGGTGATGGTGGGCGTGGGCGAACAGGGCCAGGGCACCGAGGGCATCTACCGCCAGATCGCGGCCGACGCCGTGGGCGTGGACATCCACAAGGTGCGCATCGTCACCGGCGACACCGACGTCACGCCCTACGGCGGCGGCACCTGGGCTTCGCGCGGCGCGGGCGTGGGCGGCGAGGCGGTGCTGCTGGCCGGCCAGGCGCTGCGCGAGAACATCCTCAAGGTGGCGGCCGTCATCCTCAAGCGCGAGGCCGCCACGCTGGCGGTGCGACGGGGCCGCATCGTCGACGCGCTCAACGAGGAGGAACTGCTGCCCTTGCACGAACTCGGCCGCATCGCCTACTTCCGCTCGGACACGCTGCCGGCGACGTTCACGCCCGAGCTGATGGTGACGCGCCACTACGCGCAGCGTGACTTTCCGTTCATCTTCACCAACGGCGTGCAGGCGTCCTATGTCGAGATCGACACCGACACCGGCTTCGTCAGGCTGCTCAAGCACTGGGCAGTGGAAGACTGCGGCCGCGTGCTCAACCCGATGCTGGTGGACGAGCAGATGCGCGGCGCCATCGTGCAGGGCATCGGCGGCGCGCTGCTCGAGGAGTGCCTGTACGACGACGCCGGCCTGATGATCAACGCCAACATGGCCGACTACCTGGTGCCGATGGCCGCCGAGATGCCCGATATCGAGGTGGCCCACGTGCAGACGCCCACGGCAAGCTCGAAGCTGGGGGCCAAGGGCGCGGGCGAGGCCGGCACGGCCGGTGCACCGGCTGCGGTGATGAATGCGATCAACGACGCGCTGGCGCCCTTCGACACGCACGTGTTCTCGCAACCGATCACGCCGCAGAAGGTGCTGCGCGCGCTGGGCAAGGTCAGCTGAGGTTGATCATGGGCCTCAGCCTCAACCATGTCTCGATCCGCACTTCGGACCTGGAGGCCTGCCGGCGGTTCTACGTGGACGTGCTCGGCCTGACGGCCGGTCCTCGCCCCGATTTCCCGTTCCCGGGTGTCTGGCTCTACGCCGGACCCACCACGGAGTGGGCGAACGCCGTGGTGCATGTCATCGGGACCGACCCCGCGCATCCCGGCGGCCTCGAGGGCTACCTGGGGCCGCGCGATGGTGCGGCCGTGCGCGGCAGCGGTGTCGTCGACCACGTGGCCTTCCAGGGCACGGGCCTGAAGCAGATGCGGGAACGGCTTGCCGCCCTGAGCATCGCGACGCGTGAGCGCACCGTGCCGGGCCTGGGGCTGCATCAACTGTTCCTCGAAGATCCCGACGGCGTCGTGGTCGAGCTGAACTACCCGGCGGCCGAGGACTGAGCGCCGAGCCAAGCTCGAGTACGACCTTGCCCGGCAGCCGCCTGTCGCTGGCGTACCGGTCCTCGATTCCGGGAGGCCGCCAGGGCCCGTGGCGCGGCGAAGGAGAACTGGACATCGTGCGGTTGCCATTGCGGGCCGCAGAGCGCACGCAGGCTGTGCAGGCTCAGAAGGTCCCCGTCAGGTAGGCCTGTACACCGGAATAGCCCAGCTTGAGACGGCCGTTGAAGTCATCCTGCGTCACGTCGACCCGGGTCCTGAACCAGTTGTAGCCCAGCCCGACACCCAGATGACGCTGGAACATCCAGGTCGCACCCACCCGTGCATCGGTCCAACGGCCGTCGTAGTCGCCGACCCGGGCCGCGAAGAACTGAACCTGGGCGTCGACATACCAGTCCGGCGATACCGCCCAGCCGGCGCGCAGGCCGACCATGGGCAGCGGCGCTGGCAGGTCGGCGGACTTGTCGCGCGTCAGGCCGTCGACGGGGGTGCCGTCGGGATCGGTGCCGTTGACCTTGCCCGAGAGCTTGAACCGCATGTCCATGAAGTGCACGCCCAGGCTCGCCGCGACCTCGTGGGTCGGGCTGCGCATGAAGGCCCATTCGTAGGCGAGCGAATACACCTTGATCTTCTGCTCGAACTCGGCTTCGCTGCCCGCGAGAAAGGTGTAGTCGCCCCACTCGATATCTTCGTCGAGCACGCTCGAGCGCGCATTGGCGTTGTCGAAATACATGAAGCGCAGGTGGTGCTGCGGCGTGATGCGCCACAGCAGGTCGGCACGGATCCGGCGGGCATCGCTGGCCTTGCCGAAGGTCTCGTCGAAGTCGATCTCCCGGCCGGCATTGGACTGGCCGTTCAGGTTGGCCTTCACCCCGGTCTCGAAGATGAAGCCGCCGAGGTTGACGACCAGCCTGTCGCTCAGCAGACCCTCCGCATTCGACTGCGCCACGGCGGGAGCCGCCGCGCCGGCGCCCAGCAAGCCACCCAACAAGATCGCACTGAACCTTCGACCTGCGCTGCACGTCACCACGATGCTCCTGAAAACGGTTCGATCCGACATCGGTGCCAGCCGGCCGTAACCCGAACCTTAACGCTTCGGTGAAGCCAAGGGCGCCAGTCCGTGGGTCGCAGTTGCAAGGGACCTGAGTGTGTACAGTAGGCACGGCGACTCCGTGCCAATGGAGTCAGGGGAAGAAGCGATGTCGCTGCCAAGACCGAAGTCCCAAGTCGCCGGCGCTGCCGCGTCGTGCCTGGTATTGTGTTCCACCGCCATGGGCCAGGGCGTGGCGACCGAGGCGTCCCAGTGGACCGTGCCGATCAACTTCAACGTGGCGCAACTGCTGCGGGTCGGCGGCCAGATCCTGCAGGTGGGTGCCGGCGCGCGATACTGGGCCGATGGCCCAGCCGGTGCACCGACGGGCTGGGGCATGCGATTCAACCTGACTTTGTTGTTCCCGAGGTAGACCCCGATGTCGATTCACGCTCCTGGCGATCTGCAGCCCCCGTCGCGCTCATACGGGCGCCTTCGCGCCGCGTCTTCCGGTACCCGCCCCTGGAGCGGCCCGGCAAACCCGTGGCGCATGGCGCTGCTCGCCGCCGCGGCGTGCAGCGCCATGCCGGCAGCGGCCGGCGGCCTGTTTCTCTACGAGTTCGGCACCGCCGAGGTCGGTCTGGCCGCGGCCGGCTATGCGGCGCGCGCGCAGGATGCCTCGACCGCCTTCACCAACCCGGCCGGCATGACGCGGCTGGACGGCACGCAGGTGCTGGCCGGCGGCCAGCTGATGCGGCTCAACACGCGGTTCTCCATCGGCGAGGGCACGACCCCTGCGCTCGGCAGCGGCGACGGCGGCCGGGTCTTCGGTTCCAACGGCGTCGTACCGGGCGGTGGCCTGTTCGTCACGCACAGCGTGTCGCCCGACCTCAAGCTCGGCTTCGCGGCGACCGGCAACTTCGGCTCGATCCTCGACTACGACGCCGGCTGGGTCGGCCGCTACCGTGCCCAGGAGGTCACGCTGCTCGGGGTGTCCTTCGTGCCTTCGGTGGCCTACCGCGTGAACGAGCACCTCTCGCTGGGCGCAGGCATCAACGTCATGTACGGCGTCATGGACCAGAAGGTCGCGGTCAACAACGTGGTACCCGGCGCGGCCGACGGCAGATTGGAGTTCGACGACACCGCCTGGGGCATGGGCGGCAACCTCGGGCTCTTGTACGCATGGTCGCCGACCTCGCGGGTCGGCCTGACCTGGATCTCGGAAGTCAAGCTCGACTTCAAGGCGCAGCCGCAGTTCTCCGGGCTCGGTCCGGTGCTGTCGACCTTGCTGCGCAATCGTGGCTTGCTCGACGCGCAGCTCAACGCGGACGTGCGCGTGCCGCAGCAGGTGATGGCCAGCGGATACACCCAGATCGACGACCGCTGGGCGGTGATGGGCAACGTCGGCTGGCAACAATGGTCGCGGTTCGGCGAGGTCGAGATCGGCATTGACAACAGCAACAACCCCGTCGGGCTGACGACCGCGATCCCTTTCAGGGACACTTGGCACGTCGCCGCCGGTGCGCAGTACCAGTTGTCGGGCCCCTGGAAGCTCAACTTCGGCGTGGCCTACGACTCGGGTTTCCAGTCGGGCAGCCGGGTCACCCCGCTGCTGCCGGTGAACTCGGCGTGGCGCTTCGGCCTGGGCGGCGAACAGCAGCTGTCGCCCACGGCGAAGTGGGGCATCGCGGGATCGGTGATCTATGGCGGGACCCTCGACGTCGAATCGACCAGCGCACTGTCGCCCGCGCTGGGCGGCCGCGGCAGTCTGGTCGGCGAGTACCGGAACACTGCTGCGGTCGTGCTGTCCGTGTACGGCAACTGGGCGTTCTGAAGCCGGCTGCTGCCACCCCCGCGCGTCGGAATAGTTGTCGCCTCCATAGATCAACCTCGGGGGCGGCGATGAAGGACGGACTTGGCTCGATACGGACAGACGTTCAAGGACAGAGCGGTAGCGCGGTTGCTGCCGTGGCGGATCGGCCGGATCCTTCGCGTCCCCGGTGGACCAGCGCATCTCATCGACCCACGTTGCTACCGCGTCGTGTGCGGCGTCGTGCGTCGCATCCAGCGACGGCAGCTCGGCGGGCCACGCCGCCGTCCGTGGACTTGCCGAAGTCACGCACATCGCCGTCGACCACCGCCTCGCCATGCACCTTGACGGTGGTGAGGTCGTAGAACACCACCGACAACTCCTGGTCGATCAGCGGGCGCATCAGGAGCGCCAGCCGTTCGTTGATCGCGTCGGCATGGTCGTCGATCACGTCCATGGCGCGCAGCAGGTGCCGATGCTCGGGCAGTCCGGCATCGAAGCCGAAGGTGTACTGCTCCACGTCGGTGGGCTTGTCGCTCTTGCCGAAGCCGGGCATGTCGGGCGCAACCACGCGATGCCCTGCGGCCGTAAACAGCGGAATCATGTGCCGATACAGGTAGCTCCAGGCCGGGTCGCCGTGCAGGCACAGCCAGGCGATGGGCGCATCGCGCGGGCCGTCGTCGAGGTAATGCAGGCGCAGCCCACCCAGCGACGGGAGCTCGCTGGTGTACCGGGCAGCCCAGGGGTAGTCGGGCACGCCATCGAAGCGGTCGTCAGGCGTCCGGAGGTGAGGTATGCCTGTCATGTCGTCGGGGCCCGCTGCCAGGTCTGAATCGCCATGTGCGCCGGGCGAGCAAACATCGCGAGCTGCGGTCATGCCCGGTCGACCCGGGACCACCGGGCGCGAGCAACAGGGCAGCAGCCACATGCGCCCGCGACGCCGAGGATGAATCCGGAGACGAGACCGTCGAACCTTGACATGACCATGAGGCACCTCCTCTTGCAAGGCTAGCCACCCGGGTGATTCAATTCAACTACGTCAAAGGTAATCGTCTTGAGAAGCCACGTTCCGCAGGCGGCAGTCCAGCCGCGAAGCCGCGTGCCCGCGCGCACGGCACGCGACAGGCACGCCGAGGTGCGGCCCTTCGGCAACCTTCTGAAGGCCTGGCTGCACCGCGCGCAGGTACTCGCAGCTCGAGCTGGCCTCGGAAACGCAGGTCTCGCAGCGCCACTTGAGCTTCCTGGAATCCGGACGCGCGAACCCCAGCCGCGAGATGGTCATGCACCTGGCCCAGGAGCTGCGCGTGCCGCTGCGGGAGCGCAACGATCTGCTGGTCGCCGCGGGCTTCGCCCCGTGCTACCCCGAGAGGGCCCTGGATGACGACCGGCGGGCATGCGTTGTAACGCCGCCTCAGATCAGGTTAGTGTTGTACCTTTCACGAGCGGGCTGACGATGAGCGCCGGCTTTCGTGCGTCCAGCCTGCAGGGATGTGGGTCAGCAATGTGTCGGTACGGTGAGTTCAAGCCGTAGACAAGCGGTCGCCGGCGCTACGCGAACCGCCTGGCGAAAGTCCTACGGCCGTAGTGCCTCATCGCGCAGGCTCGGCAGCAAGCACCAACCGAGGCCCGCGTCGCCATCGTTGGCCGCTTCGACGGTGAAGGCGAACAGGCCGCGCTGCATCACACGCTGCGCGGGAGATTTCTGCGGAAATCGGCCCGTCGGACAAACAAAATCCAGGGCGGGCGTGCCGTCCCGCCGTGCACGTCAATCCCCCCGCCTTATGGTCGTTCCGGGCTCCGGTGCCCCGTCAGGACACCGGTCTGCACCAGCTGACGTCCCTCGGCTTCTGCATCCCGGCCGCCCAGCCGACCCCTTCTTTCCAGGAGCCTTCTGCATGTGCACCGGCATTTCGCTGCGATCGGCAGACGGCGGCGTCGTCGCCGCGCGAACCGTGGAGTGGGCGCTGAGCGACGCGCACCACGACCGGGTCGGCGTGTTCGGCCGCGGCCGCCAGGCGACGGCGCAGACGCCGACCGGTCTGGACGGCCTGCAATGGACCGGCCGGTACGGCTTCGTGTCGCTCACCGCCTACGGCCAGCCGTATGGGCCGGATGGCATGAACGAGGCCGGCCTATACGTCGGCGTCTACTATTTTCCCGGCTGCTATTCGCCGGCGCCGTTCGATCCCGCCGAACGGCACCGCACCGCCAGTGTGGGCGATTTCATGCAGTGGATGCTGTCGTCCTTCGCCAGCGTGGCCGAGGTGCGTGCACACCTCGACGAGGTGCGTGTCGTCGATGTCGTCGACCCGCGCTTCGGCGGCGCCGCGCTGCCCTTCCACTGGAAGGTCGCCGACCCGTCGGGTGCCGCCATCGTCATCGAGATCACCGACGGCGGGCGGGTGTCGGTGTTCGACGCCCTGCTCGGCGTGATCGCCAATTCGCCGACCTACGACTGGCACCTGACCAACTTGCGCAACTACATCGGCCTGAGTGCGGCGCCGTCGGAGCCCCTGACGATCGAGGGCCTGCGCCTGGGTCCGTTTGGCGGCGGCTCGGGGCTGGTCGGCCTGCCGGGCGACTACTCGCCGCCGTCCCGCTTCGTGCGGGCGGCGGCGCTGACGGCCCTGGCGCGGCCGCTGGCCACCTCGACCGAGGCGGTGTTCGAGGCCTTCCGCATCCTCGACAGCTTCAACATAACCGTCGGCGCCACGGCACCGGCCGGTCACCAGGCGGGCGACATCGTCAGCGCCACCCAGGTCACCACGGCCTGCGACCTGGCGACTCGCACGCTGTACTTCCATTCGATGCACAACCGGCAGGTGCGGGCAGTGCGGCTTGCCGACATCGACTTTGGCGCCGTTGCCGAGCAGGTGCTGGAGAGCGGCGCCCAGCGCAGCCAGTCGGTGGTGGAGCTGCGCGTGGCGTGACGGGCCCGGCGCGGCGCGCCCGCGTCAGGCCGGCCGCGTTGCCGCCCGCCTGGGCAGGCCGGCCGCCTGCGCGCCCACCTGCCAGAGTGTCGAAGACGCGATTGAGCAGCCGCGCCCAGCTGATACGGTGCGGCCGGGCCTGAACGGTCTCGGCCTCGCATTCGCTGGCAACTGCGACTTCGATGGCCTGCTCTTGCACCTTGGGTCCCTGCGGCCCGACCAGCGGGCGCAGCTTGGCGTTGGGTGCCAGAACGCCATGGAACCTATTCAAGTGCAGCCGCGGCCGCGGCACCAGCGCCGCCATCCGCTGCATGAACTCCAGCGGGCTCATGACCAAGTGCGTCGTTCCGTCGTGCCATGGCGTCTTGAGCTTGAGCTCCACATGCCCCGTCGCGTTGACCTGTATGCGCTCGTCCGCAAGCGCCGGCCGGGTGATGTAGCGGCAAAACTGTTCCAGCCGCTTGCGGTCGTGTGCTTCGACCCGGACCGCGGCGTGCAGACTGAATCCATCGATGTCGGCGCACAGCGCCTGCCGCGCTGCGGTCTCGCGCGGCGTCGCGTCTCGTAGAGTCAAAACTTTCTGTCCTGCGCGCGGTCCTAAGGCGATGCGGTAAGTGATGGCCGCGGTCTGCAGCGGCCGCAACGTGCGCGCCTCGTCGCCGTCGGCATCCGGCTCGGCCAGGCAGGTCTGGCCCATGTCCTCGAACAGAACGCCTCGGCGAGTGAGCATCTTCATGAGCCGGGCAATGACGGTCTGCAGCAGCGCGTGCAGCTCGTCGTCGGTGGGCGCTGCCGCCTCGACGAAGATTGGCGCGCCATCGGCGTCGCAGCGGTACGCGCCGTCCAGCACCAGGCAGTGCAGGTGGATGTTCAAGTTGGCCGCAGAGCCAAAGCGCTGGATCAGCGTGACGGCGCCGCCGT
>Ga0105096_10000853_pt1 | contig 11718 bp, 10 predicted proteins | sample PPLLak3cmMay2015_FD_87036 | JGI IMG/M metagenome (GOLD analysis project Ga0105096, IMG submission 87036) | Freshwater sediment microbial communities from Prairie Pothole Lake near Jamestown, North Dakota, USA - PPLs Lake P7 Core (1) Depth... | ecosystem: Environmental > Aquatic > Freshwater >... | reverse complement strand
TGGCCGAATTGTAGCACTTCAATCGGGCAACGCAGCGACTCCGACGACATCCGTGCCCTCGGGTGGTGTAAAGCGGAACAGTTCCGGATCAGCAGGCGGGTTGACCAGCACATTCTCGAAATGGATTTCCGTCCGCTGTCCAAACGCGTCCTCCATGGCCATCATTCGGATTCCGCCGGGAACCAGTCCCAGCAGAATCCGTTCAAACTCGGATTCGCTATCCAGGCTTTTCAACTCGAGCAACATCATGTCTTCGAAGTCACCGAGTTCGGTGACCTGGAATTGTGTATCCAGCTTGCTGATGTCGGCGAGGATCATCAACGGTGAATCCGTAACCTGTTCGGATTGCGGCTTGACCGTCACCTGCTCCAGCGCTTCGTCGTAGACCCAGATATTTTTACCATCGGCAACGATGATTTCCGGAAACTCACCGGTATAGAGCCAGCGCAGTTTATCCGGCTTTTGCAGCCAGACCTGGCCCTGGGTTTGATCCTCTATGCGCCCGTTCTGTGATTTTACCGTCTGTTTGAATTCGGCCTGGAAACGTTCCAACCGTGCGCTAAACTGTTCGAGTTCGCTGCGCGCCGAACCCGGCTCAGCAGCGGCGGAAACGGCTGCTGACAGCGTGAGATACAGGGTCAAAATCGCACTAATGATCACTTTCATAACTAATCCCGGGGTGGTGGCGGGGCCAGGACTTCACGCTGGCCATTGTGTTCGGGTTGCGACACTACACCACTCGCCTCCATCTCCTCGATGATGCGCGCGGCACGGTTATAACCGATTCGCAAATGTCGTTGCACGCTGGATATCGATGCTTTTCTCGACTCCGTAACCCAGGCAACGGCCTGGTCATATAGTTCATCCTGGTCACCCGGCGTTTCCACCGGAATCCCGTTGGCACTGATGGTCATACCAGCGGTTGTCATCTGTGACTCTGCCAGAATCTCGGTTACGTAGTTTGGCGAACCGAGGGACCTGAGGTAATCCACAACCTTGTGCACCTCGTGGTCATCCACGAATGCACCATGCACACGTTCGGGTATGGCGGTGCCGGGCGGCATGTATAACATGTCACCGTGACCCAGCAGTTGCTCGGCGCCCATCTGGTCGAGGATGGTGCGCGAATCGACGCGGGAGGACACCTGGAATGCGATTCGTGTCGGGATATTGGCCTTGATCAGACCTGTGATTACATCCACCGAGGGCCGCTGTGTCGCCAGGATCAGGTGGATTCCAGAGGCGCGGGCCTTTTGCGCGAGGCGGGCGATCAGTTCATCGATCTTCTTACCGAGGATCATCATCATATCGGCAAGTTCATCGATTATGACGACGATATAGGGCAGACGCTCGAGGTCCGGTACTTCTGCATCCGGATCAAACTCATCGGGTTTGAAAAGCGGATCCTTCAGCGGTGTTCCGGCCTCGATGGCGTCACGTACCTTCTTATTGAAACCGGCAAGGTTGCGCACACCTTCAGCGGACATCAGGCGATAGCGCCGTTCCATCTCCGCCACGCACCAGCGCAGTGCGTTGGCGGCTTCTTTCATGTCGGTGACAACCGGCGCGAGCAGGTGCGGAATATCGGCGTAGATCGACAGTTCCAGCATTTTCGGATCGATCATGACCAACCGCACGTCCTCGGGACCCGACTTGTACAAAAGACTCAGAATCATGGCATTGAGCGCCACGGACTTACCGGAACCGGTGGTGCCGGCGACCAGCAGATGCGGCATCCTGGCGAGGTTTGCGACCACGGGCTTTCCCGAAATGTTCTTGCCCAGAGACAACGTCAGCGGGTGCGCAGATTTCTCATAGGCCTCTGACCGCAGGATCTCCGACAGGAAGACGATCTGGCGGTTGGCATTGGGTATTTCCAGACCGATGGTCGACTTGCCGGGAATCACTTCCACAACACGCACGGAAACAACGCTGAGCCCGCGTGCAAGATCCTTCACCAGGTGTGCGATCTGTGCAGATTTAACACCGGCTGCCGGTTCGAGTTCAAAACGGGTGATCACCGGACCGGGATGCACAGCCACGACATCCACCTGTACGCCAAAGTCAGCGAGCTTCAGCTCGACCTGTTTGGAAAGCGCTTTAAGGGCGGACTCGCTGTAGCCGGGCAGTTGGTCGTGGGGTTCATCCAGCAAGTCCAGCGGCGGCAACAAATCCGTTGGAATATTGGTAAACAACGGCCTTTGTTTTTCTCTGGCGACACGCACGCTGACCTGCTCTTGCAGCATGCTGATCTGTGGTTCAATTTTAAGCGCGGTTTTGCCCCTCTGCCGGATTGAGTCGGTCTTGCGGACCTCTTCCCGTTTCGCCTTTGCACGCCGGCCTGCGAACCAGTCGCGCAAATTGGCGATAGTGATGAGCAACCACTCAATGATACCAAGGGTAATTTGCCCGGTGACATCCATGACCCGGAACCAGGACAGGCCGGTAAACAGGGTGACGCCCACCAGCATCATCGAAAACAGGAACAGGGTTCCGCCCAACATACCTGTCCACTGCTCCAGAGGCAATGCCACCACCGCCCCGATGACGCCGCCCCCGTTGGCCGGCATGCTGCCCGCCGGCGGCAGCAAATGCATATCACTCAGACCAGTCGAAGACAGCAGGAACAGGGCCAGGCCGGTGATCACTGCCACTGCATCGATCACCCCGGTAACGGATTCCCGGGATTTATTGCGCCACACACGCAAGCCGGCAAAAACCGTGATGACCGGCAACAGGTACGCTACGTAGCCGGTCAGACCAAGGAAGGCGTCGGCAATCCAGGCGCCGAAGATACGCCCGGCATTCTGCACGTGATCCGAACTGGAGGTGCTGAAGGGGCCAGGATCGGTCGGGCTGTAAGTAAAAAGGCAGGCAACCAGGTAAACGGCTACCAGTATGGAAAGCAGAAACGCGCTTTCCCTCAGGCGATGTGGCAGCTGGGACGGAGTAGTCACGACTTTACTGGTTTTCTTATGCGCTTGAAGCAATGTTATGTACCTTGTAAGGTTTGTTTTTTAAGTGCTTATATTTTAACCCGGTTATGGGGCTATATTACCTTGTGGAGAATTCATTTCAAGCCATAATGCCACAATCATTTCCAAACGTGGGACTAATCCTGCGAAGAGGCATAGGGAATATAGTTCCGATCAGTTAAAATGCAAAATCTGATGCTGCTTCGGCAGCTTCAAACTGGTGAGGGTAGAACCTGCCAGCGAACATGGTCAGGTACCTGGCATCTCAATCGGGCGTCTGTTTTTCACGGAGCAATTATACATGAGCGAAATCAAACACCACCGCCTGTTAATCGTGGGGTCCGGTCCCGCCGGTTACACCGCCGCAATCTACGCCGCCCGCGCCAACCTCAAGCCCACCGTCATTACCGGTATTCAACAGGGTGGTCAATTGACCACCACAACCGAAGTTGACAACTGGCCGGGCGATGCGCAGGGCGTACAGGGACCGGAACTGATGCAACGCATGCTGGCGCATGCACAGCGCTTCGAGACCGAAGTCATATTTGACCACATCCACAGCGCCGACCTTAAGCAACGGCCATTTCTGCTGGAAGGCGATTCCGGCAAGTACAGTTGTGACGCGTTGGTGATCGCGACCGGCGCCAGCGCTAAATACCTGGGACTGGCTTCTGAACAGGCGTACATGGGCCAGGGTGTCTCAGCCTGTGCGACCTGTGATGGCTTTTTTTACCGTGGCCGGAAAGTCGCGGTTGTCGGTGGTGGCAACACGGCGGTAGAGGAAGCGCTTTACCTGTCAAACCTGGCATCGGAAGTCGTGGTGGTCCACCGTCGCGACGAATTAAGGGGTGAGAAGATTTTACAGGACAGGCTGTTTGAAAAGGCACGTAACGGCAACGTACGCTTCATGTGGAACCACGTTGTCGAGGAGGTCCTCGGTGGAAAGACCGGCGTAGCAGGCCTGCGACTGAAAAACGTAAAAACCGCTGATCTGACCGACATTGAAGTGGATGGCGTATTCATCGCCATCGGTCACAATCCCAATTCCGAGGTGTTCAAAGACCAACTGGACATGAAAAACGGATACATCACGATCAAGAGCGGTACCGAGGGTTTCGCGACCATGACCAGTGTGCCGGGAGTTTTTGCGGCGGGCGATGTCACGGATCATGTCTACCGGCAGGCGGTCACATCAGCCGGTTTTGGATGCATGGCTGCACTCGACGCCGACCGCTGGCTGGAAGAACAGAAAGACACCGCTGTCTGAAACGATTTGAGCAAAACGTGATTGCGCTGCTTGCCGAGGATCCTGAATCACCGTTCCCGCCTGCGGGCCACGCCCTGGATAACCCGCAGGGTCTGCTGGCAATTGGGGGAGACCTGTCCCCTGCCCGGCTGATCAATGCGTACCGGCAGGGAATCTTTCCCTGGTATTCCGATGATCAGCCCATCCTGTGGTGGTCACCCGTGCCACGCTGCGTAATTTTCCCTGGCGCCGTGCATGTTTCGCGCCGCTTGCGGCGACGCTACAACCAGGGTCGGTTCTCGCTGAGCGCGGACCGTTCATTTGCCAGCGTAATCGAAGCCTGCGCCGCGCCGAGGCGGGATTTTGAAGGCACCTGGATCACTGCGGACATGCAGGCAGCCTACATCAGGCTGCACAAAATGGGCATCGCACATTCCGTTGAAGTCCACTTTGAAGGCGAACTGGCAGGTGGTATCTATGGCCTGGCGCTGGGTCGGGTATTTTTTGGCGAGTCCATGTTCAGCAGCTTCGTGGACGCGAGCAAAATTGCGCTCGTGGCGTTGTGCCGGCAACTGCATCGCTGGGGGTTCACCCTGCTCGACTGCCAGGTGAGCAATCCGCACCTGTTGAGCATGGGTGCGCAGGAGATATCACGACAGGTATTTGAACGCTATCTGAGTACTGCCGGCGAACCCGACCGCTGGGGAGAAGATTTCGACTGCGCAGAACGCTGGTGATCTATTGATTCTCAGGTGTTTCCAGAGGTTCTGGCGGCTGCCCGGAAATATCCGGTTCCTCGAGCATGATATAAACGTGCGTGAGCATGTCCACCGGTTCGGTCGTGCCCGGATTGGTAATATAGTGTTCCCATGAGACCTTTCCCTGTTGCAGACCATGGGCTGACATGTAGGCGGCGAGTTTGGCGTAAGTCGGCATCATCTCGTCTAAACCGCCGTGGTGCACTGCCCTGACCGCAGGCCCCGCAGGCGACTGGCCGAATTGGATATTGCCGGTCAGTCCCAACGGCCTGACATCGACCGGGATGGCCGCGTCAAACTGGTAACCGCCCTCTTCCCAGGCGCGCGTAATAGCCATTGGCTGACCGTTCATGCTGATCCCCGCCTGTTGCATGAATGCGCTGATCTCTGCATACGCCGCCCCCATTGCGATGGCAATATCCGCCGGGTCCTGGCTGCTGTTCGTGGTGACATACAAGATGTCCTGCGCCACAACGTCGACCTGTGTGATTTCAAGCTGACTGAAATCGGACACGGGCAGTGATTCGGCGAATTGCTTGAGATTGGCAAGTCCCGTCTCATAGTCACCGCCCACCCAGCGGTCAAACAGGAGTCCGAAATAGCGGGCCAGGAAAGAATCCAGCAGGTTCACGCCCTTGGTCAGATCGGAATCAAAGACCCAGGTGATGCGGGTCGCTTCACCGAGAGCCTTCAGCTTGAATCCCGTATCGGCCGGACCCTGGGCGTCAAAGTCCAGTTTGATGTCAATTTGCTCATAGGGTTTGCTGGCCACGATCTCCTGCCAACCGCTGCCCACCAGGTGCGGGTCTCCCGCCCAGCTAAGTCTTGCGCCAACACCGGTTTCCGGGCCGGAAACCTCAAACTTTGCAGACGGGTCGCGCTTGGCCCAGGGCGACCATTCGTTGAAATACTGGTAACCGTTGAGCAGTTCAAACATCATGGTGATCGGACGCTCAACAGTGATTGAACGCTCTATATGCACCGCTTTGGGCAACAGGAAGCCGGTCACTACGAATGCGGCAATCAGAAACAGGATTACAATGCCGGCCTTTTTCAAAACAGTCTCTTTCTGCAGGGGAGATGATTAGCGTAAGAGCAGAGCGCTTACAGGTCAAGAAAGGCTTTTATCCCGGCAACCGTTCAGTGTTCTCTTTAGACGCCGGCAGGCTTTCGGCTGGCATTGCGGCCTCCTTCACCTCCCGCTGCAACACATTCACAGGTGACTCCTGCAAGGGGAACCATTCAGGTACGCTGTCATCATCCTCCCAACTGTAGCGCTTGACAGGTGTCACATCCCAACGCCGGTAGGCAATCGCCATGATAACGCCCAGTATGGCCCCGCTGAGGTGGAGTTCCCAGGACATGTCCGGACGGATCGGCAGCACGCCCCAGATCATCGAACCATACAGAAACCACACCATTACCGAGACCGCTACCGAGCGCATATCCATGCGCAAGATACCGCCCACAAAGACATAAGCCAGCATTCCATAAACAAGCCCGCTGGCGCCAAAATGGAGACTTTCGCGACCAATCACCCAGGCCAGCAATCCCGACCCCAACCAGATGCACGGAATGACCCGCATGGCTGATCTCGGGTACAGGTAAAGCAAGGTCGACAGGCTGATGAGCAACGGCAGGGTATTCGAAAACAGATGCTCGGCACCGCTATGCAACAATGGCGCCGTAATAATTCCGCTTAGCCCCTGCAAGTGCCGGGGGCGCAATCCATAGTGGTTCAGATCCAGGCCAAGCACGGCGTCGATGAGCAGTATCAACCAAAGCGACAATGTAAACCACAGGGCGGTTTTCAGGGCAAGCTTGAAACTTCTTTTCGCCCGGGGCGAAGTCGTGATACGCGGATCAGGCTTGTCGAGGTGCATGTTGGGAAGCTAACTCCGCGGGTAAAGCCGAGGCGATCGCCTCCCTGGTCCTGGTCATGAGTTCGCGGACAGTCTCTGCATCATCCCCGCCCCGCACCTCGATCGCCGGGTGTATCACCATGCGTATCCTGCCGGGAAAAATCATCAGGGACCTCGGCTTCTGTATATCGCGGGTGCCGATGATGGTGACCGGCAGCACCGGCAGGTGCTGTGACGCCGCGACACGGAAAGCCCCCTTTTTAAATGGTTGCAACCGGCCATCCGGACTGCGTGTACCCTCGGCAAAAAAGAGCACCCCCACGCCATCACCGATATCTTCAAGCGCATCGCTGACAGCCTTGCGTGCCTTGTCCGGATTGGCGCGGTCAACAAAGATATGCCCGGCTTTTTCACAGCCGATACCGACACCGGGGGCCTTGCGCAACTCTGCTTTCAGGACCCATTTCAGATCCAGCTTCAGCCAGCCATAAACGAGGAAGATATCGTATTGGCTCTGGTGGTTGCAGACCACGACATAGGATTTTGAGGGGTCCGCGTTTTCGGCGCCATCGACCGTAACCCAGACAGGCGTCAGCCAGCACAGGAGCCTGCCCCAGTTGGCGGCAACATAACGGCTGGCAATACGGGGGCTCGCGATCATGGCGACCAGCACGGTGGTCCAACCGGTAAGCAGGGTGAGCAAGAGACCTAGCGGAATAAACACAAGCCAGACATAAGGCTGGTAAAGCCAAAAGGCGATGCGTTTCATAGATTTTTGGGACCCGTTAAAGAAGTAGAGAGCCTAACGACAGAATTAGCAGGTTGCAAATGCTGAATCAATGATCACCCCCGTAAACAATGGGGGTGCGAAAACCGCACCCCCACGTATACCGATAAACGGTTAAGCCAGATCAGGCGGCCTGGTCTGCGTGATCCCTGGCCGCTTTTTTGCCGGAATTTTTCCCGCTATCGAGGAGACGTGTCGCCGGTTTGCCGATCTTGATCGTGCGCGGCTTCATCGCCTCGGGAATCTCGCGCTCAAGATCGATGTGCAACAGGCCGTTCTCGAGGCTCGCCGCGGTTACCCTGACGTGGTCGGCAAGGTTAAAACGGCGCTCGAAAGAACGGGTGGCTATACCGCGGTGCAGATATTCGCCCTGCTCTTCGGCTTCGTCTGCGCGGTTGCCGGCAACCAGCAAACGGTTCTGTTCCGAGGTGATTTGAATCTCATCCTCGGAAAAGCCCGCCACTGCCATGGTAATACGGTAGTGGTCTTCGCTCGTGATGCGGATGTTGTAGGGGGGGTAACCATTGCCCTGATCCTGGCGTGTCGCTGAGCTCATCAGCGCGGCCAGACGATCAAATCCAACTGAGGTTCTGTAAAGCGGTGAAAAATCGAAAGTAGTCATTTCTCTATTCTCCTATAGAAGCAATAAAGTCTGTATAAAACCTCCGCCACTTTGGCCGGAAGCTGCCCGTGACCCCCGAGGGGCGTCACTAGCAAATAAAATGGGGTTGCCTTTTTTGGCTTCAAGCGTTAAAGAGAAAAATTAATTTTAGGAACCTCTGATTAATTCCGAGGTTCCCGCGACACATGGATGTGTCGCCAAATCAGCGGCGCCAAGCCGTTGATTTGTAAGGCAGTCGAAAATGACATTTTTCGGCTGCCGCGCTCTGATAATGCCAGGATGGCATTAATCAGAGCTTTCTTTATTAATCTCGACAGAGATTCGCCTGTGAAAGACTGGAACCATACCTGCAATCTGATCTTCGCCGGATTGAAGGCTCATGCCGGGTATTCGACAGCCAGTACTTCCATCTGGATCAGGCACTCGGGCAACTCCACCTCAGCGCTGTCACCCACGCGTTTGCCCAACAGTGCCCGCGCAACCGGTGAGTCGATGGATATGTAGCCTTTTTTGGCGTCGGTTTCGTCCACCCCGACAATCCGGTAATCCACGTGTCCTTCCAACGAGGTGTTGAGACTGACCTGGGCACCGAACCGGATGACCGAGGTATCCGCCGGTGGCCGATCGACGATCTTCATCGTGTCGATGCGCTTGCCAAGGTAACGTAGCCGCCGGTCGATCTCCCCCAACTGCTTTTTGCGGTAGGTATATTCCGCATTCTCGGAGCGGTCGCCCTCGGCTGCCGCCGCCGCGAGCGCCTTGACGACCTCGGGCCGCAACCGCCGCCACAGGTACTGCGCTTCTTCGCGTAAACGGCCTGCGCCTTCGGGTGTTATATAGGGGCTGCCGGGCTGTTCAGCCTGTCGCCATCTGCCCATTCAGATTCCTTGCTTTCCGCCAAACTTTCGACACCTGCAATGAATGCCACGAAGGTATATAGTAACGTCCTTTTCCCGCTTTCCTCAGAGGAATTTTCATTATGAATTACAAACTATGCATCACCCTGGCCGCCCTGGTGGGTCTCTATGGTTGCCAGCAGGAAGCAGAACAGGCGGCCGTATCCGCCGCACCGGCGCAAACCAGCGCGGCGCCGCAGGTTGCCGATGCCGGGATACAGGTTGCCGAACTCAGCAGCGGCATCGACCGGTCCGGTTTTGATGAGTCCGTTCGCCCGCAGGATGATTTTTTTGCCTATGTCAACGGCACCTGGGTGAAGAATGTCGAAATGCCTGCCGACAAGGCCCGCTGGGGTACTTTCGACGCCCTTGGCGAACAGTCGCAAAAAGACGTCCGCGCACTCGTCGAGGAAGTCAGTGGAGCCGAGAATGTCGAGACGGGCACCCCGGCCCAGAAAATCAGGGACTTCTACAACGCCTACATGGACGACGCGACCGCTACTTCGAGGGGTGTTGAAGCGATTCGTGGAGAGCTCGACGTCATTGCCGCCATCGCGAGCATGGATGGCGTTTACAGCATGTTCAGCACGCTCGGCGTGTATGGCGTAACCACGCCGATTGGCACCGGCATTTTTTCTGACATGAAAAACCCCGATGTCAATGCAATTTACGTGGTGCAGTCGGGGCTGACCCTGCCCGACAGGGACTATTACCTGAAGGACGACGAGCAATTCGTCAAAGGCCGCCAGCTTTATCTGGAGTACGTAACGGACGTCTTTAACCTCGCCGGATTTGATAACGGCGCCGACCGCGCCGGGCGTCTGCTCGAGCTTGAAACCAGGCTCGCGGAAGTGATGTGGACCAAGGAGGAAAACCGCGACTGGAGCAAGCGTTACAACCCGATGAAAATCGCTGAACTGAACGCTCTGGCGCCGCAGATCAACTGGACCCTGGGTTTTGAAGCCGCACAGCTACCCGTCGACGCGCAATTCCTGGTTTCCCAACCGAGCTACTTTGAAGCCGCCGGCAAAATAATCGCCGATACCCCCATCGACACCTGGAAAGACTACCTCAGTTTTCAAACCATCAGCACATTTGCACCGGTTTTAGGCGACCAGTATTCTGAATTGTCGTTTAATTTCTTCCGTAAGGGATTATCCGGTGTTGATGAGCAGGAACCGCGGTGGAAACGCGCGGTTGATTCCATCAATGAAAACATGGGCGAGTTACTTGGCCAGCTTTACGTCGAGAAGCACTTCCAGGCGGAATCCAAGGCGCGTATGGACAAGATGATCCAGAACCTTGTCAAGGCCTACGAGGTGTCGATCAAGGACCTCGACTGGATGAGCGCCGAAACCAAGCAGCAGGCGCTCGACAAATTGCACAAGTTCACACCCAAGATCGGCTATCCCGACAAGTGGATCGACTATTCGAAACTCGAAGTCGTACCGGGTGACCTGGTAGCCAATATCAAGAACGGCAGGCGATTTGCCTACAACCGCGATATCGACAAGCTCGACAAACCCGTCGACAAGACCGAATGGGGTATGACACCGCAGACCGTCAACGCGTATTACAACCCCGTCTGGAACGAAATCGTTTTTCCGGCCTCGATCCTGCAACCGCCATTTTTCAACGTGCTGGCGGACGACGCGGTGAACTACGGCGGTATCGGTGCGGTGATCGGTCATGAAATCGGTCACGGTTTTGACGATTCAGGCAAACGCTTTGACGGAAATGGCGTGTTGCGCGACTGGTGGAGCGCCGAGGACTCCGCAAAATTTGATGAACGGAAAAACGCGCTGGCTGCGCAATACGACAGTTACGAAGTCATCGATGGCCTGACCATCAACGGCCAGTTCACCTCCGGTGAAAACATCGGTGACCTCGGTGGTCTGAGCATTGCCTACCTGGCATATAAAATGTCGCTGGACGGCAAGGAAGCCCCTGTCATTGACGGCTGGACCGGTGACCAGCGCTTTTTCCTGGGTTGGGCGCAGGTCTGGCGGTCCAAGGCCCGCGCTGAGGAAACCAAGCGCCGCCTGACGGTGGACCCGCATTCACCGCCCGAATACCGGGCCAACGGTGCCGCGGTTAATGTCCCGGCATTCTACGTGGCATTTGACGTGAAGGAAGGCGACGGCATGTACCTGCCGCCCGAAAAACGGGTCAAGATCTGGTAAATAGCTTGCAGACCCGCCTCTCGAAAACGGCCGCCAGTGCGGCCGTTTTCATTTTGGTCCAGCATATTTTCCACCCGGACATTTCATCCGCATCCCGGCGGAGGTGTGACGGGAACCCCTCGGGAAGCCAGCCTGGGCCATGCGCGTACCGGACAGGTTCTTACTGGTGCCGGCAGGCGAAATGTTCGGATGACTAACCTGCAAGTTCCTGCGACCTTTTTGCCATCATCCGCGTCTTATTGAACGATGAACGGATCTGGCTTGGACGTGGAGATCGATGAACTGACCGTGGCCGGCGCCAGGCGTGGGGACATGCGCGCCTGTGAAAAGATCTACCGCATATTCCACAAGCCGGCGTTTACCGTCGCAGCAAGAATCTGTAATGACCG
>Ga0105096_10000852_pt1 | contig 11720 bp, 6 predicted proteins | sample PPLLak3cmMay2015_FD_87036 | JGI IMG/M metagenome (GOLD analysis project Ga0105096, IMG submission 87036) | Freshwater sediment microbial communities from Prairie Pothole Lake near Jamestown, North Dakota, USA - PPLs Lake P7 Core (1) Depth... | ecosystem: Environmental > Aquatic > Freshwater >... | reverse complement strand
GCGGGTGGTCCGTGACGGGATCGGACGGCGCCGTGCTGTCGTTCAGAGCGACCCGTATCGGCACCTTCGGCGAACTGTTCGGGTTCATGTGGGTGACCGCGCCCCGGTCGCTGTTTGGCTCGGGCGCCCCGCAGTTCTCGGTGACGGGCGAGGCCGCCGGCAGCCAGGACTACTATCTCGGCCCCGAGGAGCAGGTGCGGAGTTTCGTGCGCGCGCGGGCGGAGCAGGCGGTGTTCGCATCGGGCGAGCGAGCCGTCCGGGTCGAGGTCAGCAGCGCGCGCGATCCAGAGGCGGTGCGCATCGACGCGGGCGGGTCTCCGATCACGGCCGAAGCACCGCCCGGGTACACGAGCCTGCTCGTTCCCGCCGGGCCGAACACGGATCGTGCCGTCACCGTGTCGATGACCGCGGGAGACGACGCGCCCGTCGTTCAGACGATCGCGCTGAAGACGGTGCCGGACCGCTCGCTGCACCTGCTTCCGCACTCTCACGTGGACATCGGCTACTCGGACCCGCAGCCCGAGGTCGAGCGCAAGCAGTGGAAGAACCTGCGCGACGCGGTCGCGCTCGCCCGCAGGACGGCGTCGTATCCGCCCGGCGCGCGTTTCAAGTGGAACGTCGAGGGGCTCTGGTCTGTGGAGAGCTACTTGAAGCAGGCGTCTCCCGACGACAGACAGGCGTTCATCGAGTCGGTGCGCAACGGGACGATCTGCCTGCAGGCGAACGACGCGAACCTGCTCACGGGCCTGGCGACCCCCGAGGAATTGCGGCACTGGACGTCGGGCTCGCGCCGCCTGCGCGCGACGCACGGCCTCGAGATCGGGCGCACCGCCATGCACTCCGACGTCCCCGGCCTCAGCTGGACGTCGGTGGCCGCCCTTTCCGAGGCCGGCGTGCGCTACTTCAGCAGCGGTCCGAACTACATGCCGGGCCTGCCCGATGGCGGCGACCGCATCGGCTCGACGCTGAGAGCCCTTGGGGACAAGCCGTTCTGGTGGGTGTCGCCGTCGGGCGAGGAGCGGCTCCTCTTCTGGATGGCCGGCCGCGGCTACTCCTGGTTCCACGGCCTCAACACGGGCCGCATGACGGATCGCAGTCGCGACGACGTGCTCCAGTACGTTCAGGCGCTCGCGGATGCCGGCTATCCCTGGGAGATGGTGCAAGTGCGGTACACGATCGGCGGCGACAACGGCCCGGTCGATCCGTCGCTGTCCGACATCGTAAAGGCCTGGAACGAGCAGTTCGCCTCGCCGCGGCTCGTCATCAACACGGCCGACGCGATGTTCGCGGAGTTCGAGCAGAAGTACGGCGCGAAGCTCCTCGGCATGGCGGGCGACATGACGCCGTATTGGGAAGACGGCGCCCTCTCGAGCGCGGCGGAGGAAGCGACGGCGCGCGCGGCGGCGCGCCGCCTCGTGCAGGCCGAAGCGCTCTGGGCGCTGCGCCAGCCAGGCAGGTTCCCGGCGGCTGACGCAAACGAGGCGTGGCGGAATCTCATCCTCTGGCGCGAACACACCTGGGGCGCGGCCGATGCCGTCAGCCAGCCCGACCGCGCCGATGTCGTCGCCCAATGGACCTACAAGCGCGCGTTCGCCCTCGAAGCGGCGAAGCGGTCCACGGCCCTGCTCGACGGCGCTGCACCCGCTCCCGGCAGCGTCCTCGAGGTCGTGAACACGCTGTCGTGGCCGCGCAGCGGGCTCGTGTTCCTGTCCGCGGCGCAGTCGGCCGGCGGCGACCGCGTGCGCACGGCGGACAACCGCGCGCTGCCGTCGCAGCGCCTCAAGGACGGCCGCCTTGCCGTGTGGGTCGAACAGGCGCCGGCACTCGGCGCCGTCAGGCTGCTTGTCGGACCTGGCGAGGCCGCCGCGCCAAGGTCCCAGGTGCGCCTGACCGCCGGCGCGCTCGACAACGGGCGGCTGCAGGTGCAGCTCGATCCTCACGCCGGCACCGTGGCCCGCCTGGTGTGGCGGGGAGCGACGGACCGCCGGCCGGTGTTCGGACCGGCCTCGCCCCGGAGCCCCATCGGCCCGCCCGGCAGGCCAAGCTCTACGGCCATCGATCTCACGTGGCGGTCGGGTGGATCCGGCAAGGAGGTGCCGCTGAACGCCGGACCGCTGTTCCAGTATCTCTATGTCGCCGGCCGTGACCCGTCGAGGGCCGTCGGGGCCTCGGGCGGAGCCATCGCCGCCTCGGACATCGGCCCGCTCGTGTCGGTCATCGAGCTCGCGGGCCAGGCTCCCGCCACGAGCGGGATCCGCCGCACGCTCCGCGTGGTGGCCGGGTCCGATACGGTCGAGATGGACGTCGAGATCGACAAGATCGCGGTCCGCGACAAGGAGAGCGGGCACCTGGCGTTCCCGCTCAACATTCCGGGCGGCGTGACGCGCGTCGATCTGGGAGAGGCGCTGGTCGAACCCGAGCGCCACCAGTTGCCGGGATCGAACCGCGACTTCATCGGGGCGCACAGCGTGGTGGACGTCTCGAATGCCGACTCCGGGGTGTCCATCGCCACGCTCGACGCGCCGCTGCTGCAACTGGGCGCCCTCACCGACGAGCGCCAGAACGACCGGGGCACGCGGAACTGGCGCGAGCGCACGGCCGCCGGCACGACCATTTACGCGTACCTCTTCAACAACTACTGGCATACCAACTACAAGGCGTACCAGCAGGGGCCGATGACGTTCCGCTTCGTTCTGCGGGCGCACGCGGGACACGACGCGCTGGCACTCCGCCGCTTCAGCGACGAGCAGGACCATCCGCTGCTCGTCTTCGCGGCGGACCCGGCGGCGCCCCAGACGCAGGCCCCCTTCAGCCTTGCGGGCGACCCGGTCACGCTGTCGTCGTTGCGCGTCGCGGACGGCGGCGCGGCACTCGTCGCGCGCCTCTTCAACCCGTCGCCGAAGCCGGCGACGGTCACGCTTCGGCCAGCCGGCCAGGGCGGCCGCGTGTCGCTGATCACCGGTGAGAAGGCGCAAGCCGTGCCGGACGGCCGCGTCGCCGTGCCCGCGATGGGCACGCGCACGGTGCGCATCGAGCGTGCACCGCTCAGGTGAGATTGTCACCACGTCCTCACATCCGTGAGCCTGGCGCTGATCTCGACGTGTCCAACGCGGGACTCCTATGTCATCCAGCGCCACGCCGGGACGACGTCGATGGCGACGCCGTCTTCGACGAGGCGGTCAGCCTGGTCGAGCGTGACGATGAGGCCGCGCCGTCTGCCTCGCAATCGCGCCCCCTCTACCGCGCCTCGCAGCTCGCGGTTCCGGTTGGCTGGCGTCAATTCCATGCATACCTGAATTGCGGCATCGGGCGTCACGAAGTCGCACTCCCAGAGGCCGCGTTCCCCGGCGTATGACAGAGCCGGCGTCTGCTGACGCAGGTGAAGGGCCACGGCGTTCTCGAGGCGGTGGCCGACGTCGGGCTGGGCCTGCACCGAATTCGCCCTTCGCAGCCCGTTGTCGACCGCGTAGTACTTCGGCGGTGCGACGACGCGTTGTTTGACCGACGTGCTGAAGCGCGGAACCGCGAAGAGGAGGTAGGCATCAAGCAGGTGCTCGACGTAGCGCGAGGTTTGTCCGACCGTCGGTATGGCGAGGCTCTTCGTCAGTGTCTGAAATGAGAACGGCTGGCCCGTGTTGGCGAGGAGGAAGAGCGCGATGTTCATGACGTGCCGCGTCTCGCGCAGGCCGTGGCGCGCCGCGACGTCGCGCTGCACGATATCGCGCAGCAGCGTCTGCAGCACGACGTCCTGCCCCAGGCTCAGGACCGCCGGGAACCCCCCGTCGTCCAGGAAGGCACGGAACGACGCCGGACCAGGGGCCTGACCCGTGAAGGCCCGGTATTCGGCGTACGAGAACGGAAACACCTCGAACGACAGGTGCCGCCCCGTCAGCCGGGTGCCGACCTCGCGCCCGAGCAGCGACGCGTTGGAGCCCGTCACGCAGGTCACCCGGCCCTGATCCAGCAGGGCCCGCACCAGACGCGGCCAGTCAGGGGCTTCCTGCACTTCGTCCAGGAACACCGGCGCTCCGGCGCCGCCGATCCCGTCGACGACTGAGATGAAGGAGGAGAAATCGTCCGGGCCGAAGCCGAAGAGGCGCGTGTCTTCGAAGCTCGCGTACACGGCCCTGCCTGCGCTGCGCATCAACTGGGCCTGCAGCGTGCTCTTTCCGCACCGCCGCACACCGGTCAGGACCGTGGCGTGCGACGGGCGCAGCGCCAGGGTCGAGGTCAGCGTGCGGAGAACCTCGGGATCGGGCGGGGACGGCAGGACGGGCGCGCGGAGGACGGCCTCGAGTGTGCTCCGTAATAGCATAAAGGTGTTCTATTGTAACATACACACGCGGCAGTTGGTGTTTTCCTGGCCTGAGCGCAGTCGAAGGCAGCCTGCGTGAGCCCGGAGCGAAGGGTCCCGGCCGAAATGAGCTCCGGGGTCAGCGGCAATCCTGTACACTGGCCCGGTCCACAGGGAGGACCGTGATGGTGTCACGCTCGCGAACGCTTTGGCTGGTCCTGTTCCTCGTTGTCTGCGCGCTCGCGGTCGGGTCCGCGTCGGGCCTCGACCAGCAGCGGCGCCCGGCCCAGAAACCGGCGGCCACGGCCATCCAGCCCGCGCCCGAACCGCCGCCCGCGCCCGCGCTCGGACGCCTGCCGGCCATTCTCACCCTGCGCGAGCAGGAGGAGATGTACAACGCCTGGCTCACGGTCCGCCTCGATCGCCTGCTGCCGGATCTGATGCGGCAGGAGGGCTTCGACATGTGGATCGTGATCTGCCGCGAAGCCAACGAAGACCCGGTGTTCAAGTCCCTCGTCCCTTTCACGACGATGTACGCGAGCCGGACGTCGATGCTGGTCTTCACCGACAAGGGCCCGGAGGGCATCGAGCGCCTGAACGTGAGCCGTTCCAGCATCGGCCAGCTCTACAAGGCTGCGTGGGATCCGGATCGCACCGACCAGTGGACGCGCCTCGGCGAGATCATCAAGGAGCGCAGCCCGAAGAAGATCGGCATCAACGAATCCAACATGTTCAGCTTCGGCGACGGCCTGACCGCGTCGCTCAAGGCGAAGCTGCTCGCCGCCGTGCCGGCCGAGCTGCAGTCGCGCATCCAGCCGGCCGAGCGCCTGGCCGTCCGCTGGCTCGAGCGGCGGACGCCGGACGAGATGGAGGTGTATCCGCACATCGTCGCCATCGCCCACGCGATCATCGCCGAGGCGTTCTCGCGCACGGTGATCACGCCGGGTGTGACGACGACCGACGACGTGGTGTGGTACTTCCGCGAGCGGTCGCGCCAGCTCGGCCTGACAAACTGGTTCCAGCCGACGGTGGACATCCAGCGCCCGAGAGACACGCCGTACGGCCAGAGCCCGGTCATCCACCGTGGCGACCTTCTGCACTGCGATTTCGGGATCACCTACCTGAACCTGACCACCGACACGCAGCAGATGGCGTATGTCCTGAAAGACGGTGAGGTTGACGCCCCCAAGGGCCTGCACGCGGCGTTCGCCAGGGCCAACCGGCTCCAGGACATCCACCTGGCGGAAATGCGCGTCGGGCTCACCGGCAACGCCATCCTCGCGGCGATCCTGAAGCGGGCGCGCTCCGAAGGGCTGCAGGCGAGCGTGTACTCGCACCCGATCGGCTTCCACGGGCACGCGGCCGGCACCATCATCGGGCTGTGGGACCAGCAGGGCGGCGTGCCGGGCCGCGGCGACTTCCCGCTCCACGAGGACACGGCGCACTCGGTCGAGTTGAGCGTCCGGTCGGTTGTAGCCGAGTGGGGCAACATCGACGTCCGGATCCCGCTCGAGCAGGACATCCTGTTCCGCCGGACCGGCGCGACGTGGATGGACCAGCGGCAGACGGCGATCACGCTGATTCGCTGAGTGTCTCGTGTCCGTCGAGGCTCCCTTCGACTCGTGGCCGGGATCTCGAACGCGCGCTGGCAGGTCATAGCACCCGTGTCGTTGCCGAAGCCACGTCTGTGCCACGGTCTCTCGCGGGCAGCCGCCGCGCTCCTGTTGCTGGCGGCGCTTCCCGGGGCCGCATCCGCCCAGGCCGCCCAGGCGGCCCCCAACGTCACCGGCCGCGTGGTTGACGCCTTCTCAATGGGCCCATTGGCTGGCGCCCGTGTGACCGCCGGATCGGCCGGGGCGGTCACCGGCCGGGACGGGCGGTTTGCGCTGACGCTGCCGAAGGGGACCTTCCGCCTCGTGATCGAAGCCGACGGCCATCTGACCGAGCAGGTCGAGGTGGGCGTCGGTGACCAGCCGGTGACGGTCGAGATCCTGCTCCTCAGCCGGTCCCAGTTCAGGGAGGACGTGGTCGTCACGGCCGGCGTGAAGCCGGTGCCGGTCGCGCCCTCCACAATTGACGTGAGCCCGCTCGCCGTGCGGAGCATTGCCGGAGCGGCGGAGAACATCTTCCGCACGGTCCAGACGCTGCCGGGCGTCAACGCGACCGAGGACTTCGGCAGCCGCCTGTCGGTGCGGGGCGGCGGGCCCGACCAGAATCTCACCGTGATGGACGGTGTCGAGATTCACGACCCGTACCGGCTCTTCGGCCTCACCAGCGCGTTCAATCCGGAGACGATCGAGAACTTCGAGTTCGTGGCGGGCGGATTCAGCCCCAAGTACGGCGACCGCCTGTCGTCCATCCTGCTCATCGAGAACCGGGCGGGCACCCAGGCGAAGGCGTTCGCCGGATCGTTCTCGCTCGCGCTGACCGACACCAACGCGGTCGTCGAGGGCAGGCTGCCCGGCGGCATGAAGGGCGCGTGGATCGTGAGCGCCCGCCGCACGTACTACGATCTCATCGCGAACCGGATCGTGGGCACGACGCTGCCGGCCTTCGCCGACGTGCAGGCGAAGGCGTCGTGGGAGATGCGCCCGGGCCAGCGCCTGTCGCTGTTCGTGCTGGGCAGCCGCGAACGGACCGACGCCGAGTTCGAGGAGGAATCCAGCGACTCGAACCTGGGCCTGGGCAACCGCGCGTCCAACACCCTCGTCTCGCTGACGCTCGCCTCCACGTGGGGCGCGCGCGTCTCGTCGCGGACGATCGCATCCTGGTACAGCTACACGGACAGTCTCGATGCCGCCGGGAACCTCGAAGACGGGAGCAGGCGCGCCAACGCGCCGGGCGACGAGGCCTTCGGGCGGGCCGATGTGGCGTTCACCCGCGATCTCGGCGTGCGCGACCTGTCGATTCGCGAGGAGGTGGCCATCGCGGCGTCGCAGAGGCACGTCGTGGAAACCGGCGGCGAGGTGCACGTGCTCGACACCCGCTGGGGCTGGGACATCGCCGGCGACCGGAACACGAACGAGGCGAACGGGTCCAGCGTGCAGGGCGGAGCCGGCCTGCCGTCGCAGCTCGACTCGCGGCAGCAGTCGGTGCGGGCCGCCGCCTGGGTGATCGACCGCATTCAGGCCACGCCGCGCGTGCGCATCGACCCCGGGCTTCGCGTCGACTGGAACGGCGTCGCCGGCGAAACGCTCGTGTCCCCGCGGGTCGCCGCGCGAATCGACCTCGGCGGCGGATACGCCGTGCGCGCCTCGGCCGGGTACTTCACCCAGAGCCCCGGCTACGAGAAACTCCTCCAGTCGGACTACTTCGTCGACCTCACCTCGGCCCGGGATCTCGCGCTGACCAGCGAGCGGTCCGTGCACTTGCTGGGCGCCCTCGAACGCGAGTTCGGGTCGGGGCTCGTCGCGCGCGTCGAGGGGTACTACAAGACGTTCGACCGGATGATCATCGGGCGTCTCGAGACGCCGGCCGAGACCGCCGCCCGCGTCGCGCTCTACGACTACCCCGCAGACCTGCAGTCCAGCATCCCGTCCGCCCCCCGGATCGTGAGCGAGCCGGTGAACGGCGCGGATGGCTCAGCCTATGGCTTCGACGTGTACGTGGCCCATCAGCCGGCATCCTCGTCGGAGCGCTTCTCGGGATGGGGCTCCTACACGTGGGGCCGCGCGAACATCAACAGCTACGGGCGGCGCTATCCGTTCGATTACGAACGCCGTCACGCCCTCAGCCTCGTCGGCACCTGGCGGATGAAGCGCTGGCTCGAACTGGCCGGCTCGGCGCGCGTGGCCTCGGGCTTCCCGTACGATCCGGTGCTCGGCCTGGTGGTCGCCGCCAGCCCGGTGAATGACGAGGCGGGGAACCTGGTGAAGTACGTGCCCGCGGTCGACCCGAACGGGCTCTACGTGTGGACGACGACGAAGGGCGGCGTCGAGAACCTGAACACGGCCACGCTGCCGTTGTTCGCGCGGGTCGACGTCCGGGCCACGTTCAAGCCGTCCTGGTTCTCGAGCCGCTGGCAGTTCTACGTCGAGGTCATCAACGTGCTGAACCGCGAGAACGCCGGCAGCCTCAGCCCGGTGCTCTCCTATAATCCCGGCAGCGACCGCCCGTCGGTCAGCTACGAGCGGCAGGGCGCCTTCCCGCTGCTCCCCTCGATCGGCATCCGGTGCAGGTTCTGACCCGGAACCCGGCGGCGATCAGCAGTCCGCCGGCGTCTGTTGCGCTGCGAGCGCGCGAACACGCCGCCGCAGGCGTGCGGCCTCGGACAGCAGTTGGTCGAAGTGCGCCCGGTAATAGGCTGGCACGCTCGCGGGAGCCGCTCGGTCGGGAGGCGGCTCCGCGGGTGCGCCCGTCTGTCCCCCCTCCACCCAGGCCAGCACGGCCTCGACGCGGGCCAGCCGCCTGGCCTGCAGGACCGGACCGCGCTCGATGAAGCCCGGCCGCCGCAGGCGCTCCGTACTGGTGTGCCTCGCGCAGGCGGCCAGCCACGCGCCGCGCTCGGGTGCCGAGAAGCCGAGTGCCTGCAGCGGCCCGCGGGCGTCGAGCCAGAGAAACGGGTCCTGCGCGGCCATCAGCAGGTCGAGCGCGGGCGGCGTGAGCACGCGGGCCTCGTCGCGCCATGCACCGGCGGGCCAGGGCGAGTCGCAGGCCGGCAGCAGCATGATCGGCCTCGGGCCCGGAACGAGGACGGGGCGCTCGATCCTCGGGGCGGAACGGCCGAGCCACGCGTGCGCCTGCCCGGCAATCCGGCAGCACTGCACGAAAGGCGGCGCGCCGTCGCCGCAGCCGGACGCCTCCCAGTCCAGGAGTACCGTGCGCCGCGAGACGTGCGGCTCCGGCCATCGTCCCTGCAGCACACCCAGGGCATTCCACATCTCGAGGGTGAACTTGCGCTGATCGCGGCGGCGTCGGCGCCGGACGGCCCAGGGCATGTAGTGGTCAAGCCAGAACACGAGCCTGCGGGCCACAGCCATCGGCGGGAGCGGCTGGCATGGGATGACTGGCGCATCACCGCGCACGGTGACGATGGTTCGCCTGTCGATCGATGCGCGATACGGATCGCACTCAGCCAGGTCGCGCAGCTCATCAGCCGTCGTGACCTGCGCTTCGCCGAGGCGTGGGATGAGCCCCCGGGCCGCCCGCATCCTGTGAAGCAGCCCCGCCATTGCGGCGCCGTCGAAACCGTCGACGACGAGGCCGATATCCAGATCGCTCAGCGGGAACAGCGCGTCACCGGCTGCGACGCTTCTCCGGACGAAGGTCGACCGCACGCCTGGCGCTGCGAGGACGCGCGCGGCGGCGTGGGCCGCAGCCATGTAGATCGGCGTCGACACCCGCACGACGGCTACCCGCCCCCCAGCAGCCTGTCGGCCGACTCCACCAGCAGGGCGGCATTGCGATCGACGTCTCGGCCCATGTGGAACACGAGGTTGTGCGAGCGGCGGACGAGGGCGTGCGCGTTGCGCGCGCGCGACCACGCCGCGCCCGCCTGTCCCAGCAGCTCGATTGAGGAGTGCTGCAGCATGTATTCGAGGCCGTGGAAGAGGCCCAGGCCGACAATGGAGTGGGTGGTGAGGGCGCGCATCATCGAGGCGTACGAGGCAGGTTCGATCCGTCCTTCGGCCGCCAGCGTGCGGCGCCCCGCGATCAGGAGTCCGGCATCGGCGCGCGCGACGACGCGATCAGCGAACTGCGAGTAGCTCAGGAGGTACTTCGGGCCGAACTCCATCCGGTTCACTTTGCGCAGGCGGTCCGGCGGAATCCCCATCCCGTGTGCCTCCAGGATTCCGAGCCTGAGCGGGAACGCGTGGAGGGTGGCGCGCCGGTCCACGAACGGGGAGTCGTCGGAGAGCACCGAGACGCCCGGATCCTTCAGCATGGCCGCGAGGAGGGTGCTCTTCCCGCCTCCCATGGGAAGCATGACCAGAACCGCGCGACCGTGCCTGACGACGGCCATCGCGTGGATCCGGTGGAGTCCGCGGCGATCGGCGTGGGCCCCGATCCGCGAGAGCAGGAACAGGTACGCGGCTTCGTACACGAGGTCGGGGTCTTCCGCGGTCATCCGGAAGCAGTTGGCAGCCTCGTCGAACACCGCGAGGCCCCGCCCGCCGAAGTCGATGAAGCGGCGGCGGCCGTCGCGGTACACGACGTTCCGTGGCGTGTAGACCGATGCGTCGCAGGGCGGCAGGCCCCCGTAGTCGGGCCGCCCCTCGTCGAGCACCAGCTGCATCGGCATCGCGGCCCCGCCGGCGGCGAAGAACGCGAAGTCCTCAGCCAGGCCCTCAATCGCCTGGCGGCTGTTCCCGCCGAGGGTGAATCCATATCCAAACACCGTGAACGCCGTCGGCACGGGCGTCGGCATGTCAGAGCCTGATCCCGGGGCTGAGCTTCCTGTACTGCTCCCGTTTGAACTGCTCGTACCCAGGGATTCGCCCGCAGACGCGGATCCAGTTGGAGTTGCCTGTCTTGTCGAACCGCTCCGCCGCCTCCGCTGCGGCCGTCGCCGGATCGAGGCCGGTGTCCTGGTGGTAGCACTCGATGCCGGCCAGGTAGGCCGGGATCGCACCGCCGGCGGTGATGGCTCTGTGCGCGAAGTCGATGTCCTCGTAGCCCCAGACCCCGTCGAACGCCTCGTCGAACCCGCCGATCGCCAGGGCCATGTCGCGGCGGTAGATCAGGTTTCCCGAGTGCATGAAGGCCCATGGGTGCGGGCTCTCGGCGAGGGCTTCGATCTCCGGGTGGCGGCGATCAACGGGACGGCCGTAGTTGGCGGGGCTGGCGACGGCCGGCAGCGAGCCGAGGGCGGCGCACCCGCGCCGCAGGTCGTCCTCGGATACCCCGTCGGCACACACGAACTTCCGCAGGCCGGCGATGAGCAGGCTCTGGCCAGCCTTCGGCTCGATGGCCTCGCGTATGCGGCGCAGGTAGTCGGGTGGCGGAATGCAGTCTGCGTCGAGGCTGATGATCCACTCGTGCCGCGCGAGCGCGAGACCCCGGTTCCTGGCCCGCGAGGTCGCGCGCGGATGGGGCAGCCGCGGCTGCCTCAGCAGCGTGAGCGGCAGCACGTCGACATACCGCCGGAAGAGCGCGTCGATGTCCGTCTCGAAGCCGTTGTTGTCGACGAGAATCACCTCGAATCGCTCCCGCACGTCCTGCGCGCGGAAACCGGCCAGCACGAGCGCCAGCTCTCGGAGCCGGTTGCAGCAGGGGATGACGACTGAGAACATCTTGTAATCCAGCCGGGAGCGCGACTGGAGGGACGCTACTGCGAAGGATGTAGCACCGTCAAGGCGCCCCGGCCGGCCCGCGGCGGAGCCGGCCGGGTGCGGCAGAACCCTCCGCAGCCGGCAGACGTATGATCAGGAGGAGGCGAACGTGCCCAACGACGAGTTCTATAGCAACCTGCGCGAGAAAGTGTCCG
>Ga0105096_10000851_pt1 | contig 11721 bp, 10 predicted proteins | sample PPLLak3cmMay2015_FD_87036 | JGI IMG/M metagenome (GOLD analysis project Ga0105096, IMG submission 87036) | Freshwater sediment microbial communities from Prairie Pothole Lake near Jamestown, North Dakota, USA - PPLs Lake P7 Core (1) Depth... | ecosystem: Environmental > Aquatic > Freshwater >... | reverse complement strand
GTCATCGCCTGGGAGAGCGCTCCGCACGCCGGTCCAGGGAATTGGCGCATCGCGAGGAAGTGCCAGGCTACGACCAACACGGCGGCGATGCCACACGCGTTGAGCAGACCGAGTTCCAGGAATCGCCCCACGAGGATTCCCAGCGAGAGCGCGCCCAAGAGGGGAATGCAGGGGCGATAGACAGACGCACGAGTGACGTCGCATTCCATCGCGGCGACACGCTGAACGGTCGAGCCGACCGTTGGGGCCGAGGCACAGGGTGACATGGGCAAGAGCCTTACAAGCGCGGGGAATGATCTTCACCGCGCCAGCCTCGCCCAACTGGCGGAGGGCGAACCGCGCCGCGTGGCGCGCTCGTCCGCCCAACTTCCTACAGGTCCAGATCGTCCAGCGAATCGATCAAGCTGTCAAGCTCGTCGCGCTTGCCCGCCGGCGCCTCGGCCTGTCGTTTGGGCATCCCCACCGCCATGCCGACCGCCTGACGGCCCGCCAGCATCAACTGTTCGTCTCGCTCGCGAGCGGCCACTTCCAGGGCATCGGCGGCTCCCTCCGGCGCGCCAAACAATGCCGACAAGTCGATCTTCAAAGCGCTCGCCAGTCCTTCGGCCCCCGCGATGGCCGGTGTCTTGTGCTGCGGGAAAATAATAGCGTTTTCCGGACAAACTCGACTGCAGGCCGGACAGCCCTTGCGACAATTGTCCGGCTGTTCGACCAGAATCGTTTCCTGGCGATCGACGCCATAGACGCCAAACAAACAGAAGTCGATGCATTCCATGCAGTTCGTGCAACGGCTGTAGTCGATCACCGGATACCAGCGGCGACCAATGTCTTCCGCGACTCGCAAGGGAACTCGCGAACCTCCGTCGGCCGCTTCCGCCGCGATCGGACCGACGGCATGGGCCGACGTCGCAGTCGGTGACGGCGCTGGTTGCGGAGCGGCTACCGGAGCCGTCATTGGAGCAGCCATCGTTGGCGGTGGCGTTGGCGAGGCCGACGAATCGCTGGCGCCCCAGCCGAGTAGATCGACGACTTTCGTTTGATGCTCGGCGACAATCCGTTGAATCTCCTGCAGGAACGGTTCGGCCGTCGTGCGCGCTCGCAGATCGATGCAGTAGATTTTCCGCGCGGGGATGGGCCGGGTATCGATCACTCGTTCCTTGCCGTTGCCCCCCGCATCGTCCGCGCCTTCCGCGTGCGATTTGCCGTTGCCGTTCTCGGATTCGTCGTCGTCCTCTTCCTCGTCGTCCGCCTTGAGCAGCGTCATCCCGGCGGCGCCGCGAATGTTGTGTCGGTCGAGCGTCCACCGCGCGGCTCGATCAAAGAGCCACGACAGTACGATCATCGGACCTCCGACGCCCTGCAGCGCCAACACGCCGGTCCCATCCGGCTGTAAGTCGTACAGATGGGGAATCACCATGACCTCGAGCCCTGACTCCATCAGCAGTCGAGTGACGAGATCCTCTTCCAGGGTACGTTTGGCCGGGTGCGGACTCTGCCCTTGCGAAACCACCACGACGATGCGCTTGGCCATATTGCGTGCCTCGAAAACTTATTCGTTGAGTTGACCTTTGATCGTGCGTTGCGTCACTTCCCACACCGATCCCAGGTGGGCGACATAGGCGTCGGGGCTCATCAACTCCTCCCCCTCGCTCTCCATTTCAAACAACCAACCCTCGCCGTACTTGTCGACATTGATCGCCGACGGGTCCTTGAGCAAGATCTCGTTGAACTGAGTCAACAGTCCCGCCGTCGGCGCGTAAAGCGAACTCTCCGCTTTCTTGCTCTCGATCTGTCCGATTTCCTGTCGCGTGGCTAATTGAACTGGCGATGCCACGGTCCAGTCCAGAAAGTACACGTCTTGAAGCAGTCTGACCGCGTAGGCGGTGAAGCCAAAGCGAATTCCGGTGGCGGTTCGCGAGGCCCACATATGATTGCGAGCGTACTGGCGATCCACGGGGACTTCGGCCGCGAACTGCCCCATCATAAACACGAGCGAGTCGCTCATGTATAGCGCACTCCCCGATGCTCGGGCTCGAAGAATGCCGGCAGCAAGGCGTCGACCCGCAACAGGCCGGCCCGCGTCAATCGCACCGACTGGTCGTCGTACGTCACGAACCCCGCCTCGGCGAGCGAATCCCATTCCGCTCGCCAGTGCTCGACGATGTCGACGCCCCACTTCTGGCGGAAGTAGTCCCGTTCGAGATAGCCTCGTTTGAGCAAGAGGATTAACTCGCGGACGAGCGCCTGATGGGCCGTGGGGCGATACGCGCGACCTAACGGCAACTCGCCCCGCTCCAGCAGCGCCCCAATGTAGTCTTTCCATTCCGGCAGATTTTGATAGTGCACTCCCGACACGTGGCCGAAGCTGGCAATGCCGGTCGCCAGCAGGTCGGAGCCGTGCCACAGGTTGTCGCGGTAGCTGAAATTCACTTTGGCCGGGTCCTTTACCAACGTGTAGGCGCTCGACACGTGGTAGCCGGCCGCGATCAACTGGTCGTAGGCCCAATCGACCCAGGCTCGCTTGGTGGGCCAATCGGCGACCGGCAGTTCGATTTGATTCCCCAGAATGTCCTTCGAGTAAACGGTGTTGAAAGGCAGCTCCAACTGATAAATGGTGACGCTGTCGGGGGCCAGTTCCAGCGTGCGGCGAATGTTGACTTGCCAGTTCTCCCAGGTTTCGCCCACCATGCCGGCGATCAGGTCGATGTTCACGTTGGGGAACTGGGCCGCCTGAATCCACTGCCAGGCTCGATCGATTTCGCCCGACAGGTGAGCGCGACCATTTTCCGACAGGACGGCGTCGCTGAAGTTCTCGACCCCTAGGCTCAGGCGAGTCACGCCGAGATCGCGCAGGGCGTGGATTTTCGGTTCCGAGAGGGTTCCCGGTTCGCATTCAAACGTGACTTCCTCGGCATGATCCCAGCGAATGTTCGCGCGCAGTCGGTCGACCAGCGACGTGAGCTGTTTGACGCTCAAGAACGACGGCGTGCCGCCGCCAAAATAGACGAAGCGAAAGGGGCGTCCTCCCATGACGGGCAGTTGGCTCACCAGCTCGATTTCGCGCGACAGCGCGGAGACATAGGTTTCGATGTCCGCCGCCGTGTTATCAGTGAAGACTTTGAAGTAGCAGAACTTGCAGCGCTTGCGGCAGAACGGGATGTGTAGGTAGAGCCCGAGCGGAGTGGTCGCGGGGGGCTCGCTCATCGCGCGCCGCACCTCGTCCAGATACTCCCGCTTCCACTGCGAGAATGGTGGATAGTTCGAGATGAAAACGCTGCCAACTTCGGTTTTGACGATTTCGGTGGCCATATTCAAAGCGTCGTCCGACTATCGAGGATTACGGGCCCTTACTTCTTCGCGCCGAAGCAATACACCGTGCCATTATCATTGGCGATCACCAGACGGCCATCGGCCACCGCCGGCGATCCCGCGAAACCACCCCCCGCCTCGTATTGCCAAACCGTCTTGCCAGTCTGGCTGTCGAGCGCGTAGAAGCGACCGTCGGCCCCACCTACGAAGACTCGATTGCCCACGATCACGGGGGACGAGTCGATGCGATTGCGGGCGGTGAATTCCCAAACCTGCTTGCCGGTCTTGGGGTTCAAGGCGTGTACTCGTTTGTTGCGCCCTCCAAAGACCACGATGTCGTCGTTGACCGCGGGAGAACTGCGGAACGGCTGGCTGCCACGATCGGGCTCGAACGTCCATTCAACCTTCGCCGCTCGCCAGTCAACGGCGAAGAACGACGCACCCTCGGTCCCAAAAAAGACCAGGTCACCGCGAACCGCCGGAGTCACTCCCGTCGGCGAGCCGATTTCGACCGAACTGGCTTCCATGCCCGTGTCCAAGTCGACCACGTGCAACTTGCTGTCGCAGCCCGCGACAAAACACCGATTCTCGACGATCGTGGGGGAGCAGCGAATCTGGTCAGCGATCGAAAACTTCCAAGCCAGTTCGCCATCGGCCAGCTTCAGGCAGTACAACGTCGCGTCCTGCGATCCGACAAGCACGCGGTCCTTGTAGAAATTGGCGCTCGAATCGATTTCAGCCTGAGTTTCGAATCCCCAGACGGACTTTCCCGTCTTGGCGTCAACGGCATAGAACCGTCCCGCGATATCTCCCACGTAGAGTCGTCCGTCGCGCACGGCCGGCGCCGCGATGAAGCCGTCCTCGAATTTCTCGACCCAGCGCTGTTCGCCGGTCGCCAGGTCGATCGCATAGAGCCGGCCATCCATGTCGCCGATGTACACGATGCCATCCACGATGGTCGGTGAACCCTCGAAGGCCGTGCCCTTGATCGCCAGTTTCCAGACCACATCGAGCTGAGCAGGCAGCGTCGAACGCGCCACGCCGGTCGCTTGAGGATCGCCGCGAAACAGCGGCCAGTCGCTCGACTTCGCCGCTGCCTTGTCGGCGTTCTTCACGGCGGGTTGCGCCGCAACATGCTCCACCAGCAGCGCGGTGACGACGAGTCCTAGGACGACCGAGAGGCCGGCGATCGACAGTCGGCCAATGTCAATCGTGCGCATGTTGGACATGACTCTTACTCCTCGACTCGCAAGAACCGAACTACAACCTTGGTCGGCGCGACATTTCGTGGGATAGGCTTCCAGCCTGTCACGGGTATGAAGTGACAGGCTGGAAGCCTATCCCACGTTTTCGTCGTGACAAAGCACTCGGACTACGTCACAGCTTGAAGTGGGGATTCTGGCATAAACTTCACAACCCGCAGCGCAAACGAGGAGTTGCGGGGATTGCGTATTCTTCCTCGCTTGCGCTGCGGGTTATGGTTCCAAGATTCAAAACGCATGTCGATACAGTTCGAGCAGTGAATCGGCGTCGACCGGACGGGGATTGAACGTGCCCGTCCATTGTCGAGCCGCGCTCTCCGCCAGCGTCGGGAGTCGTTCCCATTCGACGCCGCATTCGCTCAAGCGTAGCGCCAAGCCGGCCTTGGTCGCCAACCCAGCGACGAACTCGGCCAATCCGGACGCCCCTAGCCGAGGCTCCGGAAAGCCGTTCGATCCTCCGGTGGCTTCCAGCAATTCCACATAGAACCGACCGACGTCCTGAGCATTGTAGCGGATGACATGCGGCAACATGATGGAAACGGCTTGGCCATGCACGATTCCGTATTCCGCGGTGAGCGGGTTGGCCAAGGCGTGCGCCGCTCCGAGCATCGAATTCTCGATGGCCATGCCCGCAAAGCAGGCCCCCAGCTGCATCCCACCGCGACCTTCGAGGCTATGCGGATGGTCGAGCACGACCGAGTAATTCGCCGCCAGGAGTTGCCAGGCTTCGCGGCTGAAGGCGAGCGAGGCCGGATTGCGTCGCGTGGTGACATACGTCTCCAGCGCGTGCGCGATGGCGTCGATACCGGTCAGCGCGGTGACTCGTCGAGGTTGCGTGATCGTGAGCGTAGGATCGAGCAACGCGATCTGGCAGGAGGCCTTCTTGTCGCCGCACGCCATTTTCACGTGAGTTTCGGCGTCCGAGATCAGGGCGACCGATTGGGCTTCGCTGCCCGTGCCCGCCGTTGTGGGGACCGCGACCATGGGAAGCATCGGCAAGTGCGCCTTGCCGACCCCCCAGTAGTCCTGCATGCGCCCGCCATTGGTGATCAGAAAGTTGATCCCCTTCGCACAGTCCATCGCGCTGCCACCACCGAGCCCCACGATCAGGTCGGGCTCGAAGGGTCGAGCGAAATCGAGGCCCGCGTCGACGTCGGCCGTCGAGGGGTTCTCGTGGACGCCGTCGAACAGATGGGTGGCAATGCCGGCGCGGTGCAGCGACGCGATCGCCCGCCCCGTGTGCCCGGCCGCGATCACGCCCGGGTCACTCACGACGAGTGCCCGGCGCGCGTGCGACTCGGACGCCAGTTCGCCCAACGCGTCAACTCGATCCGGACCAAACACGATCCGGGTCCGCGGCTGGAAATCGAAGGGAACCATCAAACGCCTACTTGGCCACCTGCAGCGCTCGAGAGCGGAACAAGAAGTCGATGATGCTCCCCTCGTGCGGCTGCAGCCAATTCAAACGAGTAGTCGGAATCGGGCCCAGGTTCAGGCGGTCGATGTGGGTCGCCCCGACCAGTTGCTCGATGAAGGCGGCGTCGTTCGTGATCGCCGTGCCGACCAGCGTGGGGCCGATCTTGGCGAGCATCTGATCCTGCGGACATTCCACGACGGTCGAGAACGGGAACATGTACTCCTTCTTGGCGATTGCGGCGTCGGGGGACGTGCAATGCACAATCATCGGTCGCAGGTAGGCGCAACGTTCGCGCTCGACCAGTCGCGTGCCATACTTGGACGTCAGGTCGGTCACGCCCGACTCCTTCAGGTCGGCTTCGATCATTCCCCAGACACCCTTCGCCTGACCAGCGACGGTGAAGGCCGCCAAGCCGGCTTGAGGATCGGTCGGCGGCTTCACTTCGATCGGACCGATCTTCGCGGCGAGCGCTTCCGCGATTTCCTTGGTGTGCCGCGAGGCCCACACGCCCGAGCAGTTGATGCATCCGCGGCCGCTGTTGATGTAGATGCTCTCGGCCATCAGGTCGAGGTGCTTCTCCCAGTCGTCGACACAATCGTCGCCGAGCAGGATCTTCGAGAAGCCCGGGCCGTGCGCCTGAACTCGCGGGTTACCCTTGTACTGTTCGACCGTCGCGGTGCCACCGAAGATCATCGCGCGTTGGGCGGACGACAGGACCGCGGCACCCGCTTCCGGACCGCCCGGATACACGGCGAACACCTCGGCGGGAATGCCCGCCGCGATGAAGGCCGAAATCATGCGATACGGCGTCCATGGCTCCTGCGGACCTGGCTTGAGCACCAATCCCAATTGCAGCGGAATGGCCGGCAGCCACAGGGTGTGGACGCCCGGCGAGTTCGACGGGAGCACGGCGCTCAGCGTGGGCGCCTGGGCTTGGTAGCTAAGCGTGACCCCGCGCGATTCCTCGCCATAGCCTTTAGTCAGAATGTCCAGATCCAGGCCGCGCGTCAGGCAGTCCAGGATCTTGTCCATATTGCGAAGCACGAATGAGTTCTTCGACATGTTGCCGCGGCACATGTGCTCGGGCAAGCCGGTGCTGGCCGACTGCTGACGCCCGAAGTCCTCGGGAGACTGTTGACCGTCTCCCAGCGGAAGCGTCGCACTTTCGTATAGATCGGCGGCCTTCTTCAAGCGTGCGATCAATTCCTTGCAGGGAATCTCCCGCAGAATTTCGCGCGCCCGATGCGCGGTCCGCATGTCGCGTTCAATCAGGCCCCGATTTGCCTGGCTCACTTTCGCGATCGGCTCGCCGGTGTCGAAATGAACGACTTGATCGTGGTCGAGCGATTCGTAGGGCTTGCCCCAGCGAAGAACCGGAATGTTCAGCACGAGAAACTCCTTGTGGTCGAATCGCCCGCCACGGGGCGCATGTCATTGGCTGGAGGGAACACGTAATTGGCTGGAGGGAAATTGGCTGCGGAAGAAATGCCTAGTACACGCCCACGGTCGTCGTCGAGGCGAAGCCTCGATACGGTCGCACGCCGCTCACGCCGTCCCAGGGGTACGTCGTGAAGGGCTTTTCCCGTTCTCCTTCATCCCGTTCCAGGAACCCGGGGACGAAGAATTCCTTGGTCAGCGTGGTGAGCTTCACGCGGCCCGTCTCGCCGTAGCCCACCATCTGCATTGGATCGTCGAAGCCGACCACTTCGGTCACAGCGCGAGGCTGCGGAGCGTAGTAGCTGATCTTGTAGCCTTCCGCGGCCGAAACGGGTTTGCTGCAGGCGAGTCCCATCAGCGTGTTTCCGTACGTCGGCGTCATGTAGATGCCGCTGACTTCCGGCGGGCCTCCGAAGAACTCCTCGACGCAGAACCGGGTGAACTGCGGCGTGAACTCGGTGCCCCCCGAAAAGATCCCCGTGATTCCCGTGTCCTTGAACGACTTGCCCTTCTTCTCGAGCGCGTTGCAGAGGGACTCCAGGAGCTTAGGCGTGGTGAACATGCACTTGATGTCGTGCCCGGCCGACAGGACCGTCAAAGCCTGGTCGATGCAGTGTTCCTTATAGGCTTCCAGATGCTCCATCCAGCCCTTCTTGATCAGCTTGACCACCCAGCGGGGATCGAGGTCGATGCAGAAGCAGATGCCTCCCCGGTATTGGCAAAGATGTTCCACGGCGAGCCGCAGTCGGCGGGGTCCGGACGGACCCAGCATCAGCCAGTTCGCCCCTTTGGGGAAGTACTTGTCTGGCAACGTGTGGCTGAACAGTTCGTAATCGGTGCGATGGTCTTCCAGCACGATGCGGCTCTTGGGAATGCCCGTGGTGCCGCCGGTTTCGAAGACATAGACCGGCTTGTCGCCGAATCCCTTCGGCACCCAGCGGCGCACCGGACCGCCCCGCAGCCACTCGTCCTCAAATAGCGGAAACTTGTGAATGTCGTCGAAGCACTTGACCTCTTTGAGCGGGTCGAATTTCAGTTCCTGCTTCTTTTGCAGCCAGAATGGGCACCCCGTCGAATCGTGGAAATGCCATTGCACAATGTCATAGGCGTGGGCGTCGAGTTGTTCCTTGGCGGACTTGGACAATGCCGCGATGTCCGTGGAATCAGATTCAGCCGTCATGCGGGCTCCTTGACACGATCGAATAATGAGGCGGGAGGCAACGTCGGAATCAATGGTTGGAAAGTGCCGACGTGGTGAGTACGTTCAGCCATGAAAATAGCGGAGTCGATCTGGAAAAACAACCGCCGCCAAGGTGATGGCTGAAACTCAAACTGCTCGCTGGGACGTCAAGCGAAACGCCTAACCGGAAGAACGTTCCAGTCGTTAACGATCGGCCTGCAGCCAAGTCGCCAGTTTTTCGGCGAGAATCGGAACCGTGCCAGAGTAATTGTGATCGGCATTGGGAATCGTCAGCACTTCGAGCGACTGATCCGCGCGGCGCACCTGCTCGATCGCCTCCGGCACCCCCGCGAAGGCCATGCTGCCGTCTTCAAGTTCCCGCTGGCCGTAGGTCACACAACAGGGACAAACCAGCCGATCGACAAACTTCAACAGGTTGTAGCGCTCCTCGGGACCGTACTTTTCCAAATAGTTTTCCGCCGCCATCCACTGCGTGTACGGAAAATTGACTTGCAGCAATTGGCTGCCTCGACCATCGCGAACCGCCAGGCGAGCCGCCGCGACTGCTTCCTGAAATGCTCCCGCACGCGCATCGTATTGAAACGCCGCGTACGACAGGCGAGGTGGCGAGAGGGCGATCACTCCCGTGACTCGCGGGTCCGGTTCAAAGGCCTGCGAGTAGACGGCCTTAATCGCCCCCAAGCTGTGGCCAACGACTCCCAGTCGCTGGTAGCCTCGAGCGGCCAGAAACTTCAGCCAGGCCGCGACGTCCAGTCGGCATTCGTCGACCTTCTCGACGGCGCCCCCCAGCCAGCATCGTCCACGCATGCCGGCCGATGCCGCGAACAGCGTATCGTGTCCGCGCGTGTTGGCCGCCAAGACGGCGATGCCCGAAGCCAAGAGCGCGGGCGTCAGCCCTTCGAAGAGCGACGACGCATAAAAGTTCCCGCCGACTCCGTGCAGCGTTACCACCGCATCAAAGCGAGTTGCCGTCGACACCGGCGTGCTCGATTCGGCCGGAACCTGCAACGCTCCATCCAGCCGAAAACCATCGGCGGTCATCGTGCGAACGAGATCACACCACATGTCAGATTCCGCAGTGATCGACAGAGCACTAGTCGCCCGAAGAAGTGGCCGGCGGCGCGCTGCTCAATTGCGCGAGCACTTGCAGCAAGCCGTTGAGATGGGCCAGGCGAGGGCCGAAGCGATCGACGAATTCGTTCAACATGAAATCGCCGTCCAACAAGCAATCTTCGTTGTCGAGCACTTCTTCCGTCAGCTGCTGCAGGAACTGGCCCTGCACGCGACCGAGCGTCTCCGCGGCCACTCGACAGGCACGCGATAATTCCGGATGCGAGTCCTTCCATTGGCCCAGTTCGGTGGCGCGTTGCTTGGTGGCCGCGGTCGAGTGTTCGACGAGCTGTTCGAGGAGCTGTGTCTGCCGTTGCTCGGAGGCGACCAGCTGTTTGAGCAGGCTCACCATCGATTCGCCCAGGTTGGCGTCGACAGCGGGGTCGCGGCCGAACCGTTGGGTGAAACGTCAATGCGAAACATCGAAGCAAAATCGCTATTTCGTGAGTCTCGCGACATGACGTAGATACTCCAGGCAGCGGTCCGGGGAATGGGGGTTAGGGTAAGGCGGGAGCTAAGTATACGTATGGCGGCGAGGAAAAGTCGAGCATTTCGGCGCGATTTGAGTTGATGAGCGTTTTTCAGGCTGTCGGCAGACTTTGCCCAGTCGCGCGCCACGCCGGTTGATTTCGCGTCCCAATCGACAGACTCGTCCTCGTTTTCCACCCCCTGTCGTCGTCCGCGAAGCAGTTAAAGTCCCCCCGGCGCGCGGCCCGATGCAACCCTTGCCCGGCGAGCTCAAGTCTTCCTGCCGGAATTCGCCCCCGCCTCGTTCTGGTCAAGGTCGGCATGACTGTAAAAGACCCCCGTCAGATACCCGCGATTGGATTCCTGACCGTCTGCGAATTCGCGGACCAAGGATGGTTCGGCGGCTATCTGATCGTCAACGCCATCGGTCGGCCGCTCGAGTTCCACTGCACGGCGCCCGTCAAACCCAATCGCGCACAGGAAATCCTCTACGGTTCGACACTTCGGCCCTATGTGTTTGGCGAGCAAATCGGCCAGACCCTGGTGCGCAAGGGACGTCTCGAACCACTGTTTGTCTGCACCGATCTGGAGCCGATGCTGGTCGTGCGGGATTTTATCGACCCCCCGGCCTTGCTGGTGCTCGGCGAGGCCCCCCCCACGCTCCCTTCCGCCTTGCTGGAGTTCACTCTGGGGTCCCACGACGTCGCGGTGTCAACCGCCTGGGCCACCGATCGCGAGAACCTCGTCCGCGTCTGGCAATCGATCAACGACAATCTCGATCTGCTCGAGCCGTTTGCCCGGATTCGGGGCGCCATCGAAGAAGCTCGAAAATCGGCCGCTTGAACCGCAGGAGCCTCGCGCATGTCGGACCGCGCTGCAGACCATCTACGGGACTGGCCAGTGAACTGGGAGTTTACGGCGCCCCAAGTCAACTCCGTCGAAATCGCCAGCCAGCCGCCGCACGTCGTCTCGATCCGCATTCCGCGCGCTGAACCGCGCTGCTGGAGTTACTTCTTTCCCGAGAACCCCGCGTCCGCCTGGCTCCCGCCAGCCAAGCCGCAGGACCCCAACGCCAAGCCGCCAGGTCGAGTGGCCGTGTCGACTGGGACGACCGCGTCCGCGGAGACTCCGGAGTCCGACGCCGCGAAGCGACAAGCGACGCGCATCAAGCCGCCACACGACATCATCAAACTGCAGGATCGACTCTACTACGCGCTGCAGCCTCCACTCGAACAACTGCTGGGGGGCGAAGACATTCCGCTCCCCTTCGAACCGTTCCCCTACCAATTCGCGGGAGTCGGTTTTCTCTACCCGCGCTTCACCGCCATCCTGGCCGACGAAATGGGGCTCGGCAAAACCATGCAGGCGATCACCGCCATTCGTCTCTTGTTGCGCTCGGGCGAGATCGGTCAAGTGTTGCTGGTCTGCCCCAAACCGCTGGTGTCCAACTGGCGGCGCGAGTTCAACTTGTGGGCGCCGGAAATTCCGCTTGGCATCATCGAGGGGGACCAGGCGCG
>Ga0105096_10000850_pt1 | contig 11725 bp, 9 predicted proteins | sample PPLLak3cmMay2015_FD_87036 | JGI IMG/M metagenome (GOLD analysis project Ga0105096, IMG submission 87036) | Freshwater sediment microbial communities from Prairie Pothole Lake near Jamestown, North Dakota, USA - PPLs Lake P7 Core (1) Depth... | ecosystem: Environmental > Aquatic > Freshwater >... | reverse complement strand
GAGTGTGTCGCCGATGACCGGCGTGATGCCGAGTCGTGTTCCGATGGACGCAACGTTCAGAGAACGCGGAACAACGAATGACAGGCGGAACGTGGCTTTATCCGATGGATGGTCGTAGCAGGCAAGCCAGTGTTGTGTTGCGGAGACGTTCGGATTGGTAAAGCCGACGCCGAGCGCGTAGAGGACCTGACCTTCATACCAGACACCGCCCCATGCGGATTGTCCACCCTCTGTTGTAGCCGCTCCGCTGTAGTAGACCGTGATGGAGTCGCGCTGTCCTTTGGTGACGCTGCGGCCGAGCTCAACGCGGTAATGGAACGTATCCTGTTTTGGTGTACCTGCTTCATCGAACAGCAGGGCAACACCGCCGGACACGACGGAGTCGATCATCAATCCGCGCAGATGCACGGGAAACGTAGCGGTCGTGAGGTTGGTGTTCCAGGTGAAGGTGATCGTACTTGTTGCCTGGATCTCTTTTGAAGCCGGTGTTCGCACAACGATCGTTGCATCGTAATGCTCAACATCGAACGGCTGTTCCTTGTACTGTGTGGGCGTGGAGATAGGTTGACCGAACACGTGACTCGTGGCCACGGTAAACACCAACACACACAGGAGTTTTACCATTCCACAAAATAAAAAACCCCGGGCGTTTAAGCCCGGGGTAATTGTCATACTGCGGGCTTTAGCCCGCGGTTTGCCTTAGCGTACGATCTGCAGCGGCAGAGCGAACGTCGAGGTACCGTTCGTGACGTGGACCATCACCATGCCCATCGGCAGGGAAGCCGTGTTGAGCGTAAAGCTGGTGGTGCCGTTCGTAACGGTGAACGTTTCGTTGGAGAGGACCAGGCCGGCAGCGCTGACCATGCGGATCGAGGCGGTGCCGTCGACCGTCGGGATGGACAGGGTAGCCGTCGAGCTGGCCGGGTTCGGATAGAGGTTCAGGGTGGTGCCAACGAGGTCCGTTGGGACTTCAACGCTGGTGACCATCTTGATCAGGCCGAGGGATACCGACTGCGTGAGCGTGTTGGCGTCAAAGGTGACGGTTTCCGTCGTCGGCTCGTAGCCGAAGCGGTCAGCGATCACCGTCGAGTTGCCCAGGCCAAGCTGGCTCATGTCGTAGGAGCCTTCTTCGGTGGACATGGCAAAGTCGACAACAGTGCCGGCTTCGTCGATGGCAACCACGAGGGATCCGATGATACCTTCAGCAACCTGAACGTCACCGTCGTTGGACTTGACGATGCCGCCGCGCTTGTCATAGACCCAGCCACGCAGCTTGCCGCGGCCAACGCCATCCTTGGCGGTCTCGAGAAGAATGTTGTGCTGGACGGTCAGCATGATGTCGGAGACTTCGATCTCGGAAGCATCCTTCCAGGAATGAGCGGCAACATCACCGTTGACGTGCCATCCCGGAACGTACGGACGCTCACCCGGCATGCCGAAGACGATGTACGTGCCCGGGTCGAGGTTCGTGAAGGAGTAGTTGCCTTCAGCGTCGGTCTCAACCGTCTCTACACGAAGCTTCTTCTGGTCGTTGCCATTGTCCTTGCCGCTGGCGACAAGCTGGAATGCGGTGACCTTGCCGGGGACGCCGGTGCCGGTCTCGTTATCCTTCATGGTGCCGCCGAAGCCGCCTTCGACTTGCGCACGCTTGTCCATCGGGAAGTCGATGCCTTCCTTGTCATCCGTGATCTCGATCGTCGAGGCCTGGGTTGCATCGTGGGTATTCTCCCACCACTCTTGGAGGTACTGGCTCTTCGTGCCTTCGCGATTGTCGCGGGCAATGGCCGTAGCCGTGTAGGAGTAACCTTCCGGCAGTTCGATGCGGTAGACGCCGTCGGCATTTGTTTCTGCCTTGCGGACCTTGTACTGGTTCTCGCGGCCTTCAGCTTCGCGAGCCGTGAAGGTCACGAGGGCATTCTTGAGGCCTTCGTTGGATTCAGCGTCATAGACGCGTCCGGTCACAAGATGGAACTTCGGCATCGGACGAGCAGCAACCACCATGTTGATGCCGTCAACCGGTGCGTCGCAGGTAACGGTCACATCGGCAGCATCGTCGGAGTTCTCGCTGTTCTCCCACCATTCGGTGTAGAATCCTTCGCCTTCGAACTTCAGCTTGTAGGTGCCGGCGGCAACCTTGATGCAGAATTCACCGTTCTCGACAACAACCTTGAAGACAGCGCGCCATTCAGTATTCGTGCCGCCATTCTCATTGCGTTTTTCTGTCATGCTCCATGCAGTCAGGTAACCACGCTTCACCGGTTCGCCGTCTTCATTCTTCACGGTGCCGCAGATCTTCGTGCACGGTTCTTTCGGTTCTTCCTTGCCTTCACCGATCTCGAGGACCCACGCTTGGTAAGTCTCCTTGACCGATCCATCGGCGAGTACAACGCGGACAAGTACCTTGATCTCGTAACGCCCCTTGACCGGATTTTCCCAGCGAAGTGCGCCGGTCTCTTCGTCGATCGTCATTCCGTCGGGACCATACTTGAGCGTATAGCTGATCGATGCATAATCGAAGTTGGCTTCAACGCGCATCTGATACTCATACACAACGCCAGGCTTGCCGGTGTTCGACGGTTTGGAGACGACGATCAGTTTCTTTTCTTCACCGTTGTTGACCTTGAGGACAACTACGCGGATCACGGATCGCACGCTTTCGCCGGCAGCATTAACGCCAACCACGTAGAACGAATATGTTCCAAGCGGAAGGTCTTTCACGATGTACGTGAAGACGCCGTTATCGGGCATGTCGTTCGGGTCTACGGCAACGCCGCCGACCTTCTCGAACTTCGACATGTCGTCGGTCTCGCCTTCGGCGATGTAGACGTCAAATTGTGTCGGGATGCCACCTTCGCGGTTAGCCATCCACATGAGCTTGGCCCATCCGCCGTTCGGTGTAACCTCGACGGCCTTGGCCTGGAATTCGATCGGCTTGCCCGGCACATCCATCTGAGCGGTCATCAACGATGACGCCGACACGAAGGCGAGGGCCATAAGCACGATACGGAAGAGAAAAGAACCGGTTCGCATAAGCGACCTCCGTAATGCAGAAAGTGTAACTAACTGAAATTAACCATCAATTGGGTCAGCGTCACACCTAACTACGTACGGTAAAGTTCCGTTACACCAGCACACCAGCACACCAGCACACTAGATCACCAGATGTATGGTGCCCAGGATCTGCTCCGTGCCCACACCAGCGAAGAATCCGTCCTTGTTACCGATCAGATAGACGGTGATCGTGACCTCGCGCGGCTGTCCGGGCAGCCGTGGGTGCTCGGCAATGAGGATGGCAGCCGTATTGGTGGTGGATTCACTGGGGAACCACTCCGGCCCATTGCCCACATCCATCAGGAGCTTCGCTTCGCCATTCGGTAGTGCCTCGATCAGGCCATTAGCGGCCATGGAGTCCACCTTGATCCGGAATTGCTCGATAAGGGGCGACCCAGCTCCCGTTTCTTCGTCGAGGTCGATATCGATCCAGAATCGCATGGGAGAGACGGTCGTGTCGATCTTGATGACCGGTGTTCCAAGGAAGCCATAGCTGCCCTGGGGCGTATCGAACGATAACTCGACCGTTCGCGGCGTCACCTTTGGCGCCGGCGTTAGCGGCGTCTCGATACGTGGGGTATCGGTGTCGAGAGGTGATTCACAACCCACCAATGCGGCCGCGAAAAGCGCCGAGATCAGGAGGGATTTGATAAAGAAGTTCATGATGATACGAGTGGTGATCGTGAATTAGAAGCGGACAGCCAGACCGTACGTGAGTCCGATCTTGGGTGAGAGATACCAGGCGTCCTGGAAGGAATAGGCGAGTGCAGAAGTTTCGATGCCAAAGAGGAAGGAAAGAGGGCCGACGGGTGAGTACTGCATGCCCCCTGACATTCTGCCAACAGGGCCGAACTTGGATCCGCCGATCATGAATTGTCCGTAGGGGGCAAAGGAAGTAGAGCCGAGGTTGACGCCGGTATAGCGATAGGTGAGGCCGGCCCACGCGGTGGTGGGATATTGTTCGTAGCGGACGAGCTGTCCATTGCGGTCGCCTTCGAAGACCATCGGATAACTTTCGTTGCCGACCTCAAGGCCCACACTGTGGCGCGCGTTGAGTTGGTACAAGGCCGCAAAACCGAGGTTGCTATACCAGTCCGTCTCTTCGTTCGCTGCTGTAGATACGGTCGGCGCCAGTTGGAAGCCGCGCACTTGCACCATCAACGACGGATAGGTGCGCATCATCATCGACGCACTGGTTAATGTTTGCGGTGCAATGAAGCGTGTATCCGCATTCCGCGTCATGGTAATGTCGTTCGCGACACGAACCTGTTGCGTCAACGGATTCACATCAGCTTCAACGTTGTTCGTTTGTTCGTTCCTCGCTTCGCTCGGAATGACATTCGGTTGTTCGTTCCTCGCTGCGCTCGGAATGACAGTCGCGTTCCTCGTTTCACTCGGAATGACATTCGCGTTCCTCGTTTCACTCGGAATGACAGTCGCGTTCCTCGTTTCACTCGGAATGACATTCACGCCTCGCTTGTTAGCGGACGCGAGTCTTTCACGTAGAAGCACATTCTCGTCGCGTAATTGTGCCAGTTCATTCTCTCGGTCATTCGTTGATTCGTTCCTCGCTGTGCTCGGAATGACATTCGGCTGTTCGTTCCTCGCTGTGCTCGGAATGACATTCGGCTGTTCTTGAATTCGGCTATTCGGCTGTTCTGAAATGGTCCATGTAAGTGTTGCTGCAGTGATCGCAGAGAGCAGGGGAATGCCCAGGCGGCTGAGCCATTGGAGAAGCATGCTGCCGCCGGCGGCGCCGACGGCGGCGCCGGCCAGAGGGGCGGCGAAGCCCATGCCGGTGAAGAGGGAGTTCGTCAGGGCAGCCGGAGGCATCAGCGTCATCCGGTCGTCCTGGACGGCATTCTTGAGGGCGATCTGCTCGCGGAACTCGGTCCGGGGGGCGCCGTTGACAGAAAGCTCGCCGTAGAGCGTCGACTCGTGCATCGGGTCGAGCTCGCCGTCGAGAAGCTGTTGTAAGTGTTCGATCTGAGTGGACATTGTCGTTAGTCCTGGTTCATGTCGTTGAGGTAAGGTTGCAGGATCTCCTTGATCCGTTGACGAGCGCGAAAGACTCGGACCTTGGCTGTCTCCAGTTTGATACTGAGGACCACCGTGATCTCCTGATACGACAGGCCCTGGTATTCTCGGAGCACGAAGGCCTCACGCATATCGTGGGGCAACAGCTCCAGGGCCATGGCGATCAATCGCATCATTTCGCTTCGCTCTGCTTCTCGGGAAACACCCGGGTTGTAGAGGTTTTCGTCGAATTCAAGGTTCTGCGTGTGGGCTCTCTTCTTTTCGTTCAGACACAGATTGCGGCTGATCGTCAGCAGGTAGCCCTTTACATTGTCAAGTTCGGCATGGCGTTCGGCGCTTTGGTAAAAGCGCATGAACGTGTCCTGAAACACATCATGTGCTTTGTCCCGGTCGCCCATGACCCTTAGGGTGTACGCGTATACCGTGGAAGCATGGCGAGCATAGAGCTCGCCGAAGGCCTCTTCGGCCTGCTCCGAACGGAGCAATGCATACAGGTCGGCGTCGCTATATTCGCTTAACCGTCGCTCCATCCGGGCAAACTAACAGTAGATGACACAAAAGGTTACCGAAACTGAGGGGAATCTCGGCCTGTCGTACACATTACGACGTTCCCGCCGAAGAACCATAGCCGTCGAGGTCCACCCCCACGGTGAACTCGTCGTCCGCACCCCCTTGCGCACCCCGTTGTACGAGATCGAAGGCTTCCTCACCTCCCGCCGCTCCTGGATCATGGCCCGCCTGGCCGATGCCCGAAACGTGCGACAGACGCTGCCGTCGGGAAGCGAGTTTTTTCTGGGAAAAGAAGTCGAAGAGGAATCCACCCCGGGGTTCAAACGCAAGTTTCTCACCGCATTCCTCGACCGCCAGATCAATGTGCTGCTCCCTGCGCTAGGCGTAAGTGCTTTGCGTTACAAGAAGTTCGTGGTGCGAAAGATGAAGAGGCGGTGGGGTAGCTGTCGGGCCGATGGCGTGCTGACGTTCAACGAACATCTGATCATCGTGCCGCCGCGATGTATCCAAGCCGTGGTGGCACACGAGCTGGCGCATTTGGTGCATCTGCATCATGGACCGGAGTTTTATCGGCTTGTGCGGGAGATCATGCCTGACTACACTGAGGCGGATAAGGAGCTGGACGCGTGGACGTCGGTGCTCAACCGAGTGAAGGGCACAACGAACAACGGGGCGCGAGGCCCCGTTGAACAACGTACGTTATGGTTCGGTCCGGATCAGGCCGATGCGCCGGCGCAGATCTCGTTGAATGCCGACTTGAGCGAGTCCGCGATCATCTCGGGCGTGCGGCCTTCGATGTGGTGACGCGGCATAAAGGCCACAAGCTCGCCGTCTCGCAGGATCGCCACGGCCGGTGAGGACGGCGGCATACCCGTGAAGTAGGAGCGAACGCGTTCCGTGGCTTCAAGATCCTGTCCGGCAAAGACCGTATACAGATTGTCGGGCTTGACGGAGTGTTCGAGCGACTTGGCAACACCTGGTCGTGCACCGCCGGCGGCACAGCCGCAGACAGAGTTCACCACGACCATCGTTGTGCCCGGCTGCTTCATCGCAGCATCCACGTCATCAGCCGTGCGGAGTTCATTGATCCCCAGGCGCGTGAGTTCTTCGCGCATGGGCTGGACAAGCATTGGGTCATACGGCATAGTTATTCCTCAGGTAAGTCGTTGCGGTGTATGATGTCACGCAGGTACTCCATGCCTAGAGGACCTGCGATCGCGGGAAATTCTCGATGAAAATCTTCGTATTTGACGGGATCGAGGGAAAAAGCTTGTTGAAGATAGGGGACGGCGGTAAGGGGCTGACCAGCCGCACTCAAGGCCTTGGCGGTGGCGTAATACCCTTCGGCCCACTCCGGAGCCAGGCGGACACATTCGTTGAAGGCCTGGAGGGCTTCGAGAACATCGCCATTCTCCAGCATGGTCGACCCAAAATCAAACCAGCATTCCACATCTTTAGGCTGAAGGTCGAGCGCCTTGCGATAACTCGAGATCGCATCGCGCAGGTTCCCCAGGTTGTAGAGGGCATCACCCTTGGCATACCAGACGTCGCCCTGTGACGGATCAAGGGCCAGCGCCGAATCGTAGTCTTCCACGGCCTGGGCGAACTGTTCCAATGCGTCGTAACACGTGCCCCTTCCATAAAACGAAGCAACATGGCGGGCATCAACGGCCAGGGCCTTGCCGAACATCTCGATGGCTTCTTTGAAGTGGCCGCGTTCTTCGAGCGATGAGGCGAGGTTGTGGATCACAGGCACATCGGAGGGGTCGGCCTTGTGGGCTTCGCGGTAGGCAGCGATGGACTCGTCGATACGTCCGAGCGCCGCATAGGCATTGCCCATGTTGTACCAGGCGTTCACGAACTCCGGCTTGATCACCGTGGCCATGTCGTACGATGCAAGGGCCAGGCGCTGAGCGCCCTTCTTTCCGAGGATCACGCCGCGGTTGAACCAGGCATTGGCCTCGTAAGGGTCGATCTCGATGATCTTGTTGTAGACCTCGATGGCGCCGTTGAGATCATCGATCGCTTCATGGCAGAAGGCCAATTCAAACAACGAGTCGCGTCCAAATCCTTCCTGCTTGGAGAGGAAACTGAATAGACGGATGGCCTCGTCGTAGCGTTCGCGTTTTTCGAGGATCATGGCCTTCGTGTAGAGCGCGTCGAAGTTCTCCGGCTCGTTGACCAGGGCCTGCTCGACCAGCATCATCGACTCATCGAGTCGGCCGACCTGTTCGAGGGCAATGGCACGGTTGACCATGATCTCGATGTCGACGGGGTCGAACTCGGCGGCTCGATCGTACGCTTCGAGGGCTTCTTCCCAGCGGTTGAGGCTGCCGAGGGCGATGCCGTACTTATGGCAGGCATCGGCCGAATACGGCGCTACTTCGCGCCACATGCGGGCGAAGGTGACGGCATCATCGAACTTGTGCGTTTCAAGGCAGTAGTGGACGATGTTTTCCAGGGCGTCGGCGGAAGGAAGGCCGTTCTGCCATTGCCCGGACGACGCCGATTCACGATACCGCCGCAGCGTCTCATCGAGATTCTGCCGGTCCGGCTCTTCGCCGGTGTCGTCGTCGTTGAAGTATTCTAGCATTCTTGAAAAATAAGGAACTTCAGATACTGGGTTTCGGGCATTGCCAGAAGGACAGGATGATCCGGCGCCTGGTTACCACGATGCACAAGACGAAGTCGCTTGCGCAATCGTGCCGCCTCGCGATAGATGATTTCCATCAGGTCTGGCTTCGGCACCAACTGCGTGCACGAGGCCGTCACCAACAACCCGCCCGGCGACAACAACTTCATGGCCGTGCGGTTCAGTTCGGCATATCCGGCATGTGCACCGCGGATGGCAGAACGTGACTTCGCAAAACTCGGCGGGTCGAGCACGACGATATCCCACTTGCGCTCCTGCTCGACATGTTCCCGAAGTAGATCGAAGACGTTGGCTTGTTCAAAAGTGCAATTGTCGAAGCCGTTGATCTCGGCATGATGCCGGGCGTGATCGATGGCCATCTGCGACGAGTCGACACCTACGGCCTGCGAAGCCCCGCCGTAGGCCGCATTCAGGGCAAAGCCGCCGACGTTGCAAAAGCAGTCGAGCACGGTGCGGTCCTTGCTGAGGTTGGCCACCACACGTCGGTTGAGTTTCTGATCGAGAAAATAGCCCGTCTTCTGGCCCCCTACCAGATCCACTTCAAGGCGGATCCCATTTTCGGTGAAGGCCACGCGGCTGGGCACGTCACCCCAGACCGGTCCGTCGCGGAAGGGGAGTCCTTCCTTCTTGCGGGTCTGCGCCGAGTTGCGCTCCACGATGCCGGTAAGGTCGGGCATCACGATGCGGAGGGCGTCGAGGATCTGCGGCATGCGGACGTCCATCCCGGCCGAGAGCATCTGCACGACGGCGACGGTATCGTAGAGATCGATGATCAGACCTGAGAGCAGGTCGGCCTCGCCGAAGACCACGCGATAGGCGTCTTCGTTGGGGAGGAAGCGCTGCCTAAACTCCACGGCTTGACGGAACCGGCGCACGAAGAAATCGGTGTCGGCCTCTTCGACCGTTTCGCCCAACATCCGCACCGTGATCTTCGACAGCGGGTTGTAGAATCCGCTGCCGAGAGGAAGTCCGTCGGCGGATTCTACCTGCACGATCGTTCCGGGAGGCGCCTCGGGAAGCTCCTGGATCTCGTCGCGATACACCCAGAGGTGTCCGGCAGCAATGCGGTGGTGTTCTTTGGGGTGGAGGCGGAGTGTTAACATCCACAAAGCTACATGACGCCGGGAGAGTATAACGCCGGGCGTGACGCCGGGAGAGTATAACGCCGGGAGTGATGTGAACTTCTTTGCAGGTGGTTTGTTACGTTGCATCATGCGCCTCCTCGCCACCCTCGCGCTCTTCCTCCTTTCCGCCCTCGCGCTGTGCGCGCAGCGGGAGAACAACACGTGGTACTTCGGACACAACGCGGGGTTGACGTTCGACGGGGGCACGGCGACGGCGGTGCGCGGACCGATCTTCACGGCCGAAGGGTCGGCAGTGTGGTCAGATCCCGTGACGGGGAGGGTGATGTTCTCGACCGACGGACAGACGGTCTACCGCGCCGATGGCTCCATCATGCCGAATGGCACAGGCCTGCTCGGTGGCTTCTCCAGCACGCAGAGTGCATTGATCGTTCCGGATCCGGCAAGCCCCCTGACATTCTACGTGTTCTGTGCCGGCGACCTGTCGTGGAGTACGCCGGATAATCCGATGCTGTCGGTGAATGTGGTGGACTTCTCCACCGACCCCGCCGGTGTGGTCACAACGAAGAACGATACGCTCTTGCTGGGGACGGCCGAGAAGCTGACGGCGACGATGCACTGTAACGGACGATCGTTCTGGGTAGTGACGCACGACCGCGACCTGCCCAAGTTCTATGCGTTCCAGGTAACGAGATCCGGGATCGGTGCGCCGGTGGTTAGTACGGTGGGCCAGCAGTATGTGGTGCCCCCAACGGCGCGGGGTGGACCATACGGCCAGGGCATGCTCAAGTTCACGGCCTCGGGTACCCGCCTGGCCATGGCGAGTCCGTTCGCCGAACGATGCGAGGTCTTCAACTTTGATGCCGCCACCGGAATCGTGAGCGATGTGCAGCTCCTCGGCACCGGACGCTACTACTACGGCCTCTCCTTCTCTCCAAACGAACAGCTGCTCTACGCCTCCACATGGAGCCTCGATCAGAATGTCTCCGGCGAGGTGCTGCAGATCCCGCTCAATGGTGCCGGACCACCCGTTGTGGTCGGACAATTCACACGGTCCAGCATTCTTGTGTCAGGGGGCATGCAGTGCGGACCAGATCGCAGGATCTACATCGCCGATGGCGGTGCCGTGGATGTGATCATGAATCCCGACGGCATCGGGGCGTCCTGTGTATATCGCGATCGCGCCTTCACGTACACAGATCCCGTGCGCTCATACATCGGCATGCCGAATGTGATCGAAAGTTTTCTCGATCCCACGCTCATGGAGTATTGTGCACCACCGCTGGCGGCCATGATCCTGGATACGATGGTCTGCGTGGGCTCGTGCATCACCATCGATGATCGGTCAACGATCAAGCCGACGTCGTGGGAGTGGACCTTCAACGGCGGTACACCCTCAACGTCTACGGAGCAGAGGCCGCCGAAGGTCTGTTATGATCGTGTCGGCACGTATTCCGTCCGTCTCGTGGCCGGCAATCGGTTTGGCTTCGACACAGTGCTGGCCTTGGTCGTGGTTCGCCCCCTTCCAACGATCAATGCCGGACGTGATCTGGTGTTGTGTGATTCGGCCTACGGACGATTGTCGGCAACCGGTGCCGTGCGCTACGAATGGGAGCCAAGCAGCAGTATGGCGAACATGCGGGTGCCGGACCCTATCGTGCGTCCGTTCACCACCACAACGTACGTGGTTCACGGCTGGTCGGCCGATGGCTGCGAGTCCGTCGATTCCGTCACCGTTGTCGTGCGGCTCGCGGAGACAGCGCCGATCGTCTACACTGCCGATCCCGTGAACGGCAAGGCCGGTGATTCGGTGGATGTCGTGATCCGTCGGACTACGGGCACCGTTTACGAACCCACAACCATACGGGTGGCCATGCCGGCGCGCGCATTGTACGGACCGCGCGTCATCGCCGGCGAAGCACCCGTTGTTGAACGTCCGGCGAGTGATACGTTCATCGTTTACATCACAGACAACGGCGCCACGGACACCGTCGGCATCATCCGTGCACAGATCTTGTTGTTCAGCGGCACCGACACTCTGGAGATCAGCGGACGCAGTCCCGTTTCGTGTGATTCCGTTGTTGGTCAGGGGGCAGGCATTACATCGACGGCATGCGGCATCATGTATCGCATCGTAGAGCTCAACGGCCAACCCATGGCTATTGTGGAGGTGACCGAGAACGGTCGGAGGGTGCTCATTGAGGCCCAGCCGCGCACAACTGTCGAGCTCGGTCTGTATGATGTCCAGGGCAGGGAAGTCTGCCGCACCACCGTCGTCATGTCCGAGCGTCAGGCCGTCATCGACCTTCCCTGCGAGCTCCCTGCGATCGGCTACCTTCGCCTGCGCAGCGACACAATGATCATCACCCGCTCGGTGATTCTCCGCTAGGCT
>Ga0105096_10000849_pt1 | contig 11734 bp, 11 predicted proteins | sample PPLLak3cmMay2015_FD_87036 | JGI IMG/M metagenome (GOLD analysis project Ga0105096, IMG submission 87036) | Freshwater sediment microbial communities from Prairie Pothole Lake near Jamestown, North Dakota, USA - PPLs Lake P7 Core (1) Depth... | ecosystem: Environmental > Aquatic > Freshwater >... | reverse complement strand
TTCCTCGAGCGCGCGCTCCTCGCGCGGGATCTGTGACGCGTTCATCCACGCGACGAACGCGGGCACGCCGAGCGCGGCCAGCGGGTGCGCGAGGTACGCGGCCCAGCCGAGCAACGCGATCGCGAGCCCGAGGTACATCGGGTTGCGCGTCCAGCGGAAGATGCCGGAAGCCACGAGTGCGGACGCGCGTTCCGGGCGCAGCGGATTGACGGTCGTGCGGGCGCGCCGGAACTCGGCCACGCCCGCGAGGGCGACGGCTGCTCCTGTGAGTGCCAGCGCGAGTGCCGCCGCGCGGCGACCGGGCAGGTCCACGACGAGCGCCGGAGAGAGACGGGCCACGAGCCACATGGGGACGGCCACACAGAGCAATGCTGCCACCGGCGGCACGACGCGACCACGGACAGCCTGCCGCGCACCAGACGAATCCTCGCTCACGAGGTCGCCAGCTCCGTGCACAGCGCGTCCACGAACCGCCAGGCGTCCTCGTAGCCGTTGTAGAAGGGCACGGGCGCGGCGCGGATCACGCCGGGCTCGCGCCAGTCGGGCACGATGCCGCGGGCACGGACGCCGTCGAAGGCAGCCCGCGCGCGGTCGCGGCCGCACTCGAGTCGCAGCGACAGTGCCGCGCCGCGGGCTTCCCGGTCGCGCGGCGTGAGCAGGGTCACCCGTCCGCCGAGGCGCGCGTCGATGAGCTGCTCGAGGTAAGCGGTGAGCGCCACCGACTTGGCCCGCAGCGCGGCGAGGCCCACCGTCTCGAAGTGCTGGAGCGCAGCCACCACCGGCGCCAGCGCAAGGATGGGCGGGTTCGAAAGCTGCCAACCCTCCGCGCCCGGCATGGCGACGAATTCGGGATCCATCCGGAAGCGCGTCGCGCGATCGTGACCCCACCAGCCGGCGAGGCGGGGCAGGTCGGTGCGGCGCGCGTGACGCGCGTGCACGAAGGCGCCGCCCACGGCGCCGGGTCCGCCGTTGACGTACTTGTAGTGGCACCACACGGCGAAGTCGGCGCCGGTGTCGTGCAGCACCACCGGCACGTTGCCGATCGAATGGGCCAGATCCCAGCCGACCGTGCAGCCGGCGCGCCGCGCGGCGGCAGTGATGGCCGGGACGTCGAGCACCTGCCCGGTGAGGTACTGCACGCCCGGCAGCAGGACGGTCGCGATGCGAGTGCCCTCGCGCTCGATCGTCTCGATCACGTCCTCCGTGCGCAGGCAGGCCTCGCCGGCGCGCGGCTCGATCTCGATGAGGTCACGCGCGGGATCGAGGCCGTGGAAGCGCACCTGCGACTCGGCGGCGTAGCGGTCGGACGGAAACGCCGGCCGCTCGACGAGCAGCGCCGTGCGCTCGCCCGCGGGTCGGTAGAAGCTCGCGAGCATCAGGTGCAGGTTCACGGTGAGCGTGTTCATGGCCACGACCTCGCCGGGCTCGGCGCCGACGAGGTTCGCCATCGCCGGTGCGGCGCGCTCGTGATAGCGGATCCAGGAGTGGCGCGCCGCGAAGTGCCCGTCCACGCCGAGCGTGCGCCAGTCGCGCATCACCTCCTCGACGTAGTCAGCGGCGAGCGTCGGCTGCGCGCCGAGCGAGTGGCCGCAGAGGTAGACGAGTTCGTGGCCCTGCTCGTCCTGGGGCAGCACGAAGCGCTCGCGCCACGGACGCAGCGGGTCCGCGGCGTCGAGCGACTGGGCATGCGCACGCTCGAGATTCATGGCGTCGCCTCCGAGACAGGGTAGAGCACGGGTCGGCTCGGCGCGGCGTCTGCGCCGAAGGCGGGCACGTGCAGATCGAGCAGGTACAGGCCGTCGTGTGCGCGCCCGGGGACATAGGCGAGCTCGGTGACGAGGGCGTGGCCGCGCCGCGCCTGGCGCGCGTCCCTCGCTCCCGCAGGCAGGTCCCAGAACAGGCGATGCGCGACGAGTCCGCCGTCGTCGTCGGCGCGGTCGAGGCTCGGCAGGTCCACCACCAGCGACTCGATGCCGCGCTCGACGACCCACCGCATGGCGTCGGGCGTGAAGTAGGGGGCCGGGCAGTCACCCTCGTACACGCGCGCGGCCTTCGCCGCGTCGTTCGGCAGCGTGCGCACCACGAGCGCCGTCCACGGGTCGCCCGCCCAGCGACTCGCCGCTGCCGCGAGCGACGCACGCGACAGCACGGGATCGGCGCGATCGTGCCGGCCTGCCGGTTCGTCGTTCGTGGTGCCCAGGGGCTCGGGACGCACCGTCACCAGCAGCGCGAGCGCGGGCGCGACCGGGGTCAGGGCCGCCACGTGGGTCGCATCGTCGGTCAGGTGGCCGACGCACTCGGTGTGCGTGCCGTGGCAATGGGGTGAGAAAGTGTAGACGCCGCAGTTGCAGCTCGCTCCGTGCGCAACCTCGCCGGTGTACGACCCGGCACGCAGCGGCTCGGCTCGCGCCGGCTCGCCCGCGAAGAAGCGCGGCTGGGGCCCGGGGAACTGCAGCGGGATAGCGAGGTCAACCCGTGAGGACAGGTCGACCTGCCAGCGCCGTCCGTGGGTGGTGAACTCGAGTTCGAGCATGACGGTTGCCGGGGACGCGCGGGGCAGGACGGAAGGGGACGTGTGGCAGTATAGAGGCGTGTCCCGGACCCCGGGGCGGGAGGTTTCTGCGATGAGACGCGCAAAGCTGGGTGCCGTGGCCGCGGGCGTGGTCCTCGCGCTTGCGCTGCCGGCGCATTCCGAGGTCGAGTCGCCGGCGGACGCCGCGCCGGGCGTGGTCAGCGCGGTGTGGATCGAGCGGGACGTGACGCTCAACTACATGGGTTTCACGAGCTACTACTCGTGCGAAGGTCTGCGTGGACAGGTGACGCGCGTCCTGAAGGAACTCGGAGTGCGACCCGGCTTCAAGGTGACGGCCCGCCACTGCGCACAGCCGTCGGGTCCCGAGTGGTCCCCGTCCGTGCGCATCGTCGCCGCCCTGCCTGTGGAGGCCACGCCCGAGGTCCTCGCGGAGCTGGCGAGCGACGCCTCGAAGCGCGAGCTCGTGGCGCGGGTGCAGGGCAAGTCGCCCGACGAGGCCACCGCGCAGTTCCCGGCGCGGCCGAAGCGCGTCGAGTTCGTCAGTGGCGGGATGAGCTTCCTCAAGGACGGCGACTGCGAACTCATGGAGCAGATGCGCGACCGCGTGTTCGGTCCGCTGGGCGTCAAGGTGATCGAGTCGAGCCTGCAGTGCGTCCCGCGCCAGGTCTCGATTGGCTCGATCCGCATGACGGTCGAGGTGCTCGAGCCGGTGCCGGCCCCGAACCCGGCTCCATGACCGCGCCGAGGTCGATCTTCATCACGGGCGCGGCCCGGGGCATCGGCGCGGAAACGGCGCGGCTGTTCCTCGCCAACGGCTGGCGCGTGGGCGCCTCCGACGTGAACGCCGATGCGCTCGCGGCGCTCGGGCGCGAATCCGGCAGCGAGCGCCTGAGCACCCACCCGGCCGACGTCCGTGACTTCGCCGCGATCGAGTCCGCGCTCGGCGACTTCGCCCGCTCCACCGGCGGACGGCTCGACGCGGTGTTCGTCAACGCCGGCGTGCTCTTCATGGGGCCCGACGAGCGCATCACCCGCAGCCAGAAGGACCTGCTGGTGGACGTGAACGTGCGCGGCGTGATCCACACGATCGACGCGGCCTTTCCGTACCTGGCGCGGACGCCCGGCGGCCGCGTGGTCGCGATGAGCTCGACTTCTGCCGAGTACGGCTCGCCCGAGCATGCGGTCTACAGCGCCACCAAGTTCTTCGTGCGCGGGCTCACCGAGGCGCTCGACATCGAGTACCGCGCCCACGGCATTCGCGTCGCGGGCATCTACGTGCCCTACGTGCAGACCGGGATGGTGTTCGATGCGCCGGTGAAGCCGGCGTCCATCGAGCGCCTCGGCGTGAAGATCCCGCCGCGGCGCGTGGCCGAGACGGTGTGGCGCGCGGTCAATGGCCGCCATCGCGTGCACTGGCGCGTCGGGCTCGATGCGAAGCTGATCAACGCCGCCGTGCGGCTGCTCGGAGGCGGCATCGCGCCGATCTACGCGCGGATCATGCGGGGGTGAGGCGCGCGGCCGGGCATCACTCGTCGTCGAACGAAGTCTGAGGCGACGATTCAGAACTGTGCGGGCAAGGTACTCGGCACGGAGACCGGCACCGAGGCCACGTCCAGCCGCTGCGCCGTCAGCGTCCCGCCCCACACGCAACCGGTGTCGAGGCCGAGCACGCCGTTCTCGTCGACGTAGCCGCGCGCCGACCAGTGCCCGCAGACGATGCGCGCGCCCGCCCAGCGGCGGCCGGGTGCGCGGAACCACGGCAGTGCCCCGGCCGGCATCTCCTCGAGCGGGCCCTTGAACTCGAGCATCATGCGTCCCGACGGATCGCACACGCGCAAGCGAGTGAGCGCATTCACGACGAAGCGCAGACGGTCGTCGCCCTCGAGGTCGTCCCGCCACCGGTCCGGCTGGTTGCCGTACATGGTCGCGAGCAGGCGGCCGCTGTGCGCGCCGCGCAGCGCCGACTCGAGCTCGGCCGCCGCGTTGCGGGCGAGGGCGATGTCCCACTGCGGCGGCAACGCGGCGTGCACCATCGTCCAGCCGATCGCCTCGTCGTGGTGCAGCAGTGCGCGCGACTGCAGCCAGTCGAGCAGGCGCTCACGGTCCGGGGCATCCAGGATCGCCTGCAGCGAGCGGTCGCCGCCGCGCAGCTTCGCGCCTCCGCGCGTGATCGCGAGCAGGTGCAGGTCGTGGTTGCCGAGCACGACCCGCGCGTCGTCGCCGAGCCCCGCGACGAATCGCAGCGCCTCGAGGGAGGCCGGGCCGCGATTGACGAGGTCGCCGACGAACCAGAGCTGGTCGCGGCCGGGCGCGAAGCCGATGCGCTCGAGCAGCGTCTCGAGCTCGACCAGGCAGCCCTGCAGGTCGCCGATCGCCCAGACCGCCATCGGCGGTCAGTGCAGCAGGCCGGGCACGGCGAGCGTGAAGGGCGCAATCGGCGCGTCGAAATGCTCGCCGTCGTCGGCGACCATGCGGTAGCGCCCGTGCATCGAGCCCACCGGCGTCTCGAGGATGGCGCCGCTCGAGTAGCGGAAGCCCTCGCCGGGCTCGAGGTGCGGCTGCTCGCCGACCACGCCGTCCCCGACGACCTCCTGAACCTTGCCGTTGGCGTCGGTGATGATCCAGTGCCGCGACAGCAGGCGCGCCGGCACCTTGCCCTCGTTGCGGATGGTGATGGTGTAGGCGAAGACGAAGCGCCCGTCGCCGGGGCTCGACTGCTCCTCGACGAACTGGGTGACGACGTCGACGCGGATGGCGTGGCTGGTAGTGTTCATGCGTTCGGTTGCCAGGGGGATCACTCGCGCGGCAGGCGGACGGCGAGCACGTCGCAAGGTGCCGCGTGCAGCACGGTGTCCTCGGTGAAATTGAACAGGATCGAGACGCCGTGCCGCTCGCGGCTGCCGATCACGATCAGGTCGACGGCACGCGTCTGCGCGATGCGCACCACCTCGGTCTTGATGTTGCCGGTGTTGACGAGGCGCTCGCAGTGATCGAGGCCGACGCGGGCGGCGAGCTCGGCGATGCGCACGCGCGCCCGTTCCACGAGCTCGCCCTCGATCTGCACCGCGGGCAGCAGCGCTTCGCCCATCGGCTCGACCGGCACGTATTCGACCACGTGCAGCAGCGTGAGCTCGGCGCCGAAGGCGGCGGCCAGCGTACGGGCCCGCTCGGCGATCCTTTCGCTGTCGTCCGTCAGGTCGAGGCAGAGCAGGATCTTCCGGTAGTCGCGCATGGCGGTGGCCTCGCTGGCGTGTGTCCGGACGGGCCGGAGGGGTCGGCTCGAGGGATTATAGGTTGCGGGCGCCGTGCGACCAATCGCTGCCCCGGGTCGCGAGTTCGGCGGCGAGTGCCGCGAACTGCGCGGGCGCCAGCGTCTCGGCACGTGCCGTCGGGTCCACGCCGGCCGCCGCGATCTGCGCCGGATCGAGCAGTTCCGCGAGCGAGTTGCGCAGCGTCTTGCGGCGCTGGCCGAAGGCCGCGGCCACCACGCGCGCGTACGCCGACCGATCGGCGATGGCGAAGGGCGGCGTCGGGTGCGCGTGCAGGGCGAAAAACGTCGAGACGACGCGCGGCGGCGGCGAGAAGGCGCCCGTGCCGATGTCGAACAGCGGCTCGACGCGCACCCACGGCGCCAGCATCACGGTGAGCCGGCCGTACTCCTTGCCGCCGGGGCGGGCCGCCATGCGCGCCACCACCTCCTTCTGCAGCATGAAGTGCATGTCCGACAGCGCGTCGAGCTGCTCGACGAAGCGGAACAGCAGCGGCGTCGATATGTTGTAGGGCAGGTTGCCGACGAGCCGCAGCGGCGGGCCCTCCCCGCGCAGCGCGCGCAGGTCGAACTCGAGCGCGTCCTCGAGGTGCACGCGCAGGTCGCCATGGCCGCGGCAACGCTCCTCGAGCGCGGGCAGCACGTCACGATCGATCTCGACGACGTCGAGCTCGCCGGCGGCCTCGAGCAGCGGCAGGGTGATCGCGCCGCGCCCCGGGCCGATCTCGACCAGGCGGTCGCCGCGGTCGGGCGCGATGGCGCGCACGATGCGGGCGATCGTCCCCGGGTCGTGCAGGAAGTGCTGGCCGAGACCCTTCTTGGCGCGTTTCACCGGCGTCGTGCGGCGCACAGCTCGGTCGCGAGGTGCAGCGCCGCGCGCAGGCTGCCCGCGTCCGCGCGGCCCGTGCCGGCGAGGTCGAGGGCCGTGCCATGGTCCACCGAGGTGCGCACGATGGGCAGGCCGAGGGTGACGTTGACCGCGTGCCCGAAGCTCGCGTGCTTGAGCACCGGCAGGCCCTGGTCGTGATACATGGCGAGCACGGCGTCGTGACCGGCCAGCCGCTCGGGCAGGAACGCGGTGTCGGCCGGCACCGGGCCGGTCAGTCCGAGGCCTTCCGCCCGGAGCCGCTCCAGCACTGGAGCGATGACCTCGATCTCCTCGCGGCCGAGGTGCCCGCCTTCGCCGGCGTGGGGATTGAGCCCGCAGACCAGGATGCGCGGCGCGGCGATGGCGAACTTCGCCCGCAGGTCCGCCTCGAGCACGCGGATGACCTGCTCGAGGCGGTCCGCGGTGAGCGCGGCGCTCACCTTCGACAGCGGCAGGTGCGTGGTGGCGAGCGCGACGCGCAGGCCGCCGCCGACCAGCATCATCACGGGCAGCTCGGCGCCGCAGCGCGCCGCAAGGTACTCGGTGTGGCCCGTGAAGGGGATGCCGGCGTCGTTGATCACGCCCTTGTGCACGGGTGCGGTCACCAGCGCATCGAAGCGCCCGGCACGGCAGCCGTCGATGCCGGCGTCGAGCAGCGCGAGCACGTAACGGGCGTTCTGCGGGTCGAGGCGGCCCGGCACGGACGGCGCGAGGAGGGGCACGTGCAGGATGCGCTCGTCGGGCAGCGGCCGACCGGCGGCGCGCTCGAGCAGTCGGCGGTCGCCGATGATCGTCAGCCGGGCCTCGAGCGGATCCGACAGCAGGGCCGCGCAGAGCTCCGGCCCGATCCCGGCCGGCTCACCGCTCGTGACGGCGATGCTCGGCGACCAGCCGTCCGGGCGGCCCGGGCTCACAGCCGGTATTCGACGAAGGCCTCGTCGCGCAGGCGACGCATCCAGACCTCGGTTTCTTCCTCGGCGCGCGACTCGCGCAGCTGGGCCACGCAGCGGTTACGGATCACGTCGTCCGTGGCGTCGTAGGTGCGCCGGCCGAGCAGCTGCACGATGTGCCAGCCGAACTGGGTCTTGAAAGGCTCGCTGATCTCGTTGTCCTGCAGCTTCGCGACCTGCTGGTCGAACGCGGGCACGAAAGTGCCGGGATTCGCCCAGCCGAGGTCGCCGCCGCGCGCAGCCGAGCCCTGGTCGTCGGAGTTCACCGCGGCGATCGCATCGAAGGCCTCGCCGCCGAGGATGCGGTCGCGGAACTGGATGAGCTTCTGGCGCACGGTGTCGTCGTCCTCGATGGCGTTGGTCTCGAGGAGGATGTGACGGGCGTGGATCTGCGAGACCATGGCGCTGGAGGCGGCGCCGCGCGTCTGCACCACCTTGAAGATGTGCAAGCCGCTCGGCGTGCGGATCGGCTCGGTGATCTCGCCGGGCTGCAGGCGTGTGATCGCCTCGGCGGCGAACGAGGGAAGCTGGTTCGCCGGCCGCCAGCCGAGGGCACCGCCCTCGAGCGCCGTCCCCGAATCGGAATACGAGATGGCGAGCTGCGCGAATTCCTCGCCGCGCTGCGCGCGGTCGTAGATGCCCTGGGCCCGCGCGGCGCGCTCCTCGGCCTGCTCGGGCGTGGCGGCGGCGGGCACGGCGACGAGGATGTGGGCGAGATCGAACTCGGTGTCCTGGCCGGGGGAGGCCTTGCGCTTCGCCAGGCACTGCTCGATCTCGCGCGGCGAGACGTAGATGCGCGAATACACGTCGCGCTGCCGCAGCAGGTTGAGCGTCATCTCCCGGCGCACGTCCTCGCGGTAGGCGGCGTAGTTGATGCCTTGTGCCTCGAGCGTCGCGGGCAGCTCGCTGAACTGCATGGAATTGCGGGCCGCGATGTCGGCCAGCGTCTCGTTCAGCATTTCGTCGGGCACCTGGATGCCGAGGCGCCCGGCGCGCTGCAACTGCACCTCCTGCATGACGAGCCGCTCGAGCACCTGCTGGCGCAGCAGGTTGCGCGGCGGCAGCGGCTGGTTCTGCTGCTCGAGGCGCTGCGAGATGACGAGGACCTGCTGGTCGAGTGCGCTGCGCAGCACGATGCCGTCGTTCACCACCGCGGCGATGCCGTCGAGCGGCGCTCCGCGAGTGCTGAGCTCGCGTGCCTCGAGGCTGCCCGCGAGGCCCGCCATGAGCAGGCAGGCGAGCACCAGTCTGTTGAAAACAAAGGGCATTTCAGGGCCGGGGATCGGTCGGGACCGCGGAGTATCCACGAATCGCATCGCGCAGGAAAGAATCGGTGTCCGTTCCGACACTCGAGAGGCCCTTGAGTTCCAGCTGCAGGCCGATCGACGTGTCTATGTCGCCGCTGCGGCTGCTGACGAAGCGCCGGGTGACGAGGCGCAGCATCCAGCAGCAGGAGCCGTACTCGATGCCGACGAACTGGTCGAGGGTCTTCTCCTCGTCGAGCGAGTAGATCCAGCGCCCGTAGCCGCGCCACCCGCCGGTGATGGGCCAGGCCGCGGACACGTCGAATTGCTCCACGAGGTCCTGGCGGAAGCGGTAGCTCGCGTTCACCACGCGGTCCGGCTGGGGCCGATACTGCAGCCGCACGTCGGAGTACTCAGTGCGGTTGCGATCCGGGTTCCACTGGTAGGCGAGGCGGGCGTTCCAGTTCTTGAACGCCGTGAGCTCGAGCTCGGCGATCACGTCCGAGGTCGAGCGGTCCCGGGGCGGCTCGTCCGGCAGGGAGACGCGGGGGTCCTCGAGGTAGAACGACTGGCCGAGCGTGGCGCTCAGGAACTGCCGGCCGCCCGCAGCGTCGAGCAGCCGGCTCGTCACGCCGAGGTTGATCTGGTTGGCGTCGCCGACGCGGTCCGCACCCACGTAGCGGTTGGTGCGGAACAGTTGCACGAGGTTGAGGTCGGGCAGACCGGTGTCGAACACCGGCAGGTCGTCCTGGTCGCGATAAGGCACGTACAGGTACATCAGCCGCGGCTCGAGCGTCTGCACGCGCTGGCCCTTCGAGCCGGCCGCCCGCTCCAGCACGAAGCCCGTCTCGGCGTTCACGACCGGCAGGGAGCGAAGCGGCGAATCGTCCTCGCCCGGCGCGGTGTCGCGCAGGGAGTAGGTCGTCGCACGCCACGCCGCATTGGCCGCCACGTGCGCCCCGTGGGCGTCCCGTCGCCAGCCGAGCGACGGCTCGACGTCGAAGCGCGCGCCGTCGGCGAGCACGTCGCTGTCGAAATTCACGGCCTCGGCGCGGAGCGCGGCCCTGAGGCCCAGCGATTGCTCGTCCCACTGCCCGGCCAGGAGCACCTGCGGCAGGCGCGCATAGGGCTGGTCCTCGTCCGGCAGCCCCGCATCGAGCACCTGGTGGTTCTGCACGCGGCCGATGAGCGACCAGTGGTCCGTGTCGCGACGCGCCTCGGCGAGCTGCTCCAGGAACGTGATGCTGGTGCCCTCGAAGCCGACGCCGAAGTCCTCGAAGTAGCTGTCGTCGCTGGCGTAGGCGGCATCCACCAGCAGGCGCGTGCGCGGGCGGAGGCGGGTGACGTGCTCGAGGTCCACGACGCTGCGGGAGTCGCCGAAGTCGCGGTCGTCGTACATGTACTCGGCGGTCAGCGTCCCCTGGCTGCGTTCTGTGAGGTAGCGGAACTCAGGGTCGATGCGCAGGCCGCGCGAGAAGAAGAAGCGGGACGTGAAGGTGGCGTCGTAGTTCGGGGCGATGTTCCAGTACCACGGGACGGCGATCTGCGCCCCGGTCTTGTTGCTGTTGCTGACGGTGGGAAACAGGAATCCCGACTTGCGCTGGTCGCCCACGGGGAAGGTGAGCCACGGAGCGTAGAGGATCGGGACGCCGAGGAACTCGAGGCGCACGTCGCGGCCGGTGCCGACCCGGGTCTCCTGGTCGATCGAGATCTTCCGGGCGCCGAGCACCCAGTCCTCGCGGCCCGCCGGGCAGGCCGTGTAGCGCACGCCCTCGAGGTCGAGGATGGTCCGGTTGCGCAACTGCACGTTCTCGGCCGAGCCGCGCACGGAGCGATCTCGGATCTCGAACTCGGCGCCCCGGAAGCTCCCGCCGTCCTCGGTGAAATCGCCGCCCTGGCCGCGGACGTGCAGCGTCGGGTCGAGGAACTCGACCTCGCCCTCCAGGTGCACGCTGCGACGGTTGGCGTCGATCTCGGCGGCGTCCGCCGCGAGCAGCCGCTGCCCGATGCGGATCTGGACGTTGCCCGTCAGCCTGGCGTCGCCATCGCGGCCGAGCTCGCCCTCGTCGCTGGTGATGTTGATGCGCGGATCCTCGGGGTCGGCCTGGAGCAATTCCTCGAGGCGCGGATCGGGAGGCGGCGCCTCGCACCGGGTCGGGTCCGAGGCCGACGCGGAGGAGGCCGCCAGGCCCCAGGCGAGCATTACAACGAGCCGTCTGAGGAGCGGCGAAGTTCGGGCAGACGGCGTCATCACGGCGATTATAATTGCGCCCCCTCGCCCGATCCGGATTTCCGAGGTCCGTCCTTGTCCGATCCCCGCCGCGACGATCCCCGGCTCGAACTGCTGCGCCACTGGCTCGAGTCGGAACTCGGCTGGCGGGGCTGCGGCCTCGCTCCCGCTTCGGCCGATGCGAGCTTCCGGCGCTACTTCCGGGTGACCCACGACGGCGCGACCGTCATCGCCATGGACGCGCCGCCCGGGAAGGAGGACGTCGGCCCCTACCTGCGCGTGGCCGGCATGCTCGAGGCCGTCGGCGTCAACGCGCCTCGGCCGGTCGCCCGCAACGCCGCCGACGGCTTCCTGCTGCTCACCGACCTCGGCTCGACGACCTACCTCGAGGCGCTCGTCGAAGCGGACCGGGCCGAAGCGCTGTATCGCGACGCGATCGTGGCGCTGGTGCGCATCCAGGCCGGCGGCCGGGACCACGTCGCCGCGCTGCCGCCCTACGACGAGCGCCTGCTGCGGACCGAGATGCGCCTGTTGCCGGACTGGCTGCTCGCGCGGCACCTCGGGATCGATCTCGACGCCGCCGTCTCGGCTACGCTCGGGTCGGCGGCCGACCTCCTCGTTGCCAACGCCCTCGAGCAGCC
>Ga0105096_10000845_pt1 | contig 11746 bp, 10 predicted proteins | sample PPLLak3cmMay2015_FD_87036 | JGI IMG/M metagenome (GOLD analysis project Ga0105096, IMG submission 87036) | Freshwater sediment microbial communities from Prairie Pothole Lake near Jamestown, North Dakota, USA - PPLs Lake P7 Core (1) Depth... | ecosystem: Environmental > Aquatic > Freshwater >... | reverse complement strand
GCGTTGCGCAGCAGCTGGTACTCCTTGTCGGTCAGCGTCTGCGCCGGCGCCACGGTGATCGAGTCGCCGGTGTGGATGCCCATCGGGTCGAGGTTCTCGATCGAGCAGACGATGATGCAGTTGTCCGCGCGGTCGCGGACCACCTCCATCTCGAACTCCTTCCAGCCGAGCAGCGACTCCTCGATCAGCAGCTCCTTGGTCGGCGACAGGTCGAGCCCACGCTGGCAGATGGCGACGAACTCCTCCATGTTCCAGGCGATGCCGCCGCCGGTGCCGCCGAGCGTGAAGCTCGGCCGGATCACCACCGGGAAGCCCAGGCTCGTCTGCACCTCCATCGCCTCGGCGAGCGAGTGGGCGATGCCGGAGCGCGCCGAACCGAGGCCGATGCGCGTCATCGCCTCCTTGAACTTCAGCCGGTCCTCGGCCTTGGCGATCGCCTCCGGCGAGGCACCGATCAGCTGCACGCCGTGGCGCGCCAGCACGCCGTGCTGGTGCAGGTCCATGGCGCAGTTCAGCGCCGTCTGCCCGCCCATCGTCGGCAGCACCGCATCGGGGCGCTCGCGGGCGATGATCCGCTCGACCACCTGCCAGGTGATCGGCTCGATGTAGGTGACGTCGGCCGTGCCCGGGTCGGTCATGATCGTCGCCGGGTTGCTGTTGACGAGGATGACCTTGTAGCCCTCCTCCTTCAGCGCCTTGCAGGCCTGGGCGCCGGAATAGTCGAACTCGCAGGCCTGGCCGATGACGATCGGCCCCGCGCCGATGATCAGGATCGATTGGATGTCGGTGCGTTTGGGCATGGTCTATATCGGCAGCTCGCGCCACAGCGACGGCGGCAGCCAGGTGATCTGGTTTGGATTGCGCGCCCAGATGCGGCCGGCCCGCACGCGCCGCTCGACTTCCGGCTTGATGGAAGCGAAGGAATCGGCGTCGGCACCGATGGCGGCACCGATCGCGTTGTTGTGCCGGTCCATCCGGTCGCCCGGATCGGTCGGGCCCGGCTCCATTACCGAGGTGGCCCAGTCGACCACCCGCGGCGACAGCGTGTAGGCGACGACGGCGCTCGCCAGCGCGTGGCGATAGGCATCCTGCGGTCCGTGCCTGCCGCCGGGCAGGCCCGAGGCGAGCGAAAACCAGTACACGTACGACAGCACGGCCAACGGATAGGCAGCGACGAAAGCGGCGACCAGCAGCCACTGCAGCCAGCGGCGTTGCGCCCGCCGCGGTGCGGTGGCGTCGAAGTGCCGGGCAAGCGCGGACGACATCGCCTCAGCCCGCCTCCGGCGACAACCGCCGTTCGACCAGTTCGATCAGGATGTGGATCACCTTGATGTGCAGTTCCTGGACCCGATCGGCATAGCGCTCGCCCGGCGTGACGATGGCGACATCGGCCAGCGCCGTCAGTGGCGTGTGGTGGCGTCCGGTCAGCGCGACCACACGCAGTCCGAGCTCCTTTGCCGCCTGCGCCGCCGCAACGACGTTGCGGCTCGTGCCGCTGGTGCTGATCGCCAGCAACGCATCGCCGGCGCGGCCGTGCGCCTGCAGGTAGCGGGCGAAGACCTGCTCGTAGCCATAATCGTTGGCGACGCAGGAGAGATGCCCCGGATCGCTGATCGCCAGCGCCGCGTAACCGGGCCTGTCATCGCGGAAGCGGCCGGTCAGCTCTTCGGCAAAGTGCATCGCATCGCACATCGAGCCGCCGTTGCCGCAGGAGAAGACCCGGGCGCCGCCGCCGAGCACCAGGCCGAGCAGCTCGCCGGCGCGCTCGATCCGCTCCAGCATGGCGTCGTCGGCACGCAGCCGTTCGAGCGCCGAGGCCGCCTCTTCGAGCGCCGCCCGTACAACCTCGCTTTGCGCCTTCCCTTCGCGCTTCGCGCTGCGGGGCGAGCGCTTCGGGCGGCCGGGCGCGCTCACTGCCGCTCCTGCATCAGGGCAACAAAGCGGTCGAAAAGATAGCCGATGTCGTGCGGCCCCGGGCTCGCCTCCGGATGCCCCTGGAAACAGAACGCCGGCTTGTCGGTGCGGCGGAAGCCCTGCAGCGAGCCGTCGAACAGCGACACGTGCGTGACCTTGCAGTTCGAAGGCAGGCTGCCGGCGTCGACCGCGAAGCCATGGTTCTGCGAGGTGATCGCCACCCGGCCGGTCTCCAGGTCCTGCACCGGATGGTTGGCACCATGGTGGCCGAACTTCATCTTCAGCGTCCGGCCGCCGGAGGCCAGCCCCATGATCTGGTGACCAAGGCAGATGCCGAACACCGGCAGCCCGGTGGCGATGATCTGCTTCGTTGCCTCGATCGCGTATTCGCAGGGCTCCGGATCGCCGGGGCCGTTCGACAGGAACACGCCGTCGGGCGACAGCCGCAGCACTTCGGAGGCCTCCGTCTGCGCCGGCACCACCGTGATCCGGCAACCGCGCGAAGCCAGCAGGCGCAGGATGTTGCGCTTGACGCCGTAGTCGCAGGCGACGACGTGGAAGCGCGTCGCCGCAGCTCGGCCGTAGCCGCGGCCGAGTTCCCAGGCGGTCTCGGTCCATTCATACGGCTCGGCGACCGACACCACCTTTGCCAGGTCGAGCCCCGCCATGCCAGGGAACGACCGCGCCAGCTCGACGGCGCGCGCCGCGTCGCTGCCGACCAGGATCGCGCCGGGCTGCGCGCCTCGGTCGCGCAGGATCCGTGTCAGACGGCGGGTATCGATGTCGGCGATCGCCACGACGTCTTCGCTCCGCAGGTACTCGGCCAGCGACCCGGTGGCGCGAAAGTTCGAGTGCACGAAGGGCAGGTCGCGCACCACCAGCCCCGCCGCATGGACGCGGTCGGACTCGACATCCTCGGCATTGGTGCCGGTGTTGCCGATGTGGGGATAGGTGAGCGTGACGATCTGCCGGCAATAGCTCGGGTCGGTCAGGATTTCCTGGTAGCCGGTGATGGCCGTGTTGAAGACGACCTCACCGATGGCATGACCCGGCGCGCCGATGGCGCAGCCGCGAAAAATCGTCCCGTCGGCCAGCGCAAGCAGCGCCTCGGGACGCGAAGTGTCGAGCAGGGAAGGCAAGCGGGCTCCTCGGATCCGCCGCCGGCGGCGGGGCCGGTGGCGATGGTGCCGCCGCAACTGCCGTGCAGTCCGCGGCGACGCCCTCAACAAGCGGCCCGGATTATATCTGCGCGCCCTCGCCGCCTCGCCGACGCCGCGGCCGCTATAGCCTTTCGGTCTCGCCCGACCGCGGCTGCCATTTCATCAGCCGCTTCTCCAGCACGCTGACGGCGAAGTCAAGCACCAGCGCAAAAGCGGTCAGCACCAGGATGCCGGCCATCACGGTATTGATGTCGAACGAGCCCTCGGCCTGCAGGATCAGGTAGCCAACGCCGCTGGAGGACCCGAGGTACTCGCCGACCACGGCGCCGACGAAGGCCAGCCCGACGGAGGTGTGCAGCGACGAGAACACCCAGCTCATGGCGCTCGGCAGGTAGACGTGCCGCAACAGCTGCCGCTGCCCGGCGCCGAGCATGCGGGCGTTGGCCAGCACGGTCGGGCTGACTTCCTTCACGCCCTGGTAGACGTTGAAGAAGACGATGAAGAACACCAGCGTGAAGCCCAGCGCCACCTTGGAGGCAACGCCGAGCCCGAACCAGACCGCGAAGATCGGCGCCAGAATGATCCGCGGCATCGAGTTGAAGGCCTTGATGTACGGGTCGAGGATTGCGGCGGCAATCGGACTGAGCGCCAGCCACATGCCGGTGAACAGCCCGGCAGCGGTGCCGATGGCGAAGGCGAGCACCGTCTCGACCAGCGTGATCCACAGGTGCGGATAGATGTCGCGCTTGATCGCGAACCACTGCCAGATGCGGGAGAAGATCTTCAGCGGCTCGCCAAGGAAGAAGGCGGCGTCGTTCTCCTTGGCGAACAGGAAGTGCGGCACCAGCCCCGGCACTGTCATCACGTGCCAGAACAGGAAGAACCCCAGCAGCATGCCGACCTGCCACCACCGCAGGTTGCGGGCACTGGGCTTGATCCGGTTCCACATCGCCGTTCAGGCCGCTCGCTTCTGCTGCTCGTAGCCTTTCAGCACTTCCTCGCGCAGCACGTCCCAGATCGCCTTGTGAATCTCGATGAAGCGCGGCGTAACGCGGACCTCGGCCACGTCGCGCGGCCTCGGCAGATCGATCGGGAACTCGCCGATCGGATGCGAAGCCGGTCCGGCCGACAGCACCACCACCCGGTCGCTCATCGCGATCGCTTCATCGAGATCGTGGGTGATGAACAGCACCGCCTTCTTCTTGGCCGCCCACAGCTCGAGCACCTCGTTCTCCATCAGCTGCCGGGTCTGGATGTCGAGCGCGGAGAACGGCTCGTCCATCAGGATGATGTCGGGGTCGAGCACCAGCGTCTGCGCCAGCGAGGTCCGCTTGCGCATGCCGCCGGAGAGCTGGTGCGGATAGCGGTCGCCGAAGCCGCCGAGTCCGACGCGGCGCAGCCAGTCGTCGGCCTGCGCCCGCGCACTGGCGATCGGCACGCCGCGGAACTCGAGGCCCGCGGTGACGTTCCCCAGCGCCGTGCGCCAGGGCATCAGCGCCTCGGACTGGAACATGTAGCCGGCGCGTCGGTTGATGCCCGACAGCGGCTCGCCGAACACCGCTACCAACCCGCGGCTCGGTTCGAGCAGGCCGGCGGCGACGTTCAGCAGCGTGCTCTTGCCGCAGCCGGTCGGCCCTACGACGCTGACGAACTCGCCCGGCGCGACCGCCAGCGTCACGTCCGCCACCGCCGTATAGCGCTGCGCGCGGTTCTCGCGCGAGAGGAAAGTGCAGGCGATGTCGGTGAGGCTCAGTGCCGGAGTCATTGGCGCAAAGACGTGACCCGTGACCGGTGACCCGTGACCGGCAGAAACCACAGGAATTCGTGTCCGCTCACCGGCTCTCCCGGCAATCTTTGGTCACCGGTCACCGGTCACTGGTCACTGGTCACTGGTCACTTGAACTTCGCGTTCGCCCTGCGTGCGAAGTCGTTGGTGTAGTTCGCCTTCAGGTCGAGCTTGGCCCCGGCGATCTTCTCGTCGACGCTTGCCAGCGCCCGCAGCGCGGTGGCGGAGCCGGCCTCCGGGAAGATTCCGTCGGGCGACAGCGCCGGCTTGGCCTTCAGGAACGCGTCGATGTAGACGGCGCGGTCGCCGAGCAGGTAGGTCTCCGGCACCACCTTGATCACTTCCGACGGCCCGGCCTGCTGGATCCACTTGTTGGCGCGCACGATGGCATTGGCGAGCGCCTGCGCCGTGTTCGGACTCTTCTCGGTGAACGCGCTCGGCGCGTACAGGCAGCCCGCCGGCATCGGTCCGCCAAAGACCTTTTCCGATTCGGCCGGGTCGCGGGTGTCGGAGATGATCCTGATGTCGCCGGCGCGCTGCAGGATGGTGATCACCGGATCGAGGTTGGAAATGGCATCGACCTGGCCGGCACGGATCGCCGCCACCGCGCCCTGCGAGGCGCCGACGCCGACGTAGGACACGTCGGCCGGCCTGATGCCCGCCTTGGAGAGCACGAAGTTGCTCATCACGTTGGTCGATGAACCCGGCGCCGTGACGCCGATCTTCTTGCCCTTCAGATCAGCGACCGACTTGTAGTTGGCCATCGTCTTGGAACTGACCGCCAGCACGATCTGGGGCGCCCGTCCCTGCAGCGCGAAGGCGCGCATCGGCTGGCCCTTGGCCTGCATGTTCAACGTGTGCTCGAAGGCGCCGGAGACCACGTCGGCGCTGCCGCCGACCACCGCCTGCAGCGCCCGCGCGCCGCCGGCAAAGTCGACGATCTCGATCTCGAGCCCTTCTTCGGTGAAGAACTTCAGCTGTTCCGCGATCGTCAGCGGCAGGTAGTACAGCAGGTTCTTGCCGCCAACGGCGATCGTGATCTTGCGCTTCTCCAGCGCCTGCGCACGCACCAGGGAAGGCAGGACCACCGCTGCCGACGCCGCGGCCGTGGCCGCCAGGAAGTCGCGACGGACGAATGAGCGCTTCATCGGTATCTCCTCTGTGTCTTGCGTTGTTGTGTACCGCATGTCCTGCGCCTCCGCAGCCGCGGGCACCCGATGCTAATCGAGACTCCTCAGCGACGGGTGGCGGGCAGACGCCGGGTTTCCCTTACGACGGCGGCCCGTTCAGAGGGGCGAGGCCGAGCAGTGCGCGGCGCGATTCTTGCCGCTGCGCTTGGCGAAGTACATCGCGTCGTCGGCGCGCTGCACCAGCTTCAGGACGGTCTCGGCGTCTTCGGGCGCAAGGGCGAAGCCGACGCTGGCGCTGACCTGGGCCAGCGCCTCCATGCCGGCCGAACTCGCACGTACGGCCGCCACCAGTTGCTGCGCCACGACCTCCGCCGCGGCGCGATCGGGCACCCTGGCCAGCACCAGGAACTCGTCGCCGCCGAAGCGGCCGACGCTGTCGGCGGTGCGAACCGCATCGACCAGCGCCTTCGCCACGCGCGCCAGAACGGAGTCGCCGTCGCGGTGGCCGAGCAGATCGTTGACGGTCTTGAAGCCGTCGAGGTCGACGAAGAACAGCGCCACGCAGCCGGCGCGCCGGTCCGCCAGCGCGCTTTCGATGCGGTCGATGATCGCGCGCCGGCTCAGCACCTCGGTCACCGGGTCGCGCTCGATGCTGCGTTCCAGCTGCTGCTGCCGCAGCTTCAGGTCGTGCACGTCGACCAGCATCGAGTAGACACCGACCACCCGGCCCTCGGCGTCGACGTCGGGCACATAGCTGGTCCGCATCCAGCGCGAGCCCTGGCCCGGCATGTCGACCAGCCGCGTGAAGTCGGCCGCTTCGCCGCCCAGCGCCCGCTCGTAGAATGGCTGGTGCCGACTCCACAGTCCGGCGCCGCGGGTTTCGCTGATTGGTTTGCCGAGCAGTTCCGCCGCCCCCATGCCGGTGACGGTTTCGTAGGCACGGTTGACGAAGATGAGGCGGCAGTCCGCATCGACGTAGGTGATCGGATAGGGAATGTTCTCGGCAAACTGCGACAGCCGCGCCCGCGCCGCCTCCAGCGCTTCGCGCGCGGTGACGAAGTCGTGCACGTCAAAGGCGACCGTGTAGACCGCGGCGACCTCGCCCTTGCGGTCGAACTCCGGAAAGACCTGCACGCGGCACCAGCGCAATTGCGCAAGGTGAGTCAGCAGCCGCTCGTAGCTCGCGGTCCGGCCGGAATAACCGACAGCAAAGGCCTCGCGGGCAGCCCCCCAGGCCTCGGCCCCGTAGAGCTGCTCCAGCGTGCGGCCGAGCAGTTGCAGCTCGCCGCGGCCGGCCCAGGCCACATAGGGGGCATTGCAGAAAACGAGCCGTGTCTCGCGGTCCCAGCGGCCGATCGGCACGTTGACCGCATCGACAAGCTTCTCGATGACCGCGGCGCGCTTCATGATGCTGCGGTCGCCGCCACCGAGGGAGCCGCCGGAGGCGCCTCGCTGCGCGCCTCCGTCACGCCGCCCTCCGGTCGAGCATGGCCTGGGCAATCGTGTTGACGTCGGTGTATTCGAGTTCGGCGCCCACCGGGACACCGCGCGCCAGCCGCGTCACCTTCAGCTGCGGATCGCGCGCACGCAGCAGTTCGGCGATGTAGTGCGCGGTCGCGTCGCCCTCGGGCGTGAACGAGGTGGCGACGACGACTTCGCGCACCAGCCCGTCGGCGGCGCGCGCCAGCAGCTGTTCCATCTGGATTTCCCGCGGGCCGATGCCGTCGAGCGGCGACAGCCGGCCCAGCAGCACGAAATACAGCCCGGAGTAGGCAAGCGACTGCTCGATCATCAGCTGGTCCGCCGGCGTTTCGACCACGCACAGCAGCCCGGCGTCGCGCCGCGGGTTGGCGCAGGTCTCGCAGATCTCCTGTTCCGAGAGCGTGTTGCAGCGCGCGCAGTGGCGGACCGTGTTGACCGCCTCGAGCAGCGCCCTGCCCAGCGCCGTGGCGCCGTCGCGGTCATGCTGCAGCAGGTGGAACGCAATGCGCTGCGCCGACCGCGGCCCGATGCCGGGCAGCCGCTTCAGCGAATCGACCAGATTGTCGAGATGAGGACCGAGTTTCACCTGGCCAACCAATCCGCGCGACGGCAGCGCATCGAGCGATTTTTCATGTCAGTTGTTATCGCGCGGGGCGCCGGGCCGCTCCCAAGTCCCGCGCGCCAGTCTGAACCGAACGAGGTGCACGTGCATCGGCGGCCCGCCGCCGATGCGTACACCTCGTTCGCCCCTAGAACGGCAACTTGAACCCCGGCGGCATCGGCATGCCGGCGGTGACCTCGGCCATCTTCTGCTGCGACGTCTCGTCGGCACGGCGGACGGCGTCGTTGAAGGCGGCGGCGACCAGGTCTTCGAGCATGTCACGATCGTCGCCGACCAGGCTCGGGTCGATGCTGACGCGGCGCACCTGGTTTTTGCAGGTCATCACCACCTTGACCATGCCGGCGCCGGCTTGCCCCTCGACTTCGAGCTGGGCCAGTTCCTCCTGAACCCGCTTCATGTTCTCCTGCATCTTCTGCGCCTGCTGCATCAAGCCGGCGAGCTGGTTCTTCATCATCTGCGTGTTCCTCTCAGTGGCGCCCGGCCGCCCGAAGCCACTGAGTGCCCCCTCGGGGGGCAGCGAGCGCATGCGAGCGTGGGGGTTTCATTTCAAGTCTCGCGCGGCCGGATCGACTGCGGCTCGACCTCGGCACCGAAGTTCTCGATCAACTCTTTGACGAACGGGTCGGCCTGGATCGACTGCTCGGCCCGCCGCTGCCGTTCGAGGCGCGCCTGCTCGGCGACCGAGGCGGCGGTGATAACGCCGGCCGTGCTGCCGACCTCCACCGACAGCCGCACCGGCCGGCCGAGGTGCAGCGCCAGCGCCGCACGCAGCTTCTCGACGATGCTCGCCTCGGCATAGGCCTTGATCGCCACCCTGAGGCTGAAGTGATCCCCGGTGACGGCCAGCAGTTCGCTGTGCGAGGCCATCTCGCGCACCAGGCCCGACAGCGGCAACGCGCCGACAAACTGCGGCCACTGCGCGGCATCGGGCAGCACCAGGGCCGCCGAGGCCGGCTGCGGAGACGCTGCTTCGGAGGGTACCGGGCGCGGCCGCGCGGGCGTCGGCGCTGGAACTGGCACGAACTTCGGCGCGGCCATCGCCGTGCCCGCCGCGGCGCCTCGCTGCGCGGCCGACGCCCGGGCCTCGGCTCGCGCGGGAGCCTGCGGCGCGACGGCCTCGACACCCTCGCGTGGCGTGAAGGCCAGCATCCTGAGCAGCGTCATCGTGAAGCCGGCGTACTCGTCCGGCGCCAGACTCATGTCGTTGCGGCCGTGCAGCGCGATCTGATAGCAAAGCTGCACCTCCTCCGGCGCAAAGCTCGCGGCCAGCCGCCGGATCTCGCCGGCGTCGGCGTCGTCGCCCGCCATATCGACCTGTTGCGCCAGCGCAATCCGGTGCAGCAGGCTCGCCAGATCGCGCAGCGCCTGGCCGAGGGAGAAGTTGTGCGCCGCCATCTCGTCGGCAACCGCCAGCAGCCGCGTCGCGTCCTTCACCAGCAGCGCGTCGAGCAGCCGCAGCAGCGTAGCGCCGTCGGCCGCGCCGAGCATCGCCTGCACGGCGGCCAGGGTCACGGTGCCGCCGCTGTAGGCGATCGCCTGGTCGAGCAGGGACAGCCCGTCGCGCATGCTGCCTCGCGCCGCGCGCGACAGCGCCTGCACGGCAGCAGCTTCCGCTGCGATGCCCTCGTGGCCGAGGATCTCGGTCAGCCGGCCGGCAATCGCCACAGGCGACATCGACTTCAGGTTGAACTGCAGGCAGCGGCTCAGCACCGTCACCGGGACCTTCTGCGGATCGGTGGTGGCGAGGATGAACTTCAGGTATTCGGGCGGCTCTTCGAGCGTCTTGAGCATCGCGTTGAACGCGTGGCCGCTCAGCATGTGCACTTCGTCGATCATGTAGACCTTGAAGCGGGCGCCGCTCGGCGCGTAGACCGCGCGCTCGAGCAGCGCGTCCATCTCCTCGACCTTCCGGTTGCTGGCCGCGTCCAGCTCGACATAATCGATGAAGCGGCCGGCATCGATCGCGGTGCAGGCCGTGCACTGGTTGCAGGGCGCCGCGGTGATGCCGCCCTTGCCGTCGGGCCCGGTGCAATTCAGCGCCTTGGCGAGGATGCGCGCCAAAGTGGTCTTGCCGACGCCGCGGGTGCCGGTGAGAAGGTAGGCATGGTGCAGGCGCTGCTGTTCGAGCGCGTTGGCGAGCGCGCGCACCACGTGGTCCTGGCCGACCGTGGTGGCGAAATCGCGTGGCCGCCACTTGCGGGCGAGGGCCTGGTAAGACATGCGCGGCATTCTAGCGACCGCGCCGGTGCTAGCCTGCCGCGCCGACTCCACTGGAGCACTGCCGATGCCCGCCTCCGAACTGTGCTTCCTGCCTGCGGTCGAACTCGCCGCGTTGATACGCCGTCGCGAGGTCTCGGCCGTGGAGGTGATGCAGGCGCACCTGGCGCAGATCGAGCGCATCGATCCGCAGGTCAATGCGATCGTCACTCTTCATCCCGACAGTGCCCTAGCCGAAGCCCGAGCTGCCGACGGGCGCCAGGCACGCGGAGAGCCGCTGCCGCTATTGCACGGCCTGCCGACCGCCCACAAGGACCTGGTGCCGACGCGCGGCGTGCGCACCACCTGGGGTTCGACGATCTACCGCGACTTCATTCCCGACGAGGACGCGCTGATCGTCGCGCGGCAGAAGGCAGCGGGTGCGATCTCGGTCGGCAAGACCAACACGCCGGAGTTCGGCACGGGCGCGCAGACCTTCAATGCCGTCTTCGGCGCCACGCTGAACCCTTATGACCCGACGCGCACCTGCGGCGGCTCGTCCGGCGGCGCCGCGGTGGCGCTCGCCTGCGGCATGGTGCCGCTTGCGGACGGCAGCGACCTCGGCGGCAGCCTGCGCAATCCCGCCAGCTTCTGCAACGTGGTCGGCCTGCGCAGTTCCGCCGGTCGCGTGCCCAAGCATCCGGGCACGCTCGGCTGGAACACGCTGTCGGTGCAGGGCGCCATGGGCCGCACCGTCGAGGACGTGGCGCTGCTGATGCAGGCCATCAGCGGCCCGGATGCCCGGGTGCCCATATCGCTGACCGAACCCGGGTCGCTCTTCGCGCAGCCGTTGCCGCGCGACTTCCGCGGCACGCGGATCGCCTGGGCACCGACGCTCGGTGGCCTCGGACCGGTGCAGGCGCCCGTCGTGGCGGCGATCGAGGCGCGGCGACCCGACTTCGAGTCCCTGGGCTGCGTGATCGACGAGGCCTGCCCCGACATTGCCGAGGCCGGAGAGATCTTCCGCGTGCAGCGGGCGCAGATCTACGCCGCCACGCACGCCGGGCACCTCGAGGAGCACCGCGACCAGCTGAAGGACACGGTGATCTGGAACATCGAGCAGGGGCTGAAGCTCACCTCGCGGCAGATCGGCGAGGCGGAAGTCCGGCGCACCCGGCTCTTCCAGCGTGTGCACGCCTTCTTCGAGCGCTACGAGTTCCTGGTGCTGCCGACGGTGCAGGTGCTGCCTTTCCCGGTCGACGAGCCGTGGATCCGCGAGATCGACGGCGTGCCGATGCCCGACTACCTGGAGTGGATGAAGTCGTGCTGGATGATCACCGTCACCGGCCACCCGGCCGTGTCGGTGCCCTGCGGTTTTTCTGCCGACGGGCTGCCGATTGGCCTGCAGATCATCGGCCGCTTTCGCGACGACTTCAGCGTGCTGCAGCTCGCCTAT
>Ga0105096_10000844_pt1 | contig 11746 bp, 11 predicted proteins | sample PPLLak3cmMay2015_FD_87036 | JGI IMG/M metagenome (GOLD analysis project Ga0105096, IMG submission 87036) | Freshwater sediment microbial communities from Prairie Pothole Lake near Jamestown, North Dakota, USA - PPLs Lake P7 Core (1) Depth... | ecosystem: Environmental > Aquatic > Freshwater >... | reverse complement strand
CAGGTGCCAGGTGCCAGGTGCCAGGTGCCAGGTGCCAGGTGCCAGGTGCCAAGTGCCAAGTTACTATGTTCGATTGGTAATGAGGGCTGCGATACCAGACTTGATGACATCGCCAATGAGGAAGGGCACCACGCCCATCATCCAGACATTACCCATGCCGACAAACGAGGCAAGGACAATGGAGCCCAGAACGAAGATCGGCATGCTGGCCAGAAGTGCGGACCCAAAGGCCCCAACAAATGAACCCGTCCAGCCCGTCTCTTTGAGGTAGCCGGCAAGCCATGCTGCGGGGATGAAACCGAGCAGGTAGCCCGATGTTGGACCCACCAATGCCGTCATAGCCGTGAAGTCTGCAAACACGGGAAGACCAAGCAACCCTGCGGAAAGATAGGTCGCCGAAGCACTTGCCCCCTGTCGAGAACCGAACAAGAGCCCCCACAAGATCACGGCAAATGTCTGACCGGTGATAGGTACAGGAGTGAACGGAAGATGCACGCTGAGTTGCGAGGCGAGCATAATGAACGCGGCACCGGCAACGGTCAGGACCGTCGACATTCCAAGTGTGCGTGTGGCCGTGGTTTGGTTCATCATTTCCATCCACAAAGATACGCTACTCTTTTAACGCCCCTGCCGTCAATCCCTCAATGATCCGTCTCTGGAATAATGCGAACAAGGCAAGGATCGGCAGAGCGCTGATGCTTGCACCGGCCATGAGGTGGCCCCAGTCAATGGACTGTTTGCCAAGATAGAATGCGAGGCCGACGGGAAGGGTCCGGTGGGCTTCATCGTTCGTGAAAAGAAATGGGAACAGAAACGAATTCCAGTTTGAGAGAAAGACGTAGATCGCCAACACCGTGAGCACCGGTCGTGAAAGGGGCATGACGATGCGGAAGACGATGTACCACTCCCCCGCCCCATCGATACGGGCGGCGTCTTCCAGTTCGTGCGGCATACCGGCGATGTATTGCCGGACAAGAAAGATGCCGAACGGCGTCACCAGCCACGGCACGATCAAAGCCCAGTAGGTGTTGATCCAGCCGATCTCGGCCATGAGTCGGTAGAGCGGGATCATGATCACTTGTTGGGGAATGATCAGGACACCGAGAACGGTGGCGAAGAGCACGGAGCTGCCGCGGAATCGGCGTCGGGCAAAGGCATAACCGGCCCACAGACAAAAGATGACATTGCCGGCGGTCACGATCAGCGCCACAAAGGCCGAGTTCAGGAAGTACCGCAGAAAGTTATCGCTCTTCCACGCATCCGTGTAGTTGAGCCACGTTGTTGGTGCCGCGATCATCTCCCACAGGGAAACGAATTGTTCCGGATGTTCCCGGATGGATACCAGCAACATCCACGCCATGGGAAAGATCATTCCCAGGGCCACAACGATCAGGACCGTTGTTGTCAGGATCCGGCTAAACGTAGAGCCCATGTTCAGCGATGTAGTCGCGCACGGCCTTGACCGTCAAGTAGTTGATGCTCTTGTGTTCGCGCACACGTTTGCGAATGTCCGTTGACGAGATCTCCAGCAGCGGTGCTGTGATCCACACGGGCGCTCGATCATCAATGGTAAGGTTCTCACTCATCCGCTCTTCCATTTCCGGCGTGAGCAGGAACGGACGGCGCACGATGCAGACCTGGGCCTCGCGGACGATCTGCTGCCAGTCCTTCCAGCGGACAAATTCCACGGCCTGATCGCTGCCGATCAGAATATTGATCTCGGCATCGGGATACTGCGCGGCAAAATACCTGATGGTATCGATGGTATAGGAGACGCCGCCACGCTGGATCTCGACATCGCTCACCTCAAATTTTGCATGCTGCACCGTGGCCAGTCGAACCATGGCGAGACGATCAGCAGCCGGAGCAACGGCTGCATCGGAGGTCTTGAACGGACTTTGATGGGTAGGCACGAAGAAACAATGATCCAGACCCCGTTGATCCACGAACCGATCCGCAATGATCAGGTGGGCAATGTGGATGGGATTGAACGAACCGCCGATGATGCCGATGGTCACTGCTGACGCACGAGCGTGGAAGCAGTGTTGCGTCGACCGTGTACCACATTCAGCGACACGAACTGGCGGCTGGGCTTGCAGCGGGCTTCAAACTCTTCACGGAACTTTTCGATGAAGCCCTTCACCGGCCATGCAGCGGCATCGCCGAGTGCACAGATCGTATTGCCTTCGATGTTGCTGGCAACGGAATACAGCGTGTCAATGTCTGCCGATGTCGCATCGCCGTGTTCAATACGGTGCAGGATCTTTTCCATCCATCCGCAGCCTTCACGACACGGTGTGCACTGTCCGCACGACTCATGATGGTAGAAGTGCGCAATACGAAGTGTCACGGCGACGATGTCGGTATCCTCATCCATCACCATGATACCGGCTGTGCCGATGTGGGTACCGATCACTTTGAGCGACTCTTCGTCCATACGCACGCCTTCGATCTCGTCACCGCGAAGCGGCGGCATCGACGAACCACCGGGGATGATGGCCTTGATCTTCTTGCCACCCGGCACTCCGCCGCAATGATCATAGATGATCTCGGTCAACAACGTACCCGTTGGTAGCTCGATCACGCCTGGCTTGTTGACGTGGCCCGAGACGCCGAAGAGGATCGTCCCGCTATGCCCCTTGGCACCGATCTGCGAATACGCTTCAGCACCCATGGTGATGATCGGCGGCACGGTGGCAATGGTCTCGACATTGTTGATGGTCGTGGGCATACCCCACAGACCTTTGTTCGCCGGGAACGGCGGCTTGTAGCGCGGATAGGCACGATCGCCTTCGAGCGAATTCATCAGCGATGTTTCTTCACCACAGATGTAGGCACCGGCACCCTTGTGGACAACGATGTCCACGACATAGTCATTGCCAAAGGTCTGACGCATCTTCTCACCGACGTAGCCTTTTGCATAGGCTTCATCGACAGCATCCTGCATCATGTCGACCCACTTGTGATACTCACCGCGGATATAGATGAATGCCTTGGAAATGCCCATGGCATAACCGGCGATCAAGATCCCCTCGATCAATTGATGCGGGTTGTATTCGAAGATCTGACGATCCTTGAACGATCCGGGTTCGGATTCGTCGCCGTTGATCGCGAGATACTTGGGCTTCTCATTCCCCTTCGGCATGAAGCTCCACTTCAATCCGGTTGGGAAGCAAGCGCCGCCGCGACCGCGAAGGCCGGACCTCTTGACTTCGTCCGTGACTTCGTCAGGCGTTCGCTGGATCGCCTTACGATACGCGCCATAGCCGCCGTTGGCGACATAGACGTCAAACTTGTGCAGATCAGCGATCTTGGGGAGGACGATATGCGGTGCGGTGTACATAGTGCGGATTCAAGTGATGTTCACTGCTCAGAATCCACAAATATAGACACAGGCTACATCCTGTGAGCCAGGATCAGCGTGAGCTTTTCCCTGGTGATGGGTTTTTCGACGTAATCGCAGACCCCTTCGGTGGTGAGGGCGCGCTTGACATCCCGGTCGTCATTGGACGAACTGACCATGTAGATGTCGATGTTTTTCGATAAGGTGGCCCGTACAGCCCTGAAGGCGTCGAGGAATTGCCATCCGTCCATATAGGGCATATTGATATCGACGATCAGGACATCGGGCAGCTCATCTGGCTGTTCACGATGTTCTTCGATGTATCCCAGCGCCTCTTCACCGTCTTTGAACCACAGGAATCCGATCTCAACGCCCAAACGCTGGAGCATCCGCTCCGTCGTGAACTGATAGATCCGATCGTCATCAACGAGGGCCACGAGAAGCTTCTTCATTCCACTTCCTCGGCCCGATGTTTGTGCAGTGCAATGGTGAAGATGGTGCTTTCGGACGGTGAGCTCTGGACGTTGATCTCTCCGCCCAGTGATTCCACCATGGTCTTGACCATGAAGAGTCCCACGCCACGTCCGGACGAGCTTCTGTGGAAGGTACTCCCCAACCGGAACATTCGATCTCCGTGGCGTCCGAGATCAATGCCGAGGCCGTTATCCTTCACCTCCAGCACGAAATCGTCATCCTCATCAAGATATGTTGACACAGATACCACCGGTGAACGCTCCGGATGTGCGAACCGGAGAGCATTACTGACGAGATGACGCAAGATCGATTCCAGATACACAGCCGGATAGTCAACAACCGGAACATCATCGGTATCGATCTCGATCGTTGCTTCGGAATCACGAATGGATTGCGCGAGCTGTGCTTTTACACTCAGCACAAGATCACGGACGTAGATCTTTTCGTGCTTTGGTGCGACCATGTTGCGGATGCGGACGGCTTCTCCGATCTCTTCAAGCGTTCGCTCAAGTCCGCCTACCGCATCGATCATCGTGTTCTCGAGTTTCAATCGCTCATCATCGTCCGACGTATCACGCAACAGGCTCACCAGCGACGTAAGATTCGTTAAGGGGGCGCGCAGTTGGTGTGAAACCAGATGACTGAATTCTTCCAGTCTATCACGCTGATGGGTCAGCTCACGCACAAGACGCTCAAGCTCCTGCTCTCGCTCCTTGATCTCCGTGATGTCTTGCGTTGCACCATAGATGCGGGAGGTATTTCCTTCACGACGATCTACCGAGAAGAACACGCGCATCCACTTGATCCGGCGTCCGGAAAGGTGAGCCGGCACTTCAAGGACAGATGGTTGATCAGAGGTGCTTGCCAGGCTCATGGCATTGATCATGCGATCAAAATCTTCCTGCGTGAAAAAGCCTCTGATCGAATCTCCGGTTGGAACGAATTGCTCATCGACCTCATACATGGCTCTGAGCTCGTCGGTCCAGAAGGTGAAACCGGTATCAATGTCGTGATACCAACCTCCAACCTTGGCTAGTTCGTTCGTCGTGAACGCCAACGTATCATACTCCACAATACGGTCTCGGAGTTGGATCTGCTGCGTCACATCCCTCATCGTTGAATGCAATTCAATGATCTTGCCGGCGCCATCTTTCACGGCGACCGTGAAGAGCACAACCCAGCGGATCTCACCACCATCACCAACAACTCGCACCGTCATCGGTGGAATCGTCGTCGCATTCAATGCCGCTTCACTAAAGGTCTGCCGAACACGCTCCTGATCATCAGGATGGAACCGATCGATCAGACTGCGTCCAACCAATGATGACGAAGCACCAAAGATCAGGGCACCTAAATGGCTGACGTAATGGATGATCCCGGAAGGACTGTGAAGAACGATCACCTCTGACGGGAGATCCGTCAACAGATGGTCAAGTCCCTTCGCAACATCCAGTGGCTGATGGAGATTCTGTTTCACGATACCACAAAAATCACCACCGCGGTACTCTCAAACAATGAGTATACCTACGTTAAACGTATGGACTTACGCGATTCTACGTACAAAAGTTCAAGACGACCGGTCAGGCGCGCTCAATGACCACGCCCAGGCCCTGGCCCACGCCGATACACAAGGCGGCAGCACCGTACTGCACGTCTCTGCGGCGCATTTCCCGCGCAAGATGCCCCAGGATGCGTCCGCCGCTCATCCCAAGCGGGTGTCCGATGGAAATGGCCCCGCCGTTTACGTTGACCCTGTCTTCGTCCAGGCCCAATTCCCTGACGCAGGCCAGCGACTGGGCGGCAAACGCCTCGTTGATCTCCACAAGGTCCAGGTCTCCGACGGAGATACCGGCCCGCTCGCAGGCCTTTCGGATCGCACCCACGGGACCGATGCCCATGATCCGCGGGTCCACACCAACGGCAGCCGTCGAAATGATCCGTGCCAGGGCCCGACCGCGGAGTTCCGGATGATCAAGCAGGAAACGCTCGGAAACGACCAGCATGGCCGACGCTCCATCATTGAGCGATGACGAATTCCCCGGGGTGACCGAGCCGCCTTTACGGAAGGCCGGCTTGAGCGTGGCCAGTTTTTCGATCGTTGTATCCGCCCTCGGACCTTCATCGACGACAACGACCTTCGGATCGCCCTTTTTCTGCTGTATCTCGACGGGAATGATCTCGTCGGCATATGCCCCGGCCTGTTGGGCTGCAATGGCCCTCAAATGCGAGCGAAGAGCGAATGCATCCTGATCCTCGCGGGAGATCTGCCACTGCTCAGCCACATTTTCGGCCGTCTCCCCCATCACCTCGAGTGGAAACATCTCGGCCATCTTCGGATTCGGATATCTCCACCCCAAGGCCGTATCGTAGGCCGTCATGTTACCAAAGACCGCGGCACCGGAGACATTCTTGGGCATGCTGTAGGGGGCGCGCGACATACTCTCCACGCCACCGGCAACGATCACGTCGGCTTCGCCGCACTTGACCGCCCTCGACGCCTGGATCACAGCTTCTAGCGATGACGCACACAAGCGGTTCACCGTAACGCCCGGTACCGTGTAGGGCAGACCGGCGAGAAGGCCGGCCATACGCGCAACATTGCGGTTGTCTTCACCCGCCTGGTTGGCACATCCCATGATCACATCGTCGATCACGGCAGGATCGATCCCGGTTCTCTCAACCAGGGTCCGAATGACCAGGGCGGCCATATCGTCAGGCCGTACGGCGCTCAACGCACCGCCAAATTTGCCGACAGGGGTACGGATGGGATCGATGATGTATGCGTTCATGGTTGGTGGTTGGTTTAGAGGGTATCAAGATTGCGCTGGATCTTCGCAACGGCATCGGTCCAGTCGGCAAGTTTTTTGCGTTCGGCTTCGATCACGTCGGGTTTAGCCCCCTTCACGAAACCTTCGTTGGAGAGTTTCTTTTCAACGCCGGCGATGGCTCCGGTGAGGCGCGTGAGTTCCTTCTGAAGGCGCTCGCGTTCCTTGCCAAGGTCGACGGCACCTTCAACGACCATGAAGGTCTCGACGCCGCGGATCACATCGGCAACTGATCCGGCCGGTTTTTCCAGGCCTGTGCCGATCGTGAGGTCCGAACAACGCGCGAGCGACATGATCACGTCGCGCTGTTCCTGCAGGAAGGGCACAAGCGCTGCGTCGCTCGAGATCGTGACCGGGAGTTTTTTACCGGGAGGGATCCCCATCTCGGCGCGCTGACGTCGCAGTGACTCGACGAGGTTTTGCAGTAGTTCGAATTGTTGCTCCACATCAGGCTGGATCAGCGACGGATCCGACACCGGTGCGGGCTGCGTGCTGATGCTGACGTTGGAACCATGACCGAACAGACCATGCCACAACTCCTCGGTGAGGAACGGCATCACCGGATGCAGAAGACGCAACGTACCGTCGATGATCTCGAAGGCATGCTGCAGCGCCCCCGCCTTTTCGTCATCGTTCGATGCGGTGTTCAGTTGAACCTTGACGATCTCGACATACCAGTCGCAGAAGTCGCGCCAAATGAAATCGTACAACGTTCTCGCATATTCCGTGATGCGGTACTGAGCGAGTGCATCCGTTGCTTGTTGGATCGTTGTGTTATACCGCGACGTGATCCACGTGGTTGGTGTGCTGGTGTGCTGGTATGCTGGTGTGCTTGTGTGCTGGTGTGCTGGTGCCAATTCAGCTTGCTTCATCTGCAGGAATCGGCAGGCATTCCAGACCTTGTTGCCAAAGTTTCTGCCGATCTCCATCGTCGCGATGTCTTGCGTCTTCTCGTCGATCTCAAGTCGAACATCCGAGCCTAGCGGCGCCAGATAGATCATGGTGAAGCGCACCGAATCAGCCCCATACCGTGCGATGATATCCAGCGGGTCGGGCGAATTACCGAGTGACTTCGAGAGCTTTCTTCCCTTTGCATCGCGAATGATGGACGTGAAATACACATCACGGAACGGCACACGGCCATCGAACTTCACCGAGGCCATGATCATCCGTGCAACCCAGAAAAAGATGATGTCGGGACCAGTGACGAGAAGGTTCGTAGGCAGATAGAAATCGCCCTGATCGCGCGTGGTTGTCATCGGCCACAGCCAGGACGAGAACCACGTATCAAGAACGTCTGGATCCTGGGTAAGGGGCGACCCAGACGCCAGCCCAAGTTTTGTACGAGCTTCGTCGGCATTGTGAGCGGCGGTGAATCGTCCGTCCTCGGCGTAATACACCGGGATGCGATGACCCCACCACAGCTGACGCGAGATGCACCAGTCGCGGATGTTCGTCATCCAATGTTCATAGGTCTTCACCCAATGTTCAGGATAGAACCTGATGTCTCCGTCCTGCACAACCTTCAATGCCGGTGCCGCCAGCGGCTGCATGCGCACGAACCACTGATCGCTCAGATACGGTTCTACCGGCTCGCCGCCACGTTCGGAAAAACCGACGTTGTGTGTGTAGTCTTCAGACTTTTCAAGGAGCTCGGCTTCTTCCAGGGCCTTCATGACGGCCTTGCGGGCTGCGAAGCGTTCCAGTCCGGCAAATGGGCCGGCGAGTTCCGTCAGATGTGCATCCGGTCCGATACATGACGGCATGGCCAGGTTGTGGCGCATGCCGATCTCATAGTCGTTCGGATCGTGGGCCGGCGTCACCTTCACACATCCGGTGCCGAATTCCGGATCAGCATAGTCATCGGCAATGATCGGCACGGATTGTCCGCTGATCGGTACGATCACATTCTTGCCGATCAGGTTTACATAACGCTCATCCCGCGGATTTACGGCGACAGCTACGTCGGCGAAAATGGTCTCCGGACGCACGGTCGCAACCAATAGGGTTCCCGAGCCATCTTCGAGATGATATCGCAGCGTCACGATCTTTTCGCGGACTTCCTTGAAGATCACTTCTTCATCGCTCAAGGCACTTTGTGCCACAGGCGACCAGTTGATGATCCGCTTGCCACGATAGATCAGGCCTTCGTCAAACAGCTGGATAAAGGCATCCTGAACGGCCTGAGAGGCACTCTCGTCCATCGTGAACAGGGTGCGATCCCAATCGCACGACACACCAAGGGTCCGCAGCTGCTGCAGGATGATGCCGCCGTACTTCTCTTTCCAGGCCCACACACGGTCGTTAAAGGCCTCGCGGCCCAGATCGTGTCGTGTCTTGCCTTCCTTGCGCAGCTCTTGTTCGACCTTCGTTTGCGTGGCGATGCCGGCATGATCGAGGCCCGGGAACCAGCATGCTTCAGCGCCGAGCTGTCTGTTCCAGCGGATGTACATATCCTGAAGCGTATTGTTCAGGATATGACCAAAATGCAGGATGCCCGTCACGTTCGGAGGGGGCATCAAAATGCTATATGGACGTTTTGACGAGGGGGTCGAATGGTAGATGCCCAGATCTTCCCACGTGGCATACCACTTTTGTTCCGAAGTGGACGGATCGTACGATTTTTCGAGGAGGTTACTCATAGGCAACAAAGATACCTAGCGCGAGGAATCATATATTTGTATCCGAATTGGGAACCTGGTCAAGAAGTCCCAAGTACAATCGGCACTCATAGTTGTATTTCGTTTCATAGGGAGGACGTATGGCATTCTGGAAAGAGCGTACGGGTGTTGTTGCAGCAGCAGCATTCGGAGCAGCGCTCGTGCTCACGTCGTGCACCTGTCACATCAAGGAAGAGCAGCAGGCAATGATCAACCAGCTGCGGACCGAAGAGCGACAGTTGAACGATGACATCGCGAAGGCCGACAAAGACAAGTCGCGCATCGGCAGCGAACTGGCTACCCGTCAGGGTGAAGTTCGCAAGTGCAATGAGCGCAAGGCGTTCGTGCAAGACAAAATGGGCCGCTGGCCCAACATCTGGCCGGATTGGGATCCAAATGCTCCTGTAGCTCCGGTCGAAGAAGATGTGCAAACCAAAACCACCAAAAAGAAGAAGTAAGAAAGGATATCGACCATGAAGAATCTCTTCCTGATCGCGATCTTCTGTGGTGGCCTGTTGGTTCCCGCCATGGCACAAGATCGTGTTCCCCCGCCGCCGGAGTCAAAGCCGGACAAAGAGCTTGAGTGTGACGAGGCAGATGCCCGCATCCTCAAGTACAAAGAACAGAACGCAACGCTGCAGACCAAGCTTGACGGACTGAAGTCCGACATCATGAAGGCTGAAGGCGACCTGACGTCAGCCGTTGGCGACCTCAAGAAGTGCAACGAAGACATCTACTCGATGATCGGTGCAACTGAGGCCGACGTCAACAGCTTCCGCGAGCGCCTGGGCCGTATCGAAGGCAAGGTCCGCGAAATGCAGCGCCTCAACGACGATCAGCTTGCTGACCGTCAGGCCGAGGTCAAGGCTCTCGAAGAAGAACTCAATGCTCTCCGTCGTGAGCGTGTTGCTGCCCTTCCGGAATTCTATGACCGCGTGATCGCTCTGGCCCGTGACATCAAGGGTCTCTATCGCGAAAAGAAGATCAAGGGCTACACCGTTGGTACGTGGGCTGAGAACCGCGACTGCTTGTGGAACATCTCGGGTCGTGCCGAGATCTACGGCGATCCGTTCCAGTGGCCGAAGATCTGGCAAGCCAACACCGATCAGATCAAGAATCCGGACGTCATCCAGCCAGGCTGGGTTCTGACGATCCCGCCGGCAGGTCCGAAGACGGATGAAGAAATGAAGGCCGAACGCAAGTACTGGCGCAAGAAGCGCGCAGCCGCTGAAGCTGCTGCCGCCGCTGCTACCACACCTGCCCCGGCTACTCCGGCTACGAACAATGCCACGAAGACCGAAGCTGGCAACTGATCCACGATAGTTACGCACATCACGGCGACCCGCTTAGGCGGGTCGCCGTTTCTGTTTATTATCGCTTATGCATACCGTAGAAAAGAAGATCAAGATCCTGGATGTGAATCCCGTTGAGCTCTTTGGAGCACAGGAATCCCATCTGCAGCTCATCGAAAACAAGTTCGACACGGCCCTCACGGTTCGTGGCGACACGGTCGTGTTGCGTGGTGAACCGGCAGAGGTGAAGAAGATCGAGGCCATCCTGACGGAGCTGACCTATACGCTGCAGCGTACCGGCAAGCTCACGCTCACGGATGTGTCAACGATCATCGACCTGGTCTCTGGCAACCGCACTGCCCAGCCCCCTGTCATGAATCCCGAGGAGTTGGACTCCGTGATCTTGTGGGGCAAGAAGGAGATCATCCGGGCTCGGACACCGCGGCAGATGGAGTATTACCGCAAGGTGCAGAAGAATGATCTGGTCTTCTGTGTCGGACCGGCAGGCACAGGCAAGACGTATCTCGCTGTGGCGATGGCACTCTCGGCTCTTCGCGCCAATGAAGTGTCGCGGATCATCCTGTCACGTCCGGCCGTCGAAGCCGGTGAGTCTCTCGGTTTTCTCCCGGGTGATATCTCGGAAAAAGTCGATCCGTATCTGCGTCCCCTGCTTGATGCACTGGCCGATATGGTCAGTCCTGACAAGCTCAAGAGTATGCTCGAGCGTCGGATCGTCGAGATCATCCCGCTGGCCTATATGCGCGGACGGACGTTGAACAACTCGTTCATCATCCTCGACGAAGCACAGAACGCCACGCGGATGCAGATGAAGATGTTCCTGACGCGCCTCGGTCAGCACTCCAAGGCTATCGTTACGGGCGACGTCACGCAGGTAGACCTTGGGCGGAGATCCGACTCAGGCCTGCTTGATGTCTACTCGTTGTTCAAGAACATCGAAGGCATCGACTTCATCGAGTTCGAAAAGGTAGACGTGGTCCGTCACCGTCTCGTCGCCGAGATCGTCAGCGCGTACGAACGCGAAGAAGAACGACGTCAGAACACGCCGTCATGATCGAACTGTTCCGCCTGGGCTTCATCACCATCACCCTCATCGATGTGATCGATGTTGTGGTGATCGGTCTGTTGTTCTAT
>Ga0105096_10000842_pt1 | contig 11747 bp, 12 predicted proteins | sample PPLLak3cmMay2015_FD_87036 | JGI IMG/M metagenome (GOLD analysis project Ga0105096, IMG submission 87036) | Freshwater sediment microbial communities from Prairie Pothole Lake near Jamestown, North Dakota, USA - PPLs Lake P7 Core (1) Depth... | ecosystem: Environmental > Aquatic > Freshwater >... | reverse complement strand
GAGGGTGGACTTGCCGACGTTGGGCAGGCCGACGATGCCGCATTTCAAAGACATGGGTTTTTCCTTAGACGGCTTTGCCGTGCAACTGTCGCTGGGCGCCGGCATAGTCGCCACCGGCAATTTTCGGCCAGGCCAGCAAGCAGCGGGCCAGCGCGTGTTCGATATCGGGCATCTCTTCCTTGCGCGGCGGGTGCAGCACGAAGTCGGCGACCTGCTGCGTCAGGTTGAGTTCGCGCGGGTGACCGATGCCGAGGCGCAGGCGCCAGAAGTCCGGCGTACCGAGCCTTGCCTGGATGTCCTTGAGGCCATTGTGGCCGCCGTTGCCGCCGCCCTGCTTGAGGCGGATGCCGCCGGGGGACAGGTCGAGGTCGTCATGGACAACGAGGATCTCGTCTGGCGCGATCTTGTAGAAGTTGGCGAGCGCCGCGACCGACTGGCCGGAGCGGTTCATGAAGGTGGTCGGCTGCAGCAGCCAGAGATCACCGGCGCGCGCTGTCCGGCCGAAGAACTTGCCCTGCGGGGCGAGCGTCGCCTTCAGCTTGTCGGCGAACTGGTCGACAAGCCAGAAGCCGACGTTGTGCCGGGTGGCTTCGTATTCGGCGCCGGGGTTGCCGAGTCCGACGATCAGGCGCGGTGCGAGCATGGCTGTTCAAATGAAATGGCCGCCGCGGACAGGATGCCTGCGGCGGCCAGTGCAAGCGCGGGCCGGAGCTTACTCGGCGGCGGCTTCGCCTTCGGCTTCTTCTTCTTCGGAGGTGCCGCCCTTGGCGACGACGCCGACGACGACCGCGTCATCGGCAGCGTGCGAGGCGAGTTTGACGCCCTTCGGCAGCTTGAGCTCGGACAGGTGGATCACCTCGCCGACGTCGAGCGCGCTGATGTCGACCTCGATGAACTCTGGCAGATCCCTGGGCAGGCACTGGATGTCCACTTCGGTGATGACATGGTTGACCAGGCCGCCGGACAGCTTGACGCCGGGGGCGGTTTCCTCGTTGATGAAGTGCAGCGGCACCAGGATGTGAACTTCCTCGGTGGCGCTGACGCGCTGGAAGTCGACATGCAGCACCAGCGGCTTGTAGGCGTGCATCTGGGTGTCGCGCAGCAGGGCCTGCTGCTTCTTGCCGTCGACCATCAGGTTCATGATCGACGAATGGAAGGCTTCCTTCTTCAGGTTGAGGAGCAGTTCCTTGTGATCGAGTTCGATCGCCTGCGGGGCGGTATCGCCGCCGTAGATGATGCCGGGTACCTTGCCGGCGCGACGCAGGCGGCGGCTCGCACCCGATCCCTGCAGCGTACGCGCCTGAGCGGTAATTTCAAATTGCATAGTGATACTCCAGAGTGTTTCCCGCTCCGCGACCAGAACGGGAAGGGTTGAAAAAACTTAGTCGATGAACAGCGATGACACGGAGTCGTCGTTGCTGATGCGACGTATGGTTTCGGCCATGAGTTCGGCCACGGAAAGCTGACGGATGCGCGGCGAGGCGGAGGCGTCGTCGCGCAGCGGAATGGTATCGGTGACGACCAGTGCGTCGAGGTCGGAGCGGTTCACCCGCTCGACGGCACCACCGGACAGCACCGGGTGCGTACAGTAGGCGACGACCTTGCTGGCGCCTTCCTTCTTGAGCGCGGTGGCTGCCTTGCACAGCGTGCCGGCGGTATCGACCATGTCGTCCATGATGATGCAGGTACGGCCCTCGACCTCGCCGATGATGTTCATCACCTCGGAGACGTTGGCCTTCGGGCGGCGCTTGTCGATGATCGCCAGGCCGCACTCGAGGCGCTTGGCCAGCGAGCGGGCACGGACGACGCCGCCGTGATCGGGCGAGACGACCATCGGGTTGACGTAGTTCTGCTTGTGGATGTCCTCAAGCAGGATGGGCAGCGAATAGATGTTGTCGACCGGGATGTCGAAGAAGCCCTGGATCTGTTCGGCGTGCAAATCCATCGTCAACACGCGGTGGACGCCGGAGGCGACCAGCATGTTGGCGACCAGCTTGGCGGCGATCGGCACGCGCGACGAGCGCGAGCGGCGGTCCTGGCGGGCGTAGCCGAAGTAGGGGATGGCAGCGGTGATGCGGCCGGCCGAGGCGCGCTTCAGCGCGTCGACCATGACCAGCAGCTCCATCAGGTTGTCGTTGCATGGGGCGCAGGTCGATTGCAGCACGAAGATGTCGCGGCCGCGGACGTGCTCCTGCAGTTCGATGCTGAGTTCGCCGTCGGAAAAGCGGCCGACTTTGGCGCGTCCGAGATCGACATTGAGGTAGTCGGCGACGTCGGTAGCCAGCTTGGGGTTGGCGTTGCCGGTGAAGACCATCAAACTGTTGTAGGCCATCTGTACATCCCTCGGGGCATTATTCGTACGCATCGAGCCACCAGAAAATGCCTGTCACAATGAATTACGGGCAGGCTTGCGACCTGCCCGAAGGAAGCTGGCTGGGGAAGAAGGATTCGAACCTTCGAATGCCGGAATCAAAATCCGGTGCCTTGACCAACTTGGCGACTCCCCAGTGGCCGTCTGCACGGTATCGCGTGCGAACGAGGCGCGCATGTTACAGGAGCCACCCGCGAAAATCCAGTGATTTCAGAGATCGGCGAGCGGGTGGGCGGGCAAACCGGCGGCGAGCCAGCCATTCATCGCCGGCGGCAATCGGGCGAAGACCGCTTCCGCTGTGGCGCTGTCGGCGAACCCGGCGAAGACGCAGGCGCCGGAGCCGGTCATCATCGCGCCGGGGGCGAACTGCCGAAGCCAGGCGAGATGCTCGGCGACCGCCGGGAATCTGGCGCAGGCGACCGCCTCGAGGTCGTTGCGGCCCTCGCCTTGGCGCCACGCGGCAGGCGCCAGCGGGGCGGTGTCGCGGCGCAGGTCGGGTGCGCCGAAAATGGCCGCGGTCGGGACGTTGACCGCGGGATGCAGGACCAGATACGTTTCCGGCGGCAGGTCGACGTCGCTGAAGCGCTCGCCGACCCCTTCGGCGAAGGTGTTGCGGCCGTGGATGAAAACGGGAACGTCGGCGCCGAGCTGCAGGCCCAGTTTCTCCAGGTCGGCGCGCGAAACGCCGGTTGCCCACAGGTGGTTCAAGGCCAGCAGCACGGTGGCGGCGTCGGAACTGCCGCCGCCGAGGCCGCCGCCGAGCGGCAGGTTCTTCGCGAGGTGGATGGTCGCTCCCTGCCCGCAGCCGGTCGCCGCTTGCAGCAGGCGCGCGGCGCGGACGGTGAGATCGTCCCCGGCGGCGACACCGGGCAGCGGGGCGGCGAGGACGATGCGGTTGTCCGGCCGCGGTTCGAAGCGCAAGCCATCCATGCGGTCGATGAAGCGGAACACCGTCTGCAGCAGGTGATAGCCGTCGGCACGGCGGCCGACGACGTGGAGGAAGAGGTTGAGCTTGGCCGGCGCTGGCCAGTCGCTGTCCCAGGTGCGGCTGCTCATGGCGCCTGCCGCCATTCCTCGAGGCGCAGCCGCAGTTCGACCTCGCTGCCGCGCGTGACGGTAAGGCCGGCCGGCAGCGCGCCGGGTGCGTCGTCGCCATAGGTGTATGCGATCTGCCAGCCGGCCTCGCTCGCCCGCAGCGGGCGGCCGCTGCCGTCGCGTTCGACCCCGGCGGCACGGCCGAGCAGCCAGTAGGGCAGGCGGCGGACTGGCAGACGCTGGCCGGTCACTTCCTCGATCAGCGCATCAGGGTCGGCCGCCGCGCGCGTCCGGCCATCGGCCAGGCGGAGAACGGCGCCGCCCGGCCCGCTCTCGATCTCGGCGATGCCGGTGCCGAACGGGCTCAAGATCAGCACGCGGTCGCTGTCGCTCCTGTGCTCCCAGGTGAGGCGGCCGCCGGAACTGAGCGGCTTCCCGTCCGGCCCGCCGGCGCGCAGGGCGAAGCGGGCGTCGACCGAAAAATCGCCGACCTGCTCCCGCGTCGCGCCGAGGTCCGGCGGCGTCGCGGCGCAACCGGCGAGCAGGCCGCCGGCGAGAAAGGCGGCACAGCGGAAGTTCAAGGCCGGAATTTTTTCAGCGCGGCGGCGAGTACTTCGCTGTCGGGGAACTTGCCGGCGGCTTCCTTCAGGAAACGCGCCGCTTCGTCCTTGCGGCCCATCGTCCACAGGACCTCGCCCAGATGGATGGCGATTTCCGGGTCGGGCCGCAGGGCGTAGGCCTTCTCCAGCGTCGCCAGCGCTTCCGGCAGCCGCCCTTGGCGGAACAGCACCCAGCCCATGCTGTCCATGATGAAGGGATCGTCGGGTGCCAGCGCCACCGCTCGGGAGATGAGATCGTAGGATTCAGCGAGCCGCATGTTGCGGTCGGCGAAGGAATAGCCGAGCGCGTTGAGGCCGTGCGCGTGGTCCGGCTTGAGCGCGAGCAGGCGCCGTAGGTGCTTTTCCGTGACCTCCGGCTTGCCCTGGCGTTCGGCGGCCAGGGCCGTTTCGTAGAGCAATTCGAGGTTGTCCGGGTTGTTGGCGAGGGCGGATTCGAGCAGCGCGTAGCTTTCGTCGCCACGGCCGGCCTCGCGCAGCAACTGGGCTTCGGCGAGGATCAACTGGGTGCGCTCGGCGGCGCTGCCGGTCCGTGTCGTGCGCAGCAATTCCCGCGCCTCCTCTGTGCGCCCCTGGGCGAGCAGGAGGTGGGCGGCGCGCGCGCGGGCCGGGATGTACTGGTCGCCGCCGGTGACCCGGTGGTAATGTTCGAGCGCGGCTTCCGGCTTCTTTTCCTCCTCGTCGAGCTGGCCGAGAAAGAAATGGATCGTGCTCTTGTCGGCGAAGTCGGCTGCCAGCAGTTTGTCGAGCTGTGCGCGCGCGACTGCCTTGTCACCTTGCTGCAACGCCAGCACGGCGAGCGGATAGACGATGTCGGGGTTGTCGGGGCTGTTCTTCAGCAGGCGGTCGAACTGGACCCGTGCGTCGTCGTAACGCCGTTCGACGATCAGCAGGCGCGCCAGCGCCAGGCGTGCATCGCGGGCGTCGGGGTTGCGCGCCACGAACTTGTCGAGACCGTCGATGGCGCTGGCGGTGGACTGGCGCGCCTGGACCTGGGCGCGGGCGAGCGCGGTGACCTCCCAGTCGGGGCGGTAGATCAACGCTTCCTGGAATTCGCTGATGGCGCGCATCGGGTCGTCGGCCGCTGCCGCTGCCTGCCCCATCGCGAAGTGCGCCTCGGGCAGGTTGTCGTAGGGAGCGGCGACGCGGTCGACCAGCCGCTGCACCGCCTTCTTGTCGGCATAGCGCGCCAACATGCGGTTCAGGTGCATCAGGTTGCTGCCGGCGTTGGCCTTGTCCTGCTCGAGCACCCGCGCGAACTGCGGCGCGAGATCGTCGATGCGGTTGGTGGCGATCAGCAGGCTCGATTCCATCTGCCGGGCCTGGGCGGAATCGGGTTCGACCTCGAGCCAGAAGCGGACCAGTTCGAGCGCCAGCTCGTACTGGCGGGCATTGGCCGCGACTTCGGTGGCGCGCGCGATGATCTTGGGGTCGCGCGTGCGGCGGGCGAGGTCGTTCCAGGCGCTGATGCCCAGCTCGGTGTCGCCGCGCTGCAGTGCCAGGTCGCCGACCAGCGCCTGGAATACGGTGCGGGTGACGATGTCCTCGCTGGCGGGCGGACTGGCGGTGCGCGCGGCCGCCGGCTTCTTGCCGGTCGCCCTGGCGGCCTTCTCGCCGGCGGCATGGGCGGGCCAGGCGAAAGCCAGGGCGAGGGCGGCGACGATCAACTTGTTGGGCATCTGCTGCTTTCAGGCATGGGTTGCATGTTGGAACGCATAAAATTCGCGAAGTTTTAGATGTTATTGGGGATTGCCCGGAGGAACAAGCGATGCCGGAACTGCCGGAAGTCGAGGTCTGTCGGCGCGGACTGCTGCCCGAGGTCGAGGGACAGGTCATTCGCGGTGCTGTCGTGCGTGCCGCCAGCCTGCGCCTGCCGCTGGCGCCGGGGTTGGGCGAGACGCTGGCCGGGCAGCGGGTGGCCGCCATACGCCGGCGTGGCAAGTATTTGCTGCTCGACTGCCGAGGCGGCGGCGAGGACGGCTGCCTGATCATCCATCTCGGCATGTCGGGCAGCCTGCGCTTCGTGGCGCTCGACGCGCCGGCCGGCCGCCACGACCATGTCGACCTGATCTTCGCGCACTGCATCCTGCGCCTGGCCGATCCGCGCCGCTTCGGCGTTGTCCTCTGGCAGCCGGCCTCGGCGCCCCTGCCGGCGCTGCTGGCCGGGCTCGGCATCGAGCCGCTCGGTGACGAACTCACCGGCGCCTGGCTATTCGCCGCGACGCGTGGGCGCAGGACACCGATCAAGCAGCTGCTGATGGACAGCCACCTGGTGGTAGGCATCGGCAACATCTATGCTGCCGAGAGCCTGTTCCGCGCCGGCATTTCGCCGCTGCGCGCGGCGGGCAGGGTCGGCCGCGAGCGTTGCGGGCGGCTGGTGTCCGCCATCCGCGCGACGCTGACGGATGCCATCGCGGCAGGCGGCAGCAGCATTCGCGACTACGTTCACAGCGATGGCGGCGCCGGCTGCTTCCAGGTCGACTGCGCCGTTTATGGCCGGGCCGGCGAACCCTGCCGGCGGTGCGACGGGACGGTCCGCCAGGTTCGCCAAGGGGGCCGCTCGACGTTCTACTGCCCTGTGTGCCAGCATTGAATTCCGGCGGAAAATTGCTGTTTTCATGCTAAATTGAAACATCCGACCGTATCTACGGAGCCCGCCATGTCGCTTGCCAACCAGTTTGCCGCCTATTCCGAATGGCGCTCGCGCCTGTCCGCCGGTATCGGTGCCTTCCAGGCTTGGCTGTCCGCCAACGATCTGTCCGACCAGCAGAGCGACCTGCGCCTGGCGCAACTCCTCGAACGCCTGCGCGAGGACCGTCTGAATGTCGCCTTCGTCGCCGAGTTCTCGCGCGGCAAGTCGGAACTGATCAACGCCATCTTCTTCGCCGATTACGGTAGCCGCATGCTGCCGTCTTCGCCCGGGCGCACAACGATGTGCCCGACCGAGCTTCTGTACGATGCCGGCAGGCCGCCGTGCATCGAGTTGCTGCCGATCCAGACGCGTGCCTCGAATGTCCGTGTCGGCGAGTACCGGCGCCATCCCGAGAAGTGGGCCAGGGTGCCGCTGCCGGTGGACTCGCCGGCGGAGATCCAGGCGGCCCTGCGCCATGTCAGCCAGACGATCCGCGTCGCGCGGGGTGAGGCCGAGCGGCTCGGTTTCGAACTGGGCGAGGGCGTCGGCGGAACGTACCGGGCCGGCAGCGATGGCCTGGTGGAAATCCCGCGCTGGCGCCACGCCGTAATCAATTTCCCGCACCCGCTGCTCAAGCAGGGGCTGGTCATTCTCGACACGCCGGGGCTCAATGCGATCGGTGCCGAGCCCGAGCTGACCCTGTCGCTGCTGCCCAAGGCGCACGCCGTGCTGTTCATCCTGGCAGCCGATACCGGCGTCACGCAGTCGGACCTGGCCATCTGGAAGGAGCGCATCGGCGACGGTGGCACGGCCAAGCGCGGGCGCATGGTCGTCCTCAACAAGATCGACGGTCAGTGGGACGAACTCAAATCGGTCGCCGAAGTCGATGCCGACATCCGGCGCATGGTGTCCTCCTGCGCCACCACCCTCGGCCTGCCGGAGCGCCAGATCTTCCCGGTGTCGGCGCAGAAGGGCCTGGTCGGCAAAGTCAACGGTGATGCCGCCCTGCTCCAGCGCAGTCGTCTGCCTGTCCTCGAAGCCGCCTTGTCCAGCGAGCTGATTCAAGCCAAGCGGGAAATCGTGTACGACAACACCGACGGCGAATTCGGCGAGGTCAGCCTGCGCGTTCGTGGCCTGCTTGAATTGCGGCTGGACGGCCTGCGCGAGCAATTGGCCGAGATGACCCAATTGCGCGGCACGAACAAGGGCGTGGTCGAATACATGATGGGCAAGGTGCGCGCCGAGAAGTCGGAGTTCGAGGCTGCCCTGCGGCGCTACTATGCGGTCCGCAGCGTCTTCACGACCCTGAGCAACAACCTCTTTGGCCATCTCGGCCTCGACACGCTGCGCCAGTTGACGCAGGAAACCCGCGTGACGATGCTCGAGGCCAATTTCTCGAAGACGCTGTCCGACACGATGCGGGACTTTTTCTACCGTTCGCGCCAGGGGCTGGAGAAATCAGCAGGCGAGATCGGCGAGATCCAGGACATGATGGCGGCGGTCTACAAGAAGTTCTCGGTCGAGCACGGCCTCAAGCTCGGTACGCCGGCTGCTTTCTCGCTGCGCCGTTGCCAAAGAGAACTGGACCGCCTGGAAGGCTGGTGCGATACGCACCTGAACAGCGTGCGCAGCCTGCTGACGACCGACAAGAGGCAGATCACGCGGAAGTTCTTCGAGGAAGTGGCGGTCGAGGTGCGGCGTGCCTTCGAGCGCGCGGACCGGGATGCTGAAACCTGGCTGCGGGCGATCATGGCACCGATGGAAACGCAGGTGCGCGAGCATCAGATGCAGCTCAAGCGCCGCCTCGACAGCATCAAGCGCATCCACCAGGCAACCGGCACGGTGGAGGAACGCATCGGCGAACTCGAAGTCAACGAACGCAACCTGCTGCGCCAGATCCAGTCGCTCGAGGCCATCGTCGCCCGCGTGCGCGACCTGCTGCTGCCGACCGAGGCCCGCCGCCGCGCTGCCTGACGGCTGCGGTCGACAACAAGAAACCCGCGGTATCCGCGGGTTTCTTGTTTGGGCAGCGGGCAGGACTCAGGGGCGCTTGTTGCCGGTGAGCTTCTCGTACTTGACCCAGAGCATTTCCTCGTTCTCCACATGGGCCGGATCCTTCGGGATGCAGTCGACCGGACAGACCTGTACGCACTGCGGCTCGTCGTAGTGGCCGACGCACTCGGTGCACTTGTTGGGGTCGATCTCGTAGATTTCCGTGCCCTGGTAAATCGCCTCGTTCGGACATTCCGGTTCGCAGACGTCGCAGTTGATGCACTCGTCGGTGATGATCAGGGACATGGATTTTCTTCCTCTCTCGATTGATTGGCTGATTGTTTCGCCCGCAGGCGCTGGATTACGCAAGGTTGCACGAATTTTTCCACTTCGCCGCCGAGGCGCGCAATTTCGCGCACCATCGTCGCGGAGATGAACATGTACTGTTCGCCCGGGGTCAGGAAAACGGTCTCGACTTCCGGATAGACGCTGCGGTTCATGCCGGCCATCTGGAATTCGTACTCGAAGTCGGAAACGGCACGCAGGCCGCGGACGATGACCTTGGCGCCCTGCTCATGCACGAAGTTCATCAGCAGGGTGTTGAAGCCGACGATCTCCACGTTGGGGACGTCGCCCAGGACTTCCTGCGCCAGTTCGACGCGCTCGGCGAGGTCGAACAGCGTGCCCTTGGCCGGGCTCTCGGCGATCGCCAGGATCAGGCGGTCGAACAGGGTCGCCGCGCGCCGCACGAGATCCTCGTGGCCACGTGTGATCGGGTCGAAGGTGCCCGGATAGATCGCTACGCGATGATCGAGTTTGCCCAAGCCTTGTCCTGACGCATCAAGTGAAAATGAACTTCGCCCGCCTTGCCGTGCCGCACCGGGCGCCATTCGCCCAGTGCCGTGATTTCCTGTTCCGCTTCGATGTAGAGCGCCGCATCGTCGTTGGCAACGCCCGGCAGCAACGGCTCCAGGCGCGGAATCCAGCCCTTGCGATAGGGCGGATCGAGGAAGATGAGGTCGAACTTCGCGTTCGTCGAGGCCAGATATTGTAGCGCATCCCCGCAGATGATCTCCAACCCGGGCGGATTGTCCAGCAGACGGGCGTTGTCCCGCAGTGCCGTGGCCACGCGCGGCGCCTTGTCGAGCATGACGACCTTCGCCGCGCCGCGCGAGGCCGCCTCGAAACCGAGCGCGCCGCTGCCGGCGAAGAGGTCGAGGCACGACCAGCCATCGAGATCCTGGCCGAGCCAGTTGAACAACGTCTCGCGCACGCGGTCCGGGGTCGGGCGCAACCCCTCGCTCTCGGGAAAGCGCAGGATGCGGCGGCGCCAGGCGCCGCCGATGATGCGCAGCGAGTTCAATCGGCGGCCACGGTCACCGTCATCAGGTCGGCCGGCCGCACGTAACGGGAAAACGCCCGCTTCACGTCGTCGACCGTAACCGCCTGCACCTTCTGCTGGTAATTGTCGAGATAGTCGAGCGGCAGGCCGTAGAAGCCGATCACGGCGACGTTGTCGAGAATCTTCTTGTTGCTGTCGAGGCGCAGCGGGAAGCTGCCGGTCAGGTTGGCCTTGGCCGCCGCCAGTTCCTCCGGACTCGGCCCGTCCTTCAGGAAGCCGTCGAGTACGTCGCGGCTCAGCGCGATCGCGTCTTTCGCCTGCGCGCGCTTGGTCTGCAGGCCGATCTGGAAGGGCCCCGCCTGGCGCAAGGGATTGAAGTAGCTGGAAACACTATAGGCGTAGCCGCGCTTGTCGCGCACTTCCTTCATCAGGCGAGATACGAACCCGCCACCGCCCAGCGTGTAGTTGCCGACGATCAGCGGGAAGAAGTCGGGGTTGCCGCGCTCGATGGCCGGCATGCCGACATGGATGTGCGCCTGACTGGCCGGGTGTTCGAGCTTGACGGCCTTGCCCGGGGCGACGTTGGGCGCCGGCGGCAGGGTTACCGGTACCCCCTTGGGCAGCCCGGCGGCAATCGCCTCGGCGATCTTCTCGGCCTCGCCGCGGCTGATGTCGCCCACCAGAGTGATGCTGGCATTGGCCGCAGTGTAGTAGCGGGCGTGATACGCCACGAGCTCGTCGCGGGTCAGGGCGGCGACGGATTCCGGAGTCGCTGTCCGGCCGTAGGGGTGGTCAGGGTACATGGCGGCCCAGAAAGCCTTGCCGGCGATGCTGTCGGGGCGGGTCATCGCTTCCTTGAGGCCGGCAACGGTGCGCGCCTTTTCGCGCTCGAAGATCGCCGCCTCGAATCGGGGCGCATGCAGCACGGTGCGCAGGACGCCGAGCGCGGCGTCGCGCTTCTCGGCGGCGGCCAGTGTGCGCACGGCGACGCTGGCGCGGTCGGTATCGGCACCGCCGCCGAGGGTGGCACCGATATCGGCCATCTGCTCGGCGATTGCCGTTTCATCGAGCTTGCCGGCGCCCAGGCCGAGGACCGAGCGGGTCAGCGCCGCGGTACCTGACTTCCCCGGCGGGTCGAACATCGAACCGGCGGCGAAATCGACCTGCACGTCGAGGATGGGCAGGACGCGGCTCTCGACGAAGAACACGCGGGTGCCGCCCGGCGACACCCAGTTCTCGATCTTGACCCCGGCGATTGCCGAATGGGTGGCGAGCACGGCGATGATTGCGGTCAACAACTGCTTCATGGTCATTGTCTCAGTGACGCGACGCGACGGTCGGGCGGCGCGGCTTGCCGTCGAGCGGCTGCGGGTCGAGGATGCCGATGGTCAGCGTGTCGTCGTTGAAATACTTCTTCGCCACCGCCTGTACCTCGGCCGCGCTGACCTGCTGCAGCTTCTCCAGCATGCGGTCGATTTTCTGGTAGGGGATGCCGGCCGATTCGGTCTGGCCGATTTCCATCGCCTGGCCGAACATCGAGTCGAGTTTGTAGATCTCGGCGGCGACCAGTTGCGCCCGCGCCCGCTTGAGTTCCGGTTCGCTGACGCCGTCCTTCTGGATGCGGGCGATTTCGGCGCGTAGCGCGCTTTCGAGGTCGGCGACAGTTCGGCCCTCCGACGGGCTGCCGTGCAGGTAGATCATGCCCGGACCGCGCCCTGTCGCGTCGTAGTCGATGCCGACCGACAGCGCCACCTTGTC
>Ga0105096_10000841_pt1 | contig 11754 bp, 14 predicted proteins | sample PPLLak3cmMay2015_FD_87036 | JGI IMG/M metagenome (GOLD analysis project Ga0105096, IMG submission 87036) | Freshwater sediment microbial communities from Prairie Pothole Lake near Jamestown, North Dakota, USA - PPLs Lake P7 Core (1) Depth... | ecosystem: Environmental > Aquatic > Freshwater >... | reverse complement strand
GACAGCTGACATGAAGCCCCCACGCTCGCTTGCGCTCGCTGCCCCCCGAGGGGGCGCTCAGCGGCTGCGGGCGGCCGGGCGCCGCTGACATGGCCTTCGGCGGGTTCGAGCGCGGGCAGGCGGGCGGCCAGCCGATGGCGGAGATCAACGTCACGCCGCTGGTCGATGTGATGCTGGTGCTGCTGGTGATCTTCATCATCACTGCGCCGCTGCTGGCGCGGGCGCTGAAGCTCGAATTGCCGCAGGTGGAGGCGCCACCGGCCGTCGTTCAGCCGGAGACGATCCTGCTCGCGGTCGACGTCCAGGGCGGCCTGCGCTGGAACAACGAGGCGATCGGCGCCGATGAACTCGCGGCGCGGCTGGCCGAAGCGGCGGGGCGCTCGCCGCAACCCGATCTGCACCTTGGCGCCGACCGCGCCGCCCGCTACGAGTACGTGGCCGCGGTGCTGGCGGCGGCGCAGAAGGCGGGCCTGAAGCAGATCGGCTTCGTCACCGAACTGCCGCCCGCAAATGCGCCCGCGACTCCGGCTGCGAAACCCTAGCCACGTCCTCGCCACGCTCGGCGCCGCGCTGCTTTGCCTGGGCGGCGGCGCGTCGGCCGAGCTGCGCGTCATCGACGACGCAGGCAGGACGATCGTGCTGCCGCGTCCGGCGCAACGCATCATCAGCCTGTCCCCGCATCTGACGGAGCAGTTGTTCGCGATCGGCGCCGGCGACCGCATCGTCGGCACGACCGACTTCGCCGACTATCCAGAAGCGGCAAGGGCGCTGCCGCGGGTGGCGCGGGCCCATAACGTCGATCTCGAGCGCGTGACCGCGGCCAGGCCCGACCTGATCGTGATCTGGGGCACGGGCTTTCCGCCGGCGACGCTGGCGGCGCTGCGGAGGCTTGACGTGCCGGTGGTGGTCGACGAGCCGTCGACGCTCGATGCCATCGCCGTGTCGATGCTGCGGCTCGGGCAACTGACTGCGGCGCCGGGCGCCATCGAAGCGGCGGCCAACTACCGCGCCGCGATCGAACGGCTGCGCGCGCGTTATGCCGGCCGCGCCGAGGTCAGCGTCTTCTATCAGATCTGGCAGCAGCCGCTGATGACGCTCGGCGGCCGCCATGTGCTCTCCGAGGCGCTGCGCGTCTGCGGCGCCCGCAACGTGTTCGAGAAGCTGGCACCGATTGCGCCGCAGGTCTCGGTCGAGGCGGTGCTTGCCGCCGACCCGCAGATGATCGTCACGGCCGAGCCTGCTGCCTTCGACCGCGGTTCGCTCGATCTCTGGAAGCGCTTCCCGTCGCAGCGCGCCGTGGCCGCCGGCAACCTGGCGACGATCGACGCCGACCGCATCAATCGCCACACGCCGCGGCTGGCCGACGAGCTCGCGCTGCTGTGCGAGCGCATCGACGTTGCGCGCAAGGGAGGCCGACCATGACTCCGGACACCGCCGCCCAGCATGGTGCACTTCACGTTGCCGGCCGGCACCGTCTCCGTGGCGGTGGCTCATCGCAGCGTCGAAGAGATCTGGTACGTGCTCTCGGGCAGCGGCCAGCTGTGGCGCAGCCAGGGCGGAATCGAGGAATTGACCGACCTTGTGCCAGGCAGCTGTCTGACGATGCCTCGAGAAACGAAGTTTCAGTTCAGGGCCGCAGTCGGCGAGGCGCTCGCCGTGCTGGCCGTCACGATGCCGCCCTGGCCCGGCGTAGGCGAAGCGGTCGTCGTTGCGGGTCCGTGGCAGCCTGTGGCCGGCGGCGTCAGATGAGCGTCGCAGCGCCTCAGCGCCCCGCATAGTCCAGCACCACGTCAGCCAATCCGTACCGGCACCGGGCGCGGGCTTCGTCCAACTCCCGGTGTCCGTCGGGATGATGTGCAGCAGATCGCCGACATGACAATCTGCGCTCGACCGGGCGGGGCGGGCTGCCGCTCCAGGGCTCCGACCCGCAAGTTTCGAAACCACGCGGACCCTGACTGGGAACCCGGCGAGCACGGAGCCCAGGCCGGGCGGCGATCAGGCGAACCGATCGCCCAGGTGAATGCAGATGATGAGGATCAAGTTCAAACTGCATCGGTTCAGTGACCTGTTGAGAGATACAGGGGTCCGATGACTTCCGGCGAACCGCTGCCTTCGGCATGGCGCAGCCTGCGGGCCGGCGTTCGCGTGGCCTTCGCCGCGCTGCTGCTGGCCGTTCATGTCGCCGGCGGCGCCACCGACCTGTCGACCCTGCGCTGGAAGGATCTGCTGCCGCCAGACTGGGACTCCTGGCATTACTACCAGAACTTCTATCGTCTGTTTCCCAAGGTCGATGACATCGACGACAAGGATCCGCGCGCGGTGGCGATCCTCGCCGAGATGCGCCGGATCTCGAGCAAGGTGCCCAGCCGCGACGACCTCGATGGACGGCACGTGAGAATTCCCGGCTTCATCTCGCCTTTGCGGCAGGGGTCTGCGCGCGAAATCGAGGCGTTTCTCCTCGTTCCCTACCAGGGCGCCTGCATACATCGCCCGCCGCCCCCAGCGAACCAAATCGTCCTCGTCGATCCACGCAGCGCGGTTGCGGCGGAACTCGAGGTGCGCGCGGTATGGGTGACCGGCGTGCTCGAAGTGAAGCGGACCGAAACCGCGCTGGGCAGCGCCGCCTACCGGATTCGCAATGCCCAGGTCGAGCTCGTCGACCTGGAAAAAGAGGGTCAAGGGCTGCTGCGCTACCGCACTCGCTGACGCGACTGCATGACCCCGTCGCAGCCGCTCGCTTCAAGCCTGTGCGCCTCACGCAGGTTCGACAGGCGCCGGCCGCGGGCTCGATTCGCGCTTCGATCGCGGCGCGGCGCGCGCAGCCGCCTCAGCGCCCCGCCCAGTCCAGCACCGCCTGCCACTGCTCGACGTCCTTCTCCACCCGGCTCGGCGCCACGTCCCACAAGGTGGCACCGTGCGCTGCGAGCTGGACGTAGTTCTGCGTGTCCCGCAGGAAGCCGAGCACTGGCAGGCCGAGCCCATCGACGAAACGCTGCAGTTGTTCGGCGGCGCGGGTGCGGGCATCCACCCGCATGCCGAGCACGCCGACGCGGCCGTCGTGCGCGAGCTGTCCCTTGTCGGCCAGCTTGGCGAGGAAGGCTTCAGTCGCGTAGATGTCGAACAGCGAAGGCTGCAGCGGCACGATGATCCGGTCGGCCGCCTTCAAGGCACTGCGCAGAAGATGGCCGTGCAGCGCCGCCGGCGTATCGATCACCGCGTGCGTGACCTCCCTGGGCGGCCGGGCGATATGGTCGTCGCCGATCTCCCAGCTGTCGATTCTCGGCAGCAGTTGCGGCCGCAGCGCCAGCCAGGCGCGCGCGGACTGCTGCCGGTCGAGGTCGCCGAGCATCGTGCGCCGGCCGCTGCGGGCGTAGTAGCCGGCCAGGTTGGTCGCGACCGTGGACTTGCCGACACCGCCCTTGGGGTTGGCGACGAGGAACACCGGCATGCTGTTCTCCTCCCGGCGCCGCTGGGCGCAGCGCGGCGACTCTAGCAAACGGGTCCGCGGCAATCGACGACAATCGCAGCCCGTTTGCCGACGATTGCCGCCTCGATGAACTGCCGCCCCGGCTGCGGTGCCTGCTGCATCGCGCCTTCGATCTCGAGTCCGATTCCCGGCATGCCGGAAGGCAAGGCCGCCGGCCGGCGCTGCGCGCAACTGACCGACGACCTGCGCTGCGCGGTGTTCGGCCAGCCGCAGCGGCCGGCCTGCTGCAGCGGGCTCAAGGCCTCGGTGGCGATGTGCGGCGATTCGCGCCGCCAGGCGCTGGTCAGGCTGGCGCGGCTGGAACGGGCGACAAGCGACTGATCGGCGCCGCGCGGCCTGCGCTGACTGGACTTCCTTCTCGCTGCGCTCGAAGGCTTCGCGCTTCGGAACGGCCGTGCGCGCTCACCGCCGCGCCCGCACGGCGAACAGCGTGCCGCCGCCGGCCGTCGTCAGGGCATCGATCGTCGTGCCGAAGAGCGTGGACAGGCGCTCGGCCGTCAGCACGAGGCCGGCCTCACCCGCAAGCCACTCGCCGCGGCCGCTCAGGAGCAGCGCATGCGTCGCCAGCCTCGCGGCCGCGTTCAGGTCGTGCATCGATGCGATCAGCGTGTGCGCCTCGAGCCGCGCCAGCGCGTCGATCACCAGCGCCTGGTGGCGCGGGTCCTGATGGGCGACTGGCTCGTCGAGCAGAAGCAGTCGGGCCTCCTGCGTAAGCGCAGTGGCGATTGCCACCCGCTGCCGTTCGCCGCGGGACAGGCTGCGCACGTCTCGCCCCGGCAGCGCGGCGCAGTCGAAGCGCACCAGCCACGCGCGGGCGGTTTGCTCGCCATTGCGGTCGGCCTCGCCGAGCCGGTAACGCGCGGTCAGCACGGTATCGAGCACGCTGGCCGAAAACGGGTCGAGCCAGCCATCGGCCAGCAGCGCGCGGCGAGCCGCGAGCGCCTGCACGTCCCAGCGTTCGAGCGGTTGATCGTCGAGCCGCACCGCGCCAGCATCGGGGCGGCGCGCACCGGCGAGCGTCGCCAGCAGCGTCGACTTGCCGGCGCCATTGGGGCCGAGCACCACCCAGCGGCTGCCGGCAGCGATGTCGAGGTCGAGCGCCTCGACCAGCAGGCGGTCGCCGGCCCGCAGCGTCAGGCCGCGGCACTCGATCGCCGTCGCGTCAGCCGCCGGCTCGACCGGCATCGCCGCTGACGAGTACCGCCTGGTCATTCGTCCACCCTTCGCGCTTCGCGCTGCGGGATGAGCACTTCGGAGCGGCCGTTCGTGCTCACAACCGCCGCACCAGGCCGATGAACACCGGCACGCCGATCAGCGCCGTCAACACGCCGACCGGCAATTGCATTGGCGCGACCGCGGTGCGCGCGATGGTGTCGGCGAGCAGGACCAGCACCGCGCCGGCAAGCAGCGCGCAGGGCATCAGGACGCGCTGGTCGTTGCCGACCAGCCGTCGCATCAGGTGCGGCGCGACGAAGCCAACGAAGCCGACCGCGCCAGCCAGCGTCACCGCGGTGGCAGTGGCCAGCGCCGAGACCAGTACCAGCCGCCGCCGCACGCGGCGCACGTCGACGCCCTGCACGAACGCCTGCAGGTCGCCACGTAGCAGCAGGTTCAGCGGCCGCGCCTGGGTCGATGCCGCGGCGAACAGCACCGCCAGCAACACCAGCGCGGCCAGCGCGGCGCGCAGGTCGGTGGCTCCGGCCAGATCGCCGAGCAGCCAGAACATGATCGAACGCATCTGCGCATCCGGCGCCAGCGACAGCAGAAGCGACAGCAGCGCCGCGGCAAAGGCGGCAAGCATCACGCCGGTCAGCAGCACGCCGGTAGACGCCTCCGCGGCAACGCGCGCCGCCGTGTGCAGCGGGCCGAAGAAGGAGCGCCGTGCCAGCCAGAACAGGGCCGCCAGCGTCGCAAAGGCGCCGAGCGCGCTGCCGGCCTGCATGCCGACCAGCCCAGCGCCGGCCAGCAGCGCCAGCAAGGCGCCAACCGCCGCCCCGCCGGAAACGCCAAGCACATAGGCATCGGCCAGCGGATTGCGAAGCAGCGCCTGCAGCAGGCAGCCCGAGAGCGCCAGCAGGCCGCCGGCGGCAAAGGCCGAAATCGCGCGCGGCAGACGCAGCTGCCACAGCACCGCACTGCGCGCGTCGTCGGCGCGCGTCGTATCGAAGAGCGCCGCCAGCACGCCGGGCACGCTGCCCATCGCCAGCGCCAGCATGAAGCTCAGCGCGGAGGCCAGCAGCAGCGCCAGCAGCACGCGATGGGGCGGCAGCGAGAGCATCAGAGACGCAGCTGCACGCCGGCGAAAGCACTGATGCCGGCGGTGTTGTAGCCGTCGACGAGTTCGTACTGGCTGTCGAACAGGTTCTCGATCCGCAGCGTCAGCCGGACCTTGTCGGTGGCGCGCCAGGCCAGCGCGACCCGGGCCAGCGTGTAGGAGCCGAGCCGGGTGCGGCTGAAGGTGTTGATGTCGCTGTCGTAGCGTTCGCCGTTCCAGGTGACCTCGAACAGGCCGTCGAATGAACCGTAGCTGCGCGACGCCGCGAAGTGCAGCTTGTACGGCGCCCGCCGCAGCAGCCTTTCGCCAGTATCGCTGTCCTCGGCGCGGGTGACGCTGATGTCGCCCTGCAGGTTCCAGTCGGCGATGCGCGCGGTGGCGATCAGCTCGGCGCCGTCGATTTCGGCGCGGGCGATGTTGCTCGCCATCGAAATCGCCGGGTCGTAGACGATCAGGTTGGTCGTGCGGTTGCGGAACAGCGCCAGCCGCATCGTCGCGTCGGCGCCGCCGTAACGCAGAGCGACTTCACCACCGCGGGACCGTTCCGCCTCCAGGTTCGGATTGCCGAAGAACGGGAAGTACAGATCGTTGAAGCTCGGCGCCCGGAAGGCGTTTGCCCATTGCAGCGACAGCCGCCAGCTCGGGTCGAGGTCGAAGCCGTAGGCCGCCAGGCCGGTGGTGGCATTGCCGAAATCGGAATAGTCGTCGTAGCGCACGTTGGCCTGCAGATGATGGCGGCCGCGGTTGCCGGTGACGCCGAGCCGGGCCGAATTCACGTCGCGCGAGAACTCGGTCAATGTGCCGCTGAAGTTCGGATCGTAGGACGTCGAGGCGCCGTCCTGGCGCAGGAATTCGTAGGCGCCGGTCGCCTCGAAACCCTCGGCGAAGCGCCACTGCGCCGCCAGCGCGGCGCTGCGGTTGCTTGCCTCGAAGCGGCTGTTGTCGAAGGAGAACGGCGCTGTCGATTCGTTGCGCGTGTCGTCGTCGCTGCGTGCCATCGTCAGTTGCAGGCGCAGCCCGTCGAGCGGCGACACGGCGGCGCTGGCCTGCATCGCGTTCTGGTTGGAGGTCTCGTGCTGGAACGCGGTCGGGCCGTCGGAGGTGTTGTCGAAGTCGGTTTCGTTGCGGCTGCCCCAGAGGCTTGCCGCCAGGTCGAAGGCTCCCAGGCGGCCCTGCATCCGCAGCGAGCCGTTGCTGTTGCGGTTGCCGTCGATGTCGGCATTGGCACCGGGCGCAAACGGGCCGGGGATCACCTGCGCCGTGTCGATCGCCGAGAACGGCGCCGTGCTGCGCACCGCCGCCGAGGCGGCGACCGAACCGCCGTCGAAGCGCTGCGCCAGCATCGCATTGGCCGACCAGGAGCGGCCGCTGCCGGCTTCGCCGCCGACCTCGACCCCGGAACGATCGGCGCCCCGGGTGAAGATCTGGATCACGCCGCCGATCGCCTCCGAGCCGTAAAGGCTCGACAGGTTGCCGCGGACGATTTCGATCCGTTCGATCGAATCGAGGGCGATGCCGCCGAGCGCAGCCGCGCCCGACAGCGCCATGTTCATCCGCACGCCGTCGATCAGCACCAGCGTCTGGCTGGAGTTGGTGCCGCGCATGAACACCGAGGCCTGGCTGCCCGGCCCGCCGGTGCGCGCGAACTCGACGCCGGCCTGGCGGCCGAGCAGTTCGATGAGACCGGTGGTCTGCGACTGCTCGATCTGGCCGCGCGTGATCACGGTCGACGACGGCAGCGTCGACGCCAGCGTCTGTTCGGTGCGGGTTGCAGTGACCAGCACTTCGTCCAGCGACTGCACCTGCGCGGCAGCCGATGCCGCGGCCAGCAGCAAGACGCCCGCGGCCGGTCGGCCGACGACGGTCGTTTGCCAGAATCTCATTTTTCCACTCGCGCTCCGCCGGCCCGCCGCCGGCATGTGGTTCGGAAAACGCGAGGAAGCTTGCGGTCGTCGGGCGCGGCATGCCGCGCCCGGGGCCGTTTCGCCGTCTCCCCGCGGCTCGACACAGCTCGGGCGCTGGCGTTTGATCGCCGGCGCGAGTCCTTCGGCCGGTCTCCGGGCTGCGGACCGCCCGCTGCGCCTTCCCGCGGCGCAGGGAGGCGCGCGCAGTGGCCGTTGCATCGAGCTCCGCGCCGTTGCCGGCGCGGCATCCGCTTACCGTTGCGGGGGCAGCACAGGTTGCTGCGGCGTGACCGCAGCCCTGTTTCCCGTTTCACCGGCGCGCCGTGAAGCGAGCAGGCACCGAAAGCGTTTTCAGTCTAGCAGCGGGGCTTCGCCTCCGAATGCCGGTGCTACGATTTGCCGCATGCTCGACGAGTTCGATGCTCTGACCGAAAAGATGTCGCTGCTGGCGACGCAGTTGCGCCAGTTGCGCGACGAGAACCAGCATCTGCGAACGCAGATCGCCGGCGCCAATGTCGAGCTCGATGCGCTGCGCGCCCGCGTGGCCGGCGCGATGCAGCGGATCGACAACCTGCTCGAATTGCTGCCCGCCGAAGCGGACGAGCCGGCGCCGCCATCGAAGGCTTAGAGCTTGTCCGTGAATAGCTCGTACGTGCGACGGGGGTCTGCGGTCTGCAGGGCAAGGCGCGAGGAGCGCCGTTGGGCCGGCCCCCAACAAGCGACGAGCAACGCCGCCATGCGGGCCACAGATCCCCGTCCCGGAGGGTTGCCGCCAGAAAGCCCGCCTGCGGTGTTGCGCGGCTTGGCCGTAGACCAAGCTACTGTCCTGCGCCGCGCGCCTAGCAGGCGGGCTTTCTGGCGGCAACGCACGCACGATCTATGCACGGACAAGCTCTCAAGGAGAACGAGGTGCCGCAGGAATCGCTGACGTTGATGATCTTCGGCCGCGAGTACCGGATCGCCTGCTCGCCGGAGGAGCGCGCCGACCTCGTCGCCTGCGCCCGCTACGTCGACGCCAAGATGAACGACATCCGCGACGCCGGCAAGGTGATGGGTTCCGACCGCGTTGCGGTGATGGCGGCGCTGCAGATTGCCCAGGAGATGTTCACCGCCAAGGCCGGCGGCGGCGCCTCGCTCGGCGAGATCAAGCGCCGCGTCAAACAGCTGAACGACATGGCCGACGAGATGCTCGCCACGCAGGAGAAGCTTTTCTAGATCCAGCCCTTACAATCCGGCTTCGAGTTGTTGCGCAAGCGCAGGGCGGTTCAGGGCACTGCGCTTGCGGAACAGCTCTTCCCTGCGGTGCCCGCGCAAAGGCCTTTAGTTCCTTGAACCTATGCGCATTGCGCAAGGTTGCGGGCCGCATCGTGGTGCGATCGGCACGCGTCTGCTGAACCTAAACGGTGCGAGAAGCGACCACCCTGAACCGCTGGTTCAGGACATCGGCCGGGCGGCATTCGCGGGGGACCTTCAGTTGCGGCCTGGCTCGCCAGGCCGCTTTTTTTCCTGCGGCGGCGCGATGGCCAAGAACTACTGGCTGATGAAGTCCGAGCCGGACGAGTGCTCGATCGACGATCTGCTCGCCGCGCCGGCGAAGACGGTGCCCTGGACCGGAGTGCGCAACTACCAGGCGCGCAACTTCATGCGCGATTCGATGCGCATCGGCGACGGCGTGCTGTTCTATCACTCCAGCTGCCCCGAGCCCGGCATCGCCGGCATCGCCCGCGTCGCGAGCCGCGCCTACCCGGACGAAACGCAGTTCGACCGCGCCAGCCACTACTACGATGCCGGCGCGACCCGCGTTGAACCGCGCTGGCTGCATGTCGACGTGCAGGCGGTGAAGAAGATCGCGCTGATTCCGCTGGTACAGCTGCGCGCCCACGCCGAACTCGCCGAACTGGCGATCCTGCGCCGCGGCAACCGGCTGTCGATCACGCCGGTCACACCGGCCGAGTGGAACTTCATCACGAAGGCTCTGGCCCGCGGCACGTCCTAGCTGGGCAGCAAACGATGGATCCGACCCTGATCGGGGTTCTGCTCGCCGTCGGCGCCCTGATCGGAATCGCCGCGGGACTGCTGGGCATCGGCGGCGGCATGATCGCGGTGCCGTTCATGACCTTCGTGTTCTCGGCGCTGCACTTTCCGGCCGATCAGATCGTGCATATGGCGATCGCCACCTCGCTGGCGACCATCCTGTTCACGTCGATCTCGTCCGTTTACGCCCACCACCGGCGCGGTGCCGTGCTCTGGCCGGTGATGGCGAAGCTCACGCCCGGCATCGTGGCGGGCTCGCTGGCCGGGACACGCATCGCCAGCGCTCTGCCGTCCAGGGCACTGGCCAGCGTGTTCGCGCTCTTCGTCGCCGTGGCCGCGCTGCAGATCCTGTTCAACCGCAAGCCCAGGTCCAACCGCGCCCTGCCCGGCACCGCTGGCCTGGTCGGCGCGGGCGCTGTGATCGGTGTCGTCTCAGCGATCGTCGGCGCCGGCGGCGCATTCATTTCGGTGCCGTTCATGACCTGGTGCAACGTCCGCATCCACAACTCCGTGGCAACCGCCGCGTCTCTCGGCTTTCCGATAGCCGCCGCCGGCACGATCGGCTACGCGGTAGCCGGCTACCACCAGGTCGAGATTCCGGGCGCGATCGGCTACGTTCACGTCCCGGCGATGCTGTCCCTGGCCGGGGCCAGCGTCCTGACGGCACCCCTGGGCGCCCGTATCGCGCACTCGCTGGATACCCGGAGCCTGAAGCGGGTCTTCGCCGCGATGATGTTCCTGCTCGCCGGCTACATGCTCTACCGCGCCGCCGCAGGCTAAGCGCGGCGGCGATTGTCGGCTGGGGCGGCGGCGGGATATTCTGCCGCCGTTGCCGACGCGAGGGGTCGTCCATGGCCAGCGATGCGCTGCTCGAATCGATTGCCGATCCGATGGTGCGGGAACTCGCGCAAGGTGGCCAGCGTCGCAGCATCGCCCGCGGCGCCGTGTTCATCCATGAAGGCGAGCGCAGCGACTCGCTGTTCGTGATCCTCTCGGGCCGGGTCAAGGTCTTCGTTGCCGACGACGACGGCCGCGAGATGGTGCTCGACACCTACGGCCCGGGGCGCTACGTCGGCGAGATGTCGCTCGACGGCCAGCCGCGCGCCGCCTCGGTGATGGCGCTGGAGCCCACCGTGTGCTCGGTGCTGAGCCGCGACGCGCTGCGCGCGGCGATCGCCGCCAATCCCGACGTGGCGCTGCACCTGATCGCGGTGCTCATCGGTCGCGCCCGCATCGCCACCGAGAACGTGCGCAGCCTGGCGCTGATGGATGTCTACGGCCGGGTGGCGCGGCTGCTGCTTGCGCTGGCCGTCGAGCAGCCCGACGGCAAGATGCTGGTGAACGAGAAGCTGACCCAGCAGGACATCGCCGACCGCGTCGGCGCCTCGCGCGACATGGTCAGCCGCATCATGAAGGACCTGACGATCGGCGGCTACGTCACCGTCGCCGAGCGGCGGATCACGATCAACCGCAAGCCGCCGCAACGCTGGTAGCCGATGCGGCTTGCCGGACCGCCTGCTCGCTGACGCCCGCAGGATTCGTCCTTGGGGCGACCCGGCGGGGCGGACTCATGCCGCGACGAAGGCCTTGCCGTAGCGCTCTCGAAGCAGGTTCTTCTGCACCTTGCCCATGGCGTTGCGCGGCAGGTCGTCGACCACCCAGACCCGCTTGGGCAGCTTGAAGTTGGCGATCTGCCCGCGCAGCCGCGAGACGATCTCCTCCGCGCTCGGTGCGGTCTGCCCGGCGCCGACCACCACCGCCGCCACGGCCTCGCCGAAGTCCGGGTGCGGCAGTCCGATTACCGCCGACTCGACGACGCCCGGCAGTTCGTCGATGAAGCCCTCGATCTCCTTCGGGTAGACGTTGTAGCCACCGGAGATGATCAGGTCCTTGGAACGGCCGACCAGCGTCAGGTAGGCGTCGGGCCGGCCTTCGCCGCCAAAGCGGCCGACATCGCCGGTGCGGAACCAGCCGTCGGCGGTGAACTCCTCGGCCGTCTTCTGCGGCATCTTCCAGTAGCCGGCGAAGACGTTCGGGCCGCGCAACTGCACATT
>Ga0105096_10000840_pt1 | contig 11758 bp, 11 predicted proteins | sample PPLLak3cmMay2015_FD_87036 | JGI IMG/M metagenome (GOLD analysis project Ga0105096, IMG submission 87036) | Freshwater sediment microbial communities from Prairie Pothole Lake near Jamestown, North Dakota, USA - PPLs Lake P7 Core (1) Depth... | ecosystem: Environmental > Aquatic > Freshwater >... | reverse complement strand
TCCGCTGCGCGCGCCGTAGCAGTACACCAGATCGGCATCGGCAAGGCTGCCGGCGAGCCTCGCCGCCATGGTGCCGAGCTTCATCGTGTTGGAGCGCGGCTCCAGCACCGCGACGATGCGGGCTCCGCCGACGCGGCGGCGCAGTCCCTTCAGCGTGGCGGCGATCGCCGTCGGGTGGTGCGCGAAGTCGTCATAGACCGAGACGCCGCCGGCCCGGCCGGCGAGTTCCAACCGCCGTTTCACGCCGCCGAATCGTTGCAAGGCCTCGATCGCCACGGCCGGCGCCACGCCGGCATGGCGGGCCGCAGCGATCGCCGCCAACGCGTTGCTGCGATTGTGCGAACCCGCCAGCGGCAGCTGCAGGCGGCCGAAGGTTTCGCCGGCGAAGACGACGTCGAAGGCGTGCTCGGCCGCTTCGTCGACGCCGACCGCCTGCCAGCCGCCGTCGATGCCGAAGCGCTCGACCTCCGACCAGCAGCCGCGAGCCAGCACCCGCGCCAGCGCCTCGTCGGCGCCGTTGACGACCAGACGGCCGCTGGCCGGCACGCCGCGGACCAGGTGATGAAACTGGGTCTCGATCGCCGCCAGGTCGGCAAAGATGTCGGCGTGGTCGTACTCGAGGTTGTTGAGCACGGCGGTTCGCGGAAAGTAGTGCACGAACTTGCTGCGCTTGTCGAAAAATGCAGTGTCGTACTCGTCGGCCTCGATGACGAAGAAGGGCGAATCGCCGCGCCGCGCCGAGACGCCGAAGTCCGCCGGCACGCCGCCGATCAGGAAGCCTGGCGCCATTCCCGCATGCTCGAGGATCGCCGCCAGCATCGACGACACGGTCGTCTTGCCGTGTGTGCCGGCCGCGGCCAGCACCCAGCGGCCTCGAAGCAGGTTCTCGCCGACCCACTGCGGTCCGGAAACGAAAGGCGCACCGCGGTCGAGGATCGCCTCCATCAGCGCATTGCCCCGCGAGACGACGTTGCCGATCACGTAGAGATCCGGCGCCAGGCGGACCTGCTCGGCGCCATAGCCCTCGATCAGTTCGATGCCGGCGGCGCGCAGCAGATCGCTCATCGGCGGATACACGTTGGCATCGCAGCCGGTGACGCGATGCCCCGCCGCTGCGGCCAGTTGCGCCACGCCGCCCATGAAGGTGCCGCAGATGCCGAGGATGTGGAGATGCACGAGAAGCTTAGGTCCAACCGCGATGCGGCGACGGAGCGTAGGGAAAGGGGCGCAAGTCTAAGCGGCCCGGTTGGTTAGACTCGGTCCATGACCCGGCCTGCTACTGCGACCGCGAGCCGCGACGATCTGACCCTCGAGCTGGCGGCCACTGCCGCGCGCCTGATCGCAGAGGACGGCTGCGACTACGCCACCGCCAAGCGCAAGGCGGCACAACTGGTGCTCGGCGACGGTGCGGTACGCGGCCGGCTGCTGCCGGACAACGAGTTGATCGAGTCGGAACTGCGCCGCTACCTGCGCACCTTCGGCGGAGAAGAGCACGTGTCCCTGCTCGACCGCTTCCGGCGGCAGGCGCTGGCGCTGATGGAGCACCTGTCGCAGTTCAACCCGCACCTGGTCGGCGCGGTGCTCAACGGCACCGCGACCGAGCACTCGACCCTGCGCCTGCAGTTGTTCACCGACAGCGCCAAGGATGTCGAGATCTTGCTGCTCAACGACGGCCTTCGCTTCAGCGTCGCCGAGCCGAACGAGACCGAGGGTGCGCTGGAGACCATTCACCTGCGGCTGCCGTCGCGGCTCACCGCCGACGGCGGTCCGGTCGATGCAGTGCTCAGCGTGCTGCCGACCGATGCCCTGCGAGTCGCCGCACGCTACCGCTCCGCCGACCCCGATCTGTCGCCCACGGAACGCTCGGGGCGCGCCGGACTGACGGCCCTGCGCGCTCTGCTCGCCACCGCCCGGTGAGCCGCCGCAATGTACTTCTGCTGGTGGCCGCTGGCGCCGGTGCCGCTGCGCTCGGGCTTGCCGTCAACGGGTGGCGAACCCGGACCGATCTCGCGCCGCCGGGCGCAATCGAAGAGTTCTTTGCCGCCAGCTTTGCCGACGCCGACGGCCACCCACAGCCCCTGGCGCAGTGGCGCGGCCGGCCGCTCCTGGTCAACTTCTGGGCTACCTGGTGTCCGCCCTGCGTCGAGGAGATGCCGGATCTTCAGCGCGTCCGCGATGCCTACCGCGAGCGCGGCGTCGAGGTGATCGGCATCGGCATCGACAACGCGGCTAAGATCACCGAGTTCCGCAATCGGCATGGGCTGACGCTGCCGCTGCTGGTTGCAGGTGTCGGCGGCAGCGACCTGAATCGGCTGCTTGGCAACAGCGGAGGGGCGCTGCCCTATACGGTGTTGATCGGTGCCGACGGCCGGTTGTTGCAGCGGCATCTGGGGCAGGTCAAGCCCGCGCAACTGCATCGCTGGCTTGCCGAGGCGCTGTCGCCCCCCGGCTGACGCCGTGACTGGACAGTCCGGCCAGAAAAGCACAGAATCCGCGCGCAATTTCGTCGATCGGCGCCTTTTTGCGGCGAAAGACGGTGAGTTCATGGCGCAAAACATCCTTGTCATAAATGGCCCGAACCTGAATCTGCTCGGCTCCCGCGAGCCGCAGCTCTATGGCTCGGCCACACTGGCCGACATCGAGAGCGAACTTGCCGCCGAGGCGGGCGGGCGGGGCGCGCAGGTCAGGTTTTTTCAAAGCAACCACGAAGGCGCGCTGGTCGACCGTATCCAGGAAGCGCGTGCCGACGGCACCGATTTCATCATCATCAATGCTGGCGCACTGACGCACACGAGTGTTGCGCTGCGAGATGCCATGACCGCAGTCGGCATCCCCTTCATCGAAGTACATCTTTCGAACGTCTATCGCCGGGAAACCTTCCGCCATCACTCGTATCTGGCGGATCTGGCGGTCGGCGTCATCGCCGGCCTGGGCGCTTCCGGCTACCGCTACGCGTTGCAGCAGGCACTCGACTCCGGGCGGCGGTAGTCGGGCCGGCCGAGTCCGGGAGGACGAATGGATCTACGCAAGCTGAAGACCCTGATCGACCTGGTGGCCGAATCCGGCATCGCCGAAATCGAAGTCACCGAAGGCGAGGACAAGGTCCGGATCGTCAAGCACGCCCAGGCAGCGGTCGCTACAGCGACGGCGACGCCGACGCCGACGGTGGCCGCGGCGGCGGCTCCGGCAGCGCTCGCAGCACCCGCCGCGGCGGCCCCGGTCGAGACCATGCAAGGAAATCTGGTGAAGTCGCCGATGGTCGGCACCTTCTACCGTTCGCCGAGCCCCGGCGCGAAGCCCTTTGTCGAAGTCGGCCAGGCGGTGAAGGCCGGGGACACGCTGTGCATCATCGAGGCGATGAAGCTGCTCAACGAGATCGAGGCCGAGGTCGCCGGCGAAGTGCGGGAAGTCCTGGTCGACAACGGGCAACCCGTCGAGTACGGTCAGCCGCTGTTCGTGATCGCCTGACGGGCCGGGCGGGCGGAGCCAACTTGAACCCGGCGCGCACGCCATGTTCGGCAAGATCCTGATCGCCAACCGCGGCGAGATCGCGCTGCGGATCCAGCGCGCCTGCCGCGAGATGGGCATCACCACGGTGGTGGTCCACTCGGAGGCCGATACCGGCGCCAAGTACGTCAAGCTCGCCGACGAGTCGGTGTGCATCGGCCCGGCACCGTCGAAGGACAGCTACCTCAACATCCCGGCAATCATCAGCGCCGCCGAGGTCACCGATGCCGAGGCGATCCATCCCGGCTACGGTTTCCTGTCGGAGAACGCCGACTTCGCCGAGCGTGTCGAGAAAAGCGGCTTCGTCTTCATCGGCCCGCGGCCGGAGTCGATCCGGCTGATGGGCGACAAGGTCTCCGCCAAGCAGTCGATGATCGACGCCGGCGTACCCACCGTGCCCGGCTCGGCCGGCGCGCTGCCGGACGATGCGCGCGAGATCGTGCGCATCGCGCGATCGATCGGCTACCCGGTGATCATCAAGGCGTCCGGCGGCGGCGGCGGACGCGGCATGCGGGTGGTCAATACCGAGGCGGCGCTGATCGGCGCCGTGAACCTGACGCGTCAGGAAGCGCAGTCGGCTTTCGGCAACCCGGCCGTCTACATGGAAAAGTTCCTGGAGAACCCGCGCCATATCGAGATCCAGGTGCTGGCCGACCAGTACCGCAACGCCGTGTGGCTCGGCGAGCGCGACTGCTCGATGCAACGGCGCCACCAGAAGATCATCGAGGAAGCGCCGGCGCCGGGCATCCCGCGCAAGCTGATCGAGCGCATCGGCGATCGCTGTGCCGATGCCTGCCGGCGAATCGCCTATCGCGGCGCCGGGACGTTCGAGTTCCTCTACGACAACGGCGAGTTCTTTTTCATCGAGATGAACACGCGACTGCAGGTCGAGCACCCGGTCACCGAGATGGTGACCGGCATCGACATCGTTCAGCAGCAGATCCGGGTCGCCGCCGGCGAAAAGCTCGCGTTCCGCCAGCGCGACATCGTGCTGCGCGGCGCCGCCATCGAATGCCGGATCAACGCCGAGGATCCCTATCGCTTCACGCCGAGCCCGGGGCGGATCACCGCATGGCATGCACCAGGCGGTCCGGGCGTCCGTGTCGACTCGCATGCCTACAGCGGCTACTTCGTGCCGCCGAACTACGACTCGATGATCGGCAAGGTGATCTGCTACGGCGACACACGCGCGCAGGCGCTGGCCCGGATGTCGGTAGCGCTTTCGGAGATGGTCGTCGAGGGCATCCAGACCAACATTCCGCTGCACCGCGAACTGATGGTCGACGAGAAGTTCGTCCAGGGCGGCACCAGCATCCACTACCTGGAGAAGCGGCTGGCGGCGCGGCTGCCAAAGCCGGCTTGAACCGGCGCTAACCTGCCGCCGGACGATGCTGCGCGAGTTCACCCTGCTGGCCGACGCGGCGACGGCCGATGAACTCTCCGATGCGCTGCTGAATCAGGGCGCTGCCGCGGTCTCGATCGAAGACGCAGCCGCCGACACGGACGCCGAGCAGCCGCTTTACGGCGAGCCGGGCAGCGAGCCCGATCGCGCCGGCTGGCCAAGCAGCCGGCTCGCAGTGCTTGTTGCCCCCGGCACCGATCCGGCGCAACTGCTCGCCGCCGCCTGCTCCGCGCTGGGGATCGCCGTGCCGCCGGTGTTCGGCGAGAAGAAGGTCGACGACACCGACTGGGTGCGGCTGACTCAGGCGCAGTTTCCGCCGACTCACATCGCCGGGCGCTTGTGGATCGTCCCGACCTGGCACGAACCGCCGGACGCCGCGGCGATTAACATCCGCCTCGATCCCGGCGTCGCTTTCGGCACCGGGACGCATCCGACGACGCGGCTCTGCCTAGGCTGGCTGGTCGCCAACCCGCCGCGGGAATCACGTGTGCTCGATTACGGTTGCGGCTCGGGCGTGCTGGCGATCGCCGCTGCCAAGCTCGGCGCGCGCGAGGTCGCCGGCACGGACATCGACGCCCAGGCGCTCTCGGCGGCGCGGGCCAACAGCAGGCGCAACGAAGTTTCTGCTCGGTACACTGCGCCGGACCGCTTGGGCGCCGGAGTCTTCGACGTCGTGCTTGCCAACATCCTCGCCAATCCGCTGCGCCTGCTGGCGCCGATGCTGCTGGCCCGGGTTGCGCCGGGCGGCGCGCTCGTGCTGTCCGGTGTGCTGCGCCGGCAGGCCGATGAACTGATCTCGACCTATCGGCAGGCCGATGCCGCGGTGCCGGTTGCCGTCTGGGCCACCGACGACGACTGGACCTGCCTCGCCGGCCGCCGGATCGCCTGATCGTTTCGACCGCCTGCCGCGATGGCGCTAGCGACCCGTTGTCCCAATTGTCAGGCGCTGTTCCGCGTCGCGCCGGACCAGTTGAAGCTGCGCGGCGGGCTTGTACGCTGCGGCGCCTGCCGCCACGTCTTCGACGCCATCGGCACGCTGAGCTATGTCGACGACGCGGCGCTGGCAACCGCGCCGCCCGAGACTTCGCCCACCGTCGGCGCGGTGATCGCGGCGATCCGGAAGGCCGAGTCCTCGATGGATGGCGCCATGGCGACGATCGCTGCGGAGACGGCTGAGGAATCCGCCGGCCTGACGGCGGTGGCCGGGATCAAGCGCGCCGAAGAGGCGCACGTGGTCGTCGTGCCGTTCGAAGACGAGGCCGTGATCGAACTCGATGCGCGCCTCGACCCGCCGGCCCCGGTCGAAGCGATGGTGCCGGTCGAGCAGATCATGGCCGTCGCGCGACCGGATTCGCAGGCGGTCGCCGACTTGGCGTCGCTGGCTCCAGCCGCGCCGGGGCTGGCGAAAGCGAAGGCGCCGGCTGCGAAGCTCCTGCCGCTCGAATCGCTCGAAACGCGTGCGACCGAGTTCCCAAGCACGCTTGCGGCAACGACGCTCGGCGCGCCGGCGGAATCGGCACCGTCGTTTCTTGGCGAAGCCGAGACACCGCAGCGCAAGCGCTCGCGGCGATGGCTCGCGGCCGTTGCATTGCTGCTCGCCGTTCTGGCACTGGCCCAGCTCGCCGTCGCCTTCCGCGCCGAGATCGTCGCCGCCGTGCCAAAAGCGCGTCCGGCGCTCGGGCTGCTTTGCAAGGCCTTCCGCTGCACCGTCAGCTGGCCTGGCCGGCCGGAGCTGCTCGCCGTCGTCGGATCGGAGTTGCAGGCGCTGCCCGGCACCAGCCTGTTCGAACTGACTGCGGTAGTGCGCAATCGCGGCCAGATGACAATGGAGCTGCCGGCAATCGAACTGACGCTGACGGATACCCTGAACCGGACCGTTGCCCGCAAGGTGTTTTCGCCCGCCGACTACCTCGCAGCCGGCGGCGACATCGCGGCGGAGCTCGATGGCGGTCTCGCCGCCGGAGCCGATCTGACGGTTCGCGTCGCTTTCGAAGCCCGCGGCATCAACGCCGCCGGCTTCGTCGTTTATCCCTTCTACCTTTGACCATCGGCGGCGTCGGACCGGTCGGGCCGCACCCCACAAGGCTCCAATGAGCACACTGATCTGCGGTTCAATCGCCTTCGATTCGATCATGGTCTTCCAGGGACGGTTCAAGGAACACATCCTTCCCGACAAGGTGCACATCCTGAACGTCGCATTCCTGGTGCCGCAGCTGCGGCGCGAGTACGGCGGCACCGCAGGCAATATCGCCTACAGCCTGAAACTGCTCGGCGGCGAGCCGCTGCCGATGGCCACCGTCGGAGTCGATGCCGCGGCCTACCTCGAGCGCTTCAAGACGCTTGGCATCGACCGGCGCTACCTGCGCGAGATCGAGGACGCCTACACCGCCCAGGCGTTCATCACCACGGACCTCGACGACAACCAGATCACGGCCTTCCACCCCGGCGCGATGTCCCATGCGCAACTGAACGAGGTGCCCGACGACGGCTCGGTAAAGCTGGGCATCGTCGCCCCCGATGGCCGCGACGGCATGCTGGCGCACGCGGAGCAGTTCGCCGCCCGAGGCATCCCCTTCATCTTCGACCCCGGCCAGGGACTGCCGATGTTCGACGCCGCCGAACTGCGGCGTTTCCTGCACCTCGCCAGCTACGCCGTGTTCAACGACTACGAAGCGCAGCTGGTCGTCGAGAAGACCGGCAGCTCGATCGCCAACCTGGCGCGCTCGGTGGCTGCGCTGATCGTCACCCGCGGCGGCGAAGGCTCGGACATCCACCTTGACGGCCGCGTCCTGCACATTCCGGCGGCAAGGACAGCGCGCATCGTCGATCCGACCGGCTGCGGCGACGCCTATCGCGCCGGCCTTCTATACGGACTCGCCAACGCCATGGACTGGGAAAGCACCGGCCGGCTCGGCGCCGTGCTCGGCGCGCTCAAGATCGAGCACGCCGGCGCCCAGAACCATCGCTTCTCGCGCGACGGGATCGCCGAGCGCTTCCGCGAATCCTTCGGCTACCTGCCCTGGTAACGCAGCGCGGCTAGAAGCCGCTGCGCGTCAGCACGATCAGCATCACGTTGACGATCAGGATCACGACGACCGGCGAGAGGTCGATGCCGCCCACCAGAGGCAACGCGCGCTGAAACGGCGCCAGGAAGGGGCGCACCAGCAGCGCCACTGCGGGCGCGATCGGCGCATGCGGGTTGATCCAACTCAGCACGACGTGCAGCAGCGTCAGGCCGAGCACGAGGTACAGCGCCCAGCGCGCCAGCTGGATCAGCACCCCGAGCATCAGCGTCGACCAGGGCCAGCCCGAGACGCCGACCAGGCCGAGCAGCAGGAAGTAAAGCGCCATGTAGACGAGCGCCACGAGCAGTGCGGCCAGCAGCGTGGCCGAGTCGAAGCGCCCGACGGCCGGCAACAGGCGGCGAAGCGGCCGCACCAGCCAGTCGGTCAGCGCGATCACGAACTGCGCCAGCGGGTTGCGCGCCGGCATGCCGAGATAGTTCATGTAGGCGCGCCCGAGCAGCGTCACGCCCAGGATGACCGCAACCGATTGCAGCAGAAAGTTGGCGATCTCGACCAGGAGCATGTGGCGGCGGGCGAAAGGATGCGGCGGATTCTAGTTGGCCGACGCCTGCTTCCAGGCGAAACGTTCACGAGGCGCAGCACGGCGACGTGCGGCGCAGAAAAGAAAAGCGGGGCGCCGGTGGAACCAGCGCCCCGCTCGAGTCGAAGCTCGTGAAGACTTGCTACGGACGGCTGCCGGTCGGGAACGGCCATGCGGCCGCCGGATTCAGTGCCGTCTTCATGCCCGGTGCTGCGGCGGCCGGAGCAGGCGCGGCCGGCTTGGCCGCCGGAGCGGCGGCCTTTTTGACCGCGGGCTTCGCCTTCGCGGCCGGCTTCTTGGCCGCGGGCTTCGCCTTTGCCGCCGGCTTCTTGGCCGCAGCCTTCTTAGCTACTTTTTTTTTAGCAGCAGCCTTCTTCGCCGGCTTCTTGGCGGCTTTTTTTGCTGCCTTCTTCGCAGACTTCTTCGCAACCTTCTTTGGCGCCGCCTTCTTCGCAGCTTTCTTGGCGGTCTTCTTGGCAGCCTTCTTCGCCGGCTTCTTGGCGGTCTTCTTCGCAGCTTTCTTCGTTGCCATTTTGAATCTCCTATGCATCGATCGATGAGAGATGGAAAAGGAACCCGAAGCGGCCGCGCGAGGCGGCCCTTAGCGGGCTATTCATCGGCGCATGCGGACGCGCTGTCGCCGCGGCAACCCCAGAAGTGCGTTTTGAAGGACGCATATCCGAGCAAAGCGCGGAACGGTCAGAGCGAAGACCGCTGACGCTGATGAATTCGGCACCGCGCGCTGCGCAGCGAAGGGGATGGCGCGCGCGCAAAGAAAACGCCGGCGATGGGCCGGCGTTCGGAACAGGAGACGAAGAGGAGTTCTCTTGCAGCGGACGCGACGCGGATTTTAGAGGGGGAAGTACCCCGCAAGACCGGTCTGTCTCGATGAGGATTCGTCGGTTTGACTTGACGAGGGAGCGGCTACTGTGGCTGTCTGAGTTCAATGCCGTGATCGAAGTTCGCTGTCTGATCAACGAATCGAGCAACTCAACATGAGATCGCTTTTTACTCTCAAACATTTTCAGTCGCAAGAGTTTTCGCGAGTTTCATGCATCGCGTGTTCGATTTACTCAACGCGCATTCGCATTGAACGACGAAGTGAAGAAGCATGTGTCGATCAATCGCCGCGCGATCGTCATTCCCAACTCAACGCGCCGCCGGTTTGATACTCGATCACGCGCGTCTCGAAGAAATTGCGCTCCTTTTTCAGATCGATCATCTCGCTCATCCAGGGGAACGGGTTCTCTTCAGCGGCGAACAGCGGCTCGATGCCGATCTGCTGCGCCCGGCGGTTGGCGATGTAGCGCAGGTAGCCCTTGAACATCGGCGCGTTCAGGCCCAGGACGCCGCGCGGCATCGTGTCCTCGGCGTAGGCGTACTCGAGATCGACCGCCTTGCGGAACAGCGCTCGAATCTCCTCGCGGAAGGCAGGCGTCCAGAGCTGCGGGTTCTCGAGCTTGATCTGGTTGATGAGATCGATGCCGAAATTGCAGTGCATCGACTCGTCGCGGAGGATGTACTGGTACTGCTCGGCGGCGCCGGTCATTTTGTTCTGCCGCCCCAGAGCCAGGATCTGCGCGAAGCCGACATAGAAGAAGAGCCCCTCCATCAGACATGCGAAGACGATCAGGCTCTTCAGCAGCTTCTGGTCGTTCTCTAGGGTGCCGGTGGCGAAGTTCGGATCAGTCAGGGTGTCGATGAACGGGATCAGGAACTCGTCCTTGGCACGGATCGAGCCGACCTCGTGGTAGGCGTTGAAGATCTCGCCTTCGTCCAGTCCCAGCGACTCGACGATGTACTGGTAGGCGTGGGTGTGGATCGCCTCCTCGAAGGCCTGGCGCAGCAGGAACTGCCGGCATTCCGGCGCCGTGATGTGCCGATAGGTGCCGAGCACGATGTTGTTGGCGGCCAGCGAATCGGCGGTGACGAAGAAACCCAGGTTGCGCTTGACGAGGCGCCGCTCGTCCTCGGTCAGCCCGTCCGGGTCCTTCCACAGGGCGATGTCGCGGGACATGTTCACCTCCTGCGGCATCCAATGGTTGGCGCAGCTGGCAAGGTACTTGTCCCAGGCCCACTTGTACTTGAAGGGCACCAGCTGGTTGACGTCGGTGCGGCCGTTGATGATCCGCTTGTCGGCCACGTTGACGCGGCGCGTGTCGGCTGCAACCGCCGGCAGCTCGGCCGTCCGCGCCGGCAGCCCCGGTGTTGCAGGCTGCAGACGCGGCGCCGGCATCGGAACGCGTTCATCCCAGTTGAGCATCGTCTCGGCTCTTTTGTCTTGTCGTTATCGGGTCACTGGCAGGCTTCGCAATCGGCGAAGCCCGGATCGCCCGGCTTCAGCAGGCAGACCTGGCCTTCGGCCTCGGGCATCGGCGCCGCAGCAAGGCCGCCGCCGGCGGCCACGGCGTTCAGTTGGCCGGCACGGCTGCCGGTCGACTTCTCGGCGTGGGTGGCGCCGATCGTGCGCAGGTAGTAGGTGGTCTTGAGCCCCCGCAGCCAGGCGAGCCTGTAGGTCTCGTCGAGCCTTTTGCCGGAGGCACCGGCCATGTAGATGTTGAGCGACTGCGCCTGGTCGATCCACTTCTGCCGCCGCGCCGCGGCCTCGATCAGCCACTTCGGCTCGATTTCGAAGGCGGTGGCGTACAGCCGCCGCAGGTCCTCGGGGATGCGGTCGATCCGCGCCAGCGAGCCGTCGAAGTGCTTGATGTCGGCCACCATCAGCTCGTCCCACAGGCCGAGCTGTTTCAGGTCGCGCACCAGGTGCTCGTTGACGACCGTGAACTCGCCCGACAGGTTGCTCTTGACGAAAAGGTTCTGGAAAGTGGGTTCGATGCTGGCGTCGACGCCGATGATGTTCGAGATGGTCGCGGTCGGCGCGATGGCGACGCAGTTGGAATTGCGCATGCCATGGGTCCGGATCCGCTCGCGCAGCGTCTCCCAGGCCATCGTCGCCGAACTGTCCACCTCGACATAGCCGCCGCGCGACTCCGCCAGCAGCCCCAGCGTGTCCTGCGGCAGGATGCCGCGGTCCCACAGCGAGCCGGAAAAGGACGAGTAGCGGCCGCGTTCGGCAGCAAGTTCGGTCGAGGCCCAGTAGGCGTGGTAGCAGACCGCTTCCTGGCTGCGATCGGCGAACTCGACCGAGGCCTCTGACGCGTACGGCACCCGCATCAGGTGCAGGCAGTACTGGAAGCCCATGATGCCCAGGCCGACCGGGCGGTGCCGCACGCAAGAATTGCG
>Ga0105096_10000839_pt1 | contig 11761 bp, 10 predicted proteins | sample PPLLak3cmMay2015_FD_87036 | JGI IMG/M metagenome (GOLD analysis project Ga0105096, IMG submission 87036) | Freshwater sediment microbial communities from Prairie Pothole Lake near Jamestown, North Dakota, USA - PPLs Lake P7 Core (1) Depth... | ecosystem: Environmental > Aquatic > Freshwater >... | reverse complement strand
TTGGTATTTTTATACGATTCCTCCCTCAACCAATGGATGGTTTTCGATAATTCGTTTAGGTCCGAAAATTGAAAGATCGAACGAAGGTACTACTTTTAAGATCAGCTCCGAGAGGTATCTGCCTACTGCAGGCCCTTGTTGAAGGCCATGACCAGAGAAACCTGTTGCGAGATACAAGCCTTTAATCTCGGGCCACTCTCCGATGATCGCATTACCGTCGAGCGTATTTACATCGTAGAGTCCAGCCCATCCTCGTACAATCCTCAGGCGCTCCCACGCGGGCACAAACTCGACCAACTCAGGCCAGAGAATGTCGGTAAAGCGCTCCTTATCCCACGTGAAATTGAATCCGGAAGGGTCTTCCTGCATTGATTTCCCTAAGAGGATCAAGCCACCTGTTTCCGTCCGGAAATATAATCCGCTCGGCAGAATGGTTAAAGGAAGTGGCCCTTCGGGTTTAACAGCTGTGTCAAGAGCGAAGATTTGGCGCTTGATCGGAGTCACAGGTAATTTCACTCCAGCTGTCTCAGCGAGCAGAACTGCCCAAGCACCTCCGCAGTTGATGATGTTTTCGGATCTTAGAGTCTCTCCTGATTCCAAATAAATCCCCTTCACATGGCCATGCTCGCAGATTATTCGGACAACTTCCCCCGTACGGTAGTCAGTGCCCTGATGTTTGGCTTTGGCCTTATACGCCATAAGCACCGCATATGCATCGAAGTGGCCGTCATCGGGTCCAAAAGTGGCACCTATAAACCCTGATGTGTTATAGAGAGGGTAGTGTTCCTTAATTTGCTCGGGCGACCACCATTCAACCCTGCAACCCAAACTGCGCTGCAACTCGAATGATCGCTTGGCCGCATCAACGTTTTCTTTGTGGATCAAAAAAAGGTTCCCCTCGCGATGGTAGTATATCTTTGGTTTCTCCCCATTCACAGTCATTTCGTCTTCAAACTGGTCCAAAATCTGAAAGGCATACTGAGAAATTTGAATGTTTTCTTTGAGACTGAACTGAATCCGGACATTGCTCATCGACAATGTGGTTGACGCCCGGGCGTAGGTTGGATCTCTTTCAATAACCGCAACTTTGAGGTCCGGGTTCATTTTTGTGAGATGATAAGCGGTGGAGCTTCCCATGATGCCTCCGCCGACTATGATGACATCGTAAAAAGATTTCTCCGTCATGTTCTATAATCCCTTATAAGAATTTTCCCTCGACGCCGCTGCGGATGCGACGTCGAGGATTCCGGACCAACTAAATGTTCACTTGATATTGTCTTTTGCGAATTGCGCACCGGTCATAGTGATCAAAGCTGGTTGTTTTACCTCTCCAGTGCTATCGAATTCATATACGGGTGTACCGATCCCATTCACCTTCACATTTCTGAGATTTTTTGTAAAAGAGGCTCGGTCAACGCCCCCTGCTTCGATTATCGCCTTTGTCACCATCACTGCATCGTAGCCATAGATTGCGGCCATAGGGGGTAAGCCTTCATACTTTTTGTTCCACAAGCCAACAAACTTTTTTGCCTCCGGTCGGGTCACATCCAATGTGGGAGACAAAACGAGATAGAATTCTCCGGTATCTCCGGATAATTCGAAAAATTTGGATTCCGTCAGAGAGTTCGGGCCATAGATCGGTATGGTCCAACCCATTTGCCTGCATTGCTTAACTAAAAGGCCGCCCTCGTTATACGTCAAAAAAGTAAGCAGCATGTCAGGATTCTTGGCTTTGGCCTGCAACAGAACCGACTTGAAATCCACATCTTGACCGGGAACAACCACACTTTCAGAGACGACCTCAATACCAAGTTCCTTTGCCTTCTCCTTGAAAGTCTTCAACAGTTGTTGCCCGTAGTCTTGATTCTCGCTAATGATAGCAACTGATTTCTTTTTGAAATCATTTTTGATTTTTTCGGCCATGTGCAAAGCCACACTTTTCGTTGTGTACGTCAGCCTTGCAATATTATTGAAGCCTTGTTCGGTTATGGTGACTGCTTGCGCATAGGTAATGATATTTGCAACTCCACTTCTCGAAAATACAGGGGTCGCCGCTAAAGCGCATGAGCTCATTGTTGGCCCGAGTACAGCAAGGTAATTTCCGTTTGAGAGCTTCTTTGCTATGTTGGCGGCTTCCTTCGGATCACCCCTATCATCCTCAAAACTTAGCGCGAGCTTGTAGCCCTTAAGTGATCCTGTTGCGATTCCGCCTTCGCTATTGATCTGCTCGACTGCGACTTCCATTCCTCGCTTATTTCCAGTACCGTAATCGCCGTATTTACCGGTGACGGAGTCAAACCCACCAAGCCGAACAACCTTTTTTGTTTTGTCTATCCCATCGCCCGCGAAGCTACCTCCCGCCATTGCGGTCATAAAAGCCATAGCTGAAGCAATTACCAGAAGCTTTTTAATCATGGCCGTTCTCCTTATTCTAAGTTGTTGCTAAAAGGTTTGGGATTGATCTGATAACGTTTTTTGCTATCACCTCCATTTCTTGCGCAAGTATGTGCGCATTTGAGATTGAATTAAGTTATATTTATAATTGGGGGTGAGCTATCGGCACTCTTAATTACTGGTGCTGTTTCTCCCAAATACGTCTTGCGGATCTCATCGGAGTTCATCAAATTCTCAGATAGACCGTTATAGGCGATTCTGCCAAGTTCCATAATATACGCTCGTTGAGTTATCATAAGGGCTTTTTTCACATTCTGTTCAACCAGCAGAATCGATATTTTCTCTTGGTGTAGGCCTTTTATGATCTTGAAAATCTCGTTAACCAAAAACGGGGCAAGCCCCATGGATGGTTCGTCGAGGAGGAGCAGTTTTGGACGCGCCATCAGGCCTCTTGCAATCACAAGCATCTGCTGTTCACCGCCGCTTAAGGTGCCTGCCAGCTGGTTTCGTCGCTCTGATAGAACGGGGAACATTTGAAAATATTTTTCTATATCTTTTTTGATCTCAGATTGATTTCTTCTGTGGAAAGCTCCCATTTCAAGATTGGTAAGTACGGTTGATTTTGCAAAAACCTTACGCCCCTCAGGCACATGTGAGATGCCATAACCCGCAATCTTCTCTGGAAGATGGTTTTCGATTCTAGTCCCATCGAAGCTTATTTCTCCTTGGGTGGCTCGAACGAGACCTGAAACGACCTTTAAGAAAGTCGTTTTCCCAGCTCCGTTCGCCCCAATGAGGGCAACAATTTCCCCCTTCTTAACCTCCAGGGAGATATCATGAAGAATTTTGATTTTCCCGTACTGAGCGCAAAGCCCCTGTACTGAAAGCATCATCATCCTTCTTCCTCTTCTCCCAAATAGATTTTCTGAACTTGCTTATCGCTCTGAATCACCTGCGGGATTCCTTCTCGGAACTTCTCACCGGCATTCAGGACTATTATGCGTTCAGCGATAGACATGATGAATTTCATATTATGTTCGATGATGAAAATCGTTGTGCCACTTTTCTGAAGACCTTTTAAAAACGTCGATAACGACTCAACCTCTGCTGGATTCATGCCTGCACAGGGTTCGTCCAACAAAAGGAGTTTGGGCTCCGATGCAAGAGCCCGGCATATTTCTAAAAGCCGCTGTGATCCATAAGATAAATTCCTTGCAAAATCATTTATCCGGTCTGATAGATCGACCATTTCAAGCAATGAAGTAACCGAAGCCTCTGATTCTTTTTCGATCTTCTTTGATGCGAGTGGATTTAAATATACATTGAAAAGAGAGTTTTTTATCCTACAGTGCCGCCCAATCAGCAGGTTATCAAGAACAGAAATATTAGAAAAGACTCTTAAATTCTGAAATGTCCGGGATATCCCTTTCCCAGTGATGGCATGTGAAGGGTAATTTGTAATATCCTCACCTTCAAATAATATCCTTCCTATGTCAGGTTTATAGATGCCGGACAAAAGGTTAATAAATGAGGATTTTCCCGACCCATTCGGCCCAATCATACCTACGATCTCCCCATGATCAACCTTGAGGGATATGGATTTGACAGCGGTGACGCCACCAAATGTTTTAGTAACTTGTTGTGTCTCAAGAAGGGCCAATTTGATTAATCCTTAAACGCCGAAGCGCCCAAGAAGCCTTGAGGTCTGAAGAGAAGCACGAGAATCATGATTGCCCCAATAAGGAGCAGGCGGTATTCTGCAATGGGCCGAAATAATTCTATTGCTATTGCCATCATGGCAACTCCGGGGAAGGTTGCCTCCAAACGGCCCATCCCACCGACGATCACCATGATGATCATCAGGCAGGATTCCTCTAATCTGAAGTTAGAAGGTGTTACCGTAGTCTGATATACCGCCAAATAGCTACCTGCCAGTCCTGCATAGAAAGATCCAATGGAAAATGTCAAAATTTTATAGATTGGAGCATTGATTCCCATGACCGACGCTGCCAGCTCATCCTCGCGTATGGCTATAAACGCGCGTCCGAATTTGGATTCTATCAACATCTTAAGTGTGACGTATGTGAACCCCAAAAGGGCTATTCCCAAAAAATAGAAATCTACCTCGGATTTGATTTCCCACCCGAACACGGTCGGAATGGGAATGCCGACAATCCCCATTGCGCCACCGGTAAAACCGATCCAGGCCTGTGTCACAAGCCTGAAAATCTCACCGAAGGCTAGCGTGAGGAGACAAAAATAGTCTCCTCTCACTTTTCGGGTTGGTAGCCCTAGAACGAACCCCAGCAGGAGAGCCAACAACCCAGAGATGACCAGAGACGGCAAAAAGCCAAAGCCATGCTTCGTCATCAGAATGGCTGTTGCGTATGCTCCAATTCCGTAGAAAGCAGCGTGTCCGAGCGAAAGAAGCCCAGAATAGCCTAAAATCAAATTCAATCCTAAGCAAAGGATCGAATATATGATGATGAAATTTGTAATGGCGAGTAAATAGGGGTCGTTGGATAACGCAAAGGGCAATCCAATCGCCGCTATCAACGTTGCGCTATAGGCAACAAGTCTCTTATTCATCGAACACGCATTGATTTCGGAGTCCCTTGCCGAATAGCTTCATAGCTTATCTTTTTCGACTGACCCCATGATACCTGTTGGTTTGAAAAGTAAGATGATTATCAAGATCAGAAAAGTGATGGAATCTCTGTATGAACTTGATATATACACACTGACCAAATTCTCGGTGATGCCTAATATCATGCCGCCAATAAGTGTTCCGCTCATGCTTCCGATTCCACCTATAACCGCCGCAGTGAATGCTACAATGGTCCCCCTGAACCCCATTCCGAGCGATATTGCATTATAGGAGGTTGAATAGAGAATGCCACCGATTACTCCGAGAACACCTCCTAAGAAATAGACTACAGTGATAATCTTGTTGATGGGTATACCCATTAAACTCGACGTCGGCATATCCTGCGACACACAAAGAATTGCTTTCCCGATTTTATGACGCTTCAGGAAGAGGTTAAAAACAATGATGAATAATACGGCAACAGTCAGTGTGATGAGAGGCGCAACTGAGACTTCGTGGCCGAATACATAAACCTGATGGGCGGGAAAGAGCGAAGGAAAAGGTAGCACCTGACTGCTCCAAGTGCGTTCAGAATTGTTCTGAATAACATAAGCTGCCCCTAAGGCGGTAATCATCGAAATCATACGATGCTGAGCCGCTCTCAATCGACGATATGCGAAAAATTCAACCAGCGAAGCGAGAGTGCCGCCGCTGAGCGCTGCCAATAGGATCGCTAACAGAGGGTTGAGTTGGTACTTAGTTAATAGCGTGTAGCAAAGTAGGGTACCGAAAATGTAAACGTCTCCGTGGGCGAAGTTCATCAGCTTCAGCATACCATAAACCATGCTGTAGCCAATTGTGACAAGCGTGTAGATCGCCCCAACCATAATCCCAACAATCAAGACGTCGAAAAACATTGAAGTCGGCATGAAGCCGTCCTATTCTACACGTTGAATTGCTCCTTGACCTTATCCCATTTCAAGGATTGTCAAGGGATGGTGGTATCGATTACATAAAGCCGCCGAAAGGTCTTCTCACCAAAGAGGTGTGCACATAGTTGATCATGGTAAAGAAATCGAACACCGGCAGACGGGTCTCCTTTTGAATAGCTTGAGCATAAGGCGGTAGATCGCTGCATTCCAGAAGAATTGCTCCGACATCCGGGTGATTTTTAACTAATTTTTTGGCAACGGTGACCACTTCTTGTTCAATCAACTCGGAATCAAGAGTTCCCCGTTCCTCAAGAACAGCCTGTCGGAATTCCTGTTGATCCTCCATCCCACATATTGCAAGCGCCATCTCCTTGGTTACACCGACTGAGGTGAAGTGTAGCGGAGTTAGAGCCTTAGAATCTGCTGTAATCACCCCCACTTTACGTGTTCTCTGTAAAATTTGGTAAATAAACGGGATCTGAAGAAGACTGGACAGAAAGACCGGCACATTTAAAGCTTCTGAGACTTCGCGTTGGAAGAGTGCCATGAAGCCACAAGCACCCGTAATTGCTTTCACCCCTTCACGCTGTAGTTCCAAAGCAGCGTCCAAAAATGGTTGTAGTAGGGATTTGTCTCTTTTAGTTAGAAGTCGTTCGATGGAAGCATCTTTAACTACTTTATAGCGGACTGGGAATGGAAAGCTGCTTGCGTTACCGACATTACCTGGGACACATGGATATTGTGCATCCAGAATCAATATTCCGATTGATTCCCCATACCAGCACTGTCCTTTATGCCCCGCGTGGTATAGCGTCATTTTCAGTCCTCCCTATTAAGTGAGAAACCAGCGTGCGGAGATAAGATGAGAAATGCTCTTTAACGAGTTTTTCAACTTCCGCTGGGTCGTTATCTAAAAATGCCTGATAAACTTTTCTAATATCCCGAATCGATGACTTTATGAGATCCGTCATTAATTCTTGATTCCCGATTGTATTCCACAAGCGCATGCATTGGTTGTAAAGCTTATCAAGGCTGTCTTTTAAAATCTCGTTTCCTTGAGCTTCATGGATAATTTGATGAAATTGTGCGTCTAACTCAAGATAAGCAAAAATATCAGCATCAGCAGATAATGACTCAGTTTTCTCAGCAACTTTCCTAAGAGATTCCAACCCGTGTTGCTGGATTCTCTTGAACGCCAGTTGAGCAGCTACTCCTTCTAAAATAGTCCTAAGTTCAAAAACGTCTTTTAATGCTGGAAGATCGGTATGAGTTACTACAACGCCTACCTTTGGTTTAATGAGGACCAAACCATCTAACTCTAGTCTGAATAGGGCCTCCCTGTACGGGGTGCGGCTAATCTTTAAATCCTGACAAATTTCCTTTTCATTAAGAACCATCCCCGGGGTATAGCGCCCAAAGATGATCCTGTGTTTCATCTCGCTATACACCCTATAGCGCTGATTTGGTTTATTATTTTTATTTTCAACCATTGGCAGCCATTATTATATGATATATATATATATATATATATCAATACAATTATGATAAATATATGGTTTTGTCAATCTTTTTTACATTCTCAAATGACATTTTATATTTAAAAAATGAATTGTATTCAGTATCATCCCTAAAAATGAACGCCCCCGGTCACACTGCTGCCCAAAATTCCTGCAGCGATATAAATACCTGACACATGCCACCCCAGGTTAGTTTGGCGGCCCGACCCAGCCATAATTTTTCTTAAATGAACCAGTCAAGTTTTACATTCGTGCCTGTAATCGAATCTTTGGTGGGGTCTGCATTTTGAGGGTTTAGCACATGAAAGGTGCCGCTTGAAAAACTTGCAGATTTGGCTCTGGCCGGTGGGGTTGTTGGTCAATCAGGTCTTGAGATCAGGTGGCTTTGAAAAAAGGCCACGTTCAAGGCGCGCGCTCTAACGACCACCCGCCGCGCGGGTGGCTTGGATTTTCGGCCAACGGCCGAAAAGACAAAAGCGCGTCAGCGCTTGCAGCGTTACGTTTGCGAAAGCAAACAATTCCGCGGAGCGAGGCGTACTCATAGTAGGCCGCAGCGTCTGTGGGAGGAGGCGCAACGCGAATATCCCCCTATCTTTCAAACCCCGTGTTCGGCGCGCGCGAGGATCTCCTGCTGAATGTCCTTGTTCAATAGCACGAAGTAGTCGGAGTACCCGGCCACCCGGATCAGCAGGTTGCGGTGCTCCTCGGGCCGGTCCATGGCATCCAGCAGGATCTTCCGGTCGACGATGTTGAACTGCATGTGGAACCCCCCCTGGGCGAAGTAGGTCCGGATGAGCGCGGCGAGCTTCTGCAGGTCGCGGTCGCCCTTCACCGTCTGGGGGCTGATCTTGACGTTGAGCAGGGTTCCGTTGGTCCGGGCGTGGTCCAGCTTGGACACCGAGCGCGTGGAGGCGGTGGGGCCCTTCCGGTCGTGGCCCTGAACCGGGCTCACCCCCTCGGACAGCCAGGCCCGGGCCCGGCGGCCGTCCGGTGTCGCGCCGGTCGCCTCCCCCAGGGCGATGTGGCTCGTGGTGGGCAGCAGGTCCACCCAGTATTTGGCGCCCTGGGTGTCGCAGTGGCGTTCCACGGCCGAGCAGAAGATCTCCTGCACCCGCACGGCGAGCGCATCGGCGCTGTCGTCGTCGTTGCCGTAGTGCGGGGTCTTGTTTACCAGCATCAGGCGCAGGGCCTCCTGCCCCTCCCAGTTGCGGTCGAGGGCGTCGATCAGCTCGGGCATGCCGACGGAGCGCTTGTCGAAGACGTGCGTGCGGATCCCGGAAAGCGCGTCGGCGACGGTGCCGACCGCAACCCCGCTCATCGTGGCAATCTTGTAGTGCGACCCGCCGGCGTGCCAGTCGACGGCCGCGGCGATACAGTCGTCGATCACGGCCGAGGTGAACGGCACCGGGCAGTAGCGGGCGTAGATGTCGCGCACGGTGTTGTCGTAGCGGACCTTCAGCGCCACGAAGTGCTCGACCTGGGCCTCGAAGGCCGCGACCACTTCATCGAAGCTAACGAAGGCCCTGGGCTCTCCGGTCTGCGGCCCGAGGGGCTCGCCCGTCAGGCGGTCGACCCCGTTGTTGAGAGCGAGTTCGAGAGCCTTGGCCAGGTTGAAGTAGCCGGTGGAGGCCATGCGGTCCTTGCCGTCGCAGAACACGGCCACACAGCCGTTCAGGCTGCTCGCACGCGCATCGCTCAAGGTCTTGCCGCGGTTGACCATGCCCAGCACCATGACGTCGGAGTTGAACATGGCCGGCATGCCGGTGCCGAGCCGCAGCACCTCGCAGCAGCGCATCAGAAATTTGGGCGGTGTCAGTGATGCGATCTGGGCCGAAAGCCCGGGCTGGGGCAGCAGCGTGTGCTCCAGGGCCTCCAGGCACATGTAGGAGACCTCGTTCACCGCGTCGCGACCCTGGCGGGTGAGCCCGCCGATGTTCAGGTTCTGAAACTCGGGGTAGGAGCTCGAGGTCTGGGCTTCGCCCGAGTCCTTGGCCAGGGTGATTTCGTCGAGCTTGACCCACAAGAGGTCGAGCAGCTCCTGGGCCTGCGCCTGGGTAATCTCGCCCGAATCGATGCTGTGGCGGTAGTAGGGGTAGATGTACTGGTCGAAGCGGCCCGGCCCGAAGGCGTGGCCGTCGGTCTCGAGGTTGAGCATCAACTGCGTGATCCAAAAGGACTGCAGCGCCTCCTGGAAGGTGACCGCCGGCTTGGCCGGGACCCGTTCCAGGATGGCGGCGGTCGTCATAAGCTCGGAGCGGCGGATGGGGTCGGACTCCAGAACGGCCAAGTGCCGCGCCTCGGCGGCGTAGCGGCCGGCCAGCAGCACCGCAGCCTCGCAGGCCATGATCACCGACTGCAGGAACTGGCGCTTGTGCACGCAATCCCGGTCGTGATAGTCGAGCCGCGCCAGGGATTGCTCCACGTCGGCGATGATGCCCTCCATGCCCCGGGTGAGCACTTTCGCGTAGCCGGCGTTGATGTGGCCGATGGTGCGGGAGCGGAAGTAGTTGTAGATCAGGCCGCGCTCGTCGGCCCGCCAGATGTCGGCCGGCACGGCTTCCATGATCCGGTCGCTGATCTGCCGGCCCTTCCAGTAGGGGAAGACCTCCGCCCGCAGGACCTGCTTGGTCGGCTCGCTCACATGGAACGGCGTGCTGCTGCGGGTGGCCAGCCGCTCGAGATCGCGCTCCACCCAGTCGCAGCTGACCTCGGGGAAGACGGGTGAGCCGCGCGGAGTCAGGGTCTTCATGCCGACGATGAGCTCGCCCTCCTGGATTTTGACCGGGTGCTCGGTCACGATGCGCAGGAGCATCCGGCCCCGGCGGGTGAAGAGCGGCTGCCCCTCGGTCTCCCGGTAGCTGCGCGTCACGGAAACGGCCCGCTCCGGGTGCAGCTCGGGGGCCGTCGTGCGGTTGCGTTCGAGGCCCAGCCGCACCCGGGCGCTGGGCCCGGTCTGGCCGAGACCCGCCTTCGCGGTCGCAACGTCGCTGGGGATCGGCCGGTGGGTTTCAAGACGGATCGTGCTCATGAATGGTCTCCTGTCCCGGGTTTTCGCATTCTGCTGGATGACGGCGCGCGACGCGTGACCGGCACGCGGACCGCGGGCAGCGCCCTGCCCCCGGCGGCCGATCGCTGCTGCATGGCCGTGGTGGCACGCTGCACGTGCTCCCGGGCCAGGGTTTCGGCGCGCTCCGCGTTGCCGCGGGAGACCGCCGTGACGATGCCTTTCAACTCCGCGAGGGTGGTCTGAATCGTCTCCTCGTCCCGGGGCAAATACGCGCTGATGTGGTAGCGATGGAAATTGCTGTGCACGGTTTCCAGGAAAAAATGGTGCAGGGGGTTTCCGGCGATGCGGGCGATAGCCAAGTGTATGTCCCGGTCCACCCGCATGAACGCATCCCAGTGCGCGACGCCCGCCTCTGCCAGCTCCATTGCCTGTTTCAGCAGCCGTTTGAGTTCGCCCGTGTTTTTGGAGCCGGCCCGCAAGGCCGCCCGGCGGGTCAGCAACCCCTCGAGGTCCTGCCGGAACTCCGAAATCTCCTCCATCGTGATGCGCTGGGATTGAACGAAAAGCCCCAGACTTTCGGTCATGGAGTCGGCGTTGATCTCCTTGACGAAGATTCCGCCGCGGTGGCCCTTGCGAATCTCCACCAGCCCCTTCTGCTCCAGCACCCGCAGGGATTCCCGCAGCGTGTGTCGGCTGATGTCCATCAACCCCTGCAGCTCGCGCTCGGAGGGCAGCCGGTCGCCGACGGAAAGGCTGCCGTGGAGGATGGCGGCCTCCATCTGCTGGATGACGCTCTCGAAGGCGCGGACCTGTCGCACTTTAGTGAACATGGAGAGTGCCGAGCGTTCAGTGGTAACTGCTCAGGTATCGGGCTTCAGGGTTCAAGGGTTCAGACAATCAATGAGGGCAGGCGCCATAGTTCACAGCATCCGCCCGCATGGACGATTGGGGCCAGTGGCGATCAGGACCCAGGAACTGCTTCTTTCTGAACCCTCGCCGCTTGAGTCGTTACGTTCACTGTTTTGTAATTGGCCGGACGTCTGAATACCCAATCGCCAAATGGCCCATGATATCAATGGTTCAACCATACTTCAGTATGAACGGCGTTGTCAAGCCGAATAGCGGGTTGAACGGGCAGGGCCTGCCGGCCACCCAACGCGCTTTTCTGATTGACTTGTCGACGGCATGGAACTAAAGCTTCAAACGAAGCCGCCCGGCCGGCGCTCACTGGCGATGGATAGGCCGCGAACCGCCGCGGACGGTTCACATTCCGGCGGAACGAAAACCGGCCGGCGCCTGCCGGAAATGGCCGAGGCGTGCGCCG
>Ga0105096_10000835_pt1 | contig 11774 bp, 14 predicted proteins | sample PPLLak3cmMay2015_FD_87036 | JGI IMG/M metagenome (GOLD analysis project Ga0105096, IMG submission 87036) | Freshwater sediment microbial communities from Prairie Pothole Lake near Jamestown, North Dakota, USA - PPLs Lake P7 Core (1) Depth... | ecosystem: Environmental > Aquatic > Freshwater >... | reverse complement strand
CTTCTCGAACCCAAGCGACTACAAAAAAACCGCCCTGAGGCGGTTTTTCTGCTTTGCTGACAGCGCACCCGTTTAGAACGGCAGACCGTTTGCGGCGGTCCGGGCTGGTTGCCTGATCGGGATCAGGCGGCGCTGCTTGCGACAGCGAGGGCCAGGGTTTTTACCTTGGCAGACAGGCGGCTCTTATCGCGAGCGGCCTTGTTCTTGTGGAAGATGCCCTTGTCGGCCACAGTATCGACCACGGCTTGCATCTTGCCGAAAGCTTCGGCGGCTTTGACTTTGTCGCCAGCGGCAACCGCTTTTTCGACGTTCTTCACCGCGGTACGGTATTTAGAGCGCAGGGACGTGTTGGCTGCGTTGAGCTTGACGTCCTGACGAGCGCGTTTACGGCCCGACGCCAGGCGCGGGTTCTTTTTCTTGGGTTTGGTAGAGGCCATTTAGATATTCCTTGGTGTCTGAGGATGTTGCCAGCAAAGCTTTCGATTGTATCAGTCTGGATGCCTGGTGCCGCAGCAGGCCGGTAGGCCGGGCTCGGGGTACTACACTTGGGCGGGTGAGTCTCTTCAAATCCGCCTCGACCGTGTCGGCCCTGACCCTGGTTTCGCGCATCACCGGACTGGTGCGCGAGCTGCTGATCGCATCCACTTTTGGCGCCAGTGCGCTGACCGATGCCTTCAATGTGGCGTTCCGCATTCCGAACTTGTTCCGGCGCCTGTTTGCGGAAGGGGCCTTCAGCCAGGCCTTCGTCCCGGTGTTGGCTTCAACCAGGGCGCAACACGGTGAAGAGGCCACCCGGCAGACGATCGACCATGTCGCCACACTGTTGGTATGGGTGCTCCTGCTGACCTGCATCGTGGGCGTGGCCGCTGCGCCAGTGCTGGTCTGGGCTATGGCCAGCGGGCTGAAGCAGGATCCGCGAGGTTTCGAGGCGGCCGTGTTCATGACGCGATGGATGTTTCCCTATATTGGCTTCATGTCCTTCGTGGCGCTGTCTGCGGGTGTGCTCAATACATGGAAGCGATTTGCCGTTCCTGCGGCCACGCCCGTGCTGTTGAACCTGTCCATGATCGGAGCCGCTTGGTGGGGAGCCCCATTTTTCGCGCGACAGGGTATCGAGCCGGTCTATGCCCTCGCGGCGGGGGTGATGCTCGGCGGTGTCATGCAACTGGGTGTACAGATTCCGGCGCTTTCGCGGCTGGGACTTCTGCCTGCCATTGGCCTGACCTGGCGCAAGATCGTCATGGCTTGGTCTGATCCGGCTACCAAACAAATCGCCAGGTTGATGGGCCCAGCCATGCTAGGCGTGAGCGTCGCACAGATATCGTTGCTCATCAACACGCAAATTGCTTCGCACCTCGTGCCAGGGAGTGTCAGTTGGTTGACCTATGCTGATCGGCTGATGGAGTTTCCCACGGCGTTGCTCGGCGTCGCACTGGGCGTCGTACTGATGCCGCAGCTTGCGGCGGCCAAGGCGGCCAATGACGCCGCAAAGTACTCGGGCATGCTTGATTGGGGCTTGCGACTGGTCGTGTTGTTGGCCGTTCCTTGCGCGGTGGCCTTGCTCACCTTTTCCCGTCCGCTGGTCGCCGTGCTCTACCATTACGGCGCATTTACCGACCGGGACGTGCAGCAGACCACGATTGCGTTGATGGGCTATGGTGCGGGGTTGGTCGGTCTGATCGCTATCAAGGTGTTGGCCCCGGGGTTTTATGCAAGCCAAGACATTCGTACGCCGGTGAAGATAGCCATTGTGGTGCTTGTAATCACGCAGCTTCTCAATGTGGCGCTGGTACCGGTGTTGCAACATGCGGGTCTGGCACTGGCCATTGGACTGGGTGCATCAATCAACGCACTTTGGTTACTTATCGGCCTGCGGCGCAAAGGCAGCTATACGCCCGCACCGGGATGGGGTTTGTATTCGCTACAGGTGCTGGCTGCCAGCGCCTTGCTGGCGGTATTCCTGATGTGGGCCTCAAATGCTTTTCATTGGACTCAGCTCCAGGCGCAGGGCCTGACTCGCGTCGGCCTTCTGGTTCTTCTTCTCGCAGGCTCCGCAGCTATCTACTTTGGCGCGCTGTGGGCGGCCGGCCTCAAGTTGCGCCATTTGATCCGCCGCTAGCCCAGTTGATCTCATCGAAAACGGGGGTGAAGACCGAATTGTCTGACGCCGGAAACACCGTGATACAAGAACCTCCATGCGACTGAACTTGAGTAAACCGACAGCACTGGCGTACTTTGACAGCCTGGTAGGGAGCGACGATCATTTCCCCCTGTTGGAGGCCGCTGCCAGCATTGCGCAGGACGAATACCCTGAGCTTGACGTTCAACAGGTCCTCTGCGACGTGGACCGATTGATGGCGCGACTGGGGCGGCGCCTGACCACCGATGGCGAGCCTTTGCAACGATTGCGCGCGCTCAATCAGTTCTTTTTTCGTGACTTGGGTTTTGGCGCCAACCTCAATCACTTCCACGACCCGGACAATAGTTATTTGAATGCGCTGCTGCGGACCCGCCGCGGCATTCCCATTTCGCTCGGCGTCCTCTGGATGGCGTTGGCCCAAGGCATGGATCTAAATGTTCAAGGGATAGGCTTTCCTGGCCATTTCATGCTGAAAGTCCACCTGCCAAGAGGCACGGTTGTGCTGGACCCCCTTACCGGTCAATCGCTGACAACGGAAAACCTGTCAGAGCGCCTGGCGCCGCACCACGCCCCCGGCACTTTGATGGACGATTTTGAAGCCCCGCTGGGCCTTTATCTCCAGCCTGCAGCGCCCCGCGCCATCATTGCGCGAATGCTTCGCAACCTGAAGGAAATCCACCGAACCCAGGAAGACTGGCCAAGGATGCTGGCAGTCCAGAATCGGCTGGTCGTTCTGTTACCTGAGGACTGGGTTGAGTACCGTGACCGGGGTCTGGTTCACGCCGAACTCGGCAACCTAAGGCACGCCGTACAGGATCTGGAAACTTACCTCGCGCGCGCCCCGGAGGAGTCTGATTGCCGCGCGATTGAGCTTCGCCTGTCAAGCCTGCGCGGCAATCGCCGCGGCTGAATGCCTGCGTCGCCGGTTTGAGCGCGGCCTGACCGATCCGGTTCGGCTAAATTCATCAGTTTTCGATTAGACTGGTCTCTATCCTGCGTAAAAACGACATTATTTGCTAGAAAAAGCGTAGCAATTTGGTGGTCAGGCAACAATCACCGAGGCGTTGTCGCCCCGCGCCGCAATCACACCAATCTCGAACACCTGTTCTCCTGCCGAACGAAGGGTGGCCGCGCAGGCAGGGGCGCTGGCTGCATTGATCACCAGCACCATACCGATGCCGTTATTGAAAGTGCGGTTCATCTCGAAATCATCAATGCCGGCGGTTTCCTGCAGCCATGCAAAGAGCTCAGTCTTTGGCCAACTTCCCTTGCGCAGGTGGGCCGCCAGCCCGTCGGGCAAAACACGTGGTATGTTTTCCAGCAAGCCGCCGCCGGTGATATGGGCTAGCGCCTTGATGGGATGTTCGGCCAGGGCAGCCAGCACGGTTTTGACATAAAGACGGGTCGGCTCCATGAGTGCCTGCCGGAAAGGTTTTCCGTCAAGCGTGTCTGGCGCGGAGGGACCGGCGCGCTCAATGCATTTGCGAACGAGGCTGAACCCGTTGGAATGCACCCCACTGGAGGCCAGCCCCAGCACAACGTCGCCGCTTGCCACGTTGGCGCCATTGAGAATCTTCGATTTTTCAACGGCGCCGACGGCGAACCCGGCCAGGTCGTATTCGCCCGCCGGGTACATGCCGGGCATTTCAGCCGTTTCCCCACCGATCAGGGCACAGCCGGACAACTCGCAGCCTCGGGCGATGCCACTCACAACTGCCACAGCGGTTTCCACTTCAAGTTTGCCGCAGGCAAAGTAATCAAGGAAGAAGAGCGGTTCGGCCCCTTGAACCAGGACATCGTTCACGCTCATGGCCACAAGGTCAATGCCCACCGTGTCATGCATGTTCCATTCAAACGCCAGTTTGAGCTTGGTGCCAACGCCATCCGTGCCACTAACGAGCACTGGCTCGCGGTAGCGCTTGGGAACCTCGAAAAGTGCGCCAAAACCGCCAATGCCCGCCAAAACGCCTTCGCGCATGGTTTTTCTTGCCAGGGGCTTGATGCGTTCGACCAGTGCATCGCCAGCGTCGATGTCCACGCCGGCATCTTTGTAGCTTAGTGGAGGGGGGGGAGGCGTTGGCGTCATCGGGCAGACCAGTTCGGGCGAAAGTGTGGGGGAGCAGGGCCCATTCGGGCAAGCGGACTAAAATTTGTGCCTGATTTTAAGGGTTCACCCTTCTTTCCCCTTCTTCCTTCTTGAATGCTGCCTGCTTCCTCCACTAATCGCGATGTTACTTCCCATGTCGCACCGGCAATGGCCGAACAGGCCAATCGATCTCAGGTCGGGGATATTCCTCGGGTGTCTGTTCCGGGTAGAGGCACGTCCTGGCAGGGAATTGCTGGGGACTGCTACTTCAAATGAAACAGATAGCCTTGGATCTCGGACTGGCTACCGGGCCGACTCTGGCAAGTTTCTTTGCCGGTCCGAACGAGCCCGCATTGCGTCATCTCCAGATGAGCGCCGCAAGCCCCACGCGATCGCCAGTTCCCACTTACCTTTGGGGCAGTGGCGGCAGCGGCAAGACGCATCTTCTCAAGAGCGTGCGCGAGGCGCTGCGCGAGCAGGGCGCGACCGCTGGCTGGATGGATGCCTCGGTGCAGGCGCCCCCCGATTTCAATGACGCCTGGGCCGCTGTTCTGATGGATGATGTGCATCTGTACACAGCGGTTCAGCAGCAAGCCGCGTTCAACTGGTTTGTCAACGCCTTGGCGTCCAGATCAGGTCAACCGCGCTGGGTGCTTGCGGCGGGCGATCGAGCCCCCGCAGAACTTGAACTGCGCGAGGACCTCCGCACCCGTCTGGGTTGGGGGCATCTTTTCGGTTTGCAGGTCTTGAGCGAGCCCGAACGGCGTGGGGTACTGCGGCAGCATGCTGACGCGCGGGGAATTTTCCTGCGCGATGAGGTGGTGGACTTCATCCTGACCAGATTTTCACGTGACCTGGGAAGCCTGGTTCAGTTGCTCGATCATCTCGATGGCTATGCACTTCAAACTCAGCGGGCCATCACTATTCCTTTGATAAAAGCCATGCTGGAGGACCAATGACGTCAGGAAAATTCAGACTGGCGTTGTTCGATCTGGACCACACGCTACTGCCTATCGATTCTGACTATGCGTGGGGCGTCTTCACCGCAGACATTGGCTGGACCGATCCCCACGCGTTCCGCAAAAAGAACGACGAGTTTTTCTCCCATTACCAGGCTGGAACGCTTGATATTCACGAATATGTGCGGTTCGCGACTGCAGCAGTCAGGGAGCAGGGGGCTGCCCGCGCTGCGGCAGCGCATGCCCGTTTCATGCGCGAAGTGATTCAGCCCAATCTGAAACCCGACGCACTGGCACTTGTGCGCCGGCATCAGGCGGCTGGCGACACGACTGTCATCGTCACGGCCACCAACGAATTCGTGACCCAACCAATCGCTCAGGCTTTTGGGGTAACTGAATTGATCGCCGTCGGCCTCGCACGCGGCCCCGACGGCTGGATAAACGGAGAGATCCGGGGTGTACCATCGTTTCGAGAGGGCAAGGTCACGCGGGTATCCGAATGGCTGAACGAGCGAAATCTGGACTGGGACAGCGTCGACATCACTTTCTACTCAGATTCCGCGAACGATCTCCCGCTGCTCGAAAAAGCAAATCACCCCGTCGCCACCAACCCCGATCCGCGACTTCGCGCCCTGGCCAGCCAGCGTGATTGGCGCATACTGGACCTGTTTCCTTCCACTACCTGAGGACAGTTCAAGTTGCAAGGCAACCTCTGTCCCTCATGCAATCTTCACGAATGATCAAGAAATTCATTGACAAACTTCTGGGTAAAACTTCATCCCGCAGCAGCAAGCCCAGGTTTGGCAAGCGCGAGGAGGTGGGTGTAGCTGTCCACGGGATTGACCCTGCGCTGGTGGATGACCGAGCTCTGAATGTGGTGCGAACCCTCAAGCAGGCCGGGTACGAGGCCTACGTCGTCGGCGGCGCCGTGCGCGATCTGCTGGTCGGGCTGCGCCCCAAGGACTTCGACGTTGCCACCAATGCAACGCCCGAACAGGTCAAGGGGCTCTTTCGTCGTGCCTTCATCATCGGACGGCGTTTTCGCATCGTGCACGTGGTCTATGGGCGTGGGCGCGAGCACGAAGTCATCGAAGTGTCGACTTTCCGTGCCTACATGGACAATGCTGCGGCCGAACAGGTGGCGGGCAATGAAAAAACCAGTCGTAGTGAACTGGCCGGCATGAAGCACGCTGTGGATTCCACCGGACGAGTGCTCAGGGACAACGTCTGGGGCCCGCAGGACGAGGACGCAGTGCGTCGTGACTTCACCATCAACGCGATGTACTACGACCCCGAAACGCAGATCGTCGTTGACTATCACAAGGGGCTGCAGGATGCGAAAAAGCGAATCCTTCGCATGATCGGCGACGCGGCGACGCGGTACCGCGAGGATCCGGTACGGATCATTCGTGCCGTGCGGTTTGCAGCCAAGTTGAGCCCACTCGGGTTCACTCTCGATGCCAAAACCGCCAAACCCCTTGCTGAATCCCAGGCCCTGCTGGCTGACGTGCCGCAGAGCCGCCTTTTTGACGAGATGCTCAAGTTGCTTCAGACAGGGCACTCGCTGGCCAGCATCGAGCAACTCAGAAAGCTCGGGATGGCACGTGGCATTTATCCGCTACTGGATGTTGTGGTTGAACGGGCCGACACGCCATTCGTCAACGCCGCGCTGCAGGACACCGACCGCCGTGTTTCCGAGGAAAAGCCCGTTGCGCCGAGTTTCCTGCTTGCATGCGTGCTTTGGGCCGATGTACGCGATGGTTGGGCTCGACGTCTCGCGCGGCGAGAACACTCGCACCCGGCGCTGCAGGAGGCTATTGACGAGGTGTTCAATACGCGCATCGGTGATGTGTCGGGACGCGGCAAACTGGCAGGGGACATGCGCGAAATCTGGATGATGCAGCCGCGCTTTGAAAAGAGGGTGGGCAGCATGGCCTTCGGTCTCGTCGATCAACCCCGCTTTCGTGCCGCCTTTGATTTCATGAGGTTACGGGCTGATATTGGCGAGGTGGACGTGGTGTTGGCAGACTGGTGGCAGGAGTTCAGCATGGCCGACGACGCCACGCGTGAAGATCTGGTTTATCAGGTCAAGCTTGAGCAGCAGAAGCCGGCGCGGGCAGCGCGCGTGCACCGTGAATCTCCTGAAGGTGACCCAAAAGGGTCTGAGCCCGGCCGCGCATTGCCGGGGGGTAAGACTTCCAGTAATGCGGAAGGCGTTGATGCTACTGTTGGGGACCCTACCGCTGACGCGCCGAGGAAACGACGCCGCCGGCGGCGCAAGCCGACGGGTGGCTCAGATGGGGGCAAAGGTTCATCCGCAACAGGCGTGTAGGCAAAGGCATTGAGAGAAGACTTTGTTACTGCCTATATCGGCATTGGCGCCAACCTCGGCGACGCTGCTCGTTCCGTGCGCGAAGCCATGGAATCCCTTGAACATCTGGCTGGCACCCGCGTCACGGGAAGGTCCCGCCTTTACCGATCTGCACCTCACATGGCGTCGGGTCCCGAGTTCATCAATGCGGTGGTGCAGATCACGACCCGACTTGGCGCGATCGATCTCTTGGCGACGCTGCAGCAACTCGAGCGGGTTGCGGGCCGTGAGCGCCCATACCCCAATGCACCGCGAACGCTTGATCTGGACCTTCTCCTTTACGGTAGTGCCCGGATCGACAGCCCACACCTGACTTTGCCGCATCCTCGAATGGCAGGGCGTGCGTTCGTGCTACAACCCCTTGCCGAAATCGCACCGGATCGCGTGGATCCCGGGCAATTGAGAGCAACCGCAGGGCAGGATGTCTCAGTTTATTCTTGTCCATAGTGGGTGATCTATCTTGTCAAGCAGCATGACCGCATCTCGCAAACGCTCACAACACTTGACGCTGAGATCTGTGAGGCGGGTAATCTCCTCGGTCATGTGACGAACATCATAGAGAGCCATGGTCTCTGCTGAGTCCTGGATCAGGTCCGCCACATCGTCCATGGTGTTGATCAAGGTGTGGATCTGCTCCCGATCAATCGGCGTGATGAAGGTTCTGTGGATGGCCTTGTTGACATCGTGCGTCACACGGTCGGCAGCGCGCTCGGCGTTGTCAACATCCTGGTTGTACTTTTCGCGGAGATGCGGATCGTTGTAGTTGGCCACCAGCATTGAAAACGCCCGCGCCGCCTCGACAATTCGCTCCGCATGTTGGTTGAACATTTCGAAATAATTGCCTTCGCATGGCAACGGCTTGCCAAAAAACATGGCGGGCTCCCCAAAGGGGTGCAAAGTCAAAAATATGACCGTTTTGTGACAGCGGCGAGTGTAACCGCCCCCTCCTGCCCCCCTATGGGAATCGCTGGTTACGATCACCCGAGCACCGCCGAGGCGGCACTCAAGACCTGTGAAGAGATCGACCGGCTGGAAGGTGACGCCGATCGTGTGATGCGCAGCGCCATGAGCAAACTTTTTCGCGAGGAGCCTGATGACCGCGAGGTCATCAAGCTCAAGGCGATTTACGAACTGCTTGAGACGATTACTGACAAGTGCGAGGACGTCGCCAACGTGATCGAGGGCATCATCCTCGAAAACTCCTGACCTGAGACGGGGCTCGCACGATGGAAACCGTTCAAACGGCGCTCTGGGTGGTGGTATTGCTGGTAGTGCTGGCCATTTTGTTCGATTTCATGAATGGGTTTCATGATGCGGCGAACTCAATTGCGATGGTGGTGTCCACCGGCGTCCTGAAGCCCGGGCAGGCCGTTTTGTTTGCCGCGTTCTTCAACGTGGTTGCGATCTTTGTCTTTCATCTTAGCGTCGCGGCCACGGTGGGCAAGGGTATCGTCCAACCCGGCGTGGTGGATACCCATGTTGTTTTCGGAGCGCTGTTGGGCGCCATTGCCTGGAATGTCCTGACCTGGTACTACGGGATTCCGAGCAGTTCGTCGCATGCGCTGATTGGCGGCATTGTGGGGGCGGTGATCGCAAAAGCCGGCGCCGGCGCGCTCCTCTCCGCCGGAATTATGAAGACTGTCGCATTCATCTTTGTATCGCCCCTGCTCGGTTTTCTGCTCGGCTCGACGATGATGGTGATCGTGGCTTGGATATTCCGTCGCAGCCGACCGTCTCGCGTCGACAAGTGGTTTCGACGTCTTCAGTTGGTCTCCGCGGGGGCTTACAGCCTGGGTCATGGCGGGAACGATGCGCAGAAAACTATTGGCATCATCTGGATGCTTTTGATTGCAACGGGTTACTCGGCGGCAGCAGACAAGGCGCCACCGACCTGGGTCATTGTCAGCTGCTACGCAGCTATTGGCGCAGGGACCATGTTCGGCGGTTGGCGCATCGTCAAGACCATGGGCCAGAAGATCACCAAACTCAAGCCCGTGGGAGGATTCTGTGCCGAAACCGGTGGCGCACTGACGCTGTTTCTTGCGACGGGGCTTGGCGTTCCAGTGTCGACGACCCATACCATTACAGGCGCCATCGTCGGAGTGGGATCGGTCCGTCGCGCCAGTGCGGTGCGCTGGGGGTGGCCGGTAACATCGTCTGGGCATGGGTCTTGACCATTCCTGCGAGCGCTTTCATCGCAGCAATTGCCTATTGGGTCAGTTTGCAGATTTTCTGACGCGATCTGCTAACGTCATCGCCTTCTGGCAACCAGCCGCGTGGATACCGGTCCATGCGAAAAAGTGCCGATCCGGATTACTGTGAAATTTTCCGGGCCTCTTCAATCTGGTGCTCAAAGTACCTCTGGAAGCTGAAGACAATGCTGGCCATCAGGATGGTCGTGCCGATCAGCAGCGAGAGCGCGATGGCGCCAATGGTCAACCAGCGAGTCTGGCCCGGCGCTGCGTTCAGAGCAGCTAGTGGATTGAATTTTGCATTCCACTTTTCAGTAGGCGTCAGGCCATACACAATGGCTTGCAAGGCGCACCCGGCAATGGTGAAGCCGAGCAGTGGCACGAGCAGCCAGCTCAACGGGTCGTCTTGGCCGAACTCCTGCACGCGCTGAATGCCATAGAGTCCCAACGCAGTGGGAATTGGAAGCAGCCAGCCCACCCAGTCCCACAGTCCATACAGATAAAAGCGGTGCAGGCCCAATGGGCCACCGATGAAGGACAACCAGGCTGCAAGAGTCTTGTTTTTCATGGGCGCCATTATTGCGGCGAACTCATATCGCCTTGTCCCAGTGATTTCTCCATCAGGACGACGTCCAACCATTTGTCGAATTTCCAGCCACATGAGGCGAGGAGGCCAGCAGGCTCAAAGCCGACCGAGCGATGCACACCAATGGAACCTGTATTGGCCGAATCTCCGATGACGGCGATGAGTTTGCGCACGCCTGCGCGCTCAGCCTGTATTGACAGCTCCGCCAGAAGTGCGCGGCCAAGCCCCTGGCCACTGGTGTGTGGTGCAAGGTAAACTGAATCTTCGGCCGAAAAACGGTAGGCGGGCCGCGGTTTGAACCAGTTGCAGTAGGCAAAGCCAGTCAATTGCCCGTCGTCTTCTGCAACGAGCCACGGCAGGCCTCTCGCCAGAACTTCGGCGCGACGCGCGGTCATGTCGACGATCGAAGGAGGATCGATCTCGAAGGTCCCGGTTCCATGAAGAACGTGATGGGTGTAAACGGCCGTGATGGCGACGATATCTTCGTCTCGACTTGGGCGGATGATCAACATATTGGGTAAGCGGATATAATAAAAAGCTTTTCAGTGTGTCGCTGGCCGGGTGGCCATGTCGCGTGTCTCAACGCTGAAAACACATTAACCACCCACAGGATAAATCATGGTTGTGATTCGACTCTCTCGCGGCGGCTCCAAAGGCCGTCCTTTTTTCAATATCGTCGTGACCGACAAGCGCGAACGCCGCGATGGCCGTTTCATCGAGCGCATCGGCTTCTACAACCCTATCGCCAAGGGTGGCGAAGAGGGTCTGCGCATCGCGCAGGACCGACTGACCTACTGGAAGGGCGTTGGCGCGCAGGCGTCCCCCACGGTGGAGCGGTTGATCAACCAGGCGGCCGCCACAGCTGTCTGACCGGCTTGTCCGCCATGCCGCCCGGCCTGGAGCCTGCAGAACTTCCGGCAGATGCTGTTGAAGTCGGGCGCATCGCGGATGCCTGGGGTGTGAAGGGCTGGTTCAAAGTCTTGCCGCACAGCGCCTCGCCCGAGGCGCTTTTTACTTCCAGGCGTTGGTATCTGCAGCCCTCCGAACGGGGGGCGAAAACTTTCAATGGCACGGTCCAGCTTTCGATCAAGGAATCCAAGGCGCACTCGAATTCCATGGTTGCAGCAGCGCGCGAGATCGTCGATCGCGCCGCGGCCGAATCGCTGAGAGGCGCACGGATCTTCGTCGCGCGATCGAGCTTTCCCGCTGCCGGCAAAGACGAGTACTACTGGGTTGACTTGATTGGCCTGAGTGTCGTTAACCGCGAAGGCGTCGCTCTTGGGGTCGTCAAGGAACTGCTTTCTGCGGGCCCGCAGACTGTGCTGCTACTGGAATATTCTGAGACCGATGAGACGGGCGTAAGCAAGTCACTCGAACGTTTGATTCCTTTCGTCGCTGCGTTTGTGGACGATGTTGACTTGAAAGCGCGTCGAATCGCGG
>Ga0105096_10000834_pt1 | contig 11781 bp, 8 predicted proteins | sample PPLLak3cmMay2015_FD_87036 | JGI IMG/M metagenome (GOLD analysis project Ga0105096, IMG submission 87036) | Freshwater sediment microbial communities from Prairie Pothole Lake near Jamestown, North Dakota, USA - PPLs Lake P7 Core (1) Depth... | ecosystem: Environmental > Aquatic > Freshwater >... | reverse complement strand
CCTGGGTAAGTTCTTCCTGCGCCGGATACTTGTGAGCCACGGCCCAGCGCGGTTCGCGCGACACGAAGCCCAGCTCGCGCTGAAGATCCAGACGGTTGACCTTGTAGACGACGCCGTCGATGTCGAAGGGCAATCGGTCGCGCTGCGCGGCGATCTCTGCGTGGAACGCCACCAGGGCGTCCGCGCCAAGTACGACACGCCGCTCGGAAGCCACCGGCACGCCCATCGCGGCAAGCGCATCGAGCACTGCGCTGTGGGTCGTTGGCGTGTGCCAACCGACCACTTCGCCGAGCCCATAGGCGTAGAACGACAGCGGCCGGCTCGCCGTCGACTTTGCGTCCAGCTGGCGCAGGAAGCCAGCCGCGGCATTGCGGGGGTTGACGAACACCTTGTCGCCGGCCTCGCGCTGGCGCTCGTTGATCTGCTCGAATTCGCGCCGCCGCAGAAAGACCTCACCACGCACCTCGATGACAGCGGCATCGACATCCTTCAGGCGTAGAGGTATTGACCGGATCGTGCGTGCGTTGGGCGTGACGTCTTCCCCCTCCTCGCCATCGCCGCGCGTGGCCGCACGAGCGAGTACGCCGTGTTCGTAGCGCAGGTTGACGGCAAGACCATCGAACTTCAGCTCGGCGCAATACTCGACCGGCGGGTCGTCGTCACCCAGCTTCAGTTCGCGGCGTACACGGGTATCGAAGGCGCGCGCGCCGTTGGGGCCGGCATCGGTTTCGGTGCGGATCGAAAGCATCGGCACCGCGTGGCGCACGTTCGGCAGATCGGATCGCACGCCGCCACCGACCCGCTGGGTCGGCGAGTCAGGCGTGAGCAGTTCCGGGTGAGCCTGCTCGAGCGCCTGCAGCTCGCGGAACAGCCGATCGTATTCGGCATCCGGCAGGCTTGGGCTTGCGAGAACGTAGTACTCGTAGTCCGCCCGCGCGATCTGCTCGCGCAGCGCGCGCGCCCGCGCGTCCGGCGATCCGCGCGACGCGGTGGGCATCTCAACCCGCGTAGAGGCGCTTGGCGCGCACCGAACCCGCCTCAACGCCGGCTGCATGCATCTGCTCGTACATGCCGGCGAGCTGCGCCGCGATCGAAAAGTGGGCCTCGCGCTGCACCGTCCGCCCGTTGTCGTCGACGATGCGGCCGTTCAGTCGCACCGCCAGCGTGTCCGCCGCGGCAAACTGTTTCACGAGCGGCTGCCCTTCCGGCCGAACCACCGGGACATCGATCGAAACCGCGAGACGCTCCGTGGGGAAGGATGCCGCCGTCAACGCGAGGACGGGCTCGCCGCGCTCGTCGCGCGACTCCCAGCGGCCCTGACCCAAGGCGACGAACTCAGCCTCGTCAGCCGCCGCCTGCACCGTGTCCGCGGTCCAGGGTCCCTGTGTCGCCTCCACGGTCAGCGTGATCTGCACATCGAAACGGGCACAGAGCTGGTCGAGCTCGGCCGCCTGGGCGACCAGTCGCGGTACATCCGGCGCATCAAAGTCGGCATCCACGCCGACGGCGATCTGCTGTGCCGTCGCGACAAACCGTGTCGCGTCGATCTCGCCCAGTACCCCATTGCGATGCGCCATCTGGACCGCCAGCAGCAGTTCGGAGTAGAAGCCAAACCGATCGGGCGCCGTCCATTGCTGCGACTTGGCATCCCAGACCGCGAGGTGAGTCGGCAGCGGCAGATGCAGCCGCTCGAGCTGCCCCTTGGCTTCCAGTGCCGCCACGCCGTCGATCGCATGCGTGCAGCGCAGCTCGATGACAAAGTCGAGCAGCGGGTCCTCGACCCAGCCGTCAGGCAGCGCGTAGGCCGAGGCATCAGCGCGCTCGGCGGCCGCGTCGTTCTCCGCTTCTGCCTGCGGTGCAGGATCCGCAGCAGCGGCAACTTCGCCTGCCACCGTTTCTTCGTGAACCTGGGGCTGGGACTCGAGGCGTGGCTCGATCCGGCGCGAGACACCACCGGCCGGCGCCGAGGCACTCCGCGGCATCTGCGCCAGGGGGTCGCCGACACCCTGCCGCATCGCTGCGTCGATCCGGGCGCGCGTTCGACGCTCCTGCCACTTGCCGTAGATCCATAGCGCCAGCAACAGGGCGACCGCGACAGCAATCAGCGCCCAGTGCAGATCTGTCATCGCGCCTAGGCCGCTTCGGCCGTGAGCCGCACGGCGCCTTCGATGTCGACAGCGACGATGCGCGACACACCCTGCTCCTGCATCGTCACGCCGATCAGCTGCTGTGCCATCTCCATCGCGATTTTGTTGTGCGTGATGAACAGGAACTGCGTGTTCTCCGTCATCGATTCGACCAAGCGGCAGAAGCGGTCGGTGTTCGCGTCATCGAGCGGAGCGTCCACCTCGTCCAGCAGGCAGAACGGCGCCGGGTTGAGCTTGAACAGTGCAAACACCAGCGCCGTGGCGGTCAGGGCCTTTTCGCCTCCGGACAGCAGGTGAATCGAGCTGTTGCGCTTGCCGGGTGGCTGCGCCATCACCTGCACGCCGGCATCGAGGATCTCCTCGCCCGTCATCAGCAGGCGAGCTTCGCCGCCGCCGAAGAGCTTCGGGAAGAGCTGACCGAAATGCGCGTTCACCTGGTCGAAAGTCTGCTGCAGCATGTCGCGAGTCTCGCGGTCGATCTTGCGAATGGCGTCTTCGAGCGTGTCGATCGCCGACCGGAGGTCGGTCGACTGTGAGTCAAGGAACGTTTTGCGCTCGCGCGAGGTGGTGAGCTCTTCAAGCGCCGCCAAGTTCACGGCTCCCAAAGCCGCGATTTCCTGTGCCAGCCGCGTGATCTCGGTCTGCAGGGCAGCCGCTTTGATCTGCGGCGTCAGCTTCTGGAGGAGCGCAGCCTCGTCAGCACCGGCCTCGGCAAGCTGGGTCGCAAACTGCTCGGCGGCGAGTCGGGCCGCCTGCTCCCTCAGTTGCAGCTCGGTGAGTTTCTGGCGCCGTGGCTCGAGTTCGCGCTCGAGTGTGAGGCGACGCTCATCGGTGGCGCGCAACTGATGGCCGAGTTCGTCGAGCCGGCTGCGGGCCTGCCGCAGATCCTCCTCAGCGGCGGCGCGCTTGCCGAGCCAGCCTTCGAGCCCTGCGCGCACAGCGCCGTCGTCAAGTCGGGCGAGCTCTTCACTGGCGGACGCGATGTCGGCCTCGAGTCGCGCTGCATCGGACGCCGCGACCTCGGCTGCGTGCGCGACATCGCCCTGGCGCTCTCGATTGGACGCCAGCGCGAACTCGACCTGCTTCCACGCGGCCTCGAGCGCGCGCTGCTCGTCTCGCGCCGCCCGCAGCGCCTGGTCCGCCTGTTCGTAGCTCGTGCGTGCGGCCTCGACCGCCTCCTGGCGCGCCGCCAGCTCGCCATCCAGCAACTGGAAGCGACCATCGGCGTCGTTGCGTGCCGATCGCAGTTCCAGTTCGTGGGACTTGATTTCCGCGAGCTCGCTCTCGATCTGTCCGCTGCGATGCCTGACGCGCTCGATCAGTTCACCCAGCCGCACGGCCTCGATCTGCACGCCATGCAGGACTCCGCGGACGCGCTCGACCTCGCGCCGGCTCGCGGCCAGTTGCTCCTGCGCATCGCGCAGCGCGCCTTCGGAACGCGCCAGCGACGCGGTACGTTCCTCGACGATCAGTCGCTGGGCGCGGATTTCCTTGTCGAGGTTCTCGATCTCGAGGCGCCGCGCCAGCAGGCCCGATTTCTCGTCGTCGGCGGCGAAGAAGCGCACGCCGTAACGCGAAACGAGGTGGCCCGCGGCCACCACGAACTGCCCACCGACCGGAAGCTGGTCACGCGCCGCCATCGCCACGGCGAGATCGGGCGCGACGAAGACGTTCGCCAGCCAGTCGTTGAGGACGGCCACCAGCGCAGCGTCGTGACCCCGTACGCGATCGGACAGTCGCGCGAAGCCGGGCATGTGCCCGCCCTCTCGCGTGACCGCACCGGTGGTCGAGTAGAACGCGACCCGCGCGGGCGGCGCGCTGGCCGCCAGGCCGCCCACCGTGTCGAGGCGTCCGACTTCGACGCCCTCGACGCGCTCGCGCAGCACGGCCTCGAACTCCGTTTCCCAGCCGTGCTCCACGCTCAGCTTGCGAAAGAGCCGCGGCAGTCCATCCAGGCCCTGTGCCGCCAGCCACGGATCGAGCCGGGTATCGGCCTCGACGCTCGCCTGCACCTGCCGTAGCGCGGCCAGGTGCGCCTCGATCCGCGTCAGGGCCTCCTGTTCACGCTGCTTCGCATCGACGTGTTCCTGCCGCTCCCGCGTGGCCGCCGCGACGCGCTCCTCGGCCGCGGTGAGCGCGGCGGAGTGCTGCCCCAGTTCGCCTTCCAGAGTCGCGACCTGTTCGCGCATCGAGGCAAGGCGTGCCTCATCGGGTGAGCCGATCGAAGCCCGTTCTTCATCCAGGCGTTCGCGCCGCTGCTGCAGCTGGGAAAGCTGGCGATCGACATTGCGCTGTTCCCCCGCCGCCGCCTCGATCGCCTGCTCGGCGAGCGCTGCGTCCGCACGCGCGGCCGTCATCGCCTCGCGTGCCAGCTGATAGGCGTTCTCCAGCCCCGGCAGTCCGCCTTCGTGTTCGGCGCAGCGGGCTTGCGCCTGCACGAGCTGGGTGGTCGCCTCCTGGATGCTCTGCAGCAGGGCGGCGGCACGCGCAAGCAGGTCGGTGTGTTCTTCGAGCCGGCGCGCTCGATTCGATTTCAGCGTCTCGATCTGCGCGGCGAGGCGGTTGCGGCCCTCGACGATCATGCGGATCTCGGATTCGAGCCGTGCCACCTCGGAGTTGACCTGCAGCAGGCCGCCCTGTGCCTCATGCACGGCGTCGCTCGCGCCGTAGTGGCCCGTGCGAACCTCCTCCAGTTCGCGCTCCGCGGCGCGCAGGTCGGCCACGTGCGATTCCAGCGCCGTCGTGCGCGCCTCGATGTCGCGCGTGACCTTGTCGCGCTCGGCTTCCGCCTCGCGCCGCCGTGACAGCCACAGCAATTGCTGCTGCTCGTCATGCGCCACCTGCAGGTCGCGATAGCGCGCCGCGACTTCTGCCTGCTGTTCGAGCCGCCCGATCTGGCTGTCGAGCTCACGCAGGATGTCCTCGACCCGCGTCAGGTTGTCGCGGGTATCCGCCAGTCGGTTCTCGGTCTCGCGCCGACGCTCCTTATACTTCGAGATCCCTGCCGCTTCCTCGAGGAAGATCCGCAGTTCCTCGGGCCGCGCCTCGACGATGCGCGAAATCATTCCCTGGCCGATGATCGCGTAGGCGCGCGGACCGAGGCCGGTTCCCAGGAACATGTCGTGCACGTCGCGGCGCCGCACGTTCTGGTTGTTGATCATGTAGCTCGACGTCCCGTCGCGCGTCAGCACGCGCTTGACGGAAATCTCGGCGTACTGGCCCCAGGCGCCGCCGATGCGGCCATCGGAGTTGTCGAAGACGAGCTCGACGCTCGCGCGGCCGGCCGGCTTGCGGTTCACCGAGCCGTTGAAGATGACGTCCTGCATCGACTCGCCGCGCAGCTCGGCGGCCTTGCTTTCGCCGAGCACCCAGCGCACCGCGTCGATGACGTTGGACTTGCCGCAGCCGTTGGGGCCGACGACCCCGACAAGGCTGCCGGGGACATCGATGGGGGTCGGGTCGATGAACGACTTGAACCCGGCGAGCTTGATCTGCCGAAGGCGCACGAGTGTCTGAGCGGGAAGTTAAGGTGGTCACCCCGAACGCAACCGGTGTCGAGCGGTACCGAGTCTGCGCGGGGATGCAAAACGCCTACGTATAATAACAGCGAACATCCTTCTCGCTGCGGCCTCCCGCTCGCATGCGAATGCAAGCTGCGACCATGGCCACCCGCCCCAGCAAGAAGCTCGAAACGTTCCCGAACCCGGCGCCGCAGCGCGATTACCTCGTCCACATCGAGGTGCCCGAGTTCACCTGCCTGTGCCCGCTGACGGGACAGCCGGATTTCGCCACGCTGATCCTCGACTACGTGCCGGATCGCCGAAACGTCGAGTTGAAGGCACTCAAGCTCTACGTATGGTCATACCGCGACGAGGGCGCCTTCCACGAAGCCGTTACCAACCGGATCCTCGACGATCTGGTGGCGGCCCTGGCGCCGCGCTTCGCCCGGCTGACGGCGAAGTGGTACGTGCGCGGCGGGCTTTTCACGACGGTCATCGCCGAACACCGCAAGAAGGGGTGGAAGCCGCCATTGCAGGTCGACCTCGGCCGCGTTGCGGTCGAAGGCACGCCGACTCGGGGCTGAGCGTGAATCCTGATCTGCGTCGGCTGCAGCCCTACCCGTTCGAGCGCCTGCGGCAACTGTTCGCCGGGACCACCCCGCCGGCCGGCCTGGCGCCGATCAATCTCTCGATCGGCGAGCCGAAGCACGCGACCCCGCGTCTCATCTTCGATGCACTGACCGCGGCGTTGCCGGGACTCGCACAGTATCCGGTGACAGCCGGCATGCCGGCCCTGCGCGAGGCGATCGCGAGCTAGCTGACACGGCGCTTCGACGTGCCCGCCATTGATCCGGCATCACAGGTGTTGCCGGTTATCGGAACACGCGAGGCGCTCTTCGCCATCGCGCAGACCGTCATCGACCGGTCCCGCAAGGCGCGCGTCGTCGCGCCGAATCCGTTCTACCAGATCTACGAAGGTGCCGCGCTGCTCGCAGGAGCCGGCCCGGTTTTCCTGCCCACGACCGCGGAAGGCGGCTTCCGCATGGCTTTCGAGACGCTGACGCCCGACGACTGGAACGGTGTGCAACTCGTCTACGTCTGCTCACCCGGCAACCCGACCGGCCGCGTGATGGACCTGGACGAATGGCGGCAACTCTTCGCGCTGTCGGCCCGCCACGGCTTCGTCATCGCGGCCGACGAGTGCTACTCGGAGATCTACTTTGACGAGTCGAATCCGCCGCTGGGTGCGCTGCAGGCCGCGCGGTTGCTCGGCAACGACCGCTACGAACGGCTGATCACCTTTGGCAGCCTGTCCAAGCGCTCCAACGCGCCCGGCCTGCGCAGTGGCTACGTGGCGGGCGACGCCGAAGTCATCCGCCAGTTCCTCCTGTACCGCACGTACCACGGTAACGCGATGAGCCCGCCGGTACAGAGCGCCAGCATCGCGGCCTGGAAGGACGAGGCGCACGTGGTCGAGAACCGGCGCCTGTACGCACAGAAATTCGCGCAGGCGCAGCCGGTGATCGCGCGCCGCCTGCCCTGCGCAATGCCGGACGCGGCGTTCTATCTTTGGGCGCACACGCCGATTGACGATGCCGAGTTCGCACGTCGCCTGCTCGCCGCGACCAATGTCACGGTCCTGCCCGGCAGTTACCTTTCACGCGAAGTTGCAGGCCACAACCCCGGGGCCGGCCACGTCCGGATCGCGCTCGTGGCGGAGCCGGCCGAGGTCGCCGAGGCCGCCGAACGCATCGCCTCTTTTCAACTCTGACGCACGCAAGGAATCCCGATGTCACTCGAACAGACGATCAATGACGCCTGGGAACAGCGCACCAGCCTGGCGCCGGGAACCGCCCCCCCGGCGACCAGCGAGGCCGTGAACCAGGCCATTGCCGACCTCAACGCCGGGCGCCGGCGCGTCGCCGAGAAACTGGACGGAACGTGGATCACGCATCAGTGGCTCAAGAAGGCGGTGCTGCTGTCGTTCCGCCTCAACGACAACGTTCCGATCCATGCCGGCGAGCTGGGCTTCTACGACAAGGTGCAACCGAAGTTCTCGCACCTCGACGCGGAGCACATGCGTGCCACCGGCGTTCGCGTCGTGCCGCCTGCCGTCGCCCGCCGCGGCAGCTACATCGCCAGAAACGTCGTCCTGATGCCGTCCTACGTCAACATCGGCGCCTACGTCGACGAGGGCACGATGGTCGACACCTGGGCAACAGTCGGTTCGTGCGCGCAGATTGGCAAGAACGTCCATCTGTCGGGCGGGGTCGGCATCGGCGGCGTGCTCGAGCCGCTGCAGGCCAATCCGACGATCATCGAGGACAACTGCTTCATCGGCGCCCGCTCAGAGGTCGTCGAGGGCGTCATTGTCGAGGAGAACGCGGTGCTCGGCATGGGGGTCTTCATCGGCCAAAGCACCAAGATCTTCAACCGAGAAACCGGCGAGATCTCTTACGGCCGCGTGCCCGCGGGTTCGGTGGTGGTGGCTGGTTCGCTGCCTTCGCGCGATTGCAATCTGTACTGCGCGGTGATCGTCAAGCAGGTCGACGCGAAGACGCGCGCGAAGACGAGCATCAACGAGTTGCTGCGGACGTAATTTCGACCTTGATAAGGTCCGCTCGCTTCGCGGGGCGGCAATGTCACCCTTCCTATACTGAGCCGGGAGTCGCCCGGCGGCGAGTGACTTTCTTTGTCTCGCCAAAGAAAGTCACCAAAGAGAGGCGACCGCGCGAGGCCGGCCTACGCTTAGCTCCGGCTTCCCTTGCGCTGCAAGGCGTCAGCGGGCCGCGCGCGAAACTCACCCGATCGCGCCTGCGGCGCGCCACGGGCTCAGACACGCGCCCGGCAATTCCCCGCCTCCGCCCTGCACCGCCGCGGCGGCCCCGAGCAGACTCACTCCGCCGCCGTGCCGATGCAGCTCAACGCAGCGCAGTTCCGCCTTCGAAGGCGCCGCTGCAAGCAGAAAGAGCAGCCCGCGCTGTGTTCCAGCGACGGCCCTGTGCCCCGTTAGGCCCTCTTTTCATCCAATCGGACGGATTCGCAACCGCCCGCCTGCGGTCGTATGCTTTGCCTCTCAGAAGCCCAAGGTCCTACGTCATGTCGACTACTCCCACGTCGCTCGAACGCCTGTTCGGCCTGATGGCCGAAAAGCAGGCGTCGGACCTCTTCCTTTCGGTCGGGTCGCCGATCACGATCAAGATCAACGGCGTCTGCGTGCCGATCAACCAGGAGCGGCTCGCCCCCCAGGCGATCGTCTCGCTGCTGGCGGAGCGCCTGACCGACGCCCACTTCCGGGAACTCGAGGACTCGCGCGAACTGAACATCGGCCTGCCGGTGCAGGGCATTGGTAGCTTCCGTCTTTCTGCGTTCCTGCAGCGCGGCTCGATCTCCGCCGTCGTCCGTTTCATCCCGCATGACATCCCGAAGCTCGATGCCCTGCACCTGCCCGAGATCCTCAAGGACCTCGTGATGGAGCGTCGGGGTCTGATCCTGGTGGTGGGCGCCGCAGGCTCCGGCAAGTCGACGACCATCGCCTCGATGATCGACCACCGCAACGAACTGATCACCGGGCACGTGCTGACCTTCGAAGACCCGATCGAGTTCCTGTTCCGCAACAAGAAGTCGATCATCAACCAGCGCGAGATCGGGTCGGACGCCCGGACGCTGCAGGTGGCGTTGCGCAGCGCGATGCGGCAGGCGCCGGACGTCATCTTCATCGGTGAGATCCGCGATCGCGACACGATGAGCGCGGCGCTCGCCTATGCGATGTCGGGCCACCTGGTGGTCGCCACGCTGCACGCCACCAACAGCGCCCACGCGTTGAACCGCGTCATCAGCTTCTACCCGCCGGAAACGCGCCAGGCGTTCTTCCAGGACCTTTCAGTCGCCGTCAAGGCGATCGTGTCGCAGCGTCTGGTGCGGTCCAAGCGCGGCGGGCGGGTGCCGTCTGTCGAAGTGCTGATGAACACGCGCCACATCGCCGATCTCATCGAGCGCGGCGACGTGCAGGCCATCAAGGAAGCAATGGAGCAGAGTCTGGCGCCCGAGAGCATGTCGTTCGAGCAGAGCCTGTACTCGCTGATACAGGCCGACCAGATCACGCGCGAGGACGCGCTCGCCGCGGCCGACTCGCAGAACAACCTGCTGTGGTTTATCAACAATGCCGGCAAGGCCCGCTCGCAGATCCAGCGCGATCGCGAAGAGACGGGCTCGGACGCCTCTTTCTCCGAGTTCACGCTCAACATCTGACTCCGCCGCAGGCGGCACGGGTCAGCCGCTACAATCCGCGCGCTTCGCACGTGCACCGTTGCTGCGTGCGGCCGCACGCATGCACCCGACCCTCGAACTCGCCCGCGAACTGATCTCCCGGCAATCCGTCACGCCGTATGACGGCGGCTGCCAGCCGCTGATTGCCGCGCGACTGGCCCCGCTCGGCTTCAACGCTGAAGTCATCGCCAGCAACGGCGTGACGAATCTCTGGTTGCGGCGCGGCCGCGCGGCGCCGGTATTCGTCTTTGCCGGGCACACCGATGTCGTGCCGACCGGTCCGCTCGACCAGTGGAGCTCGGACCCCTTCACGCCGACGCTCCGCGATGGCGTCCTCGTCGGGCGCGGAGCCGCGGACATGAAGAGCTCGATCGCTGCTTTCGTGGTGGCCGCCGAGGAGTTCGTGCGCGCGCAGCCGAACCACCGCGGGTCGATCTCATTGCTGCTGACCTCGGACGAGGAAGGCCCGGCGACCGACGGGACGACCAAGGTCGTGGAAGCCCTGCGCGCCCGCGGCGAGGCAATCGACTACTGCATCGTCGGCGAGCCGACCTCGGTCGACCGGCTCGGCGACACGATCAAGAACGGCCGGCGCGGCTCCCTCACGGGGCGCCTGACCGTGCAGGGCGTGCAGGGGCATGTGGCCTACCCTCACCTCGCACGCAACCCCGTGCACATGCTGGCACCGGCGCTTGCCGAACTTGCGGCCACCCGCTGGGACGACGGCGACGAATTTTTCCCACCGACGACATTCCAGGTCTCCAACATCCATGCAGGAACAGGCGTCGGCAACGTCATCCCCGGGACCTGCAGCGTCGACTTCAACTTCCGCTTTGCGCCGGCGTCGACTGCCGGGGATCTGCAGCAGCGCGTCGCGGAGGTGCTGCGCAGGCATCAGGTCGAGCATGAACTCGACTGGACCGTCGGCGCACGGCCGTTTCTCACTCCGCGCGGTGAGCTGTCGCAGGCCATCAGCGCCGCGATCGAGCAGACGACCGGGATCAGCCCGGAGCTGTCCACCACCGGCGGGACGTCCGACGGGCGCTTCGTCGCCACCTTGTGTCCTCAGGTCATCGAGTTCGGCCCGCCGAACGCGACCATCCACAAGATCAACGAACAGATCGCCGTGGCCGACCTCGAACCGCTCAAGAACATCTATCTGGGTACGCTGGTACGCCTTCTGGCCGCGGAATAGACCATGACAACGCTGATCGACGCACAGGCCAACCTCCGCACGCTGCGCGACGTGCTCCGCTACGCGGTTACACGCTTCAACGAGGCCGAGCTGTCGTTCGGGCACGGCCAGGGCGACGCCTTCGAGGAGGCGGCCTTCATCGTCATGCGCACGCTGAAGCTGCCGACGGAGCGGCTCGAGTTCTTCGCGGACGCCTACCTGACGCACGCCGAGATCCACGAACTGCTGCAGGTCATCGACCGGCGCGTGAAGAAGCGCATTCCGGCGGCCTACCTGCTCAACGAGTCGTGGCTGCGCGGCTACAAGTTCTACGTCGACGAACGCGTGCTCATACCGCGCTCGTTCATCGGCGAACTGCTCGACGAGGGACTGACGCCCTGGGTCAGCGACCGCAACGCGATCGGCGACGTGCTCGATCTGTGCACGGGCTCGGGCTGCCTCGCCATAATGGCCGCCGACGTCTTCCCCAATGCAAAGGTCGACGCCGCCGACATCTCGGCCGAAGCGCTCACGGTGGCCCGCCGGAACATCGACGACTATCAGCTCCAGACGCGCGTGAACCCGGTCAAGTCCGACCTCTTCGCCGGACTCGGCACCAAGCGCTCCGACATCATCCTGTGCAATCCGCCCTACGTGACCGAGCGCGCGATGGCCAGGCTGCCACCAGAGT
>Ga0105096_10000833_pt1 | contig 11785 bp, 18 predicted proteins | sample PPLLak3cmMay2015_FD_87036 | JGI IMG/M metagenome (GOLD analysis project Ga0105096, IMG submission 87036) | Freshwater sediment microbial communities from Prairie Pothole Lake near Jamestown, North Dakota, USA - PPLs Lake P7 Core (1) Depth... | ecosystem: Environmental > Aquatic > Freshwater >... | reverse complement strand
GGCGGGGACAATTACTGTTAGCGGAGCGGGTACAGCTGCTCAATATATTAGAGGGGATGGTCAATTAGCAACTCTACCAAGCGGTGGAGGCGGCGGCTCATCTGTTAATTATTATTTAAATGGTAGCATTAACGCATCGGTAGCAACTTATAAGCAGTTATCAAATACAGCTATCATTGGAACAGGTACGGATTTTCCATTAACAGGAAATGGATTAATATCGCAATTTTTAACAGATTTAGGAAATCCAAACCGAACAGAGATACCAGGAGGCGCCTGGAATTTTGAAATGTTCTTTTCAATGTCTTCAAATGGCGGTACTCCTGCTTTTTATGTTGAATTATTAAAATATGATGGTGCAACTTTTACAAGTATTGCATCAAGTTCTGCGGTGCCTGAAAATATAACAGGAGGTACAAGTATAGACTTATATATAACGTCATTAGCAGTACCTACAACTCCATTATTAGTTACAGATAGGCTTGCTATTAGGGTTTATATAGTTGACAATTCAGGAGGCAGAACAGCAACATTACATACAGAGAATAGTCACTTATGTGAAGTTATAACTACATTTTCAGGTGGTGTAACTTCATTAAATGGATTGACCGCAAATACACAATATTTAGCAGTAGGAACAAGCGGAACAGACTTTAATATTAATAGTTTAGTTGATACACATACATTTAATTTGCCAACTGCATCGGCTACAAATCGAGGTGCTTTAAGCACAATAGATTGGATTTTATTTAACGGGAAATTTACTTTACCCTCATTAACCGCTGGATCCGTATTATTTTCAAATGGTATAACAATAGCCCAAGATAATGCTAATTTCTTTTGGGATAATACAAATAAAAGGTTAGGATTAGGAACCACAACACCAAGTGCACCTTTAACAGTAAAAGGAACAATAGCAAGTGATACAGCTCCTTTAGGCTCTGAACTTACAACTACAGCTACAGGAACAAACTGGACAGGTACTTCTTTTGCAACAGGATACACACATACAACGGGCTCAACAGTTGCTTTAACAAGTACATTAGCGGCTTCAATTGGAACTTATTACCAAATTACTTACACTATATCAGGTAGAACGGCTGGAAGTGTAATAATAAATTATGGTGGAAGTATAACAAGTGGAATAACTGCAACAGGAAATACAGGACCTTTAGCTACTGCAACAACTGTTTTAAGTATTATACCAACAACAGATTTTGATGGAACTTTAATTTTAAGTATTAAAACTATTGGAACTTCAAGTGCTACTACAACTTTTTTGAATAGTGCAGGTGTTGTTAGAGGAGAGATAAGAGCTTCTTCAGTAGGTATGTTTATAGGTACTAATAGCGGTAGAAGAAACACAACAGGTTCAAATAACTCTGCTTTTTTAGGTTTAAGAGAAAATACAACAGGTATTGAAAATTCAGCTTTTGCTATCAGTTCATTAGTAAATAATGATATAGGTTCTTATAACTCTGCTTTTGGAATTGCTGCTTTAGCATATAATAGAAGCGGAAGTAGAAATTCTGCATTTGGCGCATATACGTTAATTAATAACATAAGTGGAAATTATAACCAAGCTTTTGGTATGGATTCCTTAGGTTCAAATTTAGGGAGTAATAACGTTGGTTTTGGTACAAATTCTTTACAATTTAATACAACAGGAAATAATAATATTGCTATTGGTCATTTTGCTGGTCGTTCAATAGCAGGTTCAATAACATCTAACACTATAACAAATAGCTCTATTTACATTGGTGTAAGCACAAAAGCATTAGCAGACAACCAAACCAATCAAATTGTTATAGGACACGATGCAACAGGGTTAGGTTCAAATTCTGTAGTATTAGGTAATGATTCAATAACTAAAACCGCTTTAAAAGGAAATGTAGGGATTGGAACAGCAAGCCCTGCGTATAAATTAAACTTGTATGGAAGTGCAGCTTTATATAATATAGGTACAAATTCAACTGCTGTTGCAAATACTAATTACTATATAGGACATGGATTAGATAATTCAACTCCTGCAAATATAACTTCTAAAATAGGGTTTATCTCCGATGCTGGTCCAGGAGACTTTTCAGATGCAATAACTTTTTACACAACCCCTACTTTAAGTCTACTTCCAAACTTTGATATTAGTACCGAAAGAATGCGAATTACTAATGCGGGTTATGTAGGTATAGGAACGAGTAATCCACAAAAACCCCTGCATGTTTATGGTGATATTATGCTAGAAACTGCATTAGGTACTGAAACTATTTGGATGAGTGGTGGTGCCGCTGTTAGATATACTGGAGGCTATTTACAATTACAAAATAGTATTTATATTAATTCATCAAATAGCTATGTTGGAATTGCAGTTTCGTCTCCAACAGCTAGACTGCATATTGCAGCTCAAGGTTCTTTATCAACCGATATAGCGTTTAAGGTTAGGGATGCAACTGACACAGATGATATGGTATCTATAAATGGCACAGGGAATGTATTAATAGGAACAAATGCTGACCAGCCAAGTTCTAAATTAACTATAGGAGGTAATACACAAGGATTCTTACCGCCAAGATTATCTACTTTGGAAAAGAATGCAATAGTATCTCCTGCGACTGGACTTGAAGTATATGATACTACATTAGGAGTTTTATCGCAATATGATGGGTCAGTTTGGAATAATTATCAAAAACAAATAACATTAACCACAACAGGAACAAGTGGAGCGTCTACTTTAATAGGTAGCACATTGAATATTCCACAATATAACGGAGGAGGTGGTTTGCAAGGAGTTCATAGTATTTTACCTATAATAAGTAATGAAGTAACTTCTTTTACAGTAAATGCAGTATCATTAACATCTCTTGTAAATACGATAGATAGAATGACGGCAACTCTTTATTATCCAGCTCAAAATATTACAACATTAAATTTATTTATTAATGTAACTACTTTAGCTGCTGGTGCTTTAGGTAGAATATCAATTTACAGTGATAATAATGGAATTCCACAAAATTTACTTTATACAAGTGCGGATTTAAACTTATCTACAACAGGCAAAAAAACAGCAACTGTAACATTTAATTTTATTAGCGGTACAAAATATTGGATGGTGGCTCACACTAATTCTGGCATTAGTGCGCTATCAAATGTACAAGTATCAGCTTTATTAACTCTTAAAAATTTAGCAACAAATGGGCAATCAATTGGCACGTATATAGCGATTTCTACTTTTGCAAGTGGAACACCCTCAGTATTTCCATCGGGAGTTTGGAGTACAGTAACGATGCCATTTATAGGAATAACAAAAGCATAATATTATGGCACAAATTAGAAATGAAATTTATGATGATAATGGACTTATCGAAGTTCAATTTATAGAAGTTGAGGATGTAAAAACTCAAGAGGAAATTTTAGCTGAAAAAGAAGCGGAGCTTCTTAGGATATATAATGAGATTCAACAATTAAAAAATAATTAAATATGATTACTTATAAATGGATTTTTTCTGCATTCGATTGCAGAGTAGACGAGGATGGAATGCAAGATGTGGTAACAACCGTACATTGGAGATATAACGGTACAAACGAGGATGGAATATCTGCTGAGATTTATGGAGCACAAGCTGTAGGAACGCCTACTCCTGATGCGTTTACACCATATCCAGAACTTAGTGAAAACCAAGTTATAGCTTGGATGGAAGAAACAATGGATGTGTCTGCTATGCAATTAAACCTTGCTGCGCAGATTGAATTAATAATTCATCCAGTATACGTAACACTCCCTCCCCCATTCATTAACGAATAATAATAATGAGTACTAAGGAAAAAATAGATTTATATTTAAACAAATGGGTTAGTAGAAAATTAATTGTATTTATCACTGGATCATTTGGTTTATTTATAGGAACATTAGATTCTAGTGATTGGGTTATAATTGCAACAGCATATATAACAATAGAAGGGGTTACCAATATAGTAGAACGATTGATGAAAGCAAAAATTATAAAAAATGAAATTAGCTCTTAAAAGATTACATAAAACAAATAACTCCACTATAGGCGAACTGACAGTAGATGGGTTATTCCAATGTTATACATTAGAGGATATAGAAAGAGAAGTAAAAATAAAATCTGAAACCGCAATACCTAAAGGAACTTACAAAGTAATAATCAACCACTCAAATAGGTTCAAAAGATTATTGCCATTATTAATCGATGTTCCTGGGTTCGAGGGCATACGCATTCATAGCGGAAATTCTAATCATGACACAGAAGGATGTATATTAGTTGGCGAAACAAGAAGTAAAGATTTCATTGGTAAATCTAGAAAAGCGTTTGATAAGTTATTTGAAAAAATGAAGAGAGCAGAATCAATAACTATAACCATAACATAATGAATAAATACAGTTTAATTTTATTAGCAGTATTATTAACTTCTTGTGGAGCAAGGAAAGTAAGCAAAGATAATACAACAATCACAAAAGACAGTTTAGTAGAAACAATAACCAAAGTAATAACCGAGGAAAAGAAAGAAACTAAGGACTCTACTAATACAAAGACCGTGGTTGAAATTGATGAAGTAATTATTTCACCTATTGATACAGCTAAAGAAATGGTTGTAAATGGCAAGGTTTTTAAAAACGCTATTTTAAAGACTAAAAAAAACAAAACTAGTAGTTTATATACAAATAATAAAACAACGTCAGAAATAAAGCTTAAAGACTCAATAGAGGTATTTAAAGCATCGAAAAAAGAAGAAATAATAATAGACAAAAAAGATATTGATAAAGGACAAGATTATTCAGCTATCTTAATCCTAATTTTACTAATACTAATAATATATATCGCATGGCGAAACAGACCACGACTACTTTAAAAGTAGATAAGAAAATATCTAGGCCAGGAGTTCACGCAAAAAGTAAGACATCAAAATTAAAATCTTCTAAGTTATATAAAAAATCATATAACAAACAAGGTTAGTAAATTTCCTTTAAATTAGGTAATATATATATTAAATCAAATCAAATTAAATTATGGCAGACGAGATAGTCAAAAACCTCAGCTTTGGAGACGAAGCAAGAGACAATGTATTTAGGGGTATAACTAAATTAACAAAAGCTGTTAGTTCAACATTAGGGGCCGGTGGTAAATGCGTAATGCTAGAAGACAATAAAGGTAGACCGCTAATCACAAAAGATGGAGTTACAGTTGCGGACAGTATTACATTACTTGATCCAGTAGAAAATATGGGAGCAAGGCTTTTAAAAGAAGCGGCTCGCAAAACAGTTAAAGAAGCTGGAGATGGTACAACAACCGCAACAGTATTAGCCCATGCAATTTTAGAAGAAGCTTACAAAGTACAATCTAAAGTAAATACAAGAGAATTAAAAGATGGTATTGAAACCATGACTAAAAAAGTTATTGAGTATTTAGAATCAATAGCTATTCCAGTCACCGGAGATATGATAAACCACATTGCAACAATATCCACAAACAATGACCCTGTATTAGGTAAAATTATTGGCGACGCTTTTAGAGCGGTTGGAGAAACAGGTATTGTAATGATGGAATCATCTGATGCCGCTGAAACCTCAATAGAAATTATAGATGGTGTTCAATACGACAAAGGATTAGTTAATTCACATTTTATAACTAACCCAAACAAACGAGTTGCTGAATTAGATAATCCAGCAGTATTACTTATAGAGTCACCAGTTGAATCAATAAGACAAATACAATCGGTATTAGAATACGTAATAAAAGCAAACAAATCTTTGCTTATTATAGCAGACGTAGATACAACAGTATTGGCTGCTCTAGCAATGAATAAGGTAAAAGGCAATATAAAAGTTAATGTTGTCAATGCTCCAACCTATGGCGTAAACAAAAAAGATACATTATCTGATTTAGCATTACTAACCGGAGCTACAATTATAAATGAAGACTTAGGCGATGATATGGATTTAATTGATCCAAGTTACTTAGGTAGTTGTTTAAAAAGTATAACTGATGATTCAGAAACTATATTGCACGTTGGAGAAGTTACTACAGAAGTACAAGAATTAATTGATGAATTAAATAATCAATTAGAAGGCAGTTTACCGCCAGCAGAAGTAATTAGGTTAGAAAGAAGACTAGCTAGACTTTCAGCAAAAGTAGCGGTAGTTAAGGTAGGCGCTGGATCTGACATAGAATTAAAAGAAAAAGCAGATAGAGTTGAAGACGCAATTTGCGCAACTAAAGCCGCGATTAAAGAAGGTATTGTACCTGGAGGCGGAGTTGCTTTATTGAACGCTTCTCATAGTATAGATTCTTTCGGTGTTGGGCAAGAAGTATTGTTAGATGCTATAAAAGCACCTTTCCATACAATATTAAGGAATGCCGGAATTGAATATACACCATTAGAAAGCGTGTCTAAAACTGGGTATGGATTAAATGTAATAACAGGAGATGTTGTTAATATGATAGATGCTGGAATTATTGATCCACTATCAGTTACCAAATCAGCTTTAAAGAATGCAGCTTCTGTAGCTGTTACAATATTATCAACTGATTGTGTAATCAATAACTTGAGAGTCAATGAAGGCAATAGGTAATAATATTATAATCTTACCAAAGAAGGTCGGATTAGCAAGAACAGAAAACGGTTTACTTTTAAAAGAAAAAGATAAAGAGAATATTCGTTACAAAGAAGCTATTATAGTTTCAGTAAGTGATGATATAAAAAGTGTAAAGCAAGCAGACGTTATTTATTATGACAAAGCAGCTGGACACGGAATAGAGTTTGAAGGGAATACTTATCAGGTTATAAAGCTACAGGATATAGTTATTGTTCTATGAGAAAATTAGAAGCAAAAGATATTAAAGATCTAGGCTTACTAAAACATTATAGATTAATCCGTAGATGGGCTTGCAGAAATTATGATCTTACAGACGCTGATTTAGAATTACTGATATACTTTGATTGTATGGAATTTTTTACCAAACAAGATTATAAGATTGGTACATACGCATATAGTTGGGACAACAAACGCTGGAACAGTTTATTAAAAGAAGGGTGGATAGTAGTGTGGCGAAATAGAAACCATACAACCCAAAAATATAATATATACAAAGTTTCCTTTAAGTGTAAACAACTAATAAGCAGAATGTATCGTATAATGCTTGGTACTGAAGATATACCAACAACTACACGAAGTAATAAAATAATGAGAAATAATACATATACAGATATAGTATTACGATCAGCAATAAATAATGTAAATAAAGATAAAACAAGATGATAGACAACTACGGAAACCCTATTCCAGTAAACCAGTCAATGCAACAAGGATTCACTCCAGTTGCTCCTTTGACCCCTACTGTTAATGCTTATAACCCCGGGATAAAACCAAGCGGAGCACCCGTGAACTTTAAACCTGGAGCACAGAAAACCATGACTAATATGTTTGGTACACCAATGAATGGATCATACGATAGACTAATGGATCCTAACTTATTAACCAATCAAGCACTAGCTAAATAATAGATATGAATATGAGACTAACAACTCCAGCTGTAAAAAAGATAGAGAACAATGGTATCACTGGAGCTAACGCTCTTTGGGATGGACCATTAGATGTTACTGGATTTCCTTTAGGTAAAGGATCTAGTAATGGAAGTAAAGGCATGAAATTGAAGCATTCTCCTTGTGAATATAAAGGAGGACCTATTACTCAACGTGCTAAAGCAAGAATGTAATGGATGCTACCGATGCTAAACTATACGGTTTAAACTTAACTGCGTTATTCGCTAGTTTAACAAGCCTAGAGCCAGTACTGAAGATTGTATTATTATTGTTATCAATAGGTTATACAGCGCTTAGAATACATAGTCATTTAAAAAATAAAAACAACCAAGAATAATAACATTATGAAAAAAGTAGTTAAAAAAGCAGTTAAGAAAGTAGTAGAAAAAGCAATGGGTACAAAAGCTATGCCAAGCAAAGCAATGAAAAGCCCAATGAAAATGAAAAAGTGCTAAATAGCATATTATAAATAATTAATCAAAACCAAAACAAAAAACAAAATGGCAAATTTTATTTCGATTCCTGTTACTAGTGCAACTGCGTATACAGAAGGGCTTAAAGTAGTTAATGCAAACACAATTGTTTCAGCAATCGCTACAGCTTTAACCACTATTGTTATTTACACAACTGGTGAAAATGTTACATTAACTATTGCAGGAGCAACAGGGACTAACGCGATTGACGCTATCAACGCAGCTCTTTCAGCAGTGCCAGGAGGAGTTAACGTATTAGTTGATTTTCCTACAGGTGTTACTTGTACAGCTATTGCGGTAGCATAATGATTAATTTATATCCCCTATAAAAACAATAGGGGATATAATAATTTTAAAAAATATAGATATGGCATTTAAAATGGCTAGAACTCCATACGGCGTGAATAACACACCAATATACAGTACTGATATGGATAATAACATATTAGGAATGGCTCAGTCAAATGGATCCATATTGATAAATAAGAATATATCTCCTTCAGAGTTAGAAAAAAGCAAAACAATAGAACATGAAATGGTTCATATTGATCAAATGAAAAGGGGAGACTTGGGGTATACTGATGACCATGTAATGTGGAAAGGTAAAAAATACCAAAGAAGAACTATGAAAGAAGGAGCTAAGAACCTTCCGTGGGAGCAAGAAGCATATAAAAAGCAGTAAAAACGTGTAATAATAATATTATATAAATCTAATATTATTTAATTATGAAAAACTGTATTTTAATTATCGTAGCATTATTGTTTAGTTTAAATGTCAATGCCCAAGAAAAGATTAATACAAATGATTTAATTGGTTATTGGGAACCAAATAGACATTCTTCTCAATTAGTATTTTGGAAAGATGTAAAAGGTAACTTACAAGTAATTGAATTTAGCACTGGAAACGGGACTGCTTTCGATTCTAAAATAGTAAAACTTAATAAGACATTAATGATAGATACGTATTTTGAAGAAATGAATTACCATTCAACATCAGAGTATTCTTTTATAGATAAAGACACTTTAAAATGTACTGTAACAGGTGAAATTGAAGCTACAGTAATATACACAAGAATAAAATAATAAAAAAACAAAACTACAATTATGGCCTACGCTCAAAAACACATGGGTAAATCTCCTTTAAAACAAATTGGAGAAAAAATCCAAGCAGCAAAAGAATATGTTGCAAAAAAAGAAAAAGAAGGCATGGATTACAAAGAAACCAAAGCTACTCAAAAATTTGCTAATAAAGAAAAAGGAACTGGTGTGGTAACTGGAACTGAAATAAATGTTAAAAGCAAACAAGTAGAAGCTAAGCCTTTTGAAAAAAAATTTGTTGAATCTAAAGCAGGCGCTCCGGCTATGATTACAGACGCTAGTGGGAAGCCAATTAAAAAAGCAGCCTATAGCGCAATGAATAGTAAAGCTATTGATGCATTACGTAAAGAGTACACAAAAATGAAAGGGTCTACAGAAGAATCACGTATTGCAAATGCAATTGTTCAGACTGGTAAGGCAAAACGCGGAGGAGGCTTTAAATAATATATTATGGGACAATACGGAAATCAACCAGACTTTGCAACTATAGTTGACACTGTTTCAACTTTACCTTTAGCTAATATCAAGTCTGCTGCAATTTATATTGGAGCAGTCGTTGATCCATTACTTAATACTACAATAACAGTAAGACCAGTTGGTAATACCACAGATGTAACATTCTCTGGGTTAACAAGCGGTACATTCTTACCAGTTATTGTTTCTGGAATTACATCAGCTGTTAATGTTTCAGCTGCAAATATTTTACTAGTATACTAATATGATAAATATAGGGATCGGAATAGGATGGGCGAAAGCCATATATAGCGTAGCAAATAACATTATTGCTAATTTTAAAGCTAGAGTGGCTACATATCCAGGTAGTATATTTGAAGCCGGTCCTTGTTTAGATACAACATTAGAAGAATTAAACGCTATTGGATTATTAGACAATGCGTCTCTTGTTGTTACGCCTAACGCTTATAACGAAACTAAACTTTATTCAGTAGTTCCAAACACTACGTTAGGCGATATGGATGTTGTTCGTGCTACAACAGCGACTAGAGTAAACGAATTAGGACTTATTGAAATAGTACCTAGAAATTTATTGACTTATTCTGGTGACTTTAGTGACGCTAGTTGGGTTAAAGCAGGAGGAGCTACAATAGCTCTTTCAACTATTGAACCGCCTTTTCCAAATATTCAAACGTACAATTTAACAAATATTGGAGATTCATTAAAATATATTACAAAAGATACGGGAACAATAATAAATGCGAGTTATTCTTTTTATCTAAAAGCAATAGACGCATCAGACATTGGTAAAACTTTTGGATTTAAAATATCAAATTCTTCTCCATATCTTAGTTTAGAATTAACTGACGAATGGCAAAGAATAGATGTTTTTTCTAGTACACTTACTGGTAATTATTTTAGATTACTTTCGTTAGGTAGTGAAGCAGCAACTAAGGTTTGTATTGCGGCAGCTCAACTTGAATTGTCTCCAACAATAACAGAATATTTCCCTACAACAACGCGTTTAAACATTCCTCGTATTGATTACACAAACGGAAGTTGTCCGAGTTTATTGGTAGAGCCTCAGAGAACTAATTTGTTAACTTTTTCAGAACAATTTGATGATGCAAGTTACGATAAGACAAACATATTAATAACTGCAAACACAACAAATTCTCCATCAGGTTTAATTGTTGCTGATACTCTTGCAGGAAATGGTGTAAATGGTTTTCACGCAATTCAAAAAACTTTGAATTTCACGGTTGGGATAACATATACACTTTCTTTTTTTTTAAAAAAGAATACAAATAATTTTGCACAATTAATATTGCCAAATGCATCCTTTGGAACAAATGCTTTTGCAAATTTTGATTTAAATACAGGAGTATTAGGAACTGTTGGGGCAGGAGTTATTGCTTTAATTAATAACGCAAATAATGAATGGTATAGATGTTCTATAACATTTACAGCAACAAGCACCGCTACATCAGGAATTAGTTGTGCTTTAATTGATACATCTAATTCAGGAAGAGCACAATCAAACTCTTTATCTACATCCGTTTATCTTTGGGGTGCACAACTCGAAGCTGACTCAAGCGCAACATCATATATTCCAACAGTAGCATCAACTGTAACACGTAACGCTGATGTTATTTCTAAAACAGGGATAAGTAGTTTAATTGGTCAAACAGAGGGGACGATGTTTGCAGAGGTGGATATACAAAACTGGACTTCTGGAGAGAGGATTTTTGGAATATCAGACGGAACTAACAACAACACTGTGGTTTTACAAAAAGGTACTTCGGTAAATACGATTCGTGCGATTAGTAGGCTTTCAAATGTTTTGCAGGTAACTATTCCGTCTTCTGCAATTTCTGGAAACACATTTAAACTTGCCTTAGCATATAAGGCCAACGATTTTGTTTTTTATGTTAACGGAGTACAAATAGGCGCAAACACTTCTAATTCTGTGCCCGCTTGTTCTGATGTTTATTTAGGAAAAAATGAGAGCCCAGCAACCGTAGGTATCTTAAATGATAGAATTAATTCTGCAATACTTTGGAAAGAACGTTTATCAAACGCTCAACTTGAATTACTAACAGGTGATTCATTCTACACATACGATAAAATGGCTATCGCTTTAAATTATAACATACAATGATAGAACAAGCAAGTTTAGTAATAGGCAATGATAATTTTGC
>Ga0105096_10000831_pt1 | contig 11797 bp, 9 predicted proteins | sample PPLLak3cmMay2015_FD_87036 | JGI IMG/M metagenome (GOLD analysis project Ga0105096, IMG submission 87036) | Freshwater sediment microbial communities from Prairie Pothole Lake near Jamestown, North Dakota, USA - PPLs Lake P7 Core (1) Depth... | ecosystem: Environmental > Aquatic > Freshwater >... | reverse complement strand
GTTCGATGCTGCGCGCCTGCGCTTGATCGGTCACGTGGAACGCAAGTCGATCGCCTATAACTCGTCGGCCGAAGGTCGCCAGCTGATCCGTCGCGTCATGCTGATCCGCACGGATTCGGGCATGTAATCGGCCGCAGGCGCTTGGGCTTGCCACGAGGCCTCGGGACGCAAGTCCCGGGGCCTCGTCGTCAGGGCCACCGAATCCCTACCCGGCCTCGCCCGCGACCCGCGCAATCTGGCCCGCGCTGGCCGCAGGCTGCAGCGAGTTCCGCCCCTACCTGCAGAAGCACCCCGCCGACGCGCCGCTCGAGTTCGTGGGCAGGCTCGTGAGTGCCGTCCGGGACTACTGCCGGACCGAGGGCTGACGTCCGATCGACCCAGCCGTTGCACGAGCGCCACAGGGTCGCCGCCGGGCGCCTGTGGCGTTTCGACAACATTGCTTCACTTTCCCGCAGGTATGTGCGTATTATCCGCGCCCGATGGACCAGAAAGCCGCCCTCGAGTTCAATTGTGGTTTTCTGGTCCGGCCCGTTCCGGACTTCCCAGCAATCGCCACGGGTCGTTCCGTTTTTCAGTTCCAACATCACTCGTAGGAGTCATCTGATGGCCAATCGCAAGATCACGCGCGCAGTCCGGACGGCACTGATCGCTGCCTCCACGGGCGCGGTCGCATATATCCCGGCGGGCTTCGCCCAGGACCAGGAGCTCGAGCAGATCGTCGTCACGGGTTCGCGCATTCCGCAGCCGAATATCGAGGGCACGAGCCCGGTGTCGGTGATCGGTGCGCAGGAAGTGAGGCTCCAGGGCGTCACGCAAGTCGAAGACCTGATCAACAACCTGCCGCAGGCCTTCGCTGACCAGGGCGGCAACATCTCGAACGGCGCCTCCGGCACCGCGACGGTGAACCTGCGCAACCTCGGTGCGGACCGCACCCTGGTGCTGGTCAACGGCAAGCGCCTGCCCGCGGGCAGCCCGCGCGGCCCGGTGGCCCCCGACCTGAACCAGATCCCCGCGCCGCTGATCGAGCGCGTCGAAGTCCTCACGGGTGGCGCGTCGGCCATTTACGGCTCGGACGCGGTCGCCGGTGTCGTCAACTTCATCATGAACGACAACTTCGAAGGCGTTCAGATCGACGCGAACTACAACTTCTACAACCACGATAACGGCAACGACGATGCGAACATCACGCCGATCGTGCGGGCCCGCGGCTTCCAGACCGCGCCCAACTTCGTCAACGACGGCGCCTCCTACGAGCTCAGCATGCTGATGGGCTCGAACTTCGCCGACGACAAGGGCAACGCGACGGTGTTCCTCGGCTACCGCAACATCGACGCCCTGCTGCAGTCCGAGCGCAGCTACAGCGCGTGCGCCCTCGGCTCGAGTGCCGCCGGCTTCTCCTGCAGTGGCTCGACCACGGCCTTCCCGGCCCGCATCTTCGACCTCAACGCTACCGGTACCCCCACCTTCATGGTGGCCGACGAGGCGGGCAACCTGCGGCCTCGCGTGGCCACCGACGTGTACAACTACGGCCCGCTGAACTATTACCAGCGTCCCGACGAGCGATACTCGGTGGCCGCGTTTGCGCACTACGACGTGACCGACTCGGCCCGCGTTTACACCGAGCTGAGCTTCCACGACGACCGCACGGTCGCGCAGATCGCGCCCAGCGGCCTGTTCGGCGTTTCGGCGACAATCTCCTGCGACAACCCGCTGTTGTCGGCGAACGCTGTCGACACGCTGTGCACCCGTCATGGCCTTGGTACGGACGACACCTTCGACACGATTGTGCAGCGTCGCAACGTCGAGGGTGGCGGCCGCCGCGACGACATCCGCCACACCTCCTACCGCGGCGTGGTCGGGCTGAAGGGCGACCTGTTCGACGACAAGTGGACGTACGACGTGTTCGGCCAGTACGGCACGGTCGTCTACCAGGAGACCTACCAGAACGACTTCTCGATCGCGCGCTCGCAGCGCGCGCTGGACGTGGTCGCAGATGCGGACGGCAACCCGGTCTGCCGCTCGGCCCTGAACGGCAGCGACCCGAACTGCGTGCCGTACGACATCTGGAGTCTCGGCAACGTAACACCCGAGGCGCTCGCCTACCTGCAGACGCCTGGCTTCCAGCGCGGCGACACTGCACAGACCGTGGTCGGTGCCTCGCTCGCTTCGAACCTCGGCGACTACGGCATCCAGGTGCCCACCGCCTCGAGCGGCGTCGGCGTAGCGTTCGGCGCGGAGTACCGCCAGGAAAGCCTGACCCTCGAGACCGACTCGGCGTTCACGACCGGCGACCTTGCCGGCCAGGGCGGCCCGACCATCGGCCTGGATGGTAAGTTCAACGTCACGGATCTCTACGCCGAGGTGCGCGTCCCGCTGATCGACGAAATGCCCTTCGCGTACTCGCTGTCGCTCAACGGCAGCTACCGGTACTCGGACTACAGCAACCCGATCGACGAGACGACCGATACCTACGGCGTGGGTCTCGAGTGGGCCCCGATCCAGGACCTGAAGTTCCGCGGCAGCTACCAGCGCGCCGTCCGCGCACCGAACGTGATCGAGCTGTTCCAGGCGCAGGGCCTGGGCCTGTACGACAACAGCGAGGATCCGTGCGCCGGCGTCGCCCCCAGCCGCACCTTGGCCGAGTGCCAGCGGACGGGCGTGACGGCAGCACAGTACGGCAACATCCTCGACAATGCGGCAGGCCAGTACAACCAGCTGCTGGGCGGCAACCTCGACCTCATCCCGGAGACCTCGGACAGCTACACGATCGGCCTGGTGTTCGTCCCGACTTTCGTGGATGGACTCAGCCTGACCGTCGACTACTTCAGCATCAAGGTCGAGGACGTGATCGCTACGCTCGACCCGACCGTCTCGCTGACGCAGTGCCTCGATTCGGGTGATCCGCTGTTCTGCGACCTGATCCAGCGAGACAGCCTTGGGACGCTGTGGCTGCTGCCCGAGGCGCAGATCGTGGCCACCAACATCAACCTCTCCACGTACGAGACCTCGGGCGTGGACGTGACGGTGGACTACGTGCTGCCGATCGGGGACTTCGGCTCGCTGAACTTCAACATGATCGGGACGTACCTCGACTCGTTCGAGATCGAGAACATCCCGGGCCTCGGCGTGTACGACTGCGCAGGCCTCTACGGCGCGGGCTGCGGCACGCCGCTGCCCGAGTGGCGTCACAAGTTCCGCACGTCGTGGATGACGCCGTGGAACCTCGACGTGTCGCTCACCTGGCGCTACATGGATGGCGTCACGTTCACGCGCGCGAGCGGAGAGGCGTTGCTGGAGGGTCCGTTCAACGCGGTGGACGAGGAACTGGACTCCCAGAACTACATCGACCTGGCGGCCTCGTGGACGGTATTCGAGAGCTACACGCTGACCTTCGGCGTGAACAACGTGATGGACGAGGATCCGCCGGTCAGCGCGCAGGTCGGCGCCGGCTTCGGCAACGGCAACACCTTCCCGCAGGTGTACGACGCCTTCGGCCGATACGTGTTCATGGGCCTGTCGGCGAAGTTCTGATCAAGAAGTTCTGATCAACAAGTCTGCGACCACGTAGACACTCAGACGGCGGGCCTCGGCCCGCCGTCTTTTTTTGTGCCTCGCTCAGGGCGCGCGAAATCGGGAGACGAGCCGCTCCAGCTCGGGCCGGGCGAGCGTGTCGACCGCCCGGCGTAGTGAGGGTGCTGCCGCCGCCTGTTTCCGTGCGCCATCCGGCGCGAACGCGGCCTCGCGCCCGACCGGCGCCTTCGCACTTGCCCGCGCTGCGAGCGACATCCGCTCCCGTACCTGCGCGTCGATGACGAGGCCGAACCGGGGACCCACGGCATTCCAGACCGCATCGGGAAGCGTCTCGTAGACGACCAGCCCGCCGCGGCCGGGATCGAGCGCGCCGACGGCCCGGTAGTAGGCCGCATTGAGCCGCGCCAGGTATTCCTCGACGGATCCCGACGAAAGCCCGGGATCGACCACGGCCGCAAACCGGTGCGACGCCTGGCCCGCATCCTTCAGCCAGCCGGGCCGGCGCTCGAGCAACGACACGCAGACTTCCAGCGGGTCGCGCACGCACAGCACCCAGGGCGTCGTCGGGAATGCCTCTGCGACGATGTGGCAGTAGAGCGTGTTCCAGCTGCTGAGCTTTAGCACCCAGGGCTTCCCGGCGTGGCGCGCGAAACAGGCGCCGAGGGTTCGCAAGGCGCCGACGAGTTCCGTGCGGGGCCACTCGTGCGGCGGGACGAGGACGTCGTTGATCGCCAGCGGCTCCGAGTACACCACAACCCCGTCGTGCTGCTTCAGGAGCTGCGAGACGAGCGTCGAGCCGCAGCGCCCGACGTGGAAGACGATGCCGGCCGGCGCGGTGCCCGTGATCACCTTCCCCAGGTCGTCCCTGCTGACCCTTACGACGGTGCTGCGCGAGGGCACGCGCTCGACTGTCTGCTGCAGGAAGGGATCCTGGAGTTGCCCGGCGGCGATGTCGCGCAGGTCGAGGTAGAGTCCGTCCGGTCGCAATGCGGCCCGTGCCGGGAGTTCAGCCGCTGAGCTGTGATACATCGGTCACCGGAGACATGGGTCACCGCGGATTGCGGCGCAGGACCTAGCTCGCGATCTCGGTCGGGACGACAGCGCCCGCCCTGACCAGCCGCTCGAGGACCGCGCGCAGTTCCTCCACGTCCGCGAACGGATGCTGCGCACGCAGTTCCTCGAACGAAAAGGCGCGCCGCCCGAGCAGCCAGGCGACCGCGGGATAGGCGTTGCCCACCGGAATCTCCTGCTGGCCGACGACCGCGACGAAGTCCTCCGCCCGCCTGAGCACGCGGCCGCGCATCGCGGTCGCGTAGTACTGCGGCCGCCGCTGCTGCGGCAGCTCGAAGCCGGCGGCTGCGGTGGCCAGGCCGCGCTGCATGTTGCGCACGTCGATCGCGAACGACGGGGAGCCGAGCAGCCTCGCCATGTGCCGCGACAGCAGCGCCAGGCGCTCCCGCAGCGCCGCAGCATCGTCGGCGGCGGGCAGGTAGGCGCGGAAATCGCTCTCGCCCGCGAGCGCGGTCTCGAGCAGCTTGAACAGCGACAGGCCGGTGGCCGGCTTGACCCAGTAGGTGACGTGCAGCGACGCTCCTTCCCCGGTGATCGCGTCGTGGTACTGGCCTCGCGGCAGGTACAGCAGGTCGCCGGGCCGCATCACGACCTCGAACAGCAGCTTGCCGCGGGTGTCCACAAGCCACTTCTCGGCTTCGTCGCCTGGCGGCACCGGATTGACCGGGTTGTCCGCGCGGGCCTCGTACACGTGCCAGAGCTTCTCGCCCTCGGCCTGGTAGGCGAACACGTCGTGCAGGTCGAAGTGCGTCCCGAAAGCCTGCACCTCGCTGAAGGAGCAGTAGACGTTCGCGCCGCAGCCGGCCGCGAACTCGCGCTGCAGCATCCGTGCGACGGCCGCAACCTCCGGGCACACGTTGTGGACGTGGTTGGCCACCAGGCTCGCGCCGAGTCCGAGCAGCGCGTTGACCTTGATCGGGTCCACCGGCGCGGGGCCCGACGTCGGGGCGCGGCCCAGGTCGCAGTAGCTCTCGCGCAGGGCCGCCCGGCTTCGGTAGAAGACCTTGAGCGTGTCCTCGTTCCAGTACGCGTTGAGGTCGAGCGCCTGGTTGAACCGCGGCCAGGGCAACGGATTGCCGGCGATCCTGCCTTGCCGGCCGATGTGCAGAGGTTGCTTGCCGTAGTACCGCGCCTTGAACTCGACCGGGTCGAACGGCGCGATGAATTCTGCGAACGTCACCACCGGCAAAGCTCAGCGGACCCGGCGCACGCGGATCGCGGCACGGCTCGCCGTCACCATCGTGTGGGAGCCCAGGGCGGCCTTGCGTATCGTCACGACGTCACCGGCCTTCACGCGCGCCTTCGTCGTCACTGTCTCCGCCTGCTCCCAGACCTGATCGTTCTCGAGCACGACGACCACCTCGCCCGTTGGCCGCCAGGACACGCGGGCGACGGTCGCGGAGATGCTCTCCGGCATCGACTCCTTGGCCTTCTCGGGATCGCGCTTGCGCTTGGCCGTCTCCGTCAGGCCAAACTCATCGACCGCACGGGCTGCATCGGGCGCGGCTCCGACCGGTGGGGAGGTGGATCGGGCGGCCGCAGCCTCATCCGCCACCGCCGCCGATGCCACGCCCGCCGCCGTCGGCCGGCCGAAGGCCTGGTCGTAGCACGAGAGCCTCGCGGCGGTATCCTCGATCGAGACGCACTTCGAGCCCCCGGATTCCCGGTCACGCTCGGCGGCCGCCACCGGCGGCGCAACGGCTGCGAGGAGGAAGGCTGCAAGTGCAATTCGGGCGGGTGACATGCGCGGCAGACTCCTGTTGGATCACGGACCGGCTGGTTGTCGCGGCGGGCGCACTATAGCAGCGCGCTCCGCGCGGTTCGCCGTCAGCCCGGCGGGATGCGCGTGCGGCATTCTGTGCCGCCGCAGTGGCGTATTCCGCGCGTGCGGCGCCCCGGCGAACTCTTGAGCTGGAACTCGCGCCGCGGATAGTCCACCACGAAACGGGGCACCGTGCCGAGCAGGTCCATGCCGATGAGCAGCGCGGGCTCGTCGAGCAGCGACCAGACGTCGAAGACGTGCAGGTCGGCGAAGGTCACGACGAGGTTCATGAGGCGGGCCCCGCCGATCTCGACGTCGGGCGCCTCGAATGAGACGCCCGTGGCGACCTGCGGCGTGGCGCCGATCACCGTGCTGCTGACCGATTCGCCCGGCCGTCGCGCACCCAGGACGAGAGCCTTGCGCAGGGCCTCGTTGCCGATGCTGCGCTCGGCACCGGTATCCAGGATGGCCTTCACCGGCACGCGACCGACCCGCCCTTCGACGAGCAGCAGGCCCCCGTGCTGGAGCGTGGCCGGCACGACCAGGTAACCGGCGGGAGCGCGGCGCCCGCTCGAGCGGCGGATGGTTACGCGGTCGCGCTCGAAATCAACCTCGACCCGGGCCTCCTGCAGGCTGTCGATGCCGAGGATCCCGTCGACGCCGGCGAAGACCGGTGACGACAGCACCGGCAGGCGCTGGTTCTCGAACACGAGGTCGCCGACGGCGAGGCTCGCCAAGTCGACGACCGGCAGGGAGGCGGATCCTGTGATGCCATGGACGCTCGCCTGCACCTCGGGGTGCGGCACGAGCCCGAGTTCGGCGACGGCCGCGGCCGAAATGACCGAGCGGTTCGCCCCGGTGTCGAGAACGAAGCGGAAGGGGCCCCGGCCATTGATGACCACCGGCGTGACGACGCGACCCACCTGGTCGAGGCGGGTGGGCGAAGCGAATTCGGGCCCCGGCTCGACCGTCGGCTCCAGCGTCTGAGCGGGCGTGGCAGCGGGCGCCGGCGACTGCGCGAGCGTCCCGCCCGCCGGCAGCGCGAGCAGGCCCAGCACGGCCGGCAGGAGTACGCCGAAACGCCGCGGCGCACGTCGAAGGAGTATCGCACTGTTGACTGCCATGTTGTCTCTGACAACGCTCGAGAGGGGTTTGTTGCAATCGAACGGGTCTCCATAATGGCAGCTTCGTCCATCGGCAGCCGGACCGCGATATGAGCGTCGAGCACTGGGAGGCGTATTACCGCGGCGGCGCGATCGCGACCTGCCCGATGGGACCCTCCTCGTCCTACACGCTCGAGCTGCGCGAGTTGTGGCTCGGATTTTTCTCGGCGCTGGACGACGGCGCGCGGATTCTCGATGTCGGCACGGGGAACGGCGCCATCGCCCTGCTCGCCAAGGAAGCGGCCACGGCGGCCGGCATGCGCTTCGAGATCCACGGCGCCGACCTCGCCGCGATCGATCCGCCGCGCCACGTGCCGAACGGCGTGGCCCTGTTCGACGGCATCGTGTTCCACGCGGGCATGCCGGCCGAGCACCTCGACTTCGCGACCGGCAGCGTCGACGCCGTGAGCGGCCAGTACTCGCTCGAGTACACGGACGTCGGCAAGGCGCTGGCCGAGGTATGGCGCGTCCTGCGGCCCGGCGGCCGAGGGCTGTTCGTTCTGCATCACGAACAGTCGGTGCTGATCCGCAATGCCCGGGAGTCGCTCAAGCATGCCGCGCTGGTGCTCGAAGACACCAGGATTCTGCGCAAGGTGCGACGCCATGCGACGGCCGAGCGCGACTCCGCGGAGGCCGCTCGCGTCACGTGGGCCGAACTTGCCCGGGCCGCCGCGCGCTTGCAGCAGTCGGCCGCGACGAGCCCCACGCCACACATCCTGCACGTGGTACTCGACGGCGTGCAGAAGCTGCTCGGCTTGCGCACGCAGCTCGGCGCCGCGGCGTTCGAGCGCGAGGTGGACCGCTTCGAACACGACGTGCGCGCCAGCGTACGCCGGCTGCATGACCTCGTCGGCTGCGCCCAGTCCGCCGGACAGATGGAGTTGATCGTCGCGACTGCGCGGAGGATCGGGTTCGAGTGCGGACCCGCCGGGCTCCAGCACCACGCGGGCGAGAACCTCGTGGGCTGGCGGCTCGACCTGTCGCGCCCCTGAGCACCCACCCGCGAGACCGGGCGCCGCAAGCCGCACACCCGCTCCGCCAGGAGGACTCCATGGATGCCCGTGGCACGGTATCCTCGCTGGCCTCGACAGCCGCATGTCACCAGGGGAAATCAATGCGTATCGGAGTGCCGAAGGAAATCAAGGTCCACGAGTACCGGGTCGGCCTCGTCCCAGCCGCCGTCCGCGAGCTGACCGAGTCCGGCCACGAGGTGCTGGTGCAGACCGGAGCCGCTTCCGGCATCGGCGTCAAGGATGCCGACTACCAGCAGGTCGGCGCGAAGATCGTGCCGACCGCCGAGGAGGTGTTCGCCAGGGCGGAGATGATCGTCAAGGTCAAGGAGCCGCAGCCCAACGAGTGCGCGATGCTGCGCCCGGGGCAGGTGCTCTACACCTACCTGCACCTCGCCCCGGACCCGAAGCAGACCGAGGCGCTGGTCAAGTCAGGCGCGACCTGCATCGCCTACGAGACCGTGACCGCGACGGACGGCTCGCTGCCCCTCCTCACGCCCATGAGCGAGGTCGCGGGCCGCATGTCCGTGCAGGTCGGTGCCTACTGCCTGCAGAAGGCGAACGGCGGGCGCGGCATCCTGCTGGGCGGCGTGCCCGGCGTGGCGCCGGCCAAGGTCGTGATCCTGGGGGGCGGCGTATCGGGCACGCACGCGGCCGAGATGGCCGTCGGCCTGCGCGCCGACGTCACCGTGGTGGATCGCTCGGTGAAGCGCCTGCGGGAACTGTCGGCGATCTTCGGGCCGTCGCTGCGCACGGAGTACTCGACGCAGGCGCACATCGACGCGCTCGTGATCGACGCAGACCTCGTGATCGGAGCGGTGCTGATCGCGGGTGCGGCTGCTCCGAAGCTGGTGACGAGGGACATGGTGCGGCGCATGAAGGCCGGCGCGGTGCTCGTCGACATCTCGATCGACCAGGGCGGCTGCTTCGAAACCAGCAAGCCGACCACGCACGCCGAGCCCACCTACGTCGTCGACGACGTGATCCACTACTGCGTGGCCAACATGCCGGGCGCGGTGCCGCGCACGTCGACCTTCGCGCTGAACAACGTCACCCTGCCCTTCGCGCGCCGGCTTGCGGACCACGGCTGGAAGGCGGCAATGCAGGCCGACCCGCACCTCGCCAACGGACTGAACGTGCATGCCGGCCACGTGACCAACGAGGCGGTGGCTCGCGAACTCGGGCTGACCTACACACCGGTCTCGGAAGTCCTGAAGTAGCCTGTAGAAGGGGACACTCCCCTTTCCCGGAGGTTGCGCCATGGCCAGCAAGGGAACTTCATTCCGCGACCGCACCGTGCTCGTCACCGGCGCCTCGAGCGGCATCGGGCGGGCGACCGCGCTCGCCTTCGCGGACGCCGGGTCGAACCTGGTGCTGGTCGCGCGACGCGCGCAGGTGCTCTCGAAGGTGGCCATCGAGGCGCGCAAGCTCGGTGCACAGACGCTCGTCGCCGCCACCGATGTCACCGATCCTGAGGCAGTCGCGGCCTGCTTCCGCAAGGCGGTCCGGCGCTTCGGCGCCGTGGACGTCGTCGTCAACAACGCGGGTGTGCTGATCCCGGCCAAGGTCGTGGACCTGCGCACCATCGACCTGCAGCGCATGCTCGATGTCAACCTGATCGGCGCGCTGCACGTCATGCAGGAAGCCGTGAAGCTGATGCGCCGGCAGGGCCGCGGCCACATCGTCAACGTGGGCTCGCTGGCCGGACGGCGCGGGTTTTCTCCGCTCGGCGGCTACAGCGCGACGAAGTTCGCGCTGGTGGGGCTCACCGAGGCGCTGCGCACCGAACTGGTGGGAGAGCGCATCAACGTGTCGCTGGTGCTGCCGAGCGTCATCGACACGCCGATGGCGACGCGGATCCAGGACGACCCGGCGAGCGCCGACACATGGCCCGCGGCACTCACCCTGCCGCCGTCGTGGGTGGTCTGGTCGATCTTTCTAGCCATCCGCTTCCGTCTCGCCGAGATCGGTGTGCCGCCGGGCTCCGCACTCATCGAAAAGCTCGCGGCGCTGGCGCCCGGCACCACCGACACCCTGCTGCGCCGCGCCACGGACGCGGCCCGGCGACTGCAGCAGCGGCACGGCGCGGCATCGTGACCCGTGCCCCCCCGACTCCGCACCGCGAGACCGCAATGAACTTCCAGAACCTGACCATCGAACGTGACGGCGGCGCAGCCCTGCTCTGGCTCGACCGGCCCGAGAAACTGAACGCGCTGCACCGCGCCCTCTGGGACTCGATTCCGGCGGCGGTCGCTCACCTCGACGCGGACCCGGAGGTGCGTGTCATCGTGCTCGCGGGACGCGGCAAGGCCTTTTGTGCGGGCATCGACCTGATGGACCACGCCGCCGCACTGGCGGGCGGCGGCGCCATCTCCGGCCGGGGCGAATCAGCCGTCGGCAAGCGGCGCGCGCTGTACGACGACGTGCGCCGCTACCAGCGCACCATGAGCTGCTTCGCCGACACCAACAAGCCGGTGATCGCGGCGGTGCACGGGGCCTGCATCGGCGGCGGCATGGACCTGATCACCGCCTGCGACATCCGCCTGTGCTCGGCCGACGCGGTGTTCTCGGTGCGCGAGACGAAGATCGCGATGGTCGCGGACGTGGGCACGCTGCAGCGCCTGCCGCGCGTAATCGGCGACGGCCCGGCGCGCGAGCTGATCTTCACGGGCCGGGACATCGACGCCGCGCGCGCCCGCGAGATCGGCCTCGTGAACGACCTGCTGCCCGATGCCGACGCGCTGCACGCCCGGGCCCGCGCGCTGGCGCAGGAGATCGCCGCGAACTCGCCGCTGGCGGTGCAGGGCGCGAAGCAGGTGCTCGGCTTCGCGGTGCGCCGCGAGGTGGACGCCGCGCTCGACTACGTCGCCTTGTGGAACTCGGCGTTCCTGCACTCGGAGGATCTCACCGAGGCGATGACCGCGTTCATGCAGCGGCGACCGCCGCAGTTCCGCGGGCAGTAGTCGCGTCGTTCATACCTGCGCTTTCGGTGGCCTGCGCGGTATCCGGCCAGGAAGGTCAGGATGCGCGGGGACGCCGTGAATACGTCCCTGTAGGCTCGCGCGCCGCGTCCCTGCGGCGCGACGCCCCGCCCACCCTGACCTTCCTGGCCGGATACCGCGCCGACGTCGCGGCGGTTGCGTAACGAGCCGCAATTCCCGGCCGCGGATGCCGGCCACCACCGCAAGGACCGGCGGGCGGGGTGAAGATCCGCGGGGCGTCGCGCGACATGGATGTCGCGCGCGAGCCAACAGGGACGT